>WNFY01001207.1_pt1 | contig 24324 bp, 26 predicted proteins | sample 5400091 | NCBI WGS metagenome assembly WNFY01 (sample SAMN13153364, study PRJNA577476) | soil metagenome | isolation source: 60 cm soil or saprolite under grassland replicate 1 | place: USA:California | collected 2016-06-15 | reverse complement strand
CGAAGTCCTCACCCCTGAGCCCATCGAAGAGGACGGCTTCCACTGGGTTGTGATGGCTGACCCGGAAGGAAACGAGTTCTGCGTGGGCACCGAACCCCTCTCGGATACGTGATCGAACTTACGTGCCAGAGCACTTAGTCTGTTGGCGGCCGGAAAGCCAGCGTCGTCCTGGTGAGGCAACGCAGGTCAGGAAAGCCGACGGTTAAGGTAGGGGCAGGTAGAGTAAGGCACAACGTTGACCGTGCGTTGACCGAGCAGAGCAAGCTATAGGCGCTCCAGATTCCGATCTGGTGTGCCTCATAGCGCGGTCAAGAAACGACGATCCTGGTCGGTCTCAACAGCCATAGGGGGAAGCTGCGTGCACCACGTCGTGCTGCCCGCCACTTGGAGGAGTCCGTACCCGTTAGGGCTCATTCAACAACTAATCGTAGTCCTGATCTGATTGGCTTCTGCGGTCAAGGACCTCCGTTGTGCTGGCGAGATAGCCGCGGCAGACAGTTTCTGCACTTGCTCAATGAAGTCGACGAGATCCACGCAGGCGTCGTCGAGGCCCTCAATGATGTGGATTTGTGGGGACTGAACCTGGGATCGTGGGCTAGGGATGTCCCTCGCTTCGCGCAGAGCTACCTGCACGGATCTCAGGATTGTCTCAAGGCGCTGCCAACGCCTCGCGCCGTGGACCACGTCAAGGAGCTCATTGAGTTGTAGATCGGCAATCCTGAGCCTACCACCCCAAGCCCCAAAAAGCCTGTCCCCATTTGCATTGATATCTGAAATCGACCGGGGGCGCCTATTACCAGACCCAGGAAAGGAGACATATGTGATCCCGTGAGTCTGCCCGCCGTGGCGCCCTCCCGGTATGCCCAATGCGAGTGCTAACGCATGTGATCCCTCCCCAATTAACCTAGATGGACCCACGTCAGCAAATATGGCGAACGATAACTTTCCACTGAGCCGATTATAGACGGCCGCGAAATCACCTACTCGCGCTCCTCCCGCTCGATACGCTGGCGGCGGCAACGCAATGTAGGGAACTGCAGTTGCATCAACATAGCATCTCGGATCGCATGGGGGATATGTCCTATCCTGTAGTGCAGTGCTGGAGACATAGAATCCAGGTGCGGGATCTTGCGGTCCCTGTATGCATGGGAACCTATTCTGTACCACAATCCCTGGCCAATTGTCTTGAATCCACGGCTGTCCAGGCCCAGGCACGGGTCGGTTTGCGGGATTTGATGCATTGCCCAGGTAGTCAAGTGCGGGAGGGCATCCAGATGCTTCCCGCACTGTAGGAGGGTGATATACGTCTGGCGCTCCATCTAAGTCAATATCCATCTTTGTATTGAAGTAGAAGGCGGTTTCTCCTCTGCCTCTAAATATAGGAACAGGGCTCTGTTTACCAGGCTTACCTCTAGTTGTAAACATGATTCGAGCGTCCTCGGCGTTGGGAAACGCTTGGGGGGAGCCGTTACTCATCGTTCCCTCCTGCGCTGTTAGTTGTTGGGCCTACCACTCGGTAACCAATCCGGCCCTTACGCCTTCATACGGCGCGAATGGTGGCCTGTGCCCGTATTCGAGGCTATGAGATTTCTCAATTCGTTCCTCAGGTCCAGAGTGGCATACGCCCCTTGGCTACTGCTGCTTAGGCTTCCTTAATAGTGCCTTGAGAGGCGTCGATGTCGGGGACGCTATGAACGCGACTACAGAATCGGTGGGTTTCGACGCGGTGGATGACTGAGCATCGGTTGGCGACCGAGTTCTCACCGTGATCGCGTGGCGGATCGCTTATCGGCAGATACGACTTATGCACTTGTGGCACTGTAGCCACCCAGCGACCCCGGCGGCGGCGGAACGACTGGTGTGGGGCGTTGGAGAACCATGATGATGCCTTCCCCCGTGGTTAGCATCCATGCGATTTTCCAGTCTCCGTCGGTCGCTTCCTGGAGCTTGGTTAGGATGCCATCTGCAGCCGTGTCATGATGGCCGGCCTGCAGAGGGAAATAGGCGACGTCGAACTGCGTCGATCCCGCCATGGGCTACCCTCCTGCGCTGTGCGCCTGACCGCCGAGGGAGACCTCCAGGTCCTTGACGGCGACGCTGCCGCCCAGCTGCGGCCGAGGGGGAACGCCTTGGAGTACGCATGCGCCCTCGGCGACTTCTAGGTAGATGCCGTCGCAGGCGACCTCCAGGTCGGGATCCACCGCCGGCAAAGGAGGGTCTGTCTTGCCTTCCTCCAGCAGCTCCCGGACCACCACGGCAACCTGCTGGTTGGTCAGGGGTAGAAATCCGGGGATGATCACCTCGCGTTTGTCGATGAACGTTCGGTCAACGTCGAAGTCCCCGATGGTCACCTGCACTGGTGGATCCTTTTGCAGTACCTTCGGAAGAGCTTTTTGCGCGACCAGTGCGTCCAGCGCATCTTTCGCCAGGTCGATGATGGCTTGGTTGGCGGTCGTCTCCGCTATGTAGCGCAGGTAGCGCTGGACGTAGTAGTTGCGGTTGCACTCCAGGTGCTCCAGCAGATGCTGCAAGACGAACTGGGCTTGGGCGTAGTCGGCCAGCGCCGCCTGCTCGGCCTTCGCTGGGTCCAGCAGCGGCTGCAGCATGCCCGACACCATCGCCAGGAAGCCCGGGACGCGGCGGATCACCTCGGTGAACCGGTGCGCATCCACCAACTCCTTCAGCTGATTGCTGTTCAGGGGATCTGGGAACAGCTTGTTCCACAGGTCACCCACGCTTGCCGCCAGGGCAGTGCAAATGCGGACGGCGTTGTCATCCGCTTTAAGAATATTGATTTGCGAGCTGGGGTCTTTTGGATCGGGTACAGATTCCTGGATGAGCTTGTAGAAGAAGCCGAGCGTGGTGAGCAGCACCGCGCAGTTGTGCTCGTTCGCCCTCCCAAAGCCGCTGTCTTGAAACCGCCCGGGGGTGTCCCCTACGGCATCGTGCTGCAAGCTGATCTCAAATGACGTGCGCGGCTCGTTCTGTGAAACCAGGTTACCATTCTCGTCTCTGATGGGGGGCATATTGAACATGTTTGGGGCGCGGTCATCGAAGGGCGGGCTAAAGAGGTAGGCCAGCGCCAGCTGTGCGGTATCGATTGCAGAGTAGAGCGCGGTCGATTCCAAGGGCTGCTTGGCTCCCTGAACGGCGACCGGCAGATCGTTCAGCAACGAGCTGTCGAGAAGGTTGGTCCGTAGAAAGTCGGTATTGCGCAAGACGAAGTCACGGTCGAAGCCGAGCCCGTCGATCCTGAGCACGATCGCATACCGCTGCTCCGAGAGCGCAGTCTGCACCGAGAAATGCTTCAGCAGGTGAAAGACGTTCAACGTGACGGTGCGGTCGTAGTACGGGTTGGTGATCGTGCGGGTCATCCGGTCTTGGACGATCCCCTCGCTGACACCGCGCACCTCGATCTTGTGCAGAGCCTTGAGGCTCCGCGCCGAGTGCTGCGTCTTGTCATGAATATGGTTGACGGCTTGCTGGTTGGCCTCGGTAACGCTCTGGGAGTACCCACCGGTGACGCTGAGCGAGGCGTAGCCGCAGGTCAGCGTGCCGGTGGTGTCCACATGCCAGCCCTCGGTCTTCGACGCAGACCGTGCGATGTTGATTGCTTCCTTGTCGGCGGTCGTGCTTTCGGTGGAGGACAGGGACTCGGTGGACTCAAGCGTGGACTGCTCCAGGACCTTCCGCTGCGAACTCTGGAACTCAAGCGTCAGCTGCTCACCCGGCGCCAGCGCCATCGTGGACGCTAAGTCGCCGATCGTCACCTTTGTCAGGTTCCAGGTCTGCGCGAACGTAGCGTCCAGCCCAAAGTAGGGGATCCACCCCGGGATCAGCGTGCCGTCAGCAGTCTTGGTAACGATCGGCGTGCACGCAATCCGCAGCGGGAACACGTCGGGTGGCGGGAGTAGCGGCGGCGGCTGAAACAGGATCGGGCGGCGCAGCGGGAGCACAAACGAGGGGCCACTGCGCGAGCTGGGCGGCGAGCACTGCAGCAGGTCGGTCACCGCAGGATCCTGTTGCGGAGGTGGCCCAGCGGGCATCACGGCCAGCGGGTGGCCAGACAGACCGGCAGCGACGCGCTCGGCCGCTATGCGAACAGCCGGGCCGAGGTCCTGACGCTCACTCTCCGGCCGCTCTCCGGATTGGGAATGCTCGCCATCTGCAGGCACCGCATACCTCCACAAGTTCGCCTACCGTCCATACGTGGCGACCGTATCCGGAGTTGCTGGGTCGGCTCAAGCCGCTACTTCTACGTAGTCGCTGGGACAGCAGCCCGACAGCTCGGAACCACCTTCAGTGGCAACCAGGACAGGCTGAAATGGCCGCTGCAGGCGGCGCGGACCGAAGGTCCGCCAAGAACGCGGCCGCGCCGATGGATCAATCGCGCGAAGCGCACCACTCGGCGCGGCCGCACCACTCCCCCGAGGGGGGCCAGTCGCCCGCGGGTTTTGCGGGCGACTGGCCCCCCTCGGGGGCGCTTGCCTGCGGTGATGCCGATGCCGAAGGCGAGGCCGGGTACGCCATCGGGTGCGGAGCTTTGGCGCACCTTTGGCGTAGCTTTGGCGCACCTTTGGCGGACCCGTCGAGGTGCCTCACGCTGGGCCGGGTGAGGTCGACCTCGCGGTGGGCGGGGTTGGGCTGCGGAGCTTGCTAGCGCAGCAGCAAGCGCCGAAGGCGCTTCCCTACGCACGGCAATTCCAACACGCCTAAAGGTGCCGGCCAGCGGGAATTGCCCAGGCGGATCGTGACGGGTGGTGACGATCCGCCCGTCACGAAGTCCGGGGCTGAGTGGCACGGACGGATCGTCACAGCCAGGCGGGGTGTGACGATCCGTCGTCGGTGACGACCGGGCAGGCCAGCGGCGCGGGTGTGACGTTCCGTCCGTGCCGCTGGCCTCCTGCGGGTGGGTTAGAGGCCGTACTTGTCGCGCATGGCGTCCGCCTTGACGCGGCAGGCGTCCGCCTCATGCGGGAAGCTGGTCGAGGCGGCCTTGGCCCGCAGGCCCTCGTAGCGACGGCGGGCGCGCTGGTGCGCGGCGTCGTCGTGGTGGTAGGTGTGCGGGCCGCGCAGCCCGCCGCAAGCGCCGCACCAGGTCCCGGGCCGGCTGGTGCCGGCGTGCGGGGGCGGCTGGTGCGACCGGGCACGCTCGCGCTGGCGGCGCTGCTGCTGGTCTTGCTGGTCGCGCTGGCGGCGGGCGTTGTCGCGGGCTTGCTCCTGGGCGCGGCGCTGGCGCTGCTGGTCCTGCTGTTCTTGGCGATGCTTTCTGGTGCGATAGGCGCCGGTGCGGCAGGCGCCGGAGCAGAAGCGGCGTTTGCGGCCGGGGTCGTCGGGCTGGCTGAACGGGGTGCCGCAATGCTCGCAGTCACGCCAGATCCAGGTGGGGTCAGTGACCATCGAATCGTCACCTCACGGACAAAACGGAGGCCACCCGGAGGCGGGTCCGGGTGGCCTTCGAGACGAGGGTGGTTAGCGGCGGAGCTCCAGGGGCGGCGGGCGGCCGGCCGGCCGCGCCGATGTGGGCGGGCGAGGGGGGCGATCAGGGCCGGTCGTTGGTGACGCGGTGCGTGCGTGGGCTGGTGGCCAGCTCCCAGAGGCTGTAAAGCGTCCACCCGAGGCTGTACAGGGTGATCGCCCAGCACAGCAGCCCCGCCGGGTTGAGCGGCTGGTGCGCGAGGTTCCACAGGATTGTCGCTTGGACGGCGAGCAGCACGACAAGAACGCGCACGGGTGGTCACTCCTTGGGTGCGCCGTCTGGGCCGTGCCAGATGACGCCTCGGGTGAAGCCGCCACGATCGTCGCGGCGGTACTGGCGCTCGCACTCCAGCATCGTCGGGCTGATGCCGTTGGTGGCGGCGATGGCGTGGACGACTTCCAGCACGTCGGCCAGCTCGCGGGCCAGCGCGGCGATGGTGGCGGTGGGGCCGGGCACCGTGGCGCCGATGACCTCGGCGGCCTCCTCGATGAGCTTGGCGTTGAGCCAGGCGCGGTACTCGACCGGGGTGGCGATGCGGTGGGCGCACCGCTGCCCATTGGCGGCCATCATCTGGGGGATGCGGTCACGGATGAGCTTCACGAGCTTGCCTCCTCAAGGTCGGGCAGTGGCCGCTGGCCATTGCCGCCGGTTGCGATGGCGCTGGCCTGGTGGGCGGCCAGGTGGCGCTGCGCGGTGCGCCTGGGCATGGGCGGGTCGAACGCTTCGGCGAACTGGCGCCAGGTGGGTGGTTGCCCGGCGGCGGCCAGCCGCTGGTAGACGCCTTGGGTGGCGCTGATGGCGCGGTGGGACTGGCGCGGGCTGATCGCCCGAGCGGCAGTGGTGGCGCTGGCGCGGCGGGTGGATGGCGCCGATGCTGCGCCATTGGTGGTGGCGCCGGTCGCGGTGGTGGCGCTGGTGGTCTGGAGGGTGAGCAGGCGGGTCATGAGGCGGACCAGCAGGTGCACGCTGGCCAGCAGCGCCAGCGGGACGCTGCCGGCGACCAGGCGGGCGTCCCACCGGTCGGGCGCGTGGGCGGCGTTGAGGTAGGCGCTGGCCACCGTGGAGGTGGCGATGAGCAGCCAGGCGAACCAGGCGTCGTGCTCACTGGCCAGGCGGGCGCCGGACAGGGCCAGCCACAGCAGGAAGGCGGTGGCGATGGTGATGAACGTGTCGATCAGCAGCGGGCCGCACCAGCGCAGCCACGATGGCATGGCGCCGATGTGGGCCACGTAGGCGCTGATGGCCTCGAAGCTGACCAAGTAGGCGATCGCGGCGACCACGGCGGCCAGACCAGCCACGGTGATGACCAGCGCCACCCTGACGCGGTCAAGACGGGGGTTGGCCAGTGGCGCGGCGGGCACGGTGGTCAAGGGAGTCTCCTTCCGGATGCATGGGCAGTCGGGACTGGCTAGTGGCGCCAGCGGAGCCGGCTGGCCAGGCCGGCGGCAGCCACGGCGCGGGTCTGGCGGGCGTGGTCGGTGCACACCAGCCGCGAGGCGCCGTCCACCTCCACCAGGTCGGTCCCGGCGCCGAGGCAGGGCTTCCACCCGTCGTGGTGGCCGGCCGGCGCGCCGAACCGGTACATGGGCCGGCCGAAGGCGCGGGCGTCGTACCACATGGCCGCGCACGGCACGGCGCCGGTGGCCGGCGAGTAGAAGGGGCTCACCTGGCCACCTCCTGCGGGCTGGTGGTGGTGGTGGTGGTGGTGCAGGTGTGGGCGGCGATGATCTTGGCGGCGTCGGCGGGGGTGAAGGTGATGGCGATGGTGGTCTGGCAGCGTTCGCATACCACCGCACAGCCGACGCTGAGGGGCACGGCGTACAGGTAGGCTTTGGGGTGCATCACGGGTCCTCCCGGAGATGCGAAAGGCCGGGAGCGGTCGCGTCGCTCCCGGCCTGCTCGCTGCTGGTGCCCGACGTGGTGGGGCTACCAGCGCGGGCTGTTGGTGAAGTCGTCGTCCTGGGCGGGGTCGAAGTCACGGCCGAGGACGGGCGGGTCGGGCTCGTGCCAGCCGCCGGCGTGGTCGGTGTAGTCGGCGGCGGCCTGCGCCTGCTCCTGGTTGGTGTAGGGGTCGACGCTGTTGAACAGTCCCATCGGGTCCTCCCAAGGGATGCGGGAGGCCCGGGGATGGTCGCGTCATCCCCGGGCCTACGGTCAGGTGGTGGTCGGGATCAGAAGGGCGGTTCATCGTTGAACTGCCCGCCCGACTTCGCCTTCGAGGTCGAGCCGGCGCCGGAGGTGGCGCGCTCGGGCTTGGCGGTCGCCCAGCGCAGCGACGGGCCGATCTCCTCCGCCTCGATCTCGGTGACCGAGCGGCGCTCCCCCTCGGGGGTCTCCCACGAGCGGGCCTTGAGCCGGCCGACCACGATCACGCGGTCACCCTTGGACAGGCTCTCGGTGGCGTTCTCGGCGAGCTGCCGCCAGGCGTTGACGCGGAAGAACGAGGTCTCCCCGTCCTTCCAGGTGTCACCCTCCCGGACGCGGGGGGTGACGGCCACGCGAAAGTTGGCCACGGCGGCGCCGTTGGGTGTGAACTTCAGCTCGGGCGCGTCGGTGAGGTTGCCACAGATGATGGTGGTGGTGTCAGGCATCGTCCCCTCCTTACGGGGCTCGAACGATCCGGGCGGGTGCAGGGTCCCGACCGAGCCAGGTGCTCAGGTGGGGACCAGGGTCAGGGGGGCCAGCCGGCCTGCCGGTCGCGCTCGGCTTCCAGCTCGACCACGACCCGCTCGCCCAGCTCCAGGGCGTCATGCTCCTGCGCGGGGGTGGGGTAGCCGGTGGTCCCGCCGGTGTCGGGGTCGTAGCCGTAGTGGGTCAGCAAAATGGTTCACCTCCCTTCGTGAATTCGAGGTGGGATGCGTGCTCGCCACTGGTGGCACGGAACCGATTAGTGGTTCCTGCTAGCCATCGGGACCGACCGATGGGGGCCATGCGCTGTGCCTGCCCTGGACCGGGATGGGGCTCATGGGCGCTGGTTGCCCTCGTGCCGTGTGGCGCTCCCTATGGAGTTGTCAACGAGCCGGTGGTCAGGGGTCCGAGCGGGCGGGCGGTGGTCCCGCAGGGCCTCGCCTTGGAACAAGGCGGCCGCTTGCGGCCAAGCACGCGCCGGTCAGGGGCAAGCCGGGAAGGGAGAAATCCGGAGCAGATTGTTTGCGGAATGCATCGGATTGGCCGCCGCAGGCGGCTTCGTTGCCGCAAAGAATCTGTGGAGGATTTGGACTGGGCTTGCCCCTGACGGTAAGGCGCGTGCTATTCCGCTCGCCTGCTCGGAGGGGCGGGCAGGTCGCGGGGTGCAGGGGTCCCCGCGAGCCAGCGCGCAGCGCTGCCGCCGCTGTAAGGCCCTTGGGCATAACCGTCACCCCTGCGCCACGGCACGGCCACGGCGTGCTCGCCGTGCACGCGCTCCGAGCCAGCACAGCCCAGCACGACAGGCCCGCACGGGCAGGGCGGCGGGGGGCCAGTTGGCCCGGGCGACCGCCACCAGCGTCCCCTCAGCAAGCCCGAGGCCGGCGGCGTGGTGGATCAGCACCGTGACGGCCTCGCTGTCGCCCTCCCGCGCGGCGGTCGCCACTGCCAGGCGCAGCCGCCACCCGGCACCGTCGACCGGACCCTGCGGCGGCTGCGCGTCGTAGGCCTGGCCCTCGCCGGCCTCGCCGTCCTGTAAGGGGGCCAGTGGCAGGTCCGGCACCATGGCGGTCGCCCGGTCGGCTGCCGGTGGTGGTTCGATGGCGAGGTGGCGCTCCACCTCGAGGGCGGCCACCCCGGCGTTCTCCTGCACCTCCGCCCAGGACCGCGCGCCCGGGAGCGGCTGATCGGGCCGCAGGGAGCGGGCGAGCGCGATCATCGCGGCGGCGTGGTCGCGCATGGCGGGAGCGATGCGGGTGCGGGTGACGATCAGGTGCTGGTAGCGGCCACGGGCGATCAGCCAGCCCTCGCCTTCGCGGGCCTGCTGCACCTGCCCGGGGGTGATCTTGGGCTGCTCCCCGATCCGTGCGGAGCTGTTGCCGGTGGGGCCGTGCTGATCCAGCCGCCACGTCTGCTCCACCACCTCGACGACTCCGGCGGCGCGGAGCATCCCGTCCGGATCGGGCATGGCATGCAGCAGCAGCCCTCCGGCGCAGGCGCCGACCAGGCGGCGCTGCTGCGCTTCATCCCCCAGTCCGTCCGCTGACTGTGCGGACAACACGACCGCGCAGCCGGCGTCTCTGACCCGCTCCACGAGCTGGATGGCGACCTCGCGGCCACCGCCGATGGCGGAGAACTCGTCAAAGACCAGGGTCACGTCCTCGCCGCGGCGGGGTTTGCGGAGGGTGGCGTAGTGGGCGAAGTCCTCCAGCAGCAGCCGACACGCCGCGTCGGCGTCCTCCCGGCCGGCCAGGTAGGGGGCGCGCAGGTAGGCGAAGTCGACGTCTTCGAAGCTCCAGCCGCAGTCGGCGGCGTCGAAGCTGGTGCCGACGGCGTGGAAGAAGTTGGCGAACCTTGAGACGGCGCCGGTGACGGCGCGGGCCTGCTCCCGCCCGCGGAGCGACTCGACCTGGCGGGCGCGTTCGGGGTCGTGCTCCCACAGCGGCCGAAGCACCTCCGGGTCCAACAGCCGCAGGAGCTGCCCGGAGCTGCGGACTGGGCCGTCCTGGGTCGGCGCCGTGAGGGCCAGCCGCAGGAGCAGGGAGGCGATGTCTTTGTAGTAGGGCTCGGACCAGCCCAGCATCGCCATCAGTCGGTTGTGGACGGCGGCGGGGGTGCCGCGCCAGCCGTCCATGGGCAGCTCGGGCCACAGCCCGACGCGGGCGTGGGGGTTGCCGGCCAGGTAGCCGGCCAGGGCGCGCTCTGCGAAGCCGGGGTCGGTGCCTTTGCCGTCGATCAGCACGAATTTGCGGCCGGCCCTGGCGGACAGGAACGCCTCGCGTTCCACGTCCACGCTCTTGCCCATGCCGGAGGTGCCCAGCAGCAGCCGGGAGCGCCGGGAGATCCAGCCGGGCAGGTACACCAGCCCGTCACGGCCTGCCAGGCCGAGGTCACCGTCCAGGGCGGCACCCAAGGCAGGCTGGCCGAAGTGGTCGTCGCTGACACTGCCGGCGCGGGCGATGGCGCGGGCCATGTGCCGCTTGCGTTCGCGCTGCTGGCGGCGAACCTCGGCAGGATGGAACGGCTGCCGCCGCCCGGCCACGTTGAGCGCTGCCGCCAGGGCGCCGAGGGGCAGCGACAGAGGTACCTGGGGCCACACCAGCGCACCAGGGAACGGCAGGTGGATGATCGGGTGGCCGAACTGGCGGAGCAGCCACAGGTAGCCGGAGAAGTGATGCGCCAGCGCAGGACCGGGGCCACCCTCAACCACGATCACCACCACCAGGGCGGCGAGTGCGGTGAGGGCGGCTTTCCACCAGCGCCACCCCAGCCAGCGCAACACGGCCTGTGCTGCCGCCCAGGAGAACAGGATGAGCGGGCTGAGGAGGAACAGGCCCAGGGCGATCAGCAGCGGCAGCGAGCCGGCGGCCGGCTGGCCGCCCGAGGGCATGCGGTAGCCGAGCTGGTTGTCGCGCACCGGGTGGGGCCAGCCCCACCAGCCGCCATGCTGGGGCTGGGTAGGCCAGCGCGGATCATGCCCGGGCCAGCGGGGATCGGGCGGGGCGATCATGCCGCCACCTCCCCCACCACACCGGGGATCTGCGGCAATAGCACGACGCGGACCGCTACCTGGCCGCCGAGCTCGCGGACGACGGAGGCGAGCTGCGCCGTGAGCGCAGCGTGCAGGCCGGGCGGGACGTAGTAGGTGACCAGCCTCGTTCCAGGCGGCAGGCTCTTGAACGCGGCCAGCACGCGGCGGCGGGCCTTCTGGTGCAGCTCCACCTCGACAAGCTCGAACGCCTCAGCGATCCCCCGCTCGCGCCACAGGGTGGGCACCTCGACCGGCAGGGCGCCGTCGGCTAGATGCCAGGACGCCTTGCCACGGCGGCGCCACAGCTCCCGCTCGCACACCCACCCGGCCGCGCCGGGCTCCGGCTCGCGGGCCAGCCGCACCAACGCCACGGCGTGGTGGTGGGCCAGCCGCACGGCGGCCGGCGCCCACGGCTCCAAGTGGTCAAGGCCGGCGTGACGCAGGCCCGCGGCGGTCGCCACGATCCAGGTGTGGCCCAGAAGCCGGTGGCGGGCGATCCAGCCGGCCTGCTCCCACCGGTCGACGCGTTGCCGCACCGTGCGGCGGCTCAGCAGCCCGACAGGCTCAGGCGACAGGCGGCTCAGCAGCACGCCGGCCACGTCCAGGCGGACGGTGTACTGCTCCCCCACCCAGCGCAACGCCGCCAGGTCACGGCCGGTGAGCGCGCGGCAGCCTGCGTCCCGGCGCGATTGTGGGAAGACGGGTCCGGGATACAGCTCACGCATGGCGACCACCCACCTTCGCCCGCATGCGACGGCGGACGCCCCATGAACGGCGGGCGGCTCGCAGGCAGGCCCGGCATCGGCGGTGCCCGTCGGGGGTGTAGTAGGTGTTGGCCAGGTCGAAGGGGTGGCCGTGCTTGCAGTGCGTCTTGTCGGCATTGAAGTGGCGAGCCACCTCGGGGCCTTGGCGCAGGCGGCGGCCCTGGCGATCCTGCGTCAGCAGGCGGCGAAGGTCCTGCTGGCGCTTGCCACCCCACACGCCGTAGGTCTGGCCGGTGCTGATCGCGTAGGCCAGACAGACGCTCTCGACTGGGCAGACCTGGCACAGCGCGAGGGCCTGGTCCTCGCTGCCGGCGGTAAAGAACGGGTCCCGGGTCGCCGTGGCGGCCCCTCGGCAGGCTGCGCGGCTCTGCCAGCGAGCCGAGGCGGTCATGCTGCGTCACCAGGCTGCCGCTTAGCGCGGCGCGTCTTCGCGGCGGCCAGCGACAGGCGGGCGAAGTAGGCGCTACGCGCCTGCGCGGCGCGGCGGGCGCGCTCTTGAGGGTCAAGGGTGCCGTCCGGGTCAACCTCACGCTCGAAGCGCGTGAGGAAGGCGGCGCGGCCAGGGGCTGAGGTCACGCGCGAGTCGTTCTGCGCGTGCATGAGGTGGGCGGCCATGCGGGCCTGCAGGCTCCGCTCAGCCGGGCTGCGCTTCTGCTGACTGCGGGCAGGCGCGCGGGAGGGGGTACGCTCTTCGCGCATCTCGGGGGTGCCTTTCGACGGGTCGACCTGGGGTGTCCAGCCCCGGGGCAGTTGCACCTGCTCCGGGGCTACTTGCCATCTGGTGGTCTAGCTCGCACCACCTCCTCTACGATGGCTGTGAATCATCTTGCATCAGACTGCATCAGTCTGGATCAACGCCGAACGCGAGTCAAGCCGGGTTAGACTGACTCACGGTGAATCACATAAGGAGACAGGGGGCCATGACCGACATAGAAGGCCAGACTGCGCGGGAGTATCTTAGTTCCGAACTAGGTCGACTTCGCCGACTGTCGGGACTCAGCGGACGTGACCTCGCCGTCCGCGTCGCTATCTCCCAATCCAAGGTCTCGCGAATCGAGAGCGGCGCTAGCGTCCCTACTCTGCCGGAGGTCATTGCGTGGGCAGACGCCGTTAACGTGTCCGAGGAAACACGAGATCATCTGGTGCGCCTAACGGAAGCCGCCTATACAGACGTCGAAACTTACCGTTCGGCATATCGAGGAAGGTCACACCTACAAGACCAGACCCGAATGTATGAGACCACAGCTCATACAATCCGCAACTTCCATCCCGCAATGGTGCCTGGACTGCTACAGACCGCCGAGTACACCCGTCGGGTTCTCTCACTCCTGGACACAACCGGAATAGAGACGCTTGATTACGGCGCGGCCGCTATCGCGCGAGCAAGACGCCAGGAGATTCTGTACGACGAGACCAAGCGGTTTGACTTCTTGATCACAGAAGCAGCGCTCCGGTGGCAATCACATGACACTCGTCTACTCCTGCCACAGCTCGATCGCATCGCCTCGGTTTCGAGCCTCCATAACGTCTGGATCGGCTTGCTTCCTTATGACGCCCCAATTCAAGGCGTGCCGGAGCACAACTTCCAGCTCTACAGCGACCGAGACGAGGATCAAGAGCCGATCGTTCGTGTGGAGATGATCCACGCCAGACTCACAATCAGCGATCCACAAGACGTGGCCATCTACCAGGAGCAGTTTGCACGCTGGAGCGAGGCTGCCCTCCACGGCGACGAGGCCAGGGAATTCCTGCGACAAATCGCCGACGACCTGCAAGAAGCATCCGGCTAGTCAGCAAGAGACCCTTTTGGTGACGAACCGTTCGTCACACCGGCTGCAGGGGAAGGGACGCCAGCTACAACCGGTCGCCTGGTGAAAGGCGCCGGTGCGCCTGGCGGGCGCGGGCGTCGGCGGCGGAGGCGCCGTAGCGCTGGAGCATGGCGCGGGACTTCCAGCCGGCAAGGCGCATCAGGTCCGTCTCTCCCCCGCCATCCGCGAGCCACAGATGCGCGAAGGTGTGGCGGAGCTGATGCGGGTACAGGCCAGGGATGCCGGCTTGCTCGCCACGGCGGCGAACGACCTGGGCAATCCCCGAGTCGGTCAGGCGTCCTTTGAGGCTCAGCCATAACCAGGGCAGATGGGCGCAGCGGTGCTGGACGCGGGCGCGCAGGTAGCGGTCCAACGCAACGGCGGCATTGTGCCCGAACGGCAGGGACCGAGGGCGGCGTCCCTTGCCCAGCACCGTGATGACCTCAAGATCCAGGTCCACGTCATCAAGCTGGACGCCGGCAAGCTCACCGCGACGCGGGCCGATGTCGACCAGCAGCAGCACCAGGGCGGTATCGCGGCGGGCCTTGAAGTCCCTGCCCTCGCAGACTTTCAGCAGGCGCTGCAGAGCGTCCTCGGGGACCACCGGGACTGGCTGATCGGGCACGATGGGCGGCTTCATGCGCGCCATCGGGCTCGCGATGGCCTCCTCCTCTTCGAGCCAGCCGTACAGGACACGCAGCGCCTTGTAGTACGTCCAGGCGGTCGCGGCGGCGCGGCGGGAGAGCAGGTCGCCGAGGAAGTCCTCCAGGTCGGCGCGGGTCGCGCTGGCCAGCTCCTTGTCCCGGCCGCGGAGGAACGTCTCGGCCTGGGTGATCCCAGCCAGGTAGGTGCCGATGGTGGTCTCGGCTCGGTTCTCGGCCCGCAGGTGGCGGCGGAACGAGCGGACCAGCGGGCTCAGCGCGGTCTCGTCCATGGCGCGGACGCTACGCAAGGGAAGTGCTGTCCATCCGTTATGCGCTCTGCCCGAGACGGGCCAGACATGGAGATGACCAGCGTTGCTGCTGGTCAGGGGCTGTGTGGTGGGCGCGACAGGGTTTGAACCTGTGACCTCTTCCGTGTCAGGGAAGCGCTCTCCCGCTGAGCTACGCGCCCGGGAGCAAGCGGAGTCTAGCGGCGGGGCAGGGCGGGTCGCAACGGGACGGACCGGGTGGGGCGGGATCAGGTGCGGCCGGGGGTGTTGAGCTGACCCTTCAGCCGGCGGAGCAGGACGGTGCTGCGCAGCGGGGCGGCGACGTCCTCGGCGAAGTCCATGAGCGCCTCGATCTCGGGCTCGGTGAACTCGGGGCGTGGTTGGCCGGGCGGGCTGGTGCGGCCGATGATCAGGGCACCGAAGCCGTGGCCCTCGTGCACCAGCGGCACCATAACGACGCTCTGGCTGCGGCTCCCCGGGATGCCGCGGATCAGCGGGCGGACCCGGTCGGTGTCCTCGATGAGCCCGACACCGACCCGGAACAGCTCGAGCAGGACCTCATGCCCATACTCCACCTGGAGCTGGCGCTCGGCGGCGGTGAGGCCGACCCCGCCGGCGACCTCGAGCAGGCCGCGGTTGTTGTCGAGCAGCAGCGCGACGGTGTCGGCCCCGAGGCGCTCGGCCAGCCGGCCGGCGACGGTCTCGGGCGGGTCGGGCGCGACCTCATCCGCCACGGACGGCCTCGGCGCCGCGGCGGAAGGCTGGACCTCGACCTGAGGTTGCGCCTGAGCCGCGTGCGCGGCCGGAGGCAAGGGCGGACGCTCGGCGCGATCGAGGCTCGGAGCGACCCCGTTGCCGGTCGGCGGCGCCGGCGGGACTGCCGGCATCGGCTCGGTGAGCTCCCCCGGACCCGGAGCTTGCGGCTCCGGGTGCTGGAAGCGGCGGAGCCGCCAACTCCAGGCGGCGACCCTGCCGCCATCGCCGGCCGCCGGCTCCGGACGAGCGTTCGCCGCGGCTTGGCCGCGCGCCGCCCGCGTTGCCCTGGAGGCTGCCGCTCGCTCCCCCACCTCGGCGCCCTCGGCCCGCTCGGGCACAGGCGGAGGCGGCGCCGGCGGTCGTTCCGTCGCAGCGCCGGCTGGTCCTTCGGGCGCCGCCGCAGCAGGCCGCTCCACCCACTCCGGCGCCGCCGCCGCAGGGGGCCGCTCCACGCGCTCGGGCGCTGGCGCGGCCGGGCGCTCTAGATGATCGGACCGCTCGTGGCGATCCCCGGCTGGAGGGCGGTCCGGCGCCGGGGTCTCGGGAGCCGTGCCACGAGCTGGCGGCTTGGAGACCGGCGCCGATCCGGGCCGACCGCGCGGGGAGGGCCGAGACACGTCCGGCGGCGGGGCGTCGCGTTGCACCGCCGGGATGATCTCGGTGAGGGCCTCGGAGTCGGAGTCGACCAGCAGGGACCAGAGCTGGGACATGCCGAACGGGCGGGTGAGCACTGAGCACCGGTAGGTGATGCGCGCCTTGGCGGGGTCCTCCCCATGTTCGAGCAGGACGACGAGCGGCCCGGAGAAGCGTCCTCGCACCCGCTCGATCGAGGCCTTGCGCGAGGCGCTCGGCAGGTCGATCACGACCGCGTCGACGGGCAGCTCACCGACCGGCGGCAGCTCCTGCGGCGACTCGAGCTCGCTCACCCGGTCCTCGTCGCCGAGCAGCGCCTTGACCGCGACCACCAGAGAGGCGTCGCGGGTCAGCAGGACCACGTGCCGGGGCACTACGACCAGCACCTCCGGGATCGCGGCTGGATGGTGAACTCCAAGCGCATAACGGCAGCTCCGAAACGACGAGCGCCAGGACGGTACCAACAAGGTTACGGGGAAATGCCATCCGATGGGAACCATCGCCGTCGCGTCGCCGCCTGCGCGGATCCCCTACGACCGCTGGAACAGGGTCCGGCGCGACCTCGGTGGCGCGGGCTCCATGGCGGTTGACGGCGCCAACTCGGCGGCCAGCCGCCGGATGGCCTCGGCGACGTTGCCGCGAGGCTCCTCCAGGAGGACCGGGTTGCCCTTGTTGACCGAGATGGGCACCGACCGCGACGACGGGATGGTCAGGTCGACGGACGTGCCGAGCACCTTCTCGACGTCCGGCAGGCGCAGGCCGACGCGCGAGTCGGCCCGGTTGACGATCACCCGGATGCGGCTGGGCGGATAGCGGAGCCGCTCCATGGTCTGCATGGTCAGCTTCAGGTTCTTGATGCTGGGAACGTCCAGGGTTGCCAGCAGCGCGATCGCGTCGGACTCGTCGAAGGCGGCAAGCACCTGGTCGGTGACGGCCGCCGGAGTGTCCACCACCACGTAGGCGAAACTGGAGCGCAGCAGCTTGAGGATGGTGGAGACGGCGCTCGCGGTGACGGTGTCGGCGACCGGGGGCTCGGTTGGCGCTGCCAGGGCCCAGACGCCCGCGTGGTGCGGCGTCAGGTACGAGCGGAGCGCTTCCGCGTCCAGCCCGCGCTCGCGGGCGGCGTCCTGGATGGTGCGTGTCGGGAAGAGCTGCAGCACGATCGCCACGTCGCCGAAGTGCAGGTCGAGGTCGACCAGGGCGACCTCGGTCCCTCCGGCGGCCAGAGCGACGGCCAGGTTGGTCGCCAGGAAGGTCTTGCCGCAGCCGCCCTTGGCGCTGAACACCGTGATGATCTCGCCAGCATGGCCGCTGGGAGCCCCGGGCCTGGCGCCCCCTGGCGCGGCGGCGAGCCGGCCACGCAGCGAGTCCGCCAGCTCGATCGCCCGCGCCACCGACGCGCGCACGCTGTCGGCGTCGCTGGAGGCCGCCAGGACGTCGCGAACGCCGAACCGCAGCGCCGATCGCAGCATCTGCCCGGACTCGCGCTCGCGCAGCAACACGACCGCGACCTCCGGCGCCGCCTGCTGTAGCAGCGAGGCCACGGTGAGCGCCTGCTCGTCGTCCAGCCCGGAGCCGACCACCGCGGCCATCACCTCGCGGCCCTCGGTCGCGATCGCGCCCATGGCCTCGTCCGCGCCGCTCGTGCGCAGGATGCGCTGGTCGAGCCCTGCCAGAGCGTGGGCCAGCCAGGCGGCGCCCGCCTCGACGGGCTCGATGATGATGACCGCCATGGAGCCTTCCCGTTGCTCGTGCTCTATCCGAGCGGCTGCCCTGGTTCCCGCCGGTGGTCGCGGGCTCCCTCCGGTACGGATTGGACGGTAGCGGCCACGCCAGGCCAGGTATGTATGTTCCCGGCCACGGCGCGCCGAGAGCTTCCCTTGCCGTTGCCCCCGGCGACCGGGTGGGCGCGGCCGGCACTCACCTCGTGCATCAGGTCCACCAGGCGGCTCGCCAGCCTTCCGGCCGCCGCCTCCTCACGCAGCACCGCCAAGGCCGCCTCGGACGCCAGTTCCGGCCGGTGCGGCCGCGGGCGGACCATGGCCGCGTAGCAGTCGACGACCGCCAGGACCTGCGCGCCGAACGGCACCTGCCGCCCGCGCAGGCCCCTGGGATAGCCGGAGCCGTCCAGCCGCTCGTGGTGGGCGCGCACCGCCGCCACCGGGACGCCGACGCGGCTGAGCGGCTCCAGGATCTCCGCCGAGGTCTCCGGATGCGCGCGCACCAGCTCGAGCGTCTGCTCGGTGAGCGGACCGGCGATCCCGAGCAGGCCACCCGGCACGGCCAGCAAGCCGATGTCGCCGAACATTGCGGCCAACTCCATGCCGCGGACCCGCGCGGCCGGCCAGCCCAGCGCGGTCGTCAGCTCACGGCTGAGCGAGGCCGCGAGCTGGGCGTGGCCCTCCCGGCCGTGGCCGCTCGCCTCCGTGTTGCCGATCATCGTGCCCAGGATCACCTGGAGCGAGTGGGCCAGCGAGTCGCGGGCTGCGCGCAGGTGCTCGCGCTCCTCGGAGCGTGCCACCCGTGCCGCGGCGGTCTCGGTGCGCAGCAGCGCCTGCTCGGCGGCCTCGGTGACCGATCGAAGCGTGGCCAGCGGGGAGGCCGGCTCCACTCGCTCGGGGATGCGGTCGCTGCGGCGGCCGCCCCGCATCGAGGACGCGACCCGCACCACCAGGTCCTCGGTCGAGCAGGGGTAGGTGACCAGGTCGGTGACGCCGAGGGCGAGCGCGGCGGTGAAGTCGATGGAGGCGTCGCGGCTCACCGCGCCGAGCACGGGCACGCCCGTCGCCGCCTGGCCGAGCTGGCCAAGCAGCGCCGCCCAGCGCTGCACCTGGTCGATCGGAATGACCACCAGGCTCGGCCGCTGGGCGTCGATCCTGCGGTCGGCGTCGCCGGACTCGCGGGCCAGCTCGCAGGGGAGCCCAGCGTCGAGCAGCGCGTCACGCATCCAGGGGCCGATGCCGTCGTCGGCATCAAGCACGAGCACATGACTGGACAACAAGCTGCTCCCGTGTCGAGAAGCGGTCGCGATCGCCACTGGCGTAGAGCGCCGAGCCGTGCGGAAACCGCGCCGTCGGCCGAAATGCTACGGCTTTGACGTACTCCGCTCCCATGCACCGAACTGGTGAAGGGGTCTAGGGAATTGTGCCGAGACGCCCTACCTTGATCGGCCGACATCCGGCCGGCGCCCTCAGCGGGGAGGCTCCACCAGCCGGATGCGCATCGCCTCCCGCACCGCATCTACCCGGTTGTTGACGTGCAGCTTCCGGTAGATGTTCCCGATGTGGGTGTTGACCGTGCGTTCCGAGATGACGAGCTGGCTGGCGATCTGGCGGGAGGTGAGCCCCTCGGCGAGCAGCGCGAGGATCTCGCGCTCGCGGCCGGTGAGCAGGTAGTAGATGTCCGCCGCGGCCTTGGTCTCGTCGGCGTAGCGGTTGAACTGGTGCAGCAGCTTGCGGGCCTGGACCGGGTCGAGGAACGAGCCGCCGGCGGCGACCGCCTTGACCGCCGAGCGAATGTCGTCGAGCGTGGCCGACTTCGGTAGGTAGCCCGAGGCGCCCGCTTTGATCGCTTCGAAGATCGTCTCCTGGTCCTCGTGGACCGTGAGCACCACCACCCCGACCGACGGGTGGTCCTGGCGGATCTGCCGGGTGGCGCTGATGCCGTCGCGCCGAGGCATGTCCACGTCCATCAGCACGACGTCGGGCAGCAGCTCGCTCACCCTTGCGATCGCCTCGTTGCCGTCGCTGGCCTCGCCGATGACCTCGACGCCCTCGGCGTTCTTGCACAGTAGAACCACTCCGTGGCGCGTGACGGAGTGGTCATCGACGACGAGCACCCGCGTCCTGTTGGCTTCGCCGTTCCGGTCAGGTCCTTCGCTCACCGCTGCGGCCTCTCCGATGTCGGGGTGGGAATGTCAAGCCAGAACACTGTCCCGTGCTCGTCAACCCGACCGCCCACCGTGCCGCCGAGCACCTCGGCGTACGCACGCGTCAGGGTCAGCCCGAGCCCAGCCCCCGAACCGCGCCGCTCGATCGGCTCGTCGGAGCGGATGAACGGGCGGAACAGGTTGCTCATCGCCTCGCTCGACAGGCGCGTACCGGCGTCGTGGACTTCCCACCGGGAGTGATCACCAGAGGTCGTGACCGTGACGGTCACCATGCCGAGGCGTGGCCCGTACACCAGGCCGTTCTCGACGAGCGGGCGCAACGCCATTCGGACCAGCTCGGCGTCGCCCACGATCTCGGTCTCCATGTCCCCGGCCGACTCAACCCGGACACCCTCGGTGCCCAGATCGTCGATCAGGTTCAGCAGCACCTCGTTCGGCTGGAAGGGGCGTGTCAGAGCCTCGATGCCGCCGCTGACCCGAGCCAGCAGGAGGAAGTCGCGGACCAATCCCTGCAGCCTGTCGACCTGGGTGAGGACGAGCTGGTGGAACTGCTGGATGGTCTCGCCGTCGAGCTGGTCACCACGCTGCAGCAGCGTCTGGACGAAGCCGCGGATACATGCCAGCGGGGTGTTCAGCTTGTGCGCGGCGAGCCCGAAGAGGTCTCGACCGTCTTCCTCGAGGCCCAGCAGCGAGGGAGCCGTCGTATGGCTCTGCGTCATATGCTTCTTCCCTCCGCGTGGGACTCAACTACTTCTGGACGCTGGCGACCACTTTGCGTCGCCAATTGTCGTACAGACGGAGTCTGCCTTCCAACATAGCCTTCGTGAACCGCTCGCCTTGACTATTCCAGAGATAGCCGTTCGAGGCCAGCATCCGGATGCTTCGGACATGTGCCGTCACGCGCCTCCTGGCCTGCTCTGCTGTGGGTTGCCGGCCAGCACCGGCTCGGTCGTCGGGCTCCGGCTGCCGCCGGGCCCAGGCTCCTCGGTGATCGCGAACCCGGTGGTCGGCTGAATGTTGACGGAGAACCGCACGGCGTGCACACCCTGGCGGTCGCTGAAACGGAAGGCGATTGCCTTGGCGGGATTGGAGGCGCCGCCCGCGCGCACGGCCCACAGCTCGTAGACGCGTCCAGGAGGGGGCGGCGGCAGGCCCTCGACCACCAGCACCCCCCGGTCCTGCAGGGAGGACGCCAGCACCGTCGCCCGGGCACCACTGTCAGCGGCCGAGCCGGTGAGCGTCACCCGGTTGGCGGTGCCGTCGTTGACGACCCGCACCGCCTCCTGGAGGGCCGCCACCCTGGCCTGGTCGATCTGGTGCTGGTCGCGCAAGGCCAGGTTCCAGAGCGAGAGCGCCAGCACCACCAGCACGCCCGCCACCGCCACCGCGCGCACCGTCGTCCTCGTGCCGCGCCAGGAACGGATCGTCCTGGCGGCCCGGCGCCGCAGCGTCAACCCGGTCCTGCGGCGGACCGCGGCCCGAAGCGAGGCGGGCGGCTGGACCCGGACCGTCGCCAACGCCAGGCTCGCGGTCACCTCCTCGAACTCGCGCACGCTCGCCTTGCAGGCCGGGCATCCCTCGAGATGCCCCTGGAACGCCTGCTCCTCGTCAGGTTCGAGCGCGCCGAGGGCGAAGCCCGCAGCGAGCTCCTCGTAGTCGCTGTGATTCACCGGCGAGTCCATGGGAACTGCTCCTGGCGGCCGGCTTCGCGGAGCTCGTCCTTCAGCCTCCTCATCCCCGCCGCCATCCTGGTCCTCACCGTCTCGAGTGGGATGCCCACGAGGCTGGCGATCTCCCGCTGCGTATAACCACCAAAGTAGGCCAGCATGAGCGCCTCGCGCTGGGCCTCGGGCAGCTCGGCGAGCGCCGCCCGGACCCGCCCGCGGCGCTCGGAGGGCTCGAACTCCTCTTCCACGTCGGCCGGAGGCTCGATCGCCAGGGTCAGCGCCTCCTCCGGCCCCTGCCGGCGGCGCGGGTTCTCCTGGAGGCGCACCACGTCCACGGAGCGATGGTGGGTCATGGACAGCAGGTAGGTGCCAACCGTCCCTCGTGACGGGTCGAAGCGCCGCGCGTCGCGCCACAGCGAGAGGAACACCTCCCGCACCACCTCCTCGGCGAGGGTCCCGACCGCCAGGACCCGCAGCGCCAGCGCATAGGCCGCCTTGCCGTAGCGGTCGTACAGCGCCTCCAGCGCCGCCGCGTCCCCCTCAGCCACCAGCGCGACCAGCTGGCTGTCCTGCTGCCCGCGGTAGGCCTTGGGGCCGAGCACGCTCAGGACCCTTCCTGTCCGAGGCTCGACCGGCAAAGGCCGGCGGTTTGCTCCCTGGCGAAGAAGATGGCCACTTGCGCGCTGCCCGCTCGTCGACGACGCTGCCGGGACACGTCCATGCCCGACATCGCGCAGGAGAGCGGGTAGCCCGGGCTGTCGTCCCGAATGGGACGCTAGCACCCACCCCAGAGACCGGCAATGGCCTACCCTCGGGTGGATGGCGCAGGTTGAGCGCTCCCCGTGGCGTTGCTATATTGCCCAGGTCGCAAGCGGATGTGGCTCAGTTGGTAGAGCATCACCTTGCCAAGGTGAGGGTCGCGGGTTCGAGTCCCGTCATCCGCTCTGGTGCGAGGTCGGGGGTGTGTGCGCCCCGTCAGCGCGTCAGCGCCCTCCGGCAGCTCCCGGAGGGCGTTCTGCCGATTGGCAGCCCGCAAGGCGGTGTGGCCGAGTGGTTCAGGCAAGGGTCTGCAAAACCCTGTACCCCGGTTCAATTCCGGGCACCGCCTCCATCTGACCTGGGAATCGCGGTCGCGGAGCCGATTGCGAGCCGGACTCCCCTGTCGCTAGACTCCCGATGCTCCAAGGGGCGCGTAGCTCAGCGGGAGAGCGCTGCCTTCACACGGCAGAGGTCACAGGTTCGATACCTGTCGCGCCCACCAGCACAGACGCAACTGGCACGGCGGCTCCCCACGTCGGTTGTCAGCAGATTGTCAGCAGACGCACCGTCAGGAGTCCCAGGTGGCCCGCCAGAAGAGCAGTTCCCAATCGCCCCCCGCGCCGTACCTCAAGGTCGCTCGTGCGGAACTGGATCGACAGTTGCAGGCACGGATCAGGGAGGGGCGCTATCTTCTCGAGCGCCCCGAACCATCGAATTACACACAAGACGGCCTCAAGGCAGCGAGAGACGACTATTACACGTGGCACGACTACAACGTCACCCTCCTAGAGCGTTCGTTCTCGACCTCGACGCCGGCTGACGACTACAAAGAGTGGATCGGTATCGCCGGTGGGACGCACGACCTCCGAGAGCAGGTCGAGGAGTTCCATGAGGATGTACGCAGGTATGTCCGGCGGCTGGTGTCGCTGAAGGAGCGGCTTGAGTTGTATGACGAGATTCCTGTAGTGCCGGAGTCACAAGCAGCGCGAAGCACGCGCGGCGGAGAAGCCGCTGTCTTCGTCGTCCATGGTCGCAGCGAGGGGCCAAAGCACGAGGTCGCCAGGTTCGTGGAGCGGGTTAGCCCCTTGAAGTGCATCATCCTGCATGAGCAGCCCAACAGCGGCCGCACACTCATCGAGAAATTCGAGCACTACGCCACCCCTGCCGCCTTCGCTGTGGTGTTGCTCACAGGAGACGATGAAGGAAGGCTTGTCGGGTCGGGTCAGTGGAACCGCCGTGCGCGACAGAACGTTGTGTTCGAGCTGGGGTTTTTCATCGGCAAGCTCGGTCGGGATCGGGTGGCAGTCCTGTATGAGGAAACAGTCGACCTTCCCTCGGATATGAAGGGGTTACTCTACACGCCGCTTGATTCAGGGGGAGCCTGGAGAATGAGCCTGGCCAGGGAGATGCAACAGGCGAGGCTTGATGTCGACTTCAACCGCGTCCTCTGACCGAAGTCTCTGGGCCACGTCGATCACGACTACCAGCCGTTCCTCGATTGCGGCGACCGCGCGGGCGGCCATCTCGGGCGTCGTGTGCCGGTAACGGGTGCCGATCCGGCTTCCGCTGTCGCGTGGGCTGCGGCGGCTGGTCTGGCCGCTCTGGTGGCCCATGATTTCGTCGATCACGCGAGCGGGGATACCGGACTCTTCGAGCCAGGTCGAAAGGGTGTGCCGGAAGTCGTGCGGCCCGTGAAGCTCCAGCTCGTCAAGCATGTCGTTGCCCGGTGGCGGTTGGGCCTTCCAGCGAGCACCCTCTCCCCCATCCACGATGGCCAGCCCCGCGGCCTCCAGCTCGCGCAGGGCGGCTTGAACGGTCGTGAGCTTCAGCTTCCGGCCCCGGCCGCCGAGGCGTTTGGTCAGTTCCTCGGCGGTTGCGGAGCCGTCAGCGCGAAGCGCGGCGAGCACCCGCCTTGCGGTGGGCCGCAGGTCAATGGCGGCTGGGTCTGCGAGCTTGCCGAGCGCTGCGTGATAGACGCGCCG
>WNFY01001205.1_pt1 | contig 24335 bp, 24 predicted proteins | sample 5400091 | NCBI WGS metagenome assembly WNFY01 (sample SAMN13153364, study PRJNA577476) | soil metagenome | isolation source: 60 cm soil or saprolite under grassland replicate 1 | place: USA:California | collected 2016-06-15 | reverse complement strand
TCCAGCCGCCTGCGCTCGCGCCAGGCGGTCACCCGGTTGTGCGCGGGGTCCTCGCAGTACTCCGGTGGCCTGCCGGGGCCGCCCGCGCGGGCCGGGGCGGCCCCGCAGCCGGGGTATCTGCACGTCGCGGTCGTGGCGGGCTGCTCGGTCATGGCGAATTCCTCCTCTGCGCGGGTCCTGATTCAAGCCTATACCGTTTCGTTTCGTTATGCAAGTACGTAATGTAATGAAACGAAATGACGAAACGTTATTGCGTAACCTCTAGCTAGCTGTTACGATGAAGGCATGGCAGCGTACTCCGACTACCTGGCCGCCGCTGCCCTGCTCTGGGGGCCGGCCGGCGAGTTCGCCTGCGCCGAGGCGGGCCGGCTCAACCGCGAGCACTTCGCCGGCTCCATCCCGCCGCTGCCGATCGTGATCGGCCTCACGGCCTACGGCAAGTGCATCGGCGCGACCCTCTCAGGGCCGGAGTGGCTGGAGTCGCCCAGGATCACCCTGGCTCCCGGGATCTTCAACCACGGCGGCGCGCTCATGGTCTCCGACGTCCTGGTCCACGAGCTCATCCACGCGGCGCTGCGGCTGCGCGGCGAGGAGCCCGGGCACAACGAGGCACCCTGGTGCCGGATGGTCGCCGAGCTGTCCCCCACGGTCCTCGGCCGGGACGTGAACGCGCAGCCGGTGAAGCCGCGGAGAGTGCCTAACCCGGCCCGCGGCGCGAACCCGGACGCGCCCAAGACGATCGTCGTACGACGCGCCGAGCCGGGCTCACTGACACAGGCACAGCTGGCCACGTGGCCGCATTCGGCCCGCCCGGCTGGCTACTACGATGCCGGGCAGCGAATCCCGGTCCCGACCTACTAGGCCAGGGGCCATCGATCATCGCTGAGGGCTGTCATCGCTGCCTACCGGCTGGCCCCTCGTCCCAGGGCTGAGCAGCTGCGCCCGGTAGCAGCGCCTGACGCTGGCCGGGTCTCGGTGTGCAGGCGGAACACCTGGACGGACCCAGCTACAGGGCGGGGTCGACCTGATCGCGCGGCGAAGGCCGTGGGCCGGGTCGACGGGCAGCTAACACTCGTTTTCGGCTAGCTCAGCCGACGTATCACCAGCGCCCGGAATGCTGCGATCTCGGCGGGGTCGTCGGCCAGGCGCACGATCCGGGCACGCATCTCCGCCCGGTTACGGTCGCCCGTCCCGGTGTCGGCCAGCGATTCCAGCTGGCGCCGTATCGCGTCGCGGACGCTTCGCACGAGGAAGGCCTCCTCCAGGCCGTCCGCGACCAGCTCGCCAAGCCGCTCCCGGATCAGCTCGAAGTACCGCGCGGCGTGCGCTGTGCAGGGCCGTTGGCGTTCTATAAGTCGTTGCAGACGGCTGGTCTGCTGAAACGCCCCTATGAAACGAGTATCGCTACTGGTCGTTCCACGCCTCAATGCCCGCCTCCAAGTCAGACTTGGTGAGCAGGGCCTCGATGGTGACCGGCTTGAGCTTCTCGGCGGCGGCCAGCACCTCGGCATTGAGTCGGCGCAGCTCGCCGACTACCGCCTCATATTCCTGGACGGCGGCGCGCTGATCCCGGCCGAGCCCAGACATGGCGTTCCATTTGTCGGCCTGGTTCTGGAACAACACCAGGTCGTCGGCCTGGTCCTGGTGCACCCGGCTGATCCGGGCCACGGTGGCGTCATCGAGCCGGTAGGGCTGAGCCAGTGCAGGCTGCACTAGGTCGAGCTGGCCGGCGGTGACCTCGATACCCTCGCGGATGTGCTGGGTGAACCAGCCAACCTTGCTGATGGGGTGCCAATTCTGCTCGCGCTCACCACTCACCCGGCCGAGCGTAACCACCCGGCGCGCGGCTACGTAACGCCATTGACCGTTCCGTTGTTGGTCAAGGGCCGCGGCCGAGCTGGTGCGCGAAGGCATGTCAGTCAACGTGATCCGCGACCAGCTCGGGCACGCGCTCGGCGTCACCGACCGCTACCTCCGCAACGTGGCGCCCGCCGACCTGATCGCGCTCGGCAAAATCCCGAACCTGGGCTGAGGCTGGCAGGTGGACCGCAGCGCTGGCGGGCTCGCGCACCGAGGCTCTGCCTAGACCGCGCGCGGCGGCGGGCGCATGATGAGCGCATGAGACGACCCTTGATGACCATTCCCGTCACCCTGTTAGCGTCCGCGGCCGTTGCGCTCGGCGCCGTGGCCCCGGCCAGCGCGCGGGGCTTACCCGCCAGCTCCGCCCGGCGGCACGCCATAGTGATCCGGGAGATCTTCTACAACTCGCCCGGATCGGACACGGGGTCGAACGCGAGCCTGAACGGCGAGTGGGTCAAGCTGCACAACCGCAGCGGCCACCGAGTCCACCTGACCGGGTGGACTCTGCACGATGCATCCCACCACGTCTACACGTTCGGGCACTTCATCCTGCGGGCGCACAGGTCAGTCAAGGTGCACACCGGCCGCGGGAGCGATACCCGCTTCAACGTGTTCTGGGGCCGCCGGGCGTACGTCTGGAACAACACCGGTGACCGGGCGACGATCAGGAACGCCGCCGGCCTCTTCAGGGACAGGTGCACCTACTCCGACCCGGACGAGCTGTCCGACTCGGTGACCTGCTAGGAGGCGTCCTGCACTAAATTAGCCGTTCCCTCAGTAGGACGGGACCGGGCGTAATGCCGGAGCCGGGAGCGTCTACCCCCGGCCGCCGGCGCGGGCCGCGATGACCGGCACACTGACTACATGACCGGCTCGCGCGGTGATTCCGCCGGAATCACCGTCATCGGCGCCGCGGCCGCGGGCGCCTACTTCTGGTTCCGGTATCCGGCCTGCTGATAGCGGAGGCCTGCTGGTCGTGGGTGGCGCGGCATCGCTGGCCGCCGGCCTGCGCCGCGGGAGGGCCTGGCACGAGCAGGACGTCATGCTGCGCCGGCTCTGGGCCGCGGTAAAGCGCATCCCGTCCGGGTACGTGCTGACCGATCCGGAAACCGGCGAGCTGCTCACCGCCGAGCGGGAGCGCGGCTGGCTCACCCTGGCCGTCACTGATCCGCCTCGGCCGGGTGCCGCCGCGGTAGTCAGCAGGTACCCGCTCGGCCGGTGGGCCGCCCCGGATCCGCCGCCCGTGTTCCGGCATATGGTCGGCCTGGACGGTATCCCGCCCGCGCGGTGGGGGTGGCGCCAGAAGGCGGCCATGCTGGACTTCAACCAGCGGACCGGCGCGGCCGAGGTGACGGCCGCCGAGCTCGCCGGGTTACTCGATCAGCTGAGACGCGCTGGCGCGCTCCGCGGCGGCTGACGTGCCCTGCCCCGGAGGCACGCCATACCGGGTACTTTGCCGCGCATGAGCCCATTACCTGACGACCGGGAAGCCCTTGATCCCGGCGAGGCGTACCAGGCGTGCGTGAAGGAACTCCACCAGGCGCACCCGGACTACGAGCGGGCGCAGGTGTACGCGACCCTCAGCCTGGAGGAAACGCTGCGGGAGATGTGCGCCCAGGTGGCCGACCTGGCGAAGCAGATCACGCTGGCCTCGCGGCGCTGAACCGGCCGGGCGGCGGGCGCGGCGGCTGCGAGATGACGGCGCTGAGCGATCGGGCACTCCGGAGCATCTAGGGCGGGAGTAGCGCGGGCAGCACCTGATGGCTGGCGGTGCGCCCGGAGCGAAGCAAGATATGCATAAACCGGGGTTACGGGCACCGGGCGCGGTTCCGTGACGCCGCCGGCGCCGAGCGCCCCGGGCGCCGGGAGTCAGCCGCGTGTCGGTGCTCCGGCACCTGCTGCGGCCGGGGCGGAGTGATTGCGGGGGGCGTGCACCATGCGTGGCCCTGCCGGGACGTGCACCCGCCGCGTGGCTCCGGTGGGCTAGGCTTCCCCGCGCCGGGGGACTGAAAGGTGAGCAAATGGACGAGATCGAAGGGCTGCCGGGCGAGCTGCTCGGTCGTCTGATCGAGCTTCTGAACGGTGACGCTCTTGGTGATGAGGGCGGGTGGTACAGCGTCTCGTTCTTCGCCAGCTTCTTCCTCGGCGGGCAGGCGCTTCGTAACGTCATCCCCGACACGGGGAGGCCTCCTGTGCCGGGGACGATCGGCGAGATGGAGAGGCAGCGCCGCGAGCTGGTGAGTCGGGAGAGGGTTGCTTCACAGGTCTCCGCCTGTGAAACAGCGTCAGCGTTCGCGACCTACATCGGAACCGTCAGTGGCGTTGTCCCGCTGGCCTCTGCCCACTACCGCCATTGAGCGTTCCGTTGTTGGTCAAGGGCCGATACTGAGGACATGAATCGCGAGCGCGCGGAAGCGCACCTGCGGCTGCTGGCCGAGGCCGAGCGGCGCCGCGTGACGGCATTGCCTGCGGACAGCGCCCCGAGCCAGTGGCATTCTCCGGGACTGGCGCTGGCCGCGCAGGCGCTGTGCGCGGTGGGCGCGGTCGGCGCTGGCGTTGCGGGGCAGATCCAGGCGGGCCTTGCTCTTGCGGTGGCTGGGCGGCTGCGCAGTCTGCTCGATGCGACCGGCCCCGGGCCGGACGGACTGTCACCGGTCGTGCGAGAACGGCTGGAACTGCTGATGCAGGATCAGCTCGCCCGGGCCGCCGCCGAAGCGTCCCCGGTGTCCCGCAGCAGTGCCGGGCACACGGCATCACGGCGCGCATCGTGGCGGGTCGTGCCGGTAGGTCAGGTGATCCAGTTCCGGAATGACGGCGTGCCCGGCGAGCTGCTTCTTCTGGCTTACGTGCAGACTCCGCGCGGCGCGTGGTTCACGGCCGCTGGGCCGGGCTTGGCCGGGCGGCCCGGCATGAGCGGATCTGAGCCGGGCCCGGGCCCGCGACCGCAGCGTCTGTTGCCCTTCCGCCAGTTCACCGCGGCAGATGACCACGGCGCCAGCTATCGCTTCCGCTTGAGTGTCGGGTTTGGCGTCGGCGTGGTCGAGCTGCGTCCGGACCCGGCGCACGAGATCCGCTGGCTTGACCTCACCATGACCCCCGACGAGCCGCCCGCCCGCATCGATCTGGACCCGCAGGACCCGCCGGGTCCGCCGCCGGAGGTCACCGTGACCCGGGCGGCACACAGCCCCGGCGAGCTCCTGCTCGACGTCATCGCCGCCCGGATTCTCACCTCGGCGGCGGGCTTCCCGCCGGACAACCCCGGGCAGCTGGCCGCCGCCCAGGCTGAACTGCGCGCATTTGTCGGCGGCGGGCCCGGTGCCATCGTCGCGGCGCTGCACGCGGCCGGCGCGCTGCTCCCGGACAGCCCGTCCCCCGGCCAGCTCGCCGGGCTGTGCGCCAGGCTCGGTATCAGCGGTCACGGCATCACCGCGCCGCCTGCCGGCGACCTGCCCGAACCGTGGCAGAGCATGCTGACGCGCCACCACCCTTCCCCGGCCCCGGTGCCCGGCAGCTGGGCCGCTCCGGTGGCCGAGCTGCCCGAGCTGGATGGAGCCCGGCTCGCGATCCTCGGCGTACACCACGGCGAGCCCGGCGGCACCATCGTGCACATGCTGGCGACGGGCGTCGCCCAGGAGGACGATTGGGCGTACAGCAGGGTAGTCAGGCCGCTGCCGGTGCTGTGGATCCGCGACAGCAGCGGCCGCTGGCATACCACGCGCACGAACGGCGTGGAGCCGTCGAGGGACACCGGCGTAGTAATGCTATGGCTGGAGATCGTGCCCGCACTGGACCGCGGCATCGCCTGGATCGACGTGGTCGCCGCTGGGCGATCAGCCGAGATCCGGGCCAGGCTGCCGCTCCGCTGGAAGTGAAACGCTTAACTTACGAGGGCACGGAAACCGGTCAGGGCGTTAGTCCGATCGGTTTCCAGGTAGACATAGTTGCCGTTTGCATCGCTTGTTTTGACTCCGATCCATACTCGGAGGTCATTGTTGTTCTTGTAGCTCATCCACCAGTTGGTTGCGCCTACTGCTACTAGATGCCTGGAGCCGTCGATCACGAAATACTGCCATTTGGAGCTTGACGTGGTCTGGCTGGTCCCGGACACACAGGTTTGAAGGTACGTGTAGGAGGTGGGGTAGAGCTGGTGGAATGCCCCCTGGTCGATGCAATTCCCGGTTCCGTTGCCGTTCGGCGCCCACGCGAATTTGTACACCGGGTTGCCATCAAAGACAATGTTGACTCCGGAGCCATTCGTGAAGGGCCATCCCTGACTTCCTGATACCGTGCCTTCGTACCACCAATTCCACTCGTTGTTGTTTTCTCCCTCAACATAGCGGTAGAACCGGAGCGCGTTGGCTGCGACCCCGCCCCAGACATTAATACACTGGTCTGATCCGTCGCAGATTTGGTAGGGGCCACCGCTTAACAGCCTGTCGGGTGAGATGTAATTCAGTGGGCGGATGAGAGTATTCGGTTTTAGCCAGGATGGCGGCTTGGCCAGGTTGATGATTTGCCCCGATGATGTAACTCCCATTGCCGTTGCGTGACGCGCTGGGACAGAAGTAGCGGCATTTGCTGTTACCGCCGCGAATGACGTCATCGCGGAGGCGGCTAGTAACGGGCAGGTCAGCATCGCGATGATTTTGCGACTGTTCACGACCATGTGTCCTTTCTCGCGCTGGTCGGGGGTTCGGTTACCGCGCGCCGAGGTATCCGGCCAGCCAGGCGCCACTTCCACAGCGGCATGCTGAATCACCTCCACGGCGGCCCGGCCAGCGGAGGAGCTGCGCGGCATACCTGGCTGGCATGGCCGTGACGCGCTGCCCCCGGACAGGCCCAAGGGTTCATGCTGCCGGTGGGCGCTGCAGGCACGCTGCAAACTGGCTGCAACCAAAGTCCCGTACATCACCAACGGCCGGGGAAGCAGATCCGCCCTGGTCAAATAGGGCAAAGCCAGCAAATCCAGGGGGTGCGCCCGGGCCAGGAAGCCGGGTCGGCTACGGGGCATCCTTGTCCGGCCGGTACGGAGAGTGCTCTCATGGTTGCGGGGCACGCGCCGAGAGTGGGGAGCCAACCAGGGGAGCGGCTTGTGGGTACACTCATGCCGCAAGATCGAGACAATGGGGTAAATGCCAGACGGGGAGAGCAGAACCGGAACGATGGCCTCGGCGCGCTGGTCCAGGCCCAGCGGCAGGCCATGGGGCTGACGCAACAGCAGTGCGCCGATCTGGCCGGGATCAGCCTCGGGACCCTGCGGGACCTGGAACAGGGCCGCACTCACCAGCCGCTGAGCAGGTCTATTACCCGGCTGGCCAGCCTGCTCGGCCAGGCCCTCACCGCCGTCAGCAGCCAGGAACCCCGGGATACGCAAGACCCACGGCCGTGCGGAGGACCTCGCCGCGGCGGCATGGGCCTGACGTTGCGGATCTTGGGGCCGCTGGCGGCGTGGCGTAACGGCACACCGGTCAGGCTCGGCGGGCCCAAACAGCAGGCGGTGCTCGGATTGCTGGCCCTCAGCCCAAACGTCCCCATCCGGCGGGAAGCGGTCGTTGATGCGATCTGGGGCGAGGATTGCCCAGCCACCGTGGTAACCGTGGTGCAGGAATACATCAGCAGGCTGCGCCAGATCCTGGACCCCGGTGCCTGCCCGCGAGATACGCGCGGGATTCTCGTGTCCACCGGCACCAGCTACCGGCTCCACATCGGCCACGACCAGCTGGACCTGCTGGCATTCCGCCAGCTCGGAGGCCGGGCCCGCGCTGCGTCGTTATCCGGCGACCATCTCGCCGCCTGCCGCCTGTACGAGCGGGCGCTTGATCTGTGGCACGGGGAGCCACTTGCCGACACGAACGTCCTGCGAGGCCACCCGGCAATCACCTACCTCAGCCGAGAGCACGCGAACGTCATATCGGGATTCGCGCAGGCGGGATTCGCCGTAGGCCGCTATGAGCGGGTGCTGCCGCACCTGTACGGGCTGGCCGCCGCGGAGCCGCTGAACGAAAGGGCACATGCCCAGCTGATGATCGCGCTCGCGCACGCCGGCCAGCCGGCCGCTGCACTGCAGGTGTTCGAGGGCATCCGCCAGCGTCTGGCTTATGAGCTCGGCGTCCGGCCAGACCGCGAGCTATCTGGCGTGCACCTCCAGTTGCTGCGCCGGAATCTCCCAGCGCCGACCGCCGTACCGCCGCCTAGGGCACCTCGGTCCCGCAGACTTTGACACTTGTCCTGAGTTTTGTGGGGGCGCAGCGTCATGAACGCCCCCTCCACAACCCTGCAGGCAGTGTTCTGACCAGCCACTTTGGAGTGGCACGGCCGGTTCGATGCTGGACCGGACTTCGGCGCCGCGGGTGGCGGCGGTCGGCCGATCATGACCACAGGTCCTTGCGTTAGCTTGCCCAGAATGCGACGGGCCGCCGGGGGAAGACGACGTCAGCGGTCACTTCGGCGGTTGCTGGCGGGCAGTGTTGTAGGCATGCAAGTGTTAGCGGTCACGCTGTTTGCACATGAGTCGGCGGCGCTTGGCGTTGATGTTCCGGCAGGGTGAGTGACGTTGACCTTGGCGCTTGCGAAGACTGGGTTGACGTGCCTGGGGCGGTCCGGCTCCGGGGACGGGCCTGGGTGGGCAGTCAGGCTGGGTGGTGTCCGGGCTGATCGGGTGCGCCGAGGAGGGCTAGCGAGCGCGGCGATTGCTTCGAGCAGCAGCGCGTTGACGTGGGCCTGCTGGTCGGCGGCGCGGCGGGCGCGGAACTCGGCGATGGCGCGGCGGTGCTCGGCTTGGGCGGTGAGCTGGCGCACCGGGCAGCGACTGCGGGGTTGGTAAGGGCCGGGGCGTGCTCAGTCGCGGGTGAGCTCGGCCACTGCCTTCTTCGCGCAGGCATCACGAAGCGCCCCGCAGTCGGGGCATGGCGACGTGTCAATAAACGATCGCTTGCGGACACCTTCCGCTGGTGTGGCGTTTCCGCAGGAGCCGGATGTAACGCGTGCCGTGTCCGCGGCTTCGTAAGGCTGTCGGGGGTTACCTATACAGTCGCGGCCATGAGTTATGCGCGTCGCCGTCTGCGGCGGGGCTTGGTGTGGCTGAGGCGTCACGTGACGCGCTGGGGACGACAACCGACGGCTCCCACGCCAACTCAGCCGTCGGTTAGCAGAGCGAACCCACCGCTCTCCCCGGTGTACCCCTTCAACGACCCGGTGTACCCCTTCAACGATCCGGGGCAGCCGATCGTGCTGCATGACGGGCCCATCGGCGGGCTGGCGACAACCGACGTTCCTGGCGTGGTCGAGTTGTCGTGCGTTCCAGTGCTCAATCTGGCCTGGAGGATCATGCACAGCTCAGGCACGGGGAACGTGGGCGACGAGGTCACTCTGCTGCTGCGACGGCCGGGCGGCGACGTGCACCTGCCCGGGGTGCGGCGAGAGAGCGACGAGGGCTGGTCCAACGGCGCCGAGATCGGAAAGGCTGACGCGCCGCTCAAGCGGATCGTCACGCACTGGTTCAATCTCCCCGATTTTCACGCTGGACTGGGGCGCTGGGAGACCGAGACCGATGGATGGAAGATCACTGTTGATGTCCGACCCGACCATGATCGGGTCTGGACGGATCTGCACCGGACGCACGTCTACGTGATGACTCACGTGATGGAGTTGCGCCGCGCCGACGAAGCCACCTTCACCGCTGCCGAGGCGGAGCCGGTGCTCACCGCGCTGCACGTCGGCATCTCGTTTGCGCTCGGCTATTGGGCGGCCCCGGTGTTGCCGGTTGGCGAGGGCGCCAACGGCGAGGTTGTGTGGGCGAGCTGGCGTGTGCCTCACTGCGATCCGGCGAGGGTGACGAGCCCTGGATGGTGGGACCAACGCCGCACATCCCTCGCCGACTTCCTCGATCGGGTCATCAAGGCGTTCGCTGACCCGGACCGACTGCCGGCCCTCCGGTTGCAGATGATGATGGGCATATCGGCGATCAACGACCGTGGCTTCGTAGAGCAGCGAGTCATGATGGGTGCCGCCGGGCTTGAGCACATCATGTGGCAGATCATGGTGCTCGGGGGCCGTATGTCTGAGGACCAATACCTGGGTAGAGGTCCGCACCGGTGCAGGGGCCCGCAGGCACACGACTTGTTGCGCACCGTACTAACGGACGCGCAGATCCCCATCGATATCGACGCACAGCTCCTACCGGTGATCGCGACGTTCGTAGCCGAGAGGGCGCAGTACGGAGCCGTTCTAGACGGTCCGGACGTGGTGACGCAGATCCGTAACCGGCTGGTGCACCCGAAGGCCGAGCAGGAGCGGGTGTACCGGCTGGATGGCCTGGTGGCAGAGGTGTGGCTCCTTGCCCGGCACTACCTAGTACTCCTGATCCTTCACTCGCTCGGGTACCAGGGCTCATACCGGGACATGAGAAAGCTCCGCGGGTTCGCCGGTGACGTCGACAAGGTCCCGTGGGCGTAGCTGAGGAGCCAGACGTGCGCTTTGGGGGGCATCTATGCCAGGTACGCCGCGACCGCGTACGCGGCGTTGCGGTCCAGGCTGTCCCGGGCGTGGTCGTATCGGCGGGTGGTGCGCGGGTCCTTGTGGCCGGCGTAATCCTGCACGTCGCGCAGGGTGGCGCCGGCGTCGAGCGCGAAGGTGATCGCCGAGTGCCGCGGGGAGTGCGGCGACAGCCGGTCCCAGGCCTCGATGTCGGCGGCACGGGCGAGGCGGCGCACCAACTCCCACAGGTGGCCCTGCCGTGGCCGCCCGCCGCTGGCGGTGGCCAGCAACGGCCCAGCCAGGTCTCGTATGTCGTCCAGCCCGGCGAGCCGGGCCCGCTCGGCGAGGTAGGCCTCCAGCGCGGCTACCGTGGCCGGGGTCAGCGGCACCTTCGCCCGCCGGGCGCCTTTGCGTGTCACCCGTAGCACCCGGTGCCCGGCATCGGCGCCGAGGTCGGCGACGTCGGCCGCGCAGGCCTCGTCCACGCGCAGCGCGTTGTGCAGCAGGAGCCGGGTCACTGCGGCAGTCCGCAGGGCCTGCGGGCCGCGGTCGGCGTCGGCCGCGGCGACCAGGGCGCGGGCCTCGTCGCGGTCCAGGCCGACCGTGGCGGTGTAGTCCGGGTCCACCGCCGGCCGCGTCACCCCGGCGGTCGGGATCAGGCCGCCCAGGTCGTGCGCGGCGCAGTAGCGGTAGAAGCTGGACAGCGCTGAGAGCCGCCGCCGCACGCTGGCCGCCTCCGCGCCCTGGCCCTGCTGCCTGGCCACCCACAGGTCCACGTGCACCAGGCCCGCGGCGAGCACGTCGGTACCGCGCCCGTCCAGCCAGCCCAGCCACCCCCGCAGGTCACCGGCGTAGGCGCGCCGGGTGCGGGCCGAGCGCAGGCTCATCAGCCACGCGGCCGCCAGCAGCTCCTCGCGCTGCCCCAGCCCGGCGACCGCGGGCAGCTCGGCCCGCACCCGCGCGATCAGTTCACCTGCCACCTTCGCCCCGGAGCCTGGTTCCGGGTCGGCCATGGCGGGCACCAGCGTGGCCGGGAGCGCGCTCGGCCGTGCGCCTGGCGTGGTCATCGTGCTGGGTTCCGGTGTGTGAGCAGCAGGTGGCGGAACTCCTGCCGGACGGCCTGGAAGCTGACCTGGTGCCCGGCCAGCTCGTCGAGGAGCGTGCTGAGGCCCCAGGCGGCCAAATAGGCATACCGGGCGCTGAAGATGCCCAGCTCAGCGAGCTTGTACTCGTCATCGAAGTCGAGCAGCGCGTACCCGATCACCTGAAACAGGTCCTTGACGGTAAGTGTCAGCTTCGCGGAGGTCTTCAGCTCAAGGAGCAGGCCGGCGGCGATCAGGTCGCCGTCCGCGCCGCCAATCATCGCCGACCCGGAGAAGGTAGGGCCCAGCGCCCACGGCCCGGGCCTGGCCGCGAGCTGGGGTATCAAGGCGGTCTCGAACACGTGGCGGAACCTGGCGAGCTGGTCGAGACCGGCAGGCGGGGCGAGAGCGAGCAGGGCATCAGCGGTTACCGGCCCGCCATGGAATCGCGCCAGCGGGCCCATGGCGGCGGCCTGGGCTGAGCGGAACGCCTCGGTGACCAGCGCCAGGGCCCAGCACCCGCGCGCCAGCAGCTCCTGATCCACGCTGCTGCCGGCCACCGGGCCGGTGAACCCGGCCGGCCGATGAGGCGAGGTTCCCGCGCCCAGCATTCCGGCCAGGTCGATCACGGCCGTCATCATGCCCCGCCCCAGGCCCCCGGCGCCCGCGAGCGCCAGGTCCACGCTGGGATCTGGGCACACCATGAACCGCAGCAGCCAGTCGGCGGCACCACCCACGGTCCCCGGGTTGGCCTCGGCCTGGGGTACCGACGGCACCGCCGCAGGCGGGGCGGCCTGGCGGAATCTGCGTTGCAGGTCCTTCAGCCCGCAGGTGAACCGCTCATCGAAGAACTGCCGGGCCGGCGATCTGGTGTTGTCGATCTCCCGGGTCAGCGGCCCGCGGATCAGCGGCCGCACCTCGTCGGCGCCGTCATCGGGGCCCATCGTGCACGGACATGGCGTGTCCTCGGGAAGCCCCTCGCCGCAATACGGGCAGATGTAACCCATGATCGCTCCCTGGGTGGGTGTGCTCGGCCGGCGATGCCCCGAATAATGGCCTGCGGGTCCGACATTCCGGAGCAGATCAGGGACGTCATCGAGCTGTCCTACCTGCACGTCGACCTGTTCAGGGAGCACCAGTCTGCGGGCCGCAGGGCGGCGCATGCGAGGCCCCCACCGGTGAAGAGATAGGGCCTCGCATGCGCCCGCGGCTAGGCGGCCCGCACGGTCACAGTGCGCCCGGCGGGAACCACTACCGTGGCGTTGAGGTCGGCGCCGACCATGAAGGTGAAGCCGTCCACGACGGCCCGCCGCCCCTCGGGGATGTTCTGGACGGGGACGTCGCCGCTGGCGACGACGGCGGTGTCGACGTAGCGCACCGGCCACGCGTCCCCCTGCCGGCCCCAGTGCTTGCCGGGGTTGGGCTGGCCCACCAGATGGGCCCAGGCCTGCGACTTCTTGCCAGCAAAGGTGACCCTGTTGTCCCCGTCGCGGGTGTGGCCCTCGATGTCGTAGGCCGCGACGACGACGTTGTTGAAGACGGCCAGCAGCACATCGCCGTATGCCGTCAGCTTGTCCTCCGCGATCGGCCAGGCGCCCAGCACCGCCTCGGCCTCGTCCATGCGATCGGCCTCGACCCACGGCCAGGACTTGTTCACGTGCACAACGATCATGTAGCCTCCAGAAGAGTTGAGACCACAGTTCTGTGGTCCATCTGCCAAAGAGTGTGACTCATGGGCATAAGATTGTCAACTCTCTGTCGCATGGGTTCGCTCGCCGGCGGCCGGGTGATACAGCGGGTTATCACCTGCTCGGCCGTGAGTTCATCGCGACTGAAGGCCCCTCACCGGGAACTCACGGACGTCCGGGATTTGGCCACCGCGATCAGCGTGGGTTCATGGTAGGAAGTAATCGTCACGTAGAGTAGCCCAACGGTGATCTTCCGCCTTACGAGTTCTCTACATAGCGCACATATCGCCGACTCGGTACGTGGTGTCACGGCACGCTGAGGGGACTGTTCAATGGAGTTCAGATTTGCGTTATGACGCGACCGATCTGACGGGCCGATGAGGAAGCTGTGCATGTCGGTGCTGATAAGGCTGGTCATTTTCTGGCTGCGGCTGATGCAGCCCGTCGGCCGGGCATTCCTTAAGGTAGGACGGTCGCTCAGGCGCATTTTCTCGAGCGGCTGGCGCTAGCGTGCGGGATGGCACTCGAGCGGTACGCCCGGCGCTGGGGCAGACGGGCGGCGGCGCCAGCTTTGCCAGCTGCCGCTGCCCGCCTGACCGTGCGCACGCAGCCGCATGTACCGAGTCCGCCAGCGCGTCAGCCGTTAGCTCTGTACATTCTCCTGCGGGACTTTGCGGGTTGCGACCCAGACGCGGTTCTCGCACAGCGCGTCGAACAGAGCGAGGCGCAACTCGTCCTCGGTGTCGACGTTGGCCGGGCTGTCGGGCACGACCGCCCAGTTACGCAGCGCCGCTTTGCTGGAGAAAAACGGAGAGATCTCGCGGGTCCGCCGTTGCCCGCTGGCGTTCTTGAACCGCTCCACGAATGCCAGCGCGTCGACCATCGCGGGCCCGGGGTCGAGGTCGTTCCATCTCAGAGATCCCCAGTCCCAGTGGTCGTTCTCGGGAATCTCGACGTGTCCGTACCAGCCGGGAACCGTCGGGAACTTCGAACCTCGCCGGCGATAGTCGGATGTCGCAAGGATTGCGTCATCCTGCTTGTCTGGCCAGACATGCTCTCTGTGAACTCCAAGTTCGTCGTGAGCTAGTTCCTTGATCGCCGCGAGCGCGTCTCGCTGGAAGTGCCCTGCCGGTAGCCATGACCGGACCGACGAGAAGCCGATCAGCTCGAACTGGATCCGGATCAGCCGGTTCGTTTCGACACCCCCGGCAAGGTTCTGCAGTGTACCGCAGACCTTCCCCAGGCCCCTGTGCTGCCACACCTTGTCGGTGCCGATCGTGAACGTCGGCGCATCTGTCTGGCCTGCCCTGTAGGAGGGAAGGCTCGTCGTCTCCGTCGTGTGCCCGCATCCCTTCGGCGGGCTGTCAAGGTCAACATCGCCGAACTGCTGCTCCGCCGGCCGGTGGACGACCTCGATCCCGCCCGGGAGCTTGTTGATGAATCCGGTTGGCATGGGACCCCTTCCCTGGTTGGCTCCGGTTGCCCGACGACGCCGAGCAACCGACTATGCTCAGCGCGCTGCAAATAACCTTGCTTCCTGCAGTCCGGCCACAATGGCGGTAACCGCCACCGATTCAGAAGCGGCAAAACCATGCAGAGATGAGAAAGAGAATGGCGCGGCTTGTAAGCGCACATCGGTTACGTTAAGCCGCTGCGCAGGCCTCGTCAAGGGATCTGGCCCGGTGGGTGAGCAGGATCTCGATCAGGGCCGTGTTCCCTCGGCGTCACCGCATGCGCGGCGAGTGGCGTCCCGGTACCGCTGGCGGGAGCCGGTGAACACCCCGGCCGCGTCGGCTAGGCGAGCGCGGTCGCGCCGGGCTTGTCTTTGAGGACTCCAGCTAGCGGCCGATGGTGAGGATCTCTGCATGCTTACCCGCGGCCCGATCGTGCCGGGCCACGACCTGAGGCCCGTCGAGCCATTGCAATCATTCGGCTTGAGTCGGTGGACCGACGTCGCGGACCGCCAATCCGCCTACTCACAATTGGGCGGATATCGCGTGTCACATGATCGCCGAGCTGTCACCGTCGGTAACGAAGCACCAGTACCTGGTCTGGCAAGTAAGGTGTCCGGCGGGTCGGTCCCGGCTCCTCTAGCCTGGCCCTCGTCGGCGCCCATCAGCGCTACGACGAAGTCATCGGCGACTTGCCGTCTGAAGCCCTGCTCGCGCTCGTTTGGGGCTGGTGACACGTTTCTTACCGGCAACCCGAGTCCTGCGGGCCGACCGCCAGTCACTCGCCGAGCCACTGGATCTTGACCACCAGCACCAGGTCATCGGGCGGGTAAACCAGGAACGTCACCAGGCCCTCATCGTGCGGGCCGAAGTGCAGCGTGCGCACGGGCAGGCCAGGGGTCTCGTCCGGGCGCCGCTGGTACTCCAGCGGGTCCACGATGACCACCGCAGTCATGAACGCGGCCAGCGTCACGCTCACCTGCGATGGCAGGCTGGCGAGCTGCTGCTGCGCCGGGCCGTCCAGTTCCCACCGGAACAATTCAGGCGCCGTATCGCGCGCGATACTCCTCGCGGTTCATGCGTTCTTCCGGAGGCGGCGGTCCCTCGCTCAGGTACCGGTCCACCCGCGCCAGGTACGCCCGCTGGGCGTCAGGGTCGCGCCACGCGTCGGCCTCGAACCACCAGCGCCGCACCGCCTGCACCAGGGGCGTGAGGTCGCCGTTCTCCCGGGCCTGCTCGAACGCCGCGTCAAGGTCACGGTCGTAGCGCTGCAGTACCTCGGCATCGGCGTTGGCCGCTAGCACCGCGCGAATGGCCGCCGGCGTGCACGCGGGCCGGGGCAGGATGCTCGGGGCCTTAGCATGCGGCGTGCTCATGGCGGCTCCCGGCGACTCGATGACACGCCCAGCGTAGGCGCAGCTGCTGCCAGACGGCGGACAACACGGGGGAACAGCGGGACGCCGGCGCCTGAAGCACGCTGGCCGCGCACTCCGCCGCGCCGCGGCCCGCGCCGCCGGGAGCACCCGGCAGCAAATAGCGAAGCTCAAAGCGGCGCGCGCAGGCCCGGCGTTCTGTTGGCGGCTCATATCACGGTGGTATATCGCCGCGGGATTGGCACGGCCGGCGGCGCCGGGCCATGGTCCCCGCCTCGTCAAAGTCGCCGTCCTTGGTCGTGGTCGTGCCTGTCGGCTGCAGACGGCGGTCGCGGAGTCCTGGGCTGCGGCCGCGGCTGACTGGATGCACGCTGCGGCGGCCTTGCCGGCCTGCTCTTACCCAGGCTCATGCTGTCCCAGGTACCCGCCCGGGGGGCCTGCTGTCACAGATCGTGCAATGCCTGCCTGGGATTCTTGGCGGCCCGAGGAGGTGATCACCATGAAGGCCGGTGATCTGGTGGTGGCCCGCCGCGATATCGGCGGCGCGGTCCGTGCGTTCGTGCCGGCGGGGAGCCGGGGCTATGTCGTGGCCGCCGGGTGGCTGTCCGGGGTCAGGGTCCGGTTCAGGTTCATCGTCAGGAGCTGGTCCGGTCGGCGCGAAGTCGAGATCGACGTCTACCCCGGCGAGGTCGAGGTGATCGACGGCGGGCAGGTCACGGCGCGGCACTCCCCCGGTCCGCGGGCTGCGTTTCATGACGGCGATCGAGGCGGCCGCAGCTGCGCGCCGCGCCGCGCCGGTGGCGACGCTCCTGATCATCTGGTCAGGGATTGTCAGCGGACCTTCGTGCTCAGCTTTCCGTCTCGGCGAGGTAGGCGCTCAGCCGGTAGCCCGGCGAGCGGTCAAGCGAGTAGCGGGCCCGGTCGTACCGGCGTGTCGTGCGCGGGTCGGCGTGCCCCATCGCGTCCTGCAGGTCCCGCAATGAGCCGCCGGCGTCCAGGTACAGCGTCGCGAAGGCGTGCCGCACGGCGTGCGGGCCGAGGCGGGTCACCAGGTCGGCGGGCAGTCCGGCCGCCTTGCCGAGCCGCCTGACCAGCTGCCAGACGTCGGCGGGGAACAGCCGGGCGCCGGGCCCGGTGGCGAACAGCGGACGGCGCGGCCGCCGCGCTCCCGGCTCGCCGGGCAGCGCGGGCAGGCTGGCCATGTCCCCGCGAGTCGTCAGGTAGGCGTCCAGCCGGTCGGCAGCCGGCGCGGGCAGCCCGAGCGCCTGGCGCCTGCCGCCCTTGCGGGTCACCCTGAGCACCCGGTGCCCGCGGTCGGTGCCCAGGTCCTCGATGTCGGCGCCGGTGACCTCGCTGACCCGGGCCCCGGTGAACAGCAGCACGGCCACCAGCGCGGAGGTACGGGCCCGCTGCGGCCCGCGGGCCCGGTCGGCTGCCGCGAGCATCGCGAGTGCCTGCTCCCGGGTCATGCCCGGCGTGCTGGAGGTGTCGCGGTCGACTTCCGGCCGCTTGAGCTTGCCGACCGGATTGCCGGCGACGTGGCCCTGCTCTAGCAGCCAGTCATACCAGGATGATGCGGCGGCGAGCTTGCGGGCAACGGTCGCGGCGGCCAGGCCCTCGGCCTCCAGCCGCCGGGCCCACCCGGCGGCGTCCGGCCGGATGGCGAACAGCGGCTCGATGCCGTGCCCGGCACACCACGCGAGCCAGCCGGCGATGTCCCGGCCGTAGGCGCGCCGGGTGTGCACTGACCGCTGGCCGGCCAGCCAGCCGAGCACGAGCGCGGCCAGCGGGCCGGCGGCGGTCTCCCGCCCGGCCGGAAGGGCGCTCGTCACGACCTCACCCTAGTACAAACATAATGCGGATTATCTAGGTACGTTTTCCTCGCCGAGCGCGTTCGCCACAGCGACGGCCGACGCCCTGCGCGGCCAGGCTGCGGGCAGACCGTCCTCCGCCTCGGCGGCCTGGGCGGGCACATCTACGGCACCTGCCCCGATCACCGCGCCGCCGGATGATTCCAGCGGAATCACGGGACGCCGCTCCCCGTGGCCGCGCCCTTACCATCGATCTCGTGGTCAGGTACAACACCCCGGTAGTGGTCGTGCGGCGAACAAGCGGCGGCGACACTCGGACGGACATGAAGGCCGTCGTGGACAGCGAAAAGATCTTCCTGCCGGTCGATGCGGACATCGAAGAGGGTGATCACGTCGAGCAGCGGCTGCCGAATGGCAAGACTCGCACCATGCTCATCACCAAGGTGGACGTGCTTCAGAGCCCGTCCGGGAGTGCGGTGCTTGACCACACGGAGGCCGCATACACGACGGTCACTGCGCAGCCGAAGCGAACAACCGACCAGCGCGATTGGGCCATGAGCCACGAGCAGAGCCGGCAGACGAGACTGCTCACGTGGCTCGCCGAGCAAGATGATGGCATCTTCGAGCTAGGTGCCCTGTATAGCGGTGACGAGGAAGCTGCTCTAGCACGCCGGGATGTCAAGGCTCTTGGCGAGCTCGGCCTCGTTCGCCCAGTGACCGGCGGCGGCCCATCGCTGGCGACTGTACAAGCCAGCATCACCCCAGCCGGGCGAGCCCGAGCAGACGAACTCACCGCCAGGCAACGCGATCGCTCCGGGCGGCAGTGGGCATGCCGGTCGGCGCTTTTGTCATGGCTCTACGACGTCGATGCCGTCGAAACGATGGAGCGGTCCAAGACGTGGGACGGCTTCTTTACCGACACTCGCGCGACCTACTTCGGCGACCAGTTCTCAGGACAGGAGGTGGACCGGGCAGCGGCATGGCTCTACCGCCACAAGCTCATCGACGGTGTAATCGGCGCCGAGGCCGATGGGCCAATACAGTCATACGCACTGGACGAGGGCGTTCGTTGCGTCGAGCGATTCGACGCGGACGTTCGCCGGTATCTCGACGCGATGGAGCACGCGCCTCTGCCGACCCAGGGAGGGCCTACGTACAACGTCCAGGCGACCAACGTGCAGCTGGCCACAGGCGATCGATCGCACCAGGCGATGACCGCCGGGGACAAGATAACCGCGGCGATGAGCAGGCTTCGCCCTCCGCAGGCCGAACCGCTCCGGATCCTCTACCTAACAGCAGCCTCACGAGGAAACCTTCGTGTGGATGAGGAGATGCGCCGCGTTAAGGCGGGCGTCCAAGCCGCCACGCACAGAGACTTGGTGCAGATCGAGCACAAAACCGCAGCGACAAGCTTGGACCTGCTCGACGGCCTGACCCGGTTCAAGCCGCACGTCGTCCACTTCTCCGGGCATGCGGACGAAACCGTCCTCGAGTTCGACACCGGCAGCGACAAGGCAGGGCCGGGCCAGCGTGTGAGTGCGGAGGCGTTCGCCCGCGCGATAAGCGCAGTCGATGCCCCTCCGACTCTGGTCGTGCTGAACGCCTGCAAGTCCGAGGCGCAGCTCGCGGGCTTGCTGGATGCCGTGCCGCTCGCCATCGGCATGAGCGACAACATTGGTGATCCAGACGCCACGGCGTTCGCAGCACGGTTCTACGCGACAGTCGCCGAGGGGCAGTCCGTCGAGGGCGCCTACGGGGTGGCGAAGATGCATATGGAATTCAGCGGGCTCCCCCATGCCGACCTGCCGATCCTTGTCAACGACCCAGCCGTCAACCCGGCAAACGTCATGCTCGTCATTCGGCCGCAGTAGGCGGCGCCACGCGCGGCCGTCATGATGATTCCAGCGCCGCCGCCGAGCACCGGCGCTACGGCCGCCGGCGTCCGTAAATCCGGGCACGAAGGGATAAGGCGGGTGCTTGCCGGGGCGTGTAAAACGGCGGCACCCGCGTTGCCGCAGGCCAGGGACGGGCCGGTGCCGCCGCTAAGTATGGTTCCGTCAAGCTGCGCGCTTGCAGGCCGCTAGCAGCAAGCGCCAGGCAGCAGCCGGGCAGCCCGGTCGCGCCCTTGTTCCTGGTGAGGAGCAAGGTGTCCATATTGAGCAGCCGCCGCCGGCATTGTTGATCTTGCTTAGCCGTGATCAGCGCAAGTATTTCAACCTCCAGCCCGCGGTGTAATTCTTGTCCGGGGCAGATGAAGTGTCGGCCATCGGCGAGGCCGTGGCAGTTCGGCCAGGTTCACCCAGCCGGTCACTGCTTCAGGGTCGGCGAAGGCTGCGGGAAGGTCCTCGGGGAGCAGCAGTGCGGGCAGGACTTTGGTGGTCAGGGAGATGGCGAAGCCGCGGTGGCGGTGCAACTGCTTGCAGATGTGCGGCGGCGGGGTGATGGCCCATTCGTGGCTGGCGGGCGAATCCGCGTTGATAATGACCCGCAGGCGGTCGTCGCGCAGCTCAGCCCGGATCTGATCGACGCACGGCGGGAAGTCCCCGGTGGCGGGAAGCAGGCCGAGCGAGGTGAACTCGTCCAGGGTGGCGTTGCGCCAGGCGCCGGTGTCATCTCGTTCGAGGAGCAGTTGCTCGCATGAGGGGTTGACCACGATGACCGGGATGTCAGCGGCTCTCGGTGCCCGGCCGGGTTTGGCGAGGTAACCGGCGACGAAGGAGGAGGTGGGCCGGTGCATCGTGACCCCATCGCGGGGCGTGATGCCTGAGGGACGGCAGGCGGAGTGGTGCATGCTGACCAGGATCTTGTTGTCGTCAAAGAGCCCATCGACGCTGATGTCGGCTTTCGTGCCGAGCGGTTCACCGCAGGTCTGGCAGACAACGGGCCACAGGTTGGTCAGCCACCTGCTCAGGCTGTCCGAGTCGATGAGACCGGTCACTGTGCGAGCCATGTAGACCTCGAAAGAGTCTTGCGATCGCAGCTTCTTGGTTAGCAGTTCGCTGTAGTCGGACCAGTCATCGGAATCTCCGGTGTCCGCGGCCTGGGGCTCGGGGGCGGCAGCCTGCCGGGCTGATTCCCTGGTAAGCAGGACGAGCGCGCCGTGAGAGGCTCGGATGACATCGACTACCTGCGCGAAGTCGGTGTCATCGCCGGGCAGGAGATCCCGGGCTCCGGTAATCACCAGGATGCGGCCGTGCCGCGCCGCGGACGCCCGCCAGGCAGCGAAACGCTCATCGCCGGACCCGCCGGGATGGAGATAGCCGGCGACGAAGCCGCCGGTGTCATCGTCCGGTCGGATCAGGTCTACGTCGGCGTCGGTCAGCCGCGCCGCCAGGTCGCGGGCGACGGGAACCTCCATCGGCTCGCGGCCGAATCCAGACAGGTCGGCGAAGCCAAAGGCCTGCGGGCCGCCATGCGCCTTGAGGTTCAGCAGCGGCACATACGCCACCGGCGGGGACTGCGGACCGAGCGTGTTCTCCGCCAGCAGGACCCAGGACACGGTTTCTTCCGGCGGGCTGCTATGCCATTTCACAATGGCAGCGGCCAGCAGGCCGTTCTGCCGCCCCTCCCGGAATTCCCGGGCCCGGTCGCGGTCGGTGTAAGACTCCGGTGACCTGCCGGGCGGGACGCGGACGCCGAGGTTGGGCCCGATGAAGACCATGACCGAGCGAGCGCTGACGGCGGCTGAAACCCACTCCGGATCAAGAACCAGCCGGCCCTCGGCGAAGACACAGCCGTACGGGTCGCACAGCTCTACCCCGGCGGCGGACCTGTAGAGGCCCCAGCCATCAGCGGGCAGGCCGGCCATGATGAACTGCGCTGGCACGCGTTGCCACCCGGCGCCGACCAGTACATCGATGCGTGCCTCGTGCATCAGCCCGGTTACCTGGTCTTTCAGAGCGATGGTGTGCACCGGCTCGATCAGCAGCACCGGCACCCGGTCAGCTTCACGGCCGGTATCGGTGATCAAGTCACCCTCCGGCGTCAGGCCGGTGACCCTGGCCCGGTGGCCGCCGAAAAGCGGGTCGTCCAGGAAGGTCGCCCGGCACGGCATCTCGGTTTCGGCGCTCACCTGCCCGAACAGCTCCCGGGCCTCGGCCGAGTCGGCGCGAAGATACCCGGTCGAGCCGCGGCGCTTCAGCCGCTCGGCTGCAGGCGACTGCCGTTGCCGGCTGCGCCGGTTGCGCGCTGCTTTCCCCATGGCGGATCTGTTCTCCTGATCAGTGCTGAGGGACCGGAACTACGGAGGGCGTATCGGAGTGGCCGAACAGCCGCATCACCTTCTCGGCGAGGGCGTCCATCTGCCCGGCCAGGTCACTGGTAAGTTCCCGCAGCTCACCGATCCGCGTCAGTACGGCTTCCCCGAGGGGAAGCTGCTGCTCCCTGCGGAGAGTGTTGTCCGCCTCCCGCAGGTCATGGCGCACGCTGGTGAGGAGGCGGAAGGCATCCTCGGCTGACAGGCTGCGCCCGGCCAGCCCGGCCCGGAGCTCGAACAAGAACCGGCGGGCCATACCCAGGTACATTCCGGCGAGGTTGGAGGGCATGCCCGGCCTGGCGGCCTGCGCCAGCAGGGCTTCCAGCATGGCGATGCGATCGCACACCGCCTGAACCTGGCCGCCCTCATCAACGCCGGCTGCGCCCGGGCCGGGCCCGGCGGGTGCTTGCTGGCCGTGCATCGCGTAGATCCGGGCCAGGCCCGCTTCATCATCGAGGACATCCCCCAGGATCACGGCGATGTTGGCGCGGGCCCTTGCCACCATGGTGTTCACCTGGTCTTCGGTGATGCGCGTAGCGCCGGTGCGCCACCGCTGCCTGCTCACTTCGCATCCCTCCCCACCTGCGCTAGCGACCGCCTGAGCTTCTTCATGGCTCGGCTCCGGTTCTTGCGCACCGCCGCCGCGGAATCCCCGATCTGGCTGGCGATCTCGGCGTCCCTGAACCCATCCCAGTGCCAGTCCATCACCTGCCGCTGCTTCGGCGGCAGGCTCGCGATCACCGCGTCCAGCACCTCCCGCGTGTCAGCCTGCTGCTCCAGGGCCATCGCCGCCGACACCCCCGCCACGCGGTCCGCGCGCTCGGGTGCCGCTTCCAGCGAGGTCTCCCGGGCTGCGGCCCGGCAGTGCCGGATGAACTCGTTCTGCGCCACCTTGCGCAGCCAGGCCTGGGGGAACCGGATCGTGCCCCATACCGGGAACGCCCGGGCAAACGCCGTCTGTGCGATGTCCTCGGCCATGTCTGCATCGGCGCAACCCAAGAACATCACGAACCGCACGAGCGACCGGCGCTCGGCCCGGTAGAAGGCGACAAAGTCCACATCTGCCACTGTCTCCGGCAGCACCGACACCCCCAGGCTCACCAGCGGCCAGAGATGGCCGACGACACCACCCGGCGCCCCGGCCGGCCCCGCCCGCCCGGGCGGCGGGAATCAGGCCTGCGCCGCGCGGGCCGTCTCGAGGTCAGATGCCACCGCCAGTCAACCGGGCAGCGGTACACCCGAAGCCGGACACCCGCAGTCGCACTCTCCCGCCGCGCCCACCACGAAGCGGCGGCCCGGCTCGAGTAGCTGATCTTCCCGCACCACGGGCACATCCGGTCCAGAGGAACCTGGGCGGCCACCAGCAGTCACTTCCCTCCGCTGCCCTCAGGCCCGGCCCCGCGGCCAGGCACAGCAGGAAGAGCATTCAGGCCGCCCGAACGTGACCTCGGCGGCCAAGATTCTTTCCGCCGCGAAGGCGTCGACCGAGGTGATTCCGCTGGAATCAGCACCGGGCCCGGGCCTCGAGGTCGGGCTCTCCGGCGTGCCTGCACTGGCGCCGCGGCCGACCAGCTCGGCGAGGCCGGCCATGCACTGCGCTGCGGGCCCCCCGGCGCCAGGGGGCAACCCAATGAGCCAGATGCTGGGGCACTGGGCGAAGACGGCGGCGGTGCTCGCGCGGGGCCGGCTGGCCACCGGCAGCCGCCCGGGCGGGCGGGGCGGCGATGCAGGCTACTGACGCCCGGCGGGCCCGCTCCGCGCCGCGCACGGCGGCGGCGGGCCGAGCGACCGGCGCCTCCGTGGCGAGCTTGGCGCCGGAGCCGGTGTCCTGGGCGCCGAGGGCGCCGCCGGTTATCAGCATCCCGCGATCGGAGCGGTACTTGCAGCCGCCGATGTGGTCGCCCCGCTGGCCGTGGCGCTGGTGGTACTTACTGCCGTCCTGCGCGGCAGCGACCAAACCTGCGAGCGGCGGCACGGTCGACTTCAGCGACGCGCAGTTCTCCGGCCGTACCCTCGACTTCAGCCGAGTCGCCGACTGGTCACATCCGCCGGAGTTCGGCTGGGATGGCCCGCCACCCCCGGGAGTGAGGCTGCCAGCAAAAGGTGACGGCGAGCCATAGCAACAGGTAGCTTCACCGCCCGGCTGTACGGATGCGGCTCCGGTACACCGGCGCGCCGACCTCGTCGCACGGGTGAGCGGGGTGTCCGACGCGCGTATCGGAGGCCAGCTGGCGGCAGTCAATGGGGTGACCGGGCCAGGCCGCGACGCCAGCCCACGCTGAGCTCCAGACCGCGTGCGCGCATAACTCGCTGGTAGTTGACTTGTTTCGCTCAGGCGTT
>WNFY01003948.1_pt1 | contig 24337 bp, 20 predicted proteins | sample 5400091 | NCBI WGS metagenome assembly WNFY01 (sample SAMN13153364, study PRJNA577476) | soil metagenome | isolation source: 60 cm soil or saprolite under grassland replicate 1 | place: USA:California | collected 2016-06-15 | reverse complement strand
GCGCGTCGCTATCGCGCAAAATGTGAACGAGAGTTTTGTCCCCAAGCTGGACATCGAGCGGGACAGCGATCATGCCCGCGCGAATGATTCCCAGCGCAGTCACGATCCATTCTGGGCTGTTTTCGGCGAAGAGGACCACGGTATCGCCGCGTTTAAAACCATCCTTGGCAAGCCCATTCGCGAAAGATCGCGCGCAGTCTGCGAGTTTCTCGAAAGACCAACGATGTCGATCTTTCTTGTCGAAGACCAGCAACGCCGTCTTGTCGCCATGCTCGCCTAACGAGTCCACGACCGACTGCAATGTCCGCTCCGAGCTCATTTCTTTCTGATTAGTCGTTTCCTACCTGACTCGACCTGGGCAACCGATTTTTTTGTCTCGAGAAATCGGTCCGGATTTATCGAGATCGAATCGATGCCGCTCTCAACGAGAAACTCGGCAAACTCGGGATAATCACTCGACGCTTCGCCGCAGATGCCGACCTTGCACCGCGCTTTGTGCGCGGCGCGGATGACATCACGGACGACGTTCTTCACCGCTTCGTTCCGCTCGTCAAACAACTCGGCCAGCTCGGCCGAGTCGCGATCGACACCAAGCACAAGCTGGGTGAGATCGTTGCTGCCGATGGAAAAGCCGTCGAACCGCTCGGCGAATTTTTCGGCGAGCACGGCATTTGAAGGCACTTCGCACATCATGTAAATCTCGAGCCCGCCACGCCGACGCACCAAGCCGTTCTCGGCCAGCGCATATAAAACCTTGTCGGCCTCGTCGAGCGTGCGGCAGAACGGCACCATCACAATCAGGTTTTTTAGACTAACCTTGTTACGCACGCGTTTGATCGCCTTGCATTCCAGAGCGAAGGCGTCGCGAAATCTTTCATGGTAATAGCGCGAAGCCCCGCGCAGACCCAGCATCGGATTCTGCTCGTGTGACTCGAATTGTTTCCCGCCGATAAGCGCCGCGTATTCGTTCGTCTTGAAATCGCTCAACCGCACGATGACCGGATGCGGATGTTGCGCGGCGGCGACGCGCGCGATGCCTTCCGCGAGCTTATCGATGAAATAATCGGGCTTGTTTTTATAGGCACGCGTCAACTCGTCGATCTTCTGCCGCGCTTCGTTATCTTCTACTTCGTCGAAATGTACAAGCGCCATCGGATGAATTTGGATGCGATTGGCGATGATGAACTCGATCCGCGCCAGGCCGATGCCGTCGCACGGCAGCTTCCACCAGCGAAAGGCGCCGCCGGGGCTCGCGATGTTGAGCATGATCGGCGTGCGCGTCTTTGGCAGTTTTTTGAGGCTCGCGCGCTCCTCTGTAAAATCGAGCATGCCGTCGTAAACGAAGCCCTCGTCGCCCTCGGCGCACGATAGCGTCACTGCCTGGCCGTCGCGCAAAACTTTTGTCGCCTCGCCGGTGCCAACGATTGCCGGAACGCCAAGTTCGCGGCTGACGATCGCGGCGTGACATGTGCGTCCGCCGAGATCGGTGATGACGCCTTTGGTTTTTTTGAAAATCGGCCCCCAGTCCGGATCGGTCATCTCCGTGACGAGGATGCTGCCTTCCTTGAACTTGCTGAGTTCGCGCGAGCTTTTGATGCGGCATACCTTTGCGGCGGCGATCGCTTCGCCGACGGCCAGACCGGATAGCAGTCGCTTGCCTTTTTCCTTCAGCCGATAAGTCGTGAGCGAACCGGCTTCTTTTAACGCCTGCACTGTTTCGGGCCGCGCCTGGAGGATGAAAATATTGCCAGTGTCGCCATCTTTCGCCCATTCGATATCCATCGGCTTTTTGTAATGCCTCTCGATCGCGCACGCCCATTCGGCCAGACGCAAAATTTCATTGTCGTCTAGCACGAATGACTCGCGCTCTTTCTTCGTTGTGTTGATCGTGCGCGTGACACGACCGCGGCTGCGCGCATAAACGACTTTGCGTTTCTTATCGCCGAGCAATTTTTCCAAGATCGGATGCGTCTTTTTCTTACCGAGCAATGGCTTGAAAATCATGTATTCGTCCGGGTTCACCGCGCCTTTCACGACCACTTCGCCCAAACCCCATGCGGCGCCGATCCGCACGACGTTTGGAAAACCGCTCTCGGTATCGATGGAAAACATCACGCCCGCACCGGCTTTGTCCGCGCGCACCATTTTCTGCACACCGGCCGAGAGCGCGATTTTGAGATGATCGAACTTTTTCTCCTCGCGATAGCTGATCGCGCGATCCGTAAAGAGCGACGCGTAACATTTGCGGCAGGCACCGACGACTGCGTTCTCTCTGGAGATATTGAGAAAAGTTTCCTGTTGGCCGGCGAAGCTCGCATCCGGCAAATCCTCAGCCGTCGCGCTACTGCGGACCGCGACATCCACCGTGCGCTTCTTATAGCGCTGGCAAAGCCCACGATATGCTTCCCGAATCTGCTCCTCCACTTGTTCGGGAAATTTGCCTTTCAAAAAAAGCGCACGCAGTGTTTTGCCCGCGGAGGCCAGCGACTTCGTTCCTTTTTTCAGCCGCTGAATTTCCGCACGGATTTTCTTGTCGATCTTGTTTTCGCGCACGAAAAGCCGGAAAGCGTCGGCGGTAGTGGCGAAGCCATCGGGCACGCGCACTCCTTTGCGCTTAAGCGCGCGAATCATCTCGCCAAGCGCAGCGTTCTTGCCGCCGACTCGGTCGCCGTCTTTCGATGAAATCTCGTCAAAGCCGAGCACAAATGTTTTCGCTGCCATATGCTTAGTATTCGTGCCAGAGGCGCCCAGTTGCCGCTCGAAAGGAAGCCAATCCTGCTATAGACACAGCCGATGCCGGAGTTGCCCGATGTAGAGACCTTCAAGCGATACCTCGACGCCACTTCGTTGCACCAGCGCATTGCCGCCGTCGATGTGCAGAGCGCATACGTTCTGAAGGGCATTTCAGCGCCTGAGCTTACGCGCCGATTGAAAGGATGCTGCTTCGAATCAAGTTGCCGTCATGGCAAGCATCTCTTTGTGCACATAGACAGCGATACGTGGCTGCGCCTGCACTTCGGCATGACCGGCTCTCTGCGTTACTTCAAAGACGAGGAAAAAGCGCCGCCGCCCCGCCTCCGCCAAGGCTTCGGGCGCAGGCACACGCGAGTTCTCTTTGTTTTCCCCAACAACTATCGCCTCGCTTTCGATGATCAGCGCAAGTTTGGCGAGATCGGATTAATCGAAGATTTGGATGAATTTTTGAAAAAGCGCGCGATCGGCCCAGACGCGCTCGATGTTGATCTCGCGGGATTTAAAGACACAATCGCCAAGCATCACGCCGCTGTGAAATCGATTTTAATGAACCAGAAGTTGATCGCGGGCACTGGAAATATTTACGCCGACGAAATCCTTTTCCATGCGCGCATTCATCCTGCGACCCAGGCTGCGCGTCTCAATGACAAGAAACGAAGGCAATTATTCCGCGCACTGCGCCACGTATTGCAAAAGGCGATCGAGTACCAAGCGGATGTGAATCGAATGCCGCGGTCATGGCTGCTGCCGCATCGTGGCAAAGGCGGCAAATGCCCGCGATGCGGGCGCAAACTGAGATCGTCAAAGATTGGCGGGCGCACCGCCTGGTTTTGCCCGCATTGTCAGAGGCATTCATTGTGACCGAAAAAGTTCTGCTCACCGGCCGTCCCGGCTGCGGCAAGACGACACTGATCAAGTGTGTTGTAAATAATCTACCGCAACGCGCTGGCGGTTTTTACACCGACGAAATCCGCGACGGTGGCACGCGCACCGGATTCAAGATCGTGACACTCGATGGCGAGGAGGTCGTATTCGCCCATGTCGATCTCAAAGCGCCCGATCGCCTCGGAAAATACGGACTGGATCTTTCGGCACTGGAAAGAATCGGCGTCGGTGCTGCCCGTCAGGCGATCCAAGCCCGGCGGCTTGTGGTGATCGACGAAATCGGTCCGATGGAAATCCGCTCGCCGGTGTTTCGCGAAGTAGTAAACGAGGCGCTCGACAGCGAACTCCCGGTGCTCGCGACAATCTTCGCGCGATCGCTGCCGTTTACCGACGCGATTAAGTCACGCCCTGATGTGACACTAATCGAGGTTTGCCCGAACAATCGCGAGCGACTTATCTCAGAACTGGCAAACAGGATTCAAGCGGTGAATCCGGGCTGATGAAACGATTGGCCACAGGTGTTCAGCATGTCGTGTGGAACAGTCCGCCGACCGACTCTGTTTCCGCGAGCTGGTTGTAGAGCTCGACCGCCTCGGCGGTGGGCAGCACATGCGCTGCGACCTCACGTTCTTTCAAGAAATCCAGTGTCTCGCGCGGAACGTGAAGGCATTCCTTCATTCCGCGTGAGAGCACGACGATTTTTGCGTTGTGATCGAGCAGTTCCTGTACGTCGGCCGGCTGAATGCCCGGCGAGTGCTCGGTCCCACTCTCCCGCCAGTTCCATTCACGCGAACCGCCAGGAAACAGCTTTGCATCTTTGTAAGGCTCAGCTCTCCCTTCCACCTCGAGTCGCCCCCAGGAGACGTGCTTGATCCGCGGCGAGCGGTGTTGATTTTTCACGGTAGAAAAGATCGATTATTTACCAGTCTAATTCCTGGCTGTTTTTGGCTACAGCGTTACGATTCGGCTTTCCCAATGTGTGTGTCGGTTTCTTGGGATCGCCTGTGCAAGCGTTGGAATTCCTGTTCGAGTTTCTTCAGTTCTTCGTCGGAAAGGCTTTCAAGATCGACCAGTTTATTACGCGCACCTTCAAGGGCCCGGATCAGCTCATCTAGTTTCAATTGGATGGCTTTCCCGTCGCGGTTCTGGGTGTTTTGAATCAGGAAAACCATCAGGAAAGTTACGATGGTCGTGCCTGTGTTGATGAATAACTGCCAGGTATCGGAAAAATGAAACATTGGCCCGGTCGCGGTCCAGACGATGACGACGGTGATTGCGACTATGAACGCCCACGCCGATCCAACTGCCGACGCCGTATTCCGCGAAAAGGCGCGGAAGAGATCATTGACCTTGCAGCGGAATGAACGGGGCGTTTGATCTGCGCGCTTTGCAGCTTTTTCGTTCATCTTCTCATAGAGAATCGCAGCGGCTTCTTGCTCCGGCTGCAACGCAAGCGGTCTCCCGAACTATTTCATTGGATTCATTGAGCCTCCGATTAGCGGCTTCGTTCGCGGAGACGCGCAATCCAACGCTTTATCTGCTGAGTGGACATAAAATTAACAATCCTTTCAGCGGGAATCCTGGCGCGCAGCGCTGCAGCAAGACCAAGCTGGATGAATTCGAGTTGCCATGGATGATGCGCATCGGTGCCGAGCGACACGCGCGTTCCCGCTGAGCGGGCCAGTTTAAGCAAGGTCAAATTCAGATCTTGACGATCTGGGTAACAATCGATTTCCAACGCTTTGTCGAGTTTGGTCGCTTCCGCAAAAACCCGCGGCCAATCAGCTTTTAATCCGAGTCGAAAATTGTAAATGCGGCCCCGTGGGTGCGCGAGGATTTGGATATGCGGATTGCGCAGCGCCGCTAGATATCGCTCGGTCTGATCGTCGGTTCTTCGTAGCGACGAGTGGAATGAACCAAGCACCAGATCAAGACTAGAAAGCGATTTTGGATCCATGTCGCCCTCACCTCGAGGATTCAAATTCATTTCGATGGAACCAAGCACTGTTAGTTTTCCGTCGCCGCGCAAAATCCCTCTGTTCGTCTCGGAGATCTCGGATGCTTGCCTGCGCAGAGCTCGTTCGTCGATGCCGCCTGCAATTTTCAATCCTTTCGAGTGATCAGTGATCGCAATATATTCATAGCCGCGTTCACGAGCGGCTGCCGCCATTGCGGCGACCGTGCCCGAGCCATCACTCCAGCACGTGTGCATTTGCAGATCGCCGCGCAACGATTTCTCCCATTCTGGTTTCTTTTTCAGAAAAGATTTCGCGTCCGCCAGGGCGGAAAAATCGCAGCGTATTGGCGGAATCGTTCCGAGGGCAGGCTCCGGATTCTCGATCCAATGCTGAACGCGTTTTTCGATAAAAGGACCGATTGCGCTCAATTCAACGAGAGAACGAGTTTGCGTGACGAGAGTAGCCGCGCTCTCGGGCCAAAACAGCGCATTGCACGCAGCGCGCCGGAATGCGCGGACGAGAACACCGGATTCAATCTCAGATTGCCGCGCCAGCAGTTCGGCGAGTTCGGTGTTCGTTAACGGCACCGCATGCTTTTGAATCGCGCTGCAAACAGCAGTTTCTATCTGCGACCGCCTTTACGCCCACCTTTGCGCGATGCAGTTCTCCTCTCTTTTTTCCCTCGTCCGCCACCGCTTTTCTTTCCGCCTCGGCTCTCTTTGTTCACTGTCGCCCACGCGCGCCGCTCCGCTTCTTTACCACTCGCACCGCGTTTTTTATAACCGCGTTCAATCTTTGATGCCTTCCGCTTTTGTTTCGACGTATATTTCTTCTTGCTCCCTCGTGCCATGGAATTGCCTCCGAGTTCTTCTGTTAAGAAATCGCATCCAAGACAGGGTGCGGTTTTATTTGGCCGCTATCGTTTACGATCGTCCCGCCATTCGGATGCGAAATCTGACTGTCATGTATGAGGAATCGTCGGAAGCAACGAGGACGAAGCTGGGTGCAATTTTCTCCGGTTGACCGGCCCGACCGAGCGGTACGTCTGAGCCAAAGGTTTCCACATCTTTCGAAGAGAAGGTCGATGGAATCAGAGGTGTCCAGATCGGACCCGGCGCAACGCCGTTTACGCGAATGCTTTTGGCAGCGAGCGCTTGCGACAGAGATCGCGTAAAAGCTGTGATCGCGCCTTTTGTGGAAGAATAGTCGAGCAGATACAGATTGCCTTTGTAGGCAGTGACTGAAGTTGTGTTGATGATGACAGCGCTCTTTTTTAAATGTTTCATCGCCCCTTTCGTCATGAAAAGGAATGAGAAGATGTTTGTGCGAAATGTTCGCTCGAGCTGTTCTTCAGTGATTTCTTCAATTGATTCCTGCGGATGCTATTCGGCTGCATTGTTCACCAAACGTCGAGCTTCCGGAACTCTTTCACGGTTTGCTCGACAGCTGTTCGACAGAACCCTTCCTGGCCGACATCGCCTCGAATCAACAAACATTTATGCCTTTTTTTCCACCAGGCGCTTGGTTTCATTCGCGTCATTGTCCTCTTCAAGGTACACGACTGAAACGTCCGCGCCCTCTGTCGCAAAGGCAATGGCGACTGCGCGGCCGATCCAGCTATCTCCGCCGGTGATGATCCCCACTTTGTTTCGCAATTTTCCACTACCGCGATGTTTTTCGTCTTCGGCTCTCGGCCGCGGCTTCATTTCATGTTCGCGGCCAGGTCGTCGCTCTTGATGCTGAGGTGGCTGGAGTTTTTTTTTCCTTGGGCACAGAGAAATTTCTGCATGAGATATTTTTGCGAAACTTGGTCAGAAGAGAATCATCCGGACTTTAGCGACGGCGCTTTCGCGTTCGTGCAGCTTTCTTTGCTGCGGCCGCCCGCTTCGCTTGTCGTGACAGCGCTTTTTTCGACGCTGACCGACGCGGTTCGCGTTTGAGCGCACGTTTAGTGGCGCGGGAAAGCGTTCGCGAAGGCTTTTTGCGACGGCCTGTGCGACCTTTTGCCAAATCGCGCTTGGCTTGGCGTTCCGTTTGCGCTTTGCCGCGCTTCGGCGGTGGCAGTTTCACTCCAGCGCTGCGCGCCTTGACAGACCAATGGCGATTGCCTGCTCGGGCGAACGAGCACCATGTTCGCCTTCCCGAATATGTTCCATTTCTTCGCGCACGAATTCGCCTGCTTGGGTGGAAGGCGACTTGCCTTCCCGCTCATCTTCGCGCGCCCGTTCGATTGGTTCTTCTTCTGGCATACCAAGATTGTTTCGCGCCTAACCGAGCGCTTGAACGTAACGAAGCCTGGGTCTGCTACTCGAGCGGTCGGGGTTAAGCCCTCATTATTTTGATCGTTCCAATCGTCGGGCTGACGCAGGGAATCTCAAGCCTGCGTGACCTCTGGATCAGCTGGATGATTTTCTCGATCAGCTCTATTTGGTGATGTCGCGGAGATTTTTTATGCGGTCGTGCGCGTTTTTAATTTCCGCATAGTGACGGGCAACAATCTCGCGCAAAGGTGCCGAGAGATCGTCTGTCATCGCTTTCTCATATCGTTCCACTGCGGAGTCTTCTCCCCGTTCGCATTCGGCCAGGATCGCGTGGTCATCGCTTCTGGTGACAGCTGATTTCAAGTTGATCCAGAGCGCGATGCAATGCGCCAGCAGCGATGTTGCTGGTTTTCGGCTCTGGCTCGCCTAGACTGCGGGCCTGGCCCTCCAGTTCGGTCGCGAACCGCGAACGCTGCTGTGAATACTCATTAAAGAGTGGCCAATGCTACCCGAAGCTTGAACACCAGTACGAAAAGCTTTCGACACCATCCGGCTGAGCCGTTTACATTTGGTTCCGTGAAACCGCGTGCTGCTTTCTTTCTCGTTATCGTCGTTGTTCTTTGGTGAAACTGCCGCACCCGATCAATTGCTTCTTTGCCTTGATGCTCTTTAGTGCAGCGGCACCCCGCCTTCGCTCAGGAACCGGCGCGATCCATCACCGGCTCGGCAGAGCAGGCCCCCGGAGAAACACTTAAGAATGCAAACACAGAAATTCGGATTCGTGGTTCACGGCGGCGCCGGAACTATTGAGCGCAGCAAGATCACGCCAGAAAGAGAGCGCGAATATCGCGCCGGCCTGGAACGCGCGCTGAGGGCGGGTTACGAAATCCTGAAGCGCGGTGGATCGAGCCTTGATGCCACCGAAGTTGCGGTGCGCGTCCTGGAGGACGATCCGCATTTTAACGCAGGAAAAGGGGCCGTGTTCACAAGCGCCGGCACCAATGAATTGGACGCAGCGATCATGGACGGCAAAACCCTTAGGGCCGGCGCCGGCGCCGCCATAAAGCGCATAAAAAATCCGGTGAAGTTGGCGCGACTGGTGATGGAAAAATCAGGACACGTAATGATGGATAGCGAGGGCGCGGAAGCCTTTGCCCAGGAAAATGGCGTGGAGTTGCTGCCGGACCAGAAATATTTTTACACACAGGAACGCTGGGATTCGTTGCAGAAAATCAAAGCTGCGGAAAAACACCGCACAGGTCAGGCCGGAAAAGAGTTTGTCATTACCGATCAAGATCGGCACGGAACCGTCGGGGCGGTTGCACTCGATCAGAATGGGAATCTCGCAGCGGCGACTTCAACCGGCGGCACGACGAACAAACGTCCCGGGCGCGTGGGCGATTCTCCGGTCATCGGCGCGGGCACGTATGCAAACAATGCGACTTGTGCCGTCTCAGCTACCGGCGACGGCGAATATTTTATTCGGGCAACGGTAGGGCACGATGTTTCGGCTCTGATGGAATATCGTGGAATGTCGCTCAAGGAAGCTGCGCAAACCGTCCTAGATAAAGTCGCCAGGCTGGGCGGCACGGGCGGATTAATCGCGATCGACCGCCAGGGCAATATCACTCTGCCGTTTAACACCTCCGGCATGTATCGGGGGTACGTCGATCCCAACGGCAAGTTTGTGATCGAGATTTATAAATGAGTTCGTGACTCGTTAAAGCGTTGAAGAATTGAAGCGTTGAAGCGGTTGGAATCTTATTAGCAGTCAAAGTTGGAACGCTTCAACGCTTTAACGAGTCAACATCTGCCCATGCTGCCGCCGTTTTCCATTGTCATTCCTTGCTTTAACGAAGCGGCGCGCATTGGCAAAACGCTCCGCGCCACGCTCGATTACCTCTCCGATGCGGCCCCGGAGAGCGAGTTGATCGTCGTGAATGACGGATCGACGGACGCAACTGCCAGCATCGCACGCGAAGTTCTTGAGAATACGAAGGTCGCAACCCGCCTGCTCGAGAATTTTCCAAATCGCGGCAAGGGCGCCGCTGTCCGTTCGGGATTACTGGCGGCGCAAAAGCCGATCGGTTTGTTTTCCGATGCGGATCTTTCCACGCCTCTGGTTGAGACACCGAAATTGATCGAACCAATTGCCCACGGTGAGATCGACATCGCATTTGGGTCTCGCGCGCTGGACCGGAGCTTGATTGGGATTCGTCAACCGTGGCGGCGCGAGCAGGCTGGCCGCATCTTCAATCTTCTTGTTCGTATCGCCACCGGTCTGCCATTTTGGGACACGCAATGTGGTTTCAAAGCATTCCGTCTCGACGTTTGTCGCCCGATTATCGAAGCCGCTCGCACCGACGGTTTCGCCTTCGATGTCGAGTTGCTCCATCTGGCGCAGCGCGCCGGATTACGCATTCGCGAAATTCCAGTGCGCTGGAACCATGCCGAGGGCAGCAAGGTGCGCTTCTTTCATGATAGTTTGGGGATGTTGCGCGAGGTGATCGCACTGCGTGCGCGCTTGTAGCCGCTTCGCTGTGCGAAGCGCCGCGCTGAGATTTTTGGAACCCGCACACCGCGCGTTTCACAGAGACGCGACTACAGCTGCCCTTACACTATGCCGCTTCTTTTCTTTCTCGCAGTGTGGACTAAAATAGGCATTCTCCGGCAGCTGCCGGGCGAGTCTTCGCATTCATGCAGCGGCTGGCCGGCAATCCAATCCGGCCGGCATGTGCTGATTTCTGCTCCGACAGGTTCGGGCAAAACGCTGGCGGCATTTCTTGCGTCCCTCGACATCCTGTTTCGCGAAGGAATGAAGGCCGAATTACCGGATGAAACGCAAGTTGTTTACGTCTCGCCGCTCAAAGCACTGAGCAACGATATTCGCAAAAATCTTCAGGAGCCGCTCGCGGGAATTCGCGCATTACTGCAGGAAACAGAAGGCCGCCCGCCTTCGCAGGGCGACGGCGCGGCAAGCGAGATTGATGTGCGCGCTGAAGTTCGGACGGGCGACACGACCGCTGCGCAACGGCAGGCACTGATTAAGAAGCCGCCGCACATTCTTGTTACCACACCGGAGTCTTTATATCTGCTGCTCACTTCAGAGTCCGGCCGGCGGATGCTAAGTACCGTGCGAACGCTGATCCTGGACGAGATCCATGCGGTCGTGGACGACAGGCGTGGCGCTCACCTTGCGCTGAGCATCGAGCGCTTGGTGGCGCTGACACAACACCCGCTCCAGCGAATCGGTTTGTCTGCGACGCAGAAGCCGATCGAGGAGGTTGCGCGTTTTCTGGTCGGTACGCGCGCAGTGGACAACGCCGGCAACCCAGATTGCGAGATCATCGATATTGGTCATCAGCGCGAGTTGGATCTGGCGATCGAAATTCCCAAGTCGCCCCTTGAAGCGGTCATGTCGAACGAAGTTTGGGAGGAAGTTTATCATCGTCTCGCGGAGTTGATTGACGCGCACCGGACGACTCTGGTTTTCGTGAACACGCGCCGAATGGCCGAACGCGTAACGCATCATTTGAGCGAGCTGCTCGGCGCAGATGCGGTGACATCGCATCACGGAAGTCTTTCCGCGAAACTGCGTTTGGACGCGGAAGACCGATTGAAGCGCGGTGAATTGAAAGCGCTCGTTGCCACGGCGTCGCTGGAGCTTGGGATCGACATCGGCTCGGTTGATCTCGTCTGCCAGCTCGGCACCACGCGCTCCATTGCGACGCTGCTTCAGCGCACGGGTCGCGCAGAGCATAAGCGTGGCGGTAAGCCGAAAGGCCGCATCTTTCCGTTGAGCCGCGATGAACTGGTCGAATGCGCCGCGCTGCTGCGTTGTGTTCGCCGCGGCGAGCTCGATCGTCTGCTGATTCCGGAAAAGCCGCTCGATGTTCTGGCCCAACAAATCGTCGCTGCCACCTCCACCGTAGATTGGGATGAAAATGCGTTCTTCGAGCTCGTTCGTTCGGCGTGGCCCTATCGAAATCTGACGCGCGAAGAATTCGACAGTGTCGTCAAGATGCTCGCCGAAGGTTTTAGCACCAAGCGCGGGCGACGCGCGGCACTGATTCATCACGATGCCGTAAATCATCGTTTGCGCGGCCGGCGCGGTGCGCGACTGGTTGCTTTAACTTCCGGCGGCGCGATTCCCGACAACGCCGATTATCGGGTCATTGTCGAACCATCTGAAACTTTCGTCGGCACGGTCAACGAGGATTTTGCGGTTGAAAGTTTGGCTGGCGACATTTTCCAACTTGGCAACGCCTCCTGGCGAATCCTGCGTATCAACTCCGGTGTCGTCCGCGTCGAAGACGCCAAAGGCCAGCCGCCGGGAATTCCATTTTGGCTGGGTGAAGCTCCGGCGCGCACGTCGGAGTTATCGCAAGCTCTGTCCGATTTGCGAATCGAGATCGAAAAGCTGCTGGCCGACGGACAAGATCCCGGGGAATGGCTCGCCCAGGAAATGCACTTTTCCCCGAAATCTTTCGGGGCTGAACAAATCGCCGATTACTTCGCCGACACTTATCGCGCGCTCGGCGCAATTCCATCGCAGCAAACTTTGGTGATAGAACGTTTCTTTGACGAGTCCGGCGGAATGCAACTCGTCCTGCATTCGCCATTTGGCAATCGAATCAATCGCGCCTGGGGACTCGCGCTGCGAAAACGTTTTTGCCGATCTTTCAATTTCGAGCTGCAAGCAGCGGCCACCGATGATGCGATCGTGATTTCGCTCGGAACGCAGCATTCATTCCCGCTCGAAGAAGTCTATCGCTACCTGAATTCCAAAACCGTCCGCGACCTGCTGGTCCAAGCTCTGCTGGATGCGCCGATGTTCACCATTCGCTGGCGCTGGAACGCGACCCGCTCACTTGCAGTTCCGCGTTTTCGTGGTGGCGCAAAAATCGCCGCTCCATTGCAACGCATGGAATCGGAAAATCTTCTGGCCGCAGTTTTCCCAGACCAGCTTGCGTGTCTCGAACATATCGTCGGAGACCGCGAGATTCCCGATCATCCGCTGGTGAAGCAAACGATCGACGATTGCTTGACCGAAGCGATGGACATTGACGGGTTGGAAGAAGTCTTGCGCAGAATCGAACGCAATGAGATCCGCTGCATCGCGCGTGACTTGCCTGAGCCGTCGCCACTGGCTTCGGAAATTCTCAATGCGCGGCCCTACGCGTTTCTGGATAACGCGCCTTTGGAAGAGCGGCGCACCCAGGCGGTTTACACGCGGCGCGCCTCGGAACGCAACGGAAGCGATGGGCTGGGGATTCTCGATGCAGCAGCAATCGAGAAAGTGCGTCACGAAGCCTGGCCGGAAGCGACCAACGCAGATGAATTGCACGATGCGCTGATGCTCCTCGGGGTGATGACGGAAGCAGAAATTGCGCGGACATCGGATGGTGAAAGTGCACAACAGTTTGTGTCGAGGCTCGTAGCTGAGAACCGGGCGACGCGTCTGTTTGTTCCTTTGCAAGGTTCCAGAGACCGCGAGGTTTTGGAGTGTGGCGCTGCTGCGCCGCTTTCGAGTGGCAACGGAAATTTCGAAAAGCGCCGCACCACCAGTGCACTCCAAAACGCTGACGCGACTAAGACGTTTTGTGTCGCTGCTGAACGCCTTCCACTGATTGAAGCGATTTATCCCAACGCGGTATTCGACGTCAGCTTGACCATTCCTGAGGTGGTGCATGGAAAGAATTGGGAACGCACTGAGGCGATTCGCGAACTGGTTCGTGGGCGAATGGAAGTTTGCGGGCCAATCACCGTCGGCGAGCTGGCAGACACATTGATTTTGCAGCGCTCAGACATCGACGCCGCATTGCTGGCGCTCGAAGCGGAAGGCTTTGTTTTGCGCGGCAAATTTCGCCCCGACGCGATGGAACAGGAATGGTGCGATCGCAGATTGCTGGCGCGAATCCATCGACTTACGATTGACCGGCTGCGGGCTGAAATTCAGCCGGTCTCACCCCAGGATTTTTATCGTTTTCTTTTGGCATGGCAGCGTGTCGATCCGCAACATCGCGTTGAAGGTTTGGAAGGCTTGCAGACTGTGCTGGAACAACTTGACGGCTGCGAGTTGCCGCTGGCCGCATGGGAATCGGCGGTCCTCGCCGCGCGTGTTAACGACTATGACCCTGAATGGCTGGATCGGCTTTGCTTTTCTGGCCGTATCGGATGGGGCCGCTTGAGCTCGCCGCAAAACCCAAAAGCTCGTACGTTCGCGCCGCTGCGGACCAGTCCCATTGCGCTATGCCAGCGGGAAAATCTGGATGACTGGCTGCATTTAGCTCAAACAAATTCGGGAGCGGAACTCTCTTCGGACACTCAAACCGTGCTCGATGCGCTAAAACGCGGCGGCGCACTCTTCTTCTCCGAAATCGTGCGCCGAACAGGCTTGTTACCATCCCAAGTCGAAGAAGCATTGTCTCAGCTCGCTGCCCTCGGCTTTGTCACCTCAGACAGTTTCGATGGATTGCGCGCGCTTCTCGTTCCGTCCGACAAACGGCCAACGTTTGGACGTAACGAAGGCAAACGTCACCGCAAAACAAACCTCGCCAGCATCGAGTTCGCAGGACGATGGTCGTTGTTGAGAACACAAATTCCATCCCAAACATCCGGAAATGGCGCTGAGGCCTCCTTACGGGATGCCGCGGTCGAGAAATTTGCCCGGGTGTTGCTGCGCCGTTACGGCGTTGTCTTTCGCCGCTTGCTCGAGCGCGAGAGTTTCGCGGCCACATGGTACGAGTTGAGCCGCATTTATCGGCGGCGGGAGGCGCGGGGCGAAATTCGCGGCGGCCATTTTGTTGGCGGCGTTAGCGGCGAACAATTCGCGTTGCCGGAAGGGATTGGTTTATTACGCTCCATTCGCAAGGCGCCGCCAAACGGCGAACTGATTACGCTGAGTGCCGCTGATCCGCTGAATTTGCAAGGCATTTTAACGCCCGGGCCACGAATTGCCTCGCTTACGACAAATCGCGTTTTGTTTCGCGATGGATTTCCGCTGGCTGCTCTGGAGGCAGGCCACGTCCGGAAGCTTTCCGATAATTCGGTTTCTGATTCACAAATTGAGACGGCTCTTAAAGTCGAGAAGCTGCGCCCTTCATTGCGGGCGTATTACAAGTAGAACCATTGGAGGGCGTCGGATCGCAGCTTGATCGGTCAGTATCAACCCTGGCGGCGTGAACAGCTTGTCGGATTTTCAATCTTCTTGTCCGACTTGCCACTGGCCTGCCGTTTTGGGACACGCAATTTGGTTTCAAAGCATTTCGCATCGATGTCTGCCGCCCAATTTTCGAAGCAGCTCGCCTCGATGGCTTCGCCTTTGACGTCGAGCTGCTTTATTTCGCGCAGCGCGTCGGATTGCGCATCCGTGAAATTCCCGTGCGCTGGAATCATGCGGAAGGAGCAAGGTACGCCTTTTCCAGGATAGCTTCCGGATGTTGTGGGAAGTGATCGCGCTACGAGCGGAGGGCCCGTCATCCGAACGAACGTGAGGGATCGCACTGATTGATTACGCCGATTAGCTCGCGTGTTCCGCGTTCCATCTGGGAGGTCCTCGCTTCGGTCAGGATGACACGAGTCACTGGTTTTCTTTGCCGTGTCGCCGCATAAATTGGATTTTTCGGCGTTATGCAGTCCTTCCAATTTCATCCTGGGGGTTACACGCTGGTTCGAGCAGACATTCGGGTCGCCGACCGAGCCGCAACTGCGCGGCTGGCCGGCAATTCAATCTGTGACCCCAACAGCCGGGCGGCCACCGGCGACGTCAACTCGACTGCGTCCTCATAGTGCGTCATTATCGAGTCCAGATCATAAGCGTTCCATGCTGCAACCCAGTCGTTTGCCACTGGTTCCACGCTTGGTCTCTAGTCATGGTCGACTCTCTTTCTGTGTTGACCCCTGGGCGAGCTCGGACGACGATAAAGCCTCAATGTCCAATACCGGTTTCGTCGACGTCCCTACCGCCCCTGCCGGTGCCCGCTCGATGAGCGTCCCTGGGTTGGGGACGTTCGCCCCGCCCGCGGGACCGACAATCGGGCCGGATGGCACCGTCTTCCTGGGCACGCGCGAAGGCAAGCTCATCGCCCTGCATGCAAACGGGAAGCCGTACTGGAATCAACAGCTCTCGGCGGAGGAGATGATCACGTCTCCGCCTGCAGTGGGAGCTGATGGCTCGGCGTACGTGGTGGGCTCCTTTTTCGCTCGCGACCACCGGACGGCGAGCGGCCAGTTCGGGAGGGCCCGGCTGTACAAGTTCACCTCCGGCGGCGGTAGCGCGCCGAACGCCGTCACTGATTTTCCACAGCACGATGACGGCCCGACGATCCTCGGTGCACCGAGCATCTGGCGCTTTGGCGATGACGAAGCAGTTATCGTCCCCGCGGTCTACCCCAACCGCAGCATCTTCTTCCTGCGCCTGCTCGCCTTCTCGACTGCGGGCGGGATCATGGCCGAGTGGGAATGGCAACGGAGCCTGGGGGACGTCGAGCTGGCCGACACCATGTTGTTCCCTTTCCCCGGCTTTCATCCGGCCACCATCCCGCCGCCGGCGGTGCCCTCCTGGTCAGGGGTTACCGTAGCCGCCAGCCCCGAGGGTAGCAGTCCCTGGGTTCTCCTCGTCGACCGGTTCGACTCGACGCTGATCGGCTTCAGCTTCTGCGTCGGTGCGGCCTGCTCGCCCGCCCCGGGATTCACAGAGCGCTTCCGGACCAGTTATGCGCCCCGGAAGCTCTTGTCATCCGCCGTGATTCTGCCTGACAACCATACGGCGATCGGTTCGGATGACGGACTCGTCTTCAGCGGGCCGAACGCGAATCCTCTGTCGTCAGCGGCGGACCTTGGCGAGATCTACGCCACACCGATCGTGGCGGCGGATGGACGCACGGTGCTCGTGAACGGCGGCGGCGGCGTCATCGGGTTGCGCGATGGCGCAGTCATCGCGCGCACGTCGGTGGCGGGTCAGACGATAGCCGGCGCAGCCGCATCGAGGACCCACGTCTTCGTCGCGACCACGGAAGCGCTCTATACCTTGAACGCGACGGCCGAAGCCATCGAGTTCACGTTCCCCTGGGACGGCGGAGGCCTGTGGTCGCCGGCGGTGGGGCCAAAGGGGCATGTGTACGCGATGGCCTCGAACATCCTCTTCATCTTTCCGCCCCCGAAAGTGCATATACAGGACGTCCGCGTCGATGTCGGCCACCGGATCCGCTCCAGTTAGTGATCGCGTTAGGAACGCGGCGCTCGTTTTAAAATGCAAATCTCGGCAACAGTGGTGTGCGCCATCTATGAATGGAACCTCGGCGGTGTCTGACGGCTGCAGTCGATCGACGAGCGAAGCCGGACGTGCTGCTGGCGCGCGGCGCTCTACGTAGCCGACGAACTGCTCTGTTTCCGCATTTTCGTCGGCTCGACAGAGTCTCGCCCCAGCGATGATCGCTATTTCTTAACGATCTCGGCGTTCTCGATCATTGCGATGCCACCGCGCTCGGCCAGTTTGCCTTTCACGGTGACGCTCTTGCCGCAATACTCGGCGAGTTGATCGTTGATTGGCTTGTGTTCGCCGACGACCAGGTACGCTTTGCCCTCGCTGACGATGCCGGCTGGCCCGCCGCTTTTAATGCACTTGGCTCCGCAGGACTGGCCATGCTTCTCGCCAACGGCATTATGATCGACGTAGCACATCATATCGACTACTTCGCCAGTCACTTCTTTCGAAGCGGCCGCATCGCTGCCGTGCTCGTGTTCCTGCGCAATGGCGAGCGGAGAAACAGCCAGCGCGGCGACAAACGTCGCAACGACCGCGATCTTTAGGACCGTGGGTTTATTTGTTGTTTGATTGAACATGAGACAAATGTCGGCGGCTCGGCGCGCTGGTCAATCAAGTAGGACGCATTTCGGCAGTTCGTCGAAATTGAATAAGCCGGCGAGCTCGGAGATCGCGTCCTACCGTTGCTTCTCGATCAGGTCGGCGAACTGGTCGAAGAAGTAGGTGGCGTCATGCGGGCCGGGCGCGGCTTCGGGGTGATATTGCACGCTGAAGATCGGCAATTCTTTGTGTCGCATCCCCTCCACGGTGCCGTCGTTTAAATTGATGTGCGTTACTTCCACATTCGAGGGCAACGACTCGGGATCGACAGCAAAACCGTGATTCTGCGCGGTGATCGCAACCTTGCCGCTCCGCAAATCTTTCACCGGCTGGTTCGCGCCGCGGTGCCCGAACTTCAATTTGAAAGTAGATCCACCGAACGCGAAGCCGAGAATTTGATGCCCAAGACAAATTCCGAAAATCGGTTTCTTGCCCATCAAATCGTGCACAGCCTTGTGCGCGTACGGCAACGCGGCTGGGTCGCCGGGGCCGTTGGAAAGAAAGATTCCGTCGGGATCGATGGCCAGCACTTCGTCTGCGGTTGTCGATGCCGGGACAACAGTGACGCCGAAGCCTTTCTGGCGCAGCAGGCGCAAGATGTTTTCCTTCATCCCATAATCGTAGGCCGCGATCCGGAACCGAATTGGCGGCAGCGCGCGTTTGCTTCCGCCGTTGTCCGTCGCAATCGACCATTGTGCGCTGAGTTTATCGTCGGGATCCCATTGGTAAATCTTGGTTGTCGACACTTCGCGCACGTAATCCATTCCGATTACACCTTCGCCTTCGATCGCCCTCCGTGTCGCATCCTCCGGCGAAATTTCTTCGGTCGTCAAACAAGCTTTCATCGCGCCGCGGGTGCGCAAATGTCGGGTTAGAGCGCGGGTGTCGATTCCCTGAACGCCAGGAATCTTCCATTTTCCCAAATATTCACCGAGCGACATTTCGGAGCGCCAGTTGCTCGGGACTTCAGTCAACTCTTCGATGATGAATCCACGCACGTGCGGCGAGCGACTTTCTTGATCGAGCGAATTGGTCCCATAATTTCCAATCAAGGGATAAGTCATCGCCACGATCTGGCCGCGATAGGACGGGTCGGTCAGGACTTCCTGGTAACCGGTCATCGCAGTGTTAAAGCAGACTTCGCCGACGCGCGTGCCGGTTGCCCCAAAAGATTCGCCCTCGAAAAATCGACCGTCTTCGAGAGCTAGCAGGGCGCGCATGTCACTGCGCATTGTCGATCTTATCGGCGGATTTTCAAATAGCGTTGAAGCGATGCGTGATCCGAGATTCGAGATTTAAATTAGTGGTCCGCCGATTTAACGAATCACAAAAAACCCGGATCGAATTTCGATCCGGGTTTTTGTGAAGTTTTACCCCGCCGGTGCCGTTTAGGCGGATCTCCCGTTCCCTTTTAGTAACGGGTGGATGACCGTCGCGGCAGCGTCTGACTTCCAATTAAGGCCTGTCATGTTCTCCAGCGACTCAGCCTCCTTAAGCTAGCCAATTATCGGTTCGGGAATCCCACCTGTAATCTCGAACATCGCAGGGTAAATGTTGCATCCCGAGAACTCTCAGGACTACGAGAGCCGTTGATTGAGAGTTGAGAGAAAAACACTGGTTTCCTGCCCAACCCTCAACGAACGGCTCTCACGCTATCAAAGAACTATTCCCGAAGTGTTACGCCCAGCTCGCGTTTGAGTCTCTCGCGAATCCTGGCGTGCACCTCGTTCACTTCATCACTCGTCAGTGTGCGACCTCGGTCCCGATATGTCAATCGATATGCGAGCGACTTTCGTGTCGCTCCGACTTGTTCGGTGAATAAGTCGAACAGCTCCACGCTTTCCAAAAGCGGCTCGCGCGGTTCTTCAATCGTGCGCAAAATTTTCTCGTGCGAAATTTCGTCAGGCACCATCATCGCGATATCGCGTGTGATCGACGGAAAGCGATCGAGCTCTCGGAATTTTTTTGCTGATTCGCCTCTGGCCAAAAGAAGATCGGCATGCAGCTCGGCAACGAGCACCGAACCCGGCGCGCTCGATTTGCTCGCCGAGAGTTGCCCGCCGAACCCGATCAGTTGATCGCCAGACCAAACTTCGACCGCGAGCGCGAGATCAGGGAATTTTCCTGGCCGAAAGCAGAGATTTGGAACAACGCATTCGAGCGTGCCCTTGAGGTCAAACAAGTCGACACTGCGTTTTGTCTGCGATCGCCAATTCGGCGCGCTCACGGCATTTCCCCAGAGCAAAATTCCGAGATGCCGTTCCTCTTTTCCAGATGGCGGGATGAATGCGCGGCCGATTTCAAAAATGGAAACACTCTCGGCCCCGGCACGAATATTTCGTTCGAGCACTCCGAGCAAACCGCCGATCAAGCTTGGCCGCAGCGCGACGTGATCTTCGCTCAACGGATTGCGCAGCTCGACCGCACCTTCGTTGAAAGCGGAGGCACTTCTCGAAATCAATTTTGACGTCCGCACTTCTGACAAACCGCATCCAGCCAATCGCTCTCGCAAAAAAAGTGTTTCGAGATCATGTGAGCGATCAGCCGGGCTCGTCGGCATGAAACGGCCGCGCGTCGTCCCCGGAATCTTGTCTATTCCATACGCGCGGACGACTTCTTCGATAAGATCGACATCGCGCTGCAAATCCCGCCGAAAACTCGGAATCTTCCATGTCCCATCCTTGCTCGTGCTCTTGGTTTTCTTTAGCCCGAAGTGCGTGAGAATTTCATCAACGGTTTTTGGTTTGATTGCCACGCCGATTACGCGATCACATTTCTCGTAACTCAATGAAACGTTAGCTGGATCGGCCGGAAGTTTACCGGCAACGTGAATTTCTTTCGCTGGGGTTCCGCCAGCGATCTCGCGGATCAATTCGGTCGCGCGATGCGACGCTCGCAAAATCATCTCCGGATCCACGCCGCGCTCGAATCGATAACTCGCGTCACTCGGTAAATTTAGATTGTGCGCTGTGCGGCGAATACTTGACGGCAGGAAATAAGCGGCTTCGAGCAAAATATTTTTGGTCGAATCGGTCACCTCCGTTTCTTCGCCACCCATCACACCGCCGATTCCAATGGCACGCTCTTGATCGGCGACGACGCAATTGTCCTGCTTGAGCGTGTAAGTTTTTCCATCAAGCGCGAGAAATTTTTCGCCGTCGCGCGCAAGCCGCATATTGATGCTGCCCGTTAATTTATCGGCATCGAAAGCGTGCGTCGGTTGGCCGAGCTCCAGCATTACGAAGTTCGAAATGTCGACAATGTTGTTGATGGAGCGAATGCCAACGCTCTCGATCTTCGCGCGCAACCATTGCGGGCTCGGACCCACTTTGACATCGTCGATCCTGCGCGCCGAGAAAAATGGACATTCGCGCGTTGCGGCGATGGCCACGCCTGACCTCTTGATGTGGAGCGTCACTTCGCGCGGCATTAACTTGAGCTCCTTTCCGGTCAGTGCTGCGATTTCGCGGGCGAGACCGAAATGGCTCAGCAGATCGCCACGGTTCGGCGTGATTTCCACGTCGAGAATGGTGTCCGTGGGGAAAAGATCACCGATTGGAGCACCGATTCTTGCATCTGGCGACAAAATCAACAGGCCGGACGCATCCTCGCCGAGGCCGATCTCGATTGGGCTGCAAAGCATTCCTTCCGATTCGACACCGCGGAGTTTGCTGTTTCGAATCTCAGTTCCGTTCAGCAACTTTGCCCCCGGCAACGCGAGCGGAACTTTGTCGCCGACTTTGTAATTCGTCGCGCCGCAAACGATTTGGCGTTTCATGCCGCTGCCGTCGTCCACTTCGCAAACTGTGAGCCGATCAGCATTCGGGTGGCGTGACGACGCGGTGATTTGCGAAACGGTCACTTTGTCGATATTCGCGCCGCGCGTCTCGATCTTTTCGGTTTCAATGCCGGCGCGAGTCAGCAATTCGGCGATCTCTTCCGGGTTTTTTGGAAGATCGACAAATTCGCGCAGCCAATTAACAGAAAATTTCATGCGAACTGGCGGAGAAAGCGCAAATCGTTTTGGGCGAACAGGCGGATGTCGGGAATGCCGAACAGAATCATCGCCAGGCGATCCATGCCCAGGCCGAACGCGTAGCCGTTCCACTTTTCGGGATCGTAAGCTTTATCGCCCCGCGCCTTGTTGACCGCTTCGAAAACGGCTGGATGCACCATGCCGCAACCAGCCACCTCGATCCACTGCTCGCCGCGCTTCAGAGCTTTTGACCGCACATAGACCTCCAAACTCGGCTCGGTAAACGGAAAGTAATGCGGGCGAAATTGCACTTCGGTTTCGGAACCAAAGAGTTCCCGCAGGAAGAATTCGAGCTCGCCTTTCAAATCCGCGACGCTGACGTTTTCATCGACATACAGTCCTTCGATTTGATGGAACTGTGCGCTGTGGGTGGCATCGATTTCGTCTCGGCGATACGCGGCCCCTGGAGCGATCACGCGGAGGGGCGGCGACACGGATTCCATCGCGCGGATTTGCACGGTTGATGTATGCGTTCGCAGAAGTCGACCGTCGGACAAATAAAACGTATCCTGTTCATTGCGGACAGGGTGGTCTGGTGGCGTATTCAGAGCATCGAAGCAGTACCACTCTGTTTCGACATCGGGACCTTCGGCGAGAGCGAAACCCATTCGTCGAAAAATTTGAATTGCATGCTCGTGCATTTGGTGAAGCGGATGCAAAGAACCGATGTCATGCGGCGTTCCTGGAAGTGAGATATCGATCTTGGCAAGTGCGCCCGATTCTTTTTGTAAACGGAATTGTGCGTTGCGCGTTTCAATCGCGGCGGTGACGGCGTTGCGAACCTCGTTGAGTAATTTGCCAATGACTGGCTTCTCTTCCTTCGCGAGCGCTTTCATTTGCTCGCCCCATGAGGAAATGCTGCCGCTGCGCCCGAGATATTTCACTCGCGTGGTTTCGAGCGCTTGCTGGTCAGTCGCGGATTCGATCTCGCGCAGCGCTTCGTCGCGGAGTTGTTCTAGCGGATGAGACATGGCCGTGAATCGTTAAACCGTTACACCGTTACACCGTTACATCGGGAAATCGATTCACGATTCACGAATCGCGATTCAGCGAATCACCCTGCCTTTTTCGCCTTCGTCTCGAGCGCGCTCTTTGCCTGATCGATGATCGACTTGAATGCCGCTTCATCCGTGACGGCGAGATCGGCCAGAATCTTCCGGTCGAGGCCGATGCCGGCGGCTTTCAGCCCTTCCGCAAAACGACTGTAGCTGATTCCGTGCGCGCGTGCTGCCGCATTCAAGCGCTGGATCCAAAGATAGCGGAAGGTGCGTTTGCGTGTTTTGCGGTCGCGATAGGCCCAGTATTGGGCTTTCATGGTCGCGTCTTTTGCGTAGCGGAAAAGTTTCGAACGGCGTCCGCGGTAACCCTTCGCTTTTTTTAAGACTCGTTTGCGTCGGGCCCGGCTGGCCGGGGCGTTGGTAGCTCTTGGCATTGTGTTTCGTTCCGAATCGCTTCGGAACTCCTCGTTCAGCGAGCTGTTGTTTCATTGCCGATCTTCGCGACCTCACTCGCTGATGCGGCCCCGCTGCGCGGGACCAGATGCGCAGATCGTCACGACGCGGAAGCGTCGAGCGGGCAAGATAAGTAGCAACTCGATAATGACAACTGCTTTTGGCAAAGTCCCGCAAATCCAAAGCTCCAAGCTCAAGTGTCATCCCCCTTGGTCGCCGCGGCGGCCTCGGGATGACCGCCGGTTTGATTGGCGGGATTTGATTGTCACGCCGATGCCATATGCACGAACGCCTGCGTCTGGTATAATGCGCGCATGCATTGGCTTGGTCGTTATCGGCTGTTGATCCTGGTGTCCATTTGCGTGTTTTGGACGGGCCTGATTTTTCTCGGCCATTTTTTTCCAACAACGCCGTTTCTCTCGGCTCCGTGGCGCGGCGAACAGAGCTTCCAGGATTTGCTCCGGCGCGAGGGCCGAAAAACGACGGCGCCCAAGGATTTTGTTTTTCTCGGGCTCGATCAGAGCACATTGCAATTGCCGCCGCTGGCCCCGGAAGAAGTCGCGAACAACCGCGCGTTTCAACTGATGACCGAGCGGCCATTCCCGTGGTCACGTGAAGTCTGGGCTCTTCTGCTCGATCGATTGTTCGCGGCTGGCGCCCGCCTCGTCGTGTTCGACGTGCTTTTCAACCCCTTGAACGATGGCGATCCGGCATTTCACGCCGCGCTCGATCGCTATCGCGACAAAGTCGTGCTCGCGGCCAATTTCGATATGGAAAATGCCGCGCAGGCCACTACCCCAAACGATACGCTAATTCCGCCCCCGCAACTGCTCGATGATCGCGTCGGGTTCGCGAACTTCTGGCCAGATCCTATCGACGAAAAAGTCCGCGCTGTGACTTATCGCGTGACCAATCGCCAGCTTGCCGGGCTGCCGCCGCACCCGAGCGAGGAAATCTACGAATCACTGTCCGCGCGTGCTGTCACGAAGATGGGTCACGGGAGCGATGTGCCGAATGATTTTCGTGGCCATATGATTCGCTTTACCGCGCTCGACGCATTCGAGCCACGCCCGCTCTACGAAGTTTTCGATCCGAAATTTTGGCATGCCAACTATGCCGACGGC
>WNFY01001349.1_pt1 | contig 24350 bp, 18 predicted proteins | sample 5400091 | NCBI WGS metagenome assembly WNFY01 (sample SAMN13153364, study PRJNA577476) | soil metagenome | isolation source: 60 cm soil or saprolite under grassland replicate 1 | place: USA:California | collected 2016-06-15 | reverse complement strand
CAGCGGCCAGGCGCTGACCAGCGAAGCCGCGGTCGCGCTAGCGCTGGACGCGCCGGTCACGCCGGCGCCGTCTGCGGCTCTGCCCAGCGGGAAGGGCCTGGCGGGCGGGAACCCGGCGCTGACCGTGGTGGGCCGCTACCCGGTGGCGGCGGCGCCGCCGAGCTCGCTGACCCAGCGGGAGTACGAGATCGCCGAGCTGGTGGCCAGTGGCCTGTCCAACAAGGCCATCGCGGCCGAGCTCTCCATCAGCCACACCACCGCGGCCAGGCACGTCGCCAACATCATGGGCAAGCTGGGCTTCAACTCGCGCAGCCAGATCGCCGCGTGGGTGGCGGACCGGGCCCAGGGACCCGGCCGGGCGGGCGACCCAGGTGAGCGCGGGTAGTGCGGCGGGGCACGCGCCCGGCCCGTTCGGGATGAAAATTAATATCCGGGGCCGGCCGGGTCGGCACGAAGTAAAATCCTGCTGGATAGGGCTATCGCCGGATAATCTTCTGCGGCTAGGTCGGCTCGCGGAAAGAAAAATCAGTTGACAGATGTATCAGATGCGCTGAGCCGCTCTCTGAGTTAGAAACAGATGATTATCACCGACCGAGGTGTTGATCATGGTGGAGAACAAGCTAGCCGGAACCGGCTATGCGTGACGACCCGCATGTCGTCGCGCTCGTGACCCGCGCGTCAGGGGGGGACCAGGGCGCGTGGCACGAGCTGGTCGACCGCTATGCACCGCTAGTGTATACAATCTGCACCCGGTACCGGCTGAGCAATCCTGACATCGAGGACGTGGGACAGAATGTCTGGCTCTTGCTGGTGGAGCAGCTCGGCAAGCTCCGTGAGCCCGCCGCGTTGCCGGGCTGGCTGGCGACGACCACCGCGCGCGAATGCCTGCGCGTCGTGACGGCGGCGAGCAAAGCCGAGCGGCTGGGGGCGGGCCTGGACGACTCGGTGATTTTCGTGGACGACGCGGTGATCGACGAGGAGCTCCTGGTGGCTGAGCGGAACGCGGCGCTGCGCGCGGCCTTCGCCGAGCTGCCGCCGCGCTGCCAGCAGCTGCTGTCGATGCTCCTGTCCGACCCGCCGCATTCCTACGCGGATATCCACCGCGAGCTCGGCATCCCGATGGGCAGCATCGGGCCGCAGCGGGCTCGCTGCCTGGAGCGGATGCGCCGGTCGAGCGCTCTCGCCGCCCTCGAAGAGGGCGAGGAAAAGATCGACATACGGGGAGGCGAGCCAGGTGCTTAACGACTGGGACGATGATCAGCTCCTGAGGGCCTTGGGCCAGGCGCTGAAGGCTCGTCAGGCCGTTCCCTCGTGGTTCATCGAGACGGGCAGGAACGCCTTCGCCTGGCATAACATCGAGGCCGAGCTGGCGCAGCTCACCTACGACTCCAAAGAGGACCGGCTTCAGGCCGCGGTGATGCGGTCGGAGACGGCCTCGATCCGGGCACTCACCTTCACCTCGGCCCATCTGAGCGTGGAGCTCGAGGTCACCGGGAACTCGCTGCTCGGCCAGCTTCTCCCGGCGCGGGAGGGCGAGCTGGAGATTCATACCAGGGCGGGCGAGATCAGCACCACCGAAGTGGACGAGATCGGCTGCTTCTCGGTCGACCCCATCCCGGACAGCCCGTTCCGGCTGCGCTGCCACTCGGCGGACGGCACCGACGTGCTGACCGGGTGGATCACGATCTGAGGTTCGTCCGGCTTCTGGCGGCGAGTTTTTTGCGGGAATACGTATCAAACCGGACGCAGGGCCCTCCGTACTGACAGCCGAGTCCGCGGCGGCCGGGGGGACCCGCGGGCTCGGTGGGGGGTTCGGGGTTATCGGTGCCGGCGGGGGCTTAGTTCGGGGCCGTATCGATAGGGATGCCGCGTCACGCTCACAGGAGCGTGACGCGGCATTCGCGTTGCTGGGGCTCGGCTAAAGTCAGCACCGGCTCTTTCAGCTAGCCAGTACGAGCTTTCCGAGCAGGCCGTGTGTCTCGTCATCTGGCCCGGAAGTGAAGATCAGCTCGTTGGTCTTGGCCGCGTTCCCGTTGCCGAAACGCAAGCTCCACAGGCCTTCGATGGCGATCGGGTGGCGGTTGGCCCCGCGGAGCTGACCCAGGTGCGCGCCGGTGTCCGGGTTGTAGGCGTTGATGTGGCCATTGCCGAAGTTGCCGACGAGCAGCGCTCCGCTGAACCTGCCGAAGTTGTCCGGGGCCAGGGCGAGCCCCCATGGCGAGTTCAGCGCGCCCCGGGTGACCAGCCGGCGGATGAGCGCGCCGTCGTTGGTGAAGACGTCCACGAATCCGTGGCCCGGGCCGGCCACGTCATCTTCGCGGCCCGCGTCCTGCTTCGCATAGGTCACGTAGAGCTTGCCCGCGAACTCCGCGATGTCGAATGGCGCGTAACCGGCCGGAAGCCGGCGGTCCGCGAACCGGCCGCCGCGCAGTTCGGCCGGCTTGAAGTCACTGTTGTAGACCTCTACCCGCCCGGACCGGAAGTTGGTGGCGTACAGATAGGTCTTGCCGTCCGACGCCTGGGCCTGGGCTAGGCCCTTGTAGACCGCGTTGGCGCCCTTGTCGCTCGCGACTTCTGTCACCGTGGACGGCGGGTTAGCGCCTGCGGCCACGCCGACGGTTGGGTTCCAGCCGTCGATCCCGCCGTTCTCCGAGACGAAGATGAAGGCCGCCGGGCCCGAGTGGCCGGCCGCGTCATGCACGACGAAGTCGTTCGGGTTCGTGTCGCCGTTGGACACCTGGCCGGTCGGCGCGCCAGAGGTGATCGTGACTATCAGGCCGGCCTTGTTGACGGTCGTGGCGGTTCCCGAGGTGTAAAGGGTGGTCTTGTCCTTCCCATTGTCCGACACCCACAGCGCTCCGCCCGGTGCCTGGTCGGTGCCCGGAGAGGCGGAAACTCCCCAGGAGTTCACAAGATCGGGGTCGGTCACGGCGGCGAGGCCGGGGATGTCGGAACGCAGGTTCACCTGCCGGTACGTCGAGTCGTGCACGCCCGCCGAGGCGACGCCGGCCGTTACCGGCAGCACGGTCCCGGTGGCCACAAGCGCGGCCAGTGGCCATAGGCGCCGCGACCCCCGCGGGCCCCGCGCGATGGCAATCCTTGGGGTTTTCACTCGCATCATTTTGTTGAGCCCTCCGCATAGGCGCCGGGGAGGAGGTGTCGTGCCCCCGTCGCGGTCGTTGTGCCGCCACGGTGGCATGTGCCGCTCGAACGGCGCTCGAACGGCGCTGGAACGACGCTGGAACGGTCACGTGGCGGGACAATGGGACGTGGTCATCAGGGACGCTGCGGCGGCGGAGCTGCCGGTGCTGCAGGATATTGACGTGGCGACCGGGCAGATGTTCCGTGACATCGGCATGCCGGAGGTGGCGGAGTACGATCCGTGGCCGCTGCCGGACCTCGAGCACTCTCGGGCGGCCGGGCTGCTGTGGGTGATACCCGGCGACGCCGGCGAGCCGGTCGCGTTCCTGATGGGCAGCCAGGTCGACGGCTGCCTGCACGTCGAGCAGCTGTCGGTCGATATCGGTAGCGCCCGCCGCGGGCTCGGCCGGATGCTGCTGGAGCACGCCGCGCGGCGGGCGGCGGCCGACGGGCTGCCCGCGCTGACGCTGACCACGTTCGAGCACGTGCCGTGGAACGCGCCGTACTACGCCAGGCTCGGGTTCCGGATCCTGGACGACGCCGAGGTCACCCCCGGGCTGCGCGCGATCAGGCGGCGGGAGGCCGAGATCGGCCTGGACCGGTGGCCGCGGGTGGCCATGCGCCGCGACGTCCCGGGCTAGGGTTCCGGGCTGGGGATCACCCCGCGTGCTGCCTGACGGCGGCTTCCAGGGCGGGCAGCGGGAGCCAGCCGTCGTGCGACCAGGTGATCTTGCCGGACGCGGAGACCAGGGCGAACCAGGGCTGGTCCTGGACCTGGTAGCCGTCGGCCACCCGGCCGTTGGTGTCCAGCCCGACCGGGAAGTGGAGCTTGGTCCCCAGGCCGGCCAGGTACGAGCGGACGGCCTGGGCCGAGGGCTCGACCACCGTCTCGTCCACCGCCACCAGCGGCGGCAGGCCAGCGCGGCGGGCCGTCGCCACGTAGGCGTTCATGCCGGTCAGTTCGGACTTCAGGTTCGCGACCTCGGATAGCCAGGTGGCGAAGAACATGACCAGGCGCGGCTGGCCAGGCCCGAGCGTGACGGTACCGCCCTGCGCGCTGGCGGACGGCAGCGTGAGGTGAACCGAGGGGGCCTGCCCGGAGATGGACGCGAGCGACTGCTGGCCGGCCACCTTGGGGTGGCCGGGCAGCAGGCTGGAGATTTCCTGCGCGAGCACCTGGGCGGACTGGCCGACGCTGGAGTAGGCCATCTGGGTCAGGTAGAGCTTGCGCTCCCGGCCCTGCTGGTCGATCACGAACAGGGCGGGGGTGTGGTCGATCTGGTCCTGCTCGATCTGGACGGCGATGTGGTACTTGGTCCAGGTGGCCTTCAGCTCGGCCAGCGAGCCGGTCAGGAAGTCCCACTGGTTGACCAGGCCGTGCGTGCGCGAGTAGGAGAGCACGTCCGCGGTGCTGATGGCGTCGGGGTTGGCGTCCACGCCGAGCAGCTGCACCTGGCTGCCGGCCGGACCGAGCAGCTGCTTGGCCTGCAGCATGCTCTGCGTGGTCAGCGGGCAGACGTTGGTGCACTCGGAGTCCTCGAACGCCAGCATGACGACCTTGCCGCGGAACTGGCTCAGCGACATCGGCTGGCCGAACTGGTTGCGCAGCCGGAAGTCCGGTGCCGCTTTCCCGCCGAGCGAGGATCCGAGGTCCAGGTTGGGGTTGTCCATCGCGGCCGTGTTCGGCCCGTGGGACGACGGGCTCCCCGCCCCCGAGCCCGACGGAGGGCTGGAACTACAGGCGGCCAGGCCAGGCAGCCCGCCGAGGACGCCGAGCAGGGCCACCGCTGACAGCGCGGCGCGCGCGCGGAACCTGTTCATGGCGGTAATCAGCCTACTGCGGGCAATTGGGTTTGGCCCCACGAACTACTACAGTCTGTAGGAATAAGTTCTTGCTGGCCACCGGGAGTTCCTGCGCGTTGACTGGTTCGTCGCCGACGATGACCGCCCCGCCGTGCCCCCAGAACAGGTAGCGGTAGGTCAGGTTGATCAGCGTGGTCACCCGGTTGCGCCCGCCCAGCAGGTAGACCAGGTGCAGGGCGAACCAGGCGAGCCAGGCGAGCGTGCCGCGCAGCCGCAGGCCGCCGGCCAGCTGGACCACGGCCGACCGGCGCCCGATCGTGGCCATGATGCCCTTGTCGTGGTACTTGAACGGCTCGGTGGCCTGCTTGCCCTCCAGCCTGACGATCTGCGCGGCAGCGTGCTTTCCCATCTGCAGGGCGGGCTGGGCGAGCTGCGGCGTCGGGTCGTCCGGGTTCACCCCGATGTCACCCGCGGCGAAGATCCGGTCCTGGCCCTGCACCCGCAGGTCCGGCCCGACCACGATGCGGCCGTTCTTGCCCTGCGGCAGGCCCCAGCCGGCCACCCCCGGGCCGGCCGCCACGCCGGCCGCCCACACGGTGATGTCGCTGGGCAGGTCCTCGCCGTGAACGAGCCGGACCTGGTCCGCGGTGACCTCGCCGATGCGGGTGTCCAGCCGCACGTCGACGCCGCGGTCCAGCAGCTGAGCCTTGGCGTACTCTTGCAGCTTCGGGTGGAACGGGCCGAGCAGGTGCGGCGCCATCTCGACCAGCCGGACGCGCACCCGGGCCGGGTCGACATCGGGGAAGGTGGCGCCGAGCACGGTGCGGCGCAGCTCGGCCGCGGTGCCGGCCAGCTCCACGCCGGTGGCCCCGCCGCCGACCACGGTGATGTTCAGGTCGCCGCTGTCCACGCTGAGCCGCTCGAAGCCCGCCATCACGTGGTCACGGAGCACGAGGGCGTCGGTCCTGGTATAGAGGCCGAACGTGTGCTCGGCCGCGCCTTTGATTCCGTAGAACGCGGTCGTCACCCCGGTCGCCAGGATGAGGTAGTCGTAGCCCATGTCGTGGCCGCTGCTGAGCTTGATCCGGCGGGACGCCGGGTCGATCGCGGCCAGCTCCCCGCGCCGGAAGATTGCCCCGTACCGCCGGGCGAAGCCCCCGGCCGGGTAGGCGACGTCGCCGGGGTTCAGCCCGCCGGTCGCGACCTGGTAGAGCAGCGGCTGGAAGGTGCTGTACAGATGGCCGTCGATCAGGGTCACCCGCATGCCAGCGCGGGTGAGCCTGGAGATGGCCGACAGGCCGCCGAACCCCGCGCCGCAGATGACCACGTGCGGCGCGTCGGGGTCAGCCCGACGTCTTCTTGCGATCGTCCTCACCTCCGGCTCCCCCGACGATGTCGTATTGGTCCCCGCGCTTCTCTACGTATAGCCGGAACGCATGGCGGTCTTGTTCCGTATACGGCGGCGGGGCAAGGCTTCGCGGCCACAGCCGGTGGGCCCGGACCACGTTGATCTGGACGGCGTACAAGGTGAGCTGGGCCTGCAGGTAGAGCCAGGCGATCAGCCCGAGCACCAGGGCGAACGTGCCGTACAGCGGCGAGGCGTGGGCCAGCTGATGCGAGATGAAATAACTGCCGAAGGCCTGCAGTACCTGCCAGATGACGGCGCTGATGGCCGCGCCGGGCCACAGCTGCCGCCAGGTGATCTCGCTCGCGGTGCCGAGCCTGAAGCCGAGCCAGAACAGCCCGAAGTTCAGCACCATCGATACTGCGTAGAACAGCACGGACTGGCCGGCGCCTGGCAAGATACGGCCGGCGCCGGCCGCGATACCGGAAATGATCGTGGTGCCGATGAAGCCCACCCCGATCACGATGATCAGCGCGGCGCTGCGCAGCGCGGACCACGGGAACCCGGGGCGGCGGGCGAAGGGGATCTCCCACGCCGAGTTGAGCGCGTTCTGCAGCGAGTTCGCCACCCCCAGCGCCCCGATGAAGATCCCTATCACGGCGACGGCGAGCGCGATCCCCTTCCCGCCCAGGTGGCCGATGCTCCCCTGGAGTTGCGGGCCGATGACCGGGTACTGGTCCACCGCGGCCTTCAGCACCTTCTGCTTCAGCTCGGGATTGTTCTTAAGCACGATGTCCAGCACGGTCACCAGGAGAAGCAGCAGCGGGAAGATCGCGACCAGGGCGGAGTACGCGATCAGCGCGGCCAGGTTGCCCGCCTGGTCGTCGCCGAACTTCTTCCACACCGCGACCGGGAAGGCCAGCCAGACGTGCTGCTGCTGGTACTCGTCCACGGCCCGGAGGAGCCTTTTCAGCTTGTTCATCGCGAGGAAAACGTACCCGGGCTCAGCGCATCCATCCGCCGGAAAGCCGATCGCGTTATCGCAGGCCATCACGGTATTGCGGGGAATGTGCTACAGGTAGGTGCTACAAGTTGAGGGCGACGAGCTCGGGCCGCATGCACCCCTGGGCGGGTTCCCGGGTCCCGGCCGGGGCCGACGGGCTGCCGTCGGGGTTCGGCGTGGCCGTGGTGGAGGAGGCGGGAGGGATAGAAGTGTTCGGAGGGGACGAAAGGGTCGGGCCGGTGGCGGTGCCGGAGGGGGGCGCGGACGGCGGTCCTGACGCCGGCGCGGACGTGCTCGGCTGGGCCGGCAAGCGGGGCGCCAGCTGCCGGCAGGCCGCGATGACCACCAGGTTGCCGGCCTGGTCGGCGCTGCCGCCGAGGCCGCTCAGGTCGACGAAGTAGTGCGGCCAGGGCAGCCCGGGGGCGGCCAGCGTGACCCGCTGCAGGGCGAGGGCGTAGCCCCAGGCGTCGCCGCTCGCGCCCTGGTCGAGCCCGAGCGCCACGCCGTTCCTGACCACGTACACCCCGGCCGCCCCGTTGACCGCGGAGCCCGAGGCGGTCGCCTTGACCTTGCCGGTCTGCGGGTCGACGCCGACCAGGTTGGAGCCCTCGGTGAGGTAGATCCGGCGCGGGCTGTGATCGATGCCTTCCGGCACGGCTCCGTGAGCCGACCATAGCCGCGTTCCGGTGGTGCCGTTGTACGCGGTCACCCCGGCCGCCGAGGAGAACAGCACCACGCCGTCGAAGGCGCCGCTCAGCATGCCGGGGAAGGACAGGCCCTCGATCGGGCGGACCACAAGCTCGGATCCGGTCGCCAGGTCGATCCGGTGCAGCGCCGAGGCCGGGGCCGAGTCCACGAACCCGCCGGGGGATTCGGCTACGTAGAGCCAGTTCCCGTCGGTCCGCCAGGCTTGCGCGACCGGGCCGGTCGGACGCTGCCAGCGGACGTGCCCGGTCGTGTTGTCGTAGCTGGTCACCGCCGCGGCCCCGACGACCACGGTGTATTTCAGGCTGGCCGCCACCGCGCCGCCGAACGTCGCGGCCGGGTACCGGCCGGACTGGGCGCCGTCCGCGCCGGAGAGCACGACCTCGGCACGCCGCGCGGCGCCGCCATGCTGATCTCCGGCGGCCGGCCGGTAGGAGACGCCCGCGGTCACCTCGCCCGGCCAGGCGCGCACCGACACGATGGCGGCCCCGGCCGGGAAGCCGGTCAGCGTGTCCTGCCACACCAGTGCGCCGGTCCGGGACGAGTACGCGGTCACGGTGAGCCCGGCGCCGACCGCGGCGAGGCCGCCACCGACCGCCGCGTAGGCCAGGCCGGCCGCGGGCACAGTGCCGGCGAGGCCGGGGGCCACGTTCCACGCACCGGACAGCGGGGTGGTCCACCTCACCATGCGTGGGACCGACCCTGACGCAAAGGCCCGGCAGCCGGATCGGCAGGCGGTCGCGGGGGGAACCCCGGCCGCGCCCTGGACGGGGTACGGCACCAGGGCGACGCCGAGCAGGGCCGCGGCCAGTACCAAGCGCCGCAGCCGGGGCGACTTCCCCGCCGTGCCGAGGCGGATCCGGCCGAGGACGCCGCGCCTGGCCCGGCGGCGCAGCTGGCTGAGGAGCCGGCCGAAGTGCCGGCGGGCGGACCCGCGGCGCGGCCGGCCGGAGATCGCGCGCCCCCGCTGCTGCCTCACACCCACTACCGTAGGAGAACTCCGGCGGACAGATGACGCCGATAACCCCAAACTTGACCAGCCCGGTGCGGTGCCCGCCTGCTGGGCTGGCAGCCCGGGCCGCCGGAGCGGCCGCCGGGCCTACCGATAACGTGGGACCGTTCATCTGAGGGAACCAGTCGGAGGTAGTCAATGTCCAGCCCCAGCCGCCCGCCGCTCCCCTACGACTTCATGCCCCCGGTCCCGTCGTTCGGCCTGCGCAGCGACGACGTCGCCGACGGCGAGATGATGTCGGGCAGCCAGGTCTTCGACGGGTTCGGCATGACCGGGGAGAACATCTCCCCGTCGCTGCACTGGTCCGGTTTCCCCGCGGAAACCAAGAGCTTCGCGGTGACCTGCTTCGACCCGGACGCGCCGACGGGTTCGGGCTTCTGGCACTGGATCGTGCTCGGCATTCCCGCGTCGGTGACCGAACTCGAGACCGGCGCGGCGGGCACGAACGGCTCGGGGCTGCCCAAGGGGGCGTTCCACGTCCGCAACGACTACGGCGCCAAGGACTTCGGCGGCGCGGCCCCGCCGGCCGGGGACCCGCCGCACCGCTACGTGTTCGCGGTGCACGCCCTCGACGTGGAGTCGCTGGACGTCAACGACGAGATCTCGCCGGCCGTGGCAGGCTTCAACCTGCGTTTCCACACCATCGCCCGGGCCGTGATGATCCCGGTATTCGGAATCTGATCAGGATGGGCGCTCGCCGCACCGGGCGGCGTCATAGCCGGGCAAGCTGGCCAGCTGGGCTAGCAGCCACGGCGAGGTGAGCACCTTCAGCAGGCCCTGGACCTCGCGGGACGCGGCGTGCTTGGCCGGCAGCAGCAGGTCGAAGTGCTCCTCGGCCAGCGGGATGAAGTCCAGCCCGTAGGCCAGCGCGGCCGGCTCGCTGGACACGCCCGCGTCGGCCAGGCCGCCGACGATGGCCGCCGCCACCTGCAGGTGGCCGGCGGCCAGGCTGTCGTAACCGGGCAGCTGGGAGGGCTCGAGGCCGAGCCGGAGGCGCTCCCGGTCGAGCAGCGTGCGCGCCTGCGCTCCCGGCTCGCGGTTGACCAGCCGCAGTCCCTGCCTGGCCACCTCGTCCAGGCCGCGGACCCCGGCTCCGGGCCGGACCACCAGGCCCTCGCGCCAGGAGGCGAACCCGACCACCTCGGCGCCGCCGGGGATGCCCGGGGTGTCGTCGCCCTCTCGCGGGCCGACGCGGTGCACGCCGGCCGCGTGCACCAGGCCAGCCGCGGCCAGGCGCAAGGCCTCGGCGCTGCCGCACGGCCACCAGGCGAACGCCAGCGGCGGGTCGAGCAGCGCGAGCGGCGTCTCGAGCAGCGGCAGCGCCGGATCGCAGCCGGCCACTACCACGGTGGGCCGCGGCGGCCCGATCGGCCGCACCGCGACCTGGGCCCCTTGGCCCCCTGAGGCCCCTTCGCCCCCTGAGGCCCCATGGACTCCTTGGGCCTCCTGGGCCCCTTGACTCCCGCCGCGGACCGTCAGGCCGCCCGCGGCGCCGAAGCCGAGCCGGGCGGCCAGGTCCGCGTCCAGCGGCAGCGCGACGAACGTATCGCCCACGGTGGCCAGCGCGACCCGGGAACCGGGGGCGCTGACCGGGGCGACCGGCCGGGCCAGCACCGGATCGCCGGGTTCGCCGGGGCCGAACAGCTCCTCGACCGTCATGCCGAGCGCCCGGGCCAGGCCCAGGGCGACTCGCAGCGAAGGATCGGAATGACCGGACTCGACGGCGGACACCGCCTGCCTGGTGACGCCGGCTACGCCGGCCAGCTGCTGCTGGGACAGGCCGCGGGCCTGCCGGGCCAGCCGCAGCCGCGTCCCGTCCGGCTGAGAGCTCTCGGTCATGTCCCCACCTCCCCTTCGCGGGTTATCTGCTCCTTACCTTATGGTGCGTCCCGAGAGCTTGACTGGCCGAGCGCGTTGACTGGCCGAGCACGTCCGGAACCACAACGCTGTGGCACCGTCGTGATCCTGACCACCACGATGTGGCTTTGTCGTGGTTCGGCTTGGGCGCGTTGAGCCTCACTTGCATCGCTCCGGGATAGTGCCCACATCAGGCGTCACAACTTTCACAGCGTTTGTGATTGGGGGTCAAAACACCCCTGATCAGGGGTGTTTTGACCCCCAATGATCCGCTTGGCCGCCGTGGCCCGTTCCGGCGAGGCGGGTGTGACTGCTGTTGCGACCTGCGCAGCGGCAGTAAGGATCGCGGATCTTCGCCGGGGCTAACGGCCGCCCCGGCTCATACGACGCGCCCTGCGGCCAGACGCTCCAGGACCAGCGCGGTCACCGGCTCGCCGGTCCGCGTGACCGTCTCGAGGGCGGCAGAAGAGTCCGGGTCGCCGCGCCGGGAGACAACCTCGGTGACGAGGCAGCCGACGTGGGCGCGGGCCAGGAGCTGGTCCAGTTCTGGCTGATCGGCGAGGTCGCCGAGGATGGCGGGGTCGGCCTCGCTCCACGTCAGCGCGTCCACCGCGGCGACGGCGAGGGCCAGCCCGGCGGGCCGCCAGTAGGGCGAGAAGTCAATCACGGCGGGCGGCTGGCCCGGGGCGAAGAGCACATTCCCGCCGAGGTCGCCGTGGATCAGCTGGGCGGGCAGGCGCACCGGCCGGAGCGCCGCCAACAGGCTCCGCAGCTGCCCGGCCAGCGGCGCGGGCGCCGCCGCCAGGACGCTACCCGGATCCTGCTCGCCCCACGCCACCTGGTCCCCGGTCGTCCACTGGCTGCCGTCCCGGCCCAGCCAGGGCGGCGCGGGCCGGCCGGCCAGCGCGGCGTGGAACGCCCGGCTCGCCGCGATCAGCCGGGGCCAGAGCGGGGAGAAGCCAGCCCAGGAAGCAGGCTCGCCAGGCAGCCATTGCCAGGCCACCCAGGCGCCGGCCAGCGCGTCCTGGGCCACCCAGTCCCCGGCGGCCCCGTCCCCGGCGACGGTGCGGAGCGGTCGCGGCACCCGGAAGCCAGGGTCCCGGCGGGCGGCCGAAGGGTCCAGGGGGCCCTCGGGGCCCAGGGAGTCCAGGTCGCGGTACAGGTCGGCGGTCCAGCGCGCCACCCGCGGGTCGCCGGCCGGCTTGAGCACTACCTCTCCGGCCCGCCAGGCGGTGCCTTCGCCACCGGGCAGCGAGACGGGATCGGCGCTGGCGCCGAAGGAAGCGAGCACTTCCGGACCCGGGCGCATACCCGCAGCCTATGATCCGGGCATGGAGACGCAGATCATCGACGTCCGCACCGGGGGCCGCGAGACGGTCAGGGACATCACCGGCGAGTGCGCCGAGTTCGCCGCCGCCGCTTCCGGCGGGGGCGACGGCCTGCTGCACGTCTTCGTGCCGCACGCGACCGCGGGCCTGGCGCTGATCGAGCTCGGCGCGCGCAGCGACGACGACCTGCTGGCCACCCTGTCCGACCTGCTGCCCGCCGACGACCGCTGGCGGCACGCGCACGGATCCCGCGGGCACGGCCGGTCGCATGTGCTGCCGGCCTTCGTCCCGCCGTACGCGACCGTCCCGGTGATCGGCGGCCGCCTGGCCCTCGGCACCTGGCAGTCCATCGCGCTGGTCGACCTCAACGTGGACAACCCGGATCGCCGGGTGTGCCTGTCCTTCCTGGGCTGATGCGGATACTGGTCGAGGGTTCGGGGGGAAGCGCGGGCTGGCCGCAGCCGGGTTGCCGGTGTGCCTCCTGCCTGCGACAGGCCGCAGCCGGGATCTCACGGATGCCGTCGACTATAGTCGTTGATGGACGACTGCAGCTCGGATCCGGGTACGACGGCACCAGGCCGGAACTGGAACGTCATGAAACCGGGAATCCAGTGCGTTCTGACGCAGTGAAACCCGAGGTTCATGGCGTTGCCAGGGGCGCTGGGCAGGTGGCCGGGGGCGCGGGCGGCGCGGGAGCGGGCGGCGCGGGAGCGGGCTATCGGGTGCGGTGGGTGCCGGACCTGCGGGACGGGGGGGGCGGGGGCTGGGATGTCACGGGGCCGGACGGGGGGAGGCTGCTCTATCCGGCCGGGCCGGGGGCGCGGCCGGCGCCGCCGGAGGGTTCGGCGCCCTACGATGTCGCGTTCCTTGACCTGCTCGGCGATCCGGCCCAGCTCGGCTGGCTGCGGGCGCGGGGGCTGATCACCGCGGATACGGTCACCGCGGTGGCGTTCGCCGACCACCGCGTGCCGTCGGAGGCGGAGCTCGCGCGGCGCTGCGGGTTCTGGCGGGTGCGGCTGGCGGGCGACGGGGAGGCGATCGACCCGGCCCGTTCGGTACCTAAAGACCGGGACGTTGCCGGCGGGACCCGGCGGGTGCTGGTGCTGGGCGGGGCCCGCTCGGGCAAGTCGGAACGGGCCGAGCTGCGGCTCGCGGGCGAGCCGGATGTGACCTACGTGGCCACCGGGAACCGCGGCGCGGACGACCCGGACTGGGCGGCGCGGGTGGCCGCGCACCGGGCGCGCCGGCCGGCCTGGTGGCGGACGGCGGAGACCACCGACCTGGCCGGCCTGCTCGGCCGCGCCCGCGGGGCGCTGCTGATCGACGGGATCGGCACCTGGCTGGCCGCGGTCCTCGACGAGTGCGGCTGGGAGCTGCGGGACGACGCGGCGCGGGACAAGCTGGCCGCCCGGCTGGCCGAACTGACCGGCGCGTGGCGGCAGACCCGTTGCCACGTGGTCGCGGTGAGTGACGAGACCGGGCTCGGCGTGGTGCCCGCAACCCCGGCCGGGCGGCTGTTCCGCGACCAGCTCGGGCGGCTGAACCAGGCGCTGGCGGCCGAGTCGGAGGAGGCCGAACTGGTCGTGGCCGGACGCGTCCTGCCCCTGGGGGAATAGCCGAGAATCCAGTAATTGAACAGAGCCGGATAACGGTCCGATGACAATCTGTGCGCCGACTGCGTGTTACCCGGGCATCAGGCCCTGATGTCTGCTTCGGCCGCTGGCGGCCCTGGCCCGCGGGCCGCTACGGTAGTAGGAGCTGTGGCCGGCGATGAGGTGATGACGAGTATGGCACGCGTGGTGGTCATTGGCGACCTGATGACTGACGCGGTCGCCCGTGCGACGCTGCCGCTCGCCCGCGGCAGCGATACGCCCGCGAACGTGACCATGCACGGGGGCGGTTCGGGGGCGAACATCGCCGCCTGGATGGCGGCCGACGGCGGCGACGTGGCGTTCGTGGGGCGGCGCGGCGCGGACATCGCGGGACGTAACCGCGACATGGAGCTGATGGGCTACGGCGTCGACGCCCGGCTGGTGATGGACCCCGAGCGGCCTACTGGCACGTGCGTGGTGATGGTCACCCACAAGGGCGAGCACACCATGCTCTCCGACCCGGGCGCGAACGCGGCGCTGTCCCCCGACGACCTGCCGCACGACTTGTTCGTGCCAGGCGCGCACCTGCACGTCTCCGGGTACACGCTGCTGTCGGAGGGTGCGCGGGCGGCCGGGCTGGCCGCGATCGACTACGCCCGCCGGACCAACATGACCGCGTCGGTGGACGCGGCGTCCGCCGCCCCGCTGGAGCGGGCCGGGGCCGAGCCCTTCCTCGAGTTGTCCTCCGGGGCCGTGCTGCTGTTCGTCAACGCCGCCCAGGCCAAGGTGCTCACCGGCCGGGAGGACCCGGAGCAGGCGGCCCGCGTGCTGACCGCCTGGTATCCGCACGTCGCGGTCAAGATGGCGGCCGACGGCGCGCTGTTCTACGCCAACGGCCGCCCGCCGGTGCGGGTGCCGGCGCCGCCGGTGGACCGGGTGGTCGACGGCACCGGGGCCGGGGACGCGTTCATCGCCGGCTTCCTGCCCGCCTGGCTGGACAAGAAGCCGCCGGGCGAGGCGCTGGCCGGCGGCTGCCGGCTAGCCGCGCACGCGCTCGGCCTCATCGGCGCGCGCCCCGTCTTGTGAGCGCTCAACCACCCTTCCTGGCGGAGCTTTTCTCGCTCGACGGCCGCGTCGCCGTGGTCACCGGCGGGTCTTCGGGGATCGGCGCGGGGATAGCCGCGGCGCTGGCGCGGGCCGGGGCCCGGGTCGTGCTGGTGGCGCGGGACGCCGGGCGGCTGGAGGAGTCGGCGGCCGGGTTGCGCGCCTGCGGCGTTGAGGCGGCGTGGGTCAGCGCGGACCTGGCCGAACGGGCCGAGGTGGCGCGGGCCGCCGCCGCGGCAGCCGATGCGTTCGGCCCGCCGGACATCCTGGTTAACTGCGCGGGGATCAACCTGCGGCCGCCGCTGGGGTCGCTCACCGTCGAGGACTGGGACGCGACCATGGCGGTCAACCTGACCGCACCGTTCCTGCTCGGCCAGCGGTTCGGGCCGGACATGGCGGAGCGCGGCTGGGGGCGGATCATCAACGTGACCTCGCAGCAGGCGGCGCGGGCGTTCGGCAACAGCGGCGGCTACGGGGCATCCAAGGGTGGCCTGGCCGCGCTGACCCGGTCCCAGTCCGAGGCGTGGGCCCCCTCCGGGGTGTGCTGCAACTCGCTATGCCCGGGGTTCGTGCCGACCCGGCTCAACGCGCACGTGGCCCGCGACCCGGAGCGGTCGGCGGCGATGGCGGCGCGGACGATGACCGGGCGGAACGGGTCGCCAGAGGATTTCGCCGGGGTGGCCGTGTTCCTTGCCTCCCGGGCCAGCGACTACGTCACCGGCCAGACCCTGTACGTGGACGGCGGGTTCTCCGTCACGTAAGCGGCCCGGTACCTCAGCGGCCCGGTACTTCAGCGGCCCGGTACTTCAGCGGCCCGGTACTTCAGCGGCCTGCGTAAGCGCGGCGTTGGCCTTTTCTGTCGGCGGGGCACGGCAGAATGTCGGTATGGCAGGACGACGAGGCGGTACCACCGCGCCCCCCGAGGATTTCGAAGAGAATATCGTCGACATCGACGTCGCCGAGGAGATGCGCGGCAGCTACCTCGAGTACGCCTACAGCGTCATCTACTCCCGGGCGCTCCCCGACGCGAGGGACGGCCTCAAGCCGGTGCAGCGCCGGATCCTGTACCAGATGAACGAGATGGGGCTGCGCCCGGACCGTTCGCACGTGAAGTGCGCCCGGGTGGTCGGCGAGGTGATGGGCCGGCTGCACCCGCACGGCGACTCGGCCATCTACGACGCGCTGGCCCGGATGGCCCAGCCGTGGGCGATGCGGCTGCCCCTGGTCGACGGGCACGGGAACTTCGGCAGCCTGGGCGGCGACGACGCACCCGCGGCCATGCGGTACACCGAGGCCAGGCTGACCGCAGCCGCGATGGAGATGGTCGCCTCCATCGACGAGGACACCGTCGATTTCATCCCGAACTACGACGGCAGCGAGCAGCAGCCCGACGTGCTGCCGGCGGGCATCCCGAACCTGCTGGTGAACGGCACGGCCGGGATCGCGGTCGGGATGGCCACCAACATGGCGCCGCACAACCTGGGCGAGGTCATCGCGGCGGCGCGTTTCCTGATCAAGCACCCGGACGCCTCGCTCGATGCTTTGATGCGCTACGTGCCCGGGCCCGACCTGCCCACCGGCGGGCGGATCGTCGGCCTCGACGGGATCAGGGAGGCGTACGAGACCGGGCGCGGCATCTTCCGCACCCGGGCCACCGCGTCTGTGGAGCAGCTGACCCCCCGCCGCTCCGGCATCGTGGTCACCGAGCTGCCCTACAGCATCGGCCCGGAGAAGGTCATGACCAGGATCAAGGACCTGGTCCAGGCCAAGAAGCTGAACGGCATCGCGGACCTGAAGGACCTCACCGACCGGCACCGCGGGCTGCACCTGGTGATCGAGGTCCGCAGCGGGTTCAACCCGGAGGCGGTGCTGGCCGAGCTGTACCGGCTGACGCCGATGGAGGAGACATTCGGCATCAACAACGTCGCCCTGGTCGACGGCCAGCCGCGGGTGCTGGGGCTGCGCGAGCTGCTGGAGATCTTCGTCGCGCACCGGCTGGACGTGGTCCGGCGGCGCACCGAGTACCGGCGGCGCAAGCGGTCCGAGCGGCTCCACCTGGTCGACGGCCTGCTGGTGGCCTTGCTGAACATCGACGAGGTCATCCAGGTCATCCGGTCGTCGGATAATGCGGCCGCGGCCCGGGAGCGCCTGATAGCCGTATTCGAGCTGTCCGAGATCCAGGCGCAGTACATCCTGGACACGCCGCTGCGCCGGCTGACCCGCTACGACCGGCTCGAGCTGGAGCGGGAGCAGGACGAGCTGCGGGCCGATATCGCCTCCCTGACGGCGATCCTGGAGTCGGACGAGCGACTGCGCGAGGTGGTCGGCGGGGAGCTGGCGGAGGTGGCGAAGAGGTTCGGCACGCCGCGGCGCACGGTGCTGCTGGAAGGCGGTTCGGAGGCGGCGGCGGCCGCGGTCCCGCTCGAGGTGGCCGACGACCCGTGCGTGGTGCTGATGTCGGGCACCGGTCTGGTCGCCCGGGCGGCCCTTTCGTCGGGTGATGATTCCGAACGGGCCCTGGTTCCTCCCCCCGCGGAGGCTTCACGCACCGCCCACGACGTGATCGTCGCCTCGGCGCGTGCCACCGTACGCGGCACCGTGGGGCTGGTGACCTCCGCCGGGCGGCTGATCAAGCTCAACGTGCTCGAGCTGCCCGCGATGCCGCCCGGGGCCGGCGCCGTGTCGCTGGCTGGGGGTACGCCGGTGACGGAGTTCGCGTCCTTCGACCGGGGCGAGACGGTGGTCGGGCTCGCCTCCGTGGACGGCCTGGCGGGCGGTTCTGGGGTCGGCCTGGTTGGGGCATCAGGGTTCGGCCTGGCGCTGGGGACCGCGGAGGGCGTGGTCAAGCGGGTGCTGCCCGACTACCCGCAGAACCGGGATGAGTTCGAGCTGATCACGCTGAAGGCCGGAGACCGGGTGGTCGGCGCGGTGCAGCTGTCCGGTGAGTCGGACGAGCTGGTGTTCATCACGTCGGACGCTCAGCTGCTGCGATACGCGGCCTCCTCGGTCCGGCCGCAGGGCCGGGCGGCCGGCGGCATGGCCGGGGTGCGGCTGTCGGCTGGCGCGTCCGTGGCGTGGTTCGGCGCGGTATCCGCGGATGCGGCGGCCGGGACCCCGTCCGGGCCGCCGGGGAGCTACTCCCCCGCCGTGGTGGTCACCGTGGCGGGCAGCGCGGGCGCCCTGCCGGGCACCGGGGCCGTCAGTGTCAAGGTCACCCCGCTGCACGAGTACCCCAGCAAGGGCCGGGCCACCGGCGGGGTGCGCTGCCACCGGTTCCTCAAGGGCGAGGACATGCTGGTCATGGCGTGGGCCGGGCCGGCCCCGGCGGTGGCCGCGACCGACACGGGCGCTCCGGTCCCGCTGCCGGACCCGGTCGGGAAGCGGGATGGCTCGGGTACCGCGCTCGGCCGGCAGATCGCCGTCCTCGGGGGTTCGGCCCGGGTGGTGTAAGCGCGCTGGCGTCTTAGCGCGCCGAGGTCGGCATTCCCGGGGCGGTCACCTGGTGAGGAATGCCGATGGGCGCGGCCTTCGGGTTGCTGTGCGCGGCCCGGACGAGCTCGGTCAGCAGGTCGCGGGGACCGGCCGACGCCTCGTCGGCGAGCTGCCACTTCTTGACGATCTCCGCGCCCTCCGGGCCGGGATCGAAGGCGCCGCTGCGGAAACACCCCATCGCCTGGAGGGCCAGCAGGTCGGGGTCGTCCTCGGGCATGCCCTGCAGGTAAGCGGCCGCATCCAGGAGCGAGACGACGCTGCGCGCCACGTGCAGCGCGCTGGCGCCCGCGCTGTCGAGCCGCCACCACGCACGTGCTTGCAGGAATTGCGCAACGAGTATCGCCTTGGTCACGGAAGGTGATGTTAGCAGGACTTCCGTGTGATAGCCCTGATTCTTACGTGTCGATGCGTGACGGGTCGAGTTCGGCGGCGCCGCCGACGATGAAATCGCGGCGCGGAGCCACCTCGGTCCCCATCAGCAGGCTGAAAATGCCCGCCGCGCCCGCCGCGTCCTCGATCCTGATCCGGCGCAGGGTCCGGCGCCTGGGGTCCATGGTGGTCTCGGCGAGTTGGGACGCGTCCATCTCGCCCAGGCCCTTGTAGCGCTGCACCGGCTCCTTCCACCGCTGGCCGCGCCGCTCGAGCTCCAGCAGCGTCCGGTTCAGCTCCGCGTCGGAGTAGGTGTACCGGTACTTGTCCTGGCCCTTGCGGGTGCTGGTCAGCTCGATCCTGTGCAGCGGGGGAACCGCGGCGAAGACCCGGCCCGCGTCCATCATCGGCCGCAGGTACCGGTGGAACAGCGTCAGCAGCAGGGTGCGGATGTGCGCGCCGTCCACGTCGGCGTCCGAATTGTGCGTAAGTAGTCCGCCGGTGCCTGAGATGAAGTTCTCATCTTCTGGGACGGACAAGTCGTAGACGTCGCCGTCGTAGTGCAGCCGCCTGATCGCTCGGATCGGCAGCGCTATCAGCTCCTCCGAGATGGGCTCGTATCCTGCGCGTGTCGTCGGGCGTGCTATATGCGCTTCATAAGCATCAGCACATGGAGCGCTGCGCCACAACCGCCGTAGCCGCGTCAGCGCCTCTTTGCCGGTCACGTTGACGGTATAGCTCGGCCCAGTAGCCACCTCCTGCCCGCGTATCTGCGACTTCGCGCCCGGGCGCCGACTCAGGCCCGCCACGACACCCAGCTGACCCAGCAGGTAGAGCAGGCTGTTCGCGATGTCGGTCGAGCTGGTCGCGAAGGATAGCTTCCGCCCGGAACGATCCTTGGTCCCGTCCCCCAGGAAGAATCCTTCGAGAAATGCGAGCTGACCGTTCTCGTCGCAGTTGAGCAGCAGGTCGGGAAGGCGCTTCCGGGATGCATGTTCCCCCATACCCATGGCCTTGACGACCCGGGCCAGGACAGGAGCGTGCACGTACAGGTGACGTGCGTTCGGGATGTCCGGTCGCCTCGCCGCCAGCACCGGACGACGGCCGACCACGGTAACGATGGCGGCGATGAGGGCGTGCATGTACCCGTCGTCGTCCGCACCGAGCGAGAAATTGAGGCGCGCGCCGCGCGAACTGATCGACCCCTCCGCCAGGTGCCAGCCGAGCATGTAGCACAATTCCTCCGTGACCGGCAGGAACCTGCGGATCGCATCTGCACGGTGCGCACGCGCGTAGAGGACCACATCGCGGCCGTCATCCTGGGAGGCCAGCCAGGACAGGTCCTCCTCGCTGAGATCGGCGAGCCAGGCGGCGGGCGCGACGAGGCGATAGAGCTCGTTGCGCGACGTCGTCGCGGACCACTGCTCGACGAGCGACGCCATGACCTCGGCGGCGTCCGGCCATGGTTCTCCGACCTCAGTCAGGTAGCGCCGGAAGACAGGCTCCGGCGGCATGGAACGGCATGTCTCGAACTCGCTGATGCTGCACGCCTGCCGGTAGCCAAGCTTCTCGGCCATTTCAGCGCCGGTGATTCCCTGTGCCTTCCGTGCCCAGGCGAGCCGGGCCCACTCGGACTGAGGGAGCCGGATCCGTCGGCTATCCCGGCGCAGGTGAGCGGGCTGCCGAGCGGCGGCCTTGGTGGCGAGCAACCTGCGGACGGCCTCCCCTTCGATCCGGATGGCGTCGTCGTGCCCGGTCTGGTGGAGCAGAGCGGCGAGGTCGATCTCATGCTGCGGCGCGGGGCGCGGCAGCTGGCGTGGCGCTACTACCAGGTCGCCGACACACAGCTCACCGGCGGGCCTAAGAGCAAGCTCCCCGTCTTCGTAGGTGAAGACGGAGTGGCCCCCCGTCACGGTGACGCAACGACCATAGGCCGTCTTGATCTGGTACATCTCGCCGCGGTGGTGATGCCGGATCAGCTGTTTCAGCGGGCTGATCCTAGTAGTCCGGCGGGCCAGGTCGACGCTCACGGTCTCGGCGATGGCCGTCGTATCGCCTGAGCCGATGATCTCATCGATCGCGGGGCCTATCCGGCGAAGGGTGAACCGGCCGTCCCGATCGGTGAGCAGGACCGGCTCGCCCGGCGCGACAGACATCAGGATGACCCGCTGGTACCGGGCCGAATCCAGGTCGAACGAGCTGCCCGAGCCCGCCCCGATCACCTGGATGATCGAGGCGCACTCGGCGTTCTTGAGCATGTCCGCCAGCGAGGCCTTCTGCACGTTGAGGATCTTGCCGCGGATCGGCAGCAGCGCCTGGAACTCCGAGTCCCTGGCCAGCTTGGCGGTGCCGAGCGCGGAGTCTCCCTCGACGATGAACAGCTCGCTCCGGTCGTCGGACGACCGGCAGTCCACCAGCTTGGCCGGCAGCGACGAGCTGGCCAGCGCCGACTTGCGGCGCTGGTTGTCACGGTGCTCCCGGGCCGCGATGCGCGCCTTCGCGGCGGAGATCACCTTCTCGAGTACCGCGCGGGCCTGCTGCTTGGCGCCGCGCGGGGGGCTCTCGAAGTAGGCACCGAGCTGCGCGCTCACCACATCCGCGACGATCTTGGCGGCGGCCGGGGTGCCGAGCACCTCCTTGGTCTGCCCCTCGAACTGCGGCTCGGGCAGCCGGACCGAGACGATCGCGACCAGGCCCTCGAGCACGTCCTCCTTGATGACGGCCTTGTCGCCGTTCTTCAGCAACCGGGCCGCCCTGAGCTGCTCGTTCAGCGTGCTGACCATGGACCGCTCGAAGCCGGTGACGTGGGTGCCGCCGTGCGGGGTGGCGATGACGTTGACGAACGAGCGGACCACGAGGTCGTAGCCGCTCCCCCACTGGAGCGCCACGTCGACCTGCATGTCCCGCCCGACCTCGGTCGGCGTCATGTGCCCGCGGTCATCGAGCACCGGGATGGTCTCGGTGAAGCTGCCCGAGCCGGTCAGCCGCAGCACTTCGGTGACCGCCTCGCCCGAGCCGAGGTGGGCGCAGAACTCGCTGATGCCGCCGTCGAAGCGGAACGCCGCCTGCTTGACCCGCTCCGGCTCGGCGTGGTCGCCGTTGGGCGTGCCCGCGGGCGGCTCCTCGCGGATGCTGATGGTCAGGCCGGGGACCAGGTAGGCGGTCTGCCTGGCCCGCTCGGTGAGTGCGTCGAAGCTGAACCTGGCGTCCTTGGTGAACACCTGCCGGTCCGGCCAGAACCTGATCCTGGTCCCGGTGGCCCGCCTGGTGACGCGGCTGAGCCGGCGCAGCCCCGACTTCCTGGTGAAGCTCGCGGCCGGGCCCGGCCCGTCGAACTCGCCGGTGACGCCGCGGCGGAAGCTCGCCGCCCAGGTGTGTCCCTCCCGGTCCACCTCGACGTCCAGCCGCGCGGCCAGCGCGTTGACGACCGAGGCGCCGACGCCGTGCAGGCCGCCGGAGGCGGTGTACGAGCCACCGCCGAACTTCCCGCCCGCGTGCAGCCTGGTCATCACCAGCTCCACGCCGCTGAGCTTGGTCTTGCGCTCGGCGTCGACCGGGATGCCGCGGCCGTTGTCCCTGACCTCGGCCGAGCCGTCCGCGTGCAGCGTGACCTCGATCCCGGTGCAGTAGCCGGCCAGCGCCTCGTCCACGGCGTTGTCGAGGATCTCCGCCAGGCAGTGCTGCAGCCCGCGGCTGTCGGTCGACCCGATGTACATGCCGGGGCGCTTACGGACCGCCTCCAGGCCCTCGAGGACCGACAGGTGCCGGGCGGTGTAAGCGTCGGTCGCGCCGGGAGCCGGGGGCGTCCCGGATGAGGCGGTGAGGGTGGGCACGAGCGGCCGGTCTCCTTCCGAGGCCCGCACGGGCCTCATCGAAAATAGTAGCGTTCCGGGCCGTATGCCCCTGGCAATGCCACGCGGCCGGACCGCCCCAAAATCCCAGACTGACCATGACGAATGCATCAACCAGCAGGTATCTGGGTACATGTCCAGGTAGAGACACACGGTGCCTGTGTGCCAGCGGTACTGCCCCCGAGTACCGGTGGGACGCAGGCATCGTGCGTCACATGGCAACAGTCCGGGGCCACGCTCGGCCTGCGAGTGGTTTTCGCTTGTGGCGTACACCACTCGGAGTGGGGAACGCTGAAGCCTGGGTATGTGTTGTGCTGAGCTGTAAGGGCAGAAGCTGAAGCCAGAAGGCTAGCCCCCACCAAGCCGCTGACCGCGTTGGACGTCTGCGATCGTTGCGGCGCCCAGGCGTATGTTCGCGTGCTGCTCGCTAACTCAGGAGAGCTGCTTTTCTGTGCGCACCATGGCCGCCAGCACGCCAAGGCGCTGGCCAAGGTCGCCGTCGACATACAGGACGAGAGCAACCGCCTGTCTGAGCCGCAGCCGCAGTAAAAGAGCGGGTCAAGCCAGACCGGCAAGGACGCCGGCGCCAGTTCGGTTATTGGCGTCGGCTTCTTTGTGCCCGCAAACGCGCGGGTCTTGGGCTTCAGCGCGCGGGCGTCCGGGGTGCGTGGCCCCCGGCCCCCGATAGATGGGGGCGGGTCGCGTTAGTCTAGGTGGTCGCGTTAGTCCAGGTAGTCGCGGAGGACCTGGGAGCGCGACGGGTGGCGGAGCTTGGACATGGTCTTGGACTCGATCTGCCGGATCCGCTCGCGGGTCACGCCGTAGACCTTGCCGATCTCGTCCAGCGTCTTGGGCTGCCCGTCGGTCAGCCCGAACCGCATCGACACGACGCCGGCCTCGCGCTCCGACAGCGTATCGAGCACCGAGTGCAGCTGCTCCTGCAGCAGGGTGAAGCTGACCGCCTCACCGGGCTGGATCGCCTCGGAGTCCTCGATCAGGTCACCGAACTCGCTGTCGCCGTCCTCACCGAGCGGGGTGTGCAGCGAGATCGGCTCCCGGCCGTACTTCTGCACCTCGATGACCTTCTCGGGGGTCATGTCGAGCTCGGCGGCCAGTTCCTCGGGCGTGGGCTCCCGGCCCAGGTCCTGCAGCATCTGCCGCTGTACCCGGGCCAGCTTGTTGATGACCTCGACCATGTGCACCGGGATGCGGATGGTGCGGGCCTGGTCAGCCATGGCGCGGGTGATGGCCTGCCGGATCCACCAGGTGGCGTACGTGGAGAACTTGTAGCCCTTGGTGTAGTCGAACTTCTCGACCGCGCGGATCAGGCCGAGGTTGCCCTCCTGGATCAGGTCCAGGAACAGCATGCCGCGGCCGGTGTACCGCTTGGCCAGCGAGACGACCAGGCGCAGGTTGGCCTCGAGGAGATGGTTCTTGGCCCGGCGGCCGTCCTCGGCGATCCACTCCATGTCCAGCCGCGCGGCCGGCTCGAGGCCGTCCATGCCCTCGGCGAGCTTCTCCTCGGCGAACAGCCCGGCCTCGATGCGCTTGGCCAGCTCGACTTCCTGCTCGGCGTTGAGCAGCGGCACCTTGCCGATCTGCTTCAGGTAGTCCTTGACCGGGTCCGCGGTCGCACCCGCCGACGCCACCTGGGCGGCAGGAAGGTCATCGTCGTCGTCTCCGTAGACGAACTCTTCCTCAGGGCCCGCTGGCTTGGCCGCCGTGTCGGCCACCACCGCGGCCGGGGC
>WNFY01002135.1_pt1 | contig 24357 bp, 42 predicted proteins | sample 5400091 | NCBI WGS metagenome assembly WNFY01 (sample SAMN13153364, study PRJNA577476) | soil metagenome | isolation source: 60 cm soil or saprolite under grassland replicate 1 | place: USA:California | collected 2016-06-15 | reverse complement strand
TGTCACAGGTATTCGAAATAATGACTTCAAAATCCAGACCATCTTCACAGAATACAACGACGAGGTCACCGCGTGGAATGCTCTCAACCCGACGGAGAAGCCCAAGAAGTTGATGGAAAAATGTCCGACGATGATGGATGCCATCGCGGGAACAATTCGTGCGTCTTTCGCGCCAACGCCAGGGAATAAATTATCTGTCGCTGACTTGGCCCAGATCGAATCGAGGGTTCTCGCGGGTCTCGCGGGATGCCAGACAATGATCGATGCGTACGCCCAGGGACTCGATCTATACAAGGACATTATGTCCTTTTTGTTAGAGAAACCATACGCAGATATTACAAGTGCTGAGCGTGCGAACGGAAAAGTCATCATCCTGGGTTGCGGATTCGGGATGGGCTGGGAAAAGTTCATCGAATACGCTGCTACCTTCGGCGTCACTTTGGACGAAGCAACCGCGAAGAAATATGTCACCGCGTTCCGCGAGAAGTATCATGAGATTCCTGCGTTTTGGAAGTCATTGAACAATGCCGTTCTCTCAGCGGTGAAAGCGAACATTTGCATTTACGTTCAAGGACTCATAGTTGACGGACGCAATCCGCAGATGTTGAAGATCAAGTTGCCAAGCGGGCGTTGTCTGCATTACCTCAAGCCGTTTGTCACGAGTGAGACAACTGACTGGGGACAAATCCGAGACGGGGTTTCCTACCACGCTTGGGACGCGAAGGGTTGCCAGATTAAGCGACTTTACGGCGGGCTCCTGTGTGAGAACGTAGTCCAAGCCGTCGCGAGAGACGTTCTGTTAAACGGCATGCTGGAAGCTGAGAAGATCGGCTTCTTAATCATCATGACGATTCACGACGAAGTCGTCGGGGAGTCGGCCAAGGAATCAAAGCTGACTTACAAAGACCTGGAACATGCAATGACCCGAACGCCCGCATGGGCCGAGGGCATGGGATTCGTTCTAGCAGCGGAGGGATATGATGCTGACTATTACAGAAAATAATGAAGGATTGAACCCGACGAACAAAGAGAAGTGGCATTCAGAGTGTAACTGCCGACCGATTGAGTTCGAAGAGGGAACGAGGCATCACGTCGACTGTGCAACGCGGCACGTTCACCCGCCGCCTGGTTTAACAGACCCATTCACTAGAAAAGCGGGGCTTGACAAACCGATTGAAGACGTGTAGGCTAGGGATAGTCGAGAAAGTCTCGTGGACGAGAGCGGATACCACGTTTACTGTTCCGCAAGGACTGGTGTGGTTCTAAGGCCGCTTGAGATGATCTCGATTCCGATTCACCGTTGTAATTCCACGTCTCGAAAGAGATTGGGTGTCGGCTTCGGATAAGCATGTATGAAACACTGGCTTCTGTTGGCGGACTCGGGTTCGATTCCCGACATCTCCACCAAAGGGACTCACTGTATGGTTACACTCTGGAATCACTTCACGGTTGCCAGAGGACATTTGTGAAGATGAGTCTCTTTGTGGGGATGACAAGGCTTCGACGGCGACATTGAAACTTGTGTGGACATGCCAGAGCGCTGTGGCCCACTGTGACGGGACACGGAACCAATAAATGCTACGACTGAAAAGCCGAAAGCATTTGCAGCCGCCGCAGGGCGATAGACTGCAACGGGTTTTACCGTCTCCCTTGGAACAGAAAGACGGTATTTTAATTTATGAAGATTCGCAGAAAGACGCACTGTTTACGCGGGCATCGTCGAACTCCCTCAAATGTGAGTAAGGACGATCAATGTCGGGCATGCAAGCAGATGCTGTCACGGACATCTTCGTACGTAAAAATTCGACGAGCATACCAAGTCCGCCGTTCCGAGAACAACCAACGTCGGGGGCTTTCTTGAATTCGGGGATGGCTACGGATACGAGGACGCGTCCTGCATGATTACGGGCGTTTCTGACTTCGACAAGCATTATTCGACTGAGTAGGGAGGCACCGATGAGCGAAACTCAACCCGAAATCAGCACAAGCACAGCGGATCGAATTGAAGCCGCGAGGACAGAAGTCCGCAGGGCTGTCGCTAGCGATACCGTCGCGCTCATTCATCCTTTTGACATGGTGTTCCTGTTGAAGAATCCGACTGTGATGGACGCGGTTCTGATCAATCTGTTCGACCGTCAGTTTATTATTGTCGACGGCGCTGTGTACGAGCAGACCAACACGGTGAAGAATGTCCACAAGTTGAGCGAGATGAGGGCATAAACCATGAAACACTTCGCCAAAGCAATCGTCCTGCTGATGTCATTCGAATGTCTGGTTGTCTCTATAGGCTTTGCGGTATCACACGAATGGAAACTGGCGATGTACTGGTTCTTAGTTTCCTGCATTAATACGACGGTTTACACATTCTGAGGAGATTCCAATTGAGCGACATCTTTATCACGAGCGACGAACACTACGATCACGCGAACATAATCAAGTTCATCGCGATATCCAAGCCGAAGGCGGTCACACTGGATTTCAAAAAGATAGAAGAAAAAACCTTGGCTGGACAGATTGATGACAACGAACAGAAGGCCCATATAATCAAGCACCAAATGGCGTTGTACGAGAAAGAAATGGCTGCGAAGATGAGTGACGCGGCTTTCGCGGAGAAGATAAAGAAACTTCAGAGTTATGACTCGGCCCAGCCGCTCACGGTTGGGATCGGCCAGAATGCTACACCGCATGCATGGGATATTACGAAAGAGAAATTGCAAGCGCTTCAGGATTATATGAAGCTGAAGGATATGCAAATCGCGGCTTTGGGTATTCAGGGGGTTCTGAGTGGCGTTCATAAAAAGCCTGACCCGCCTAACCCACCCGAGCCTAAGAGAGACAAACGTGCTAAGCCACTGAAGATTGCAACAGGGAGAAAATTTCGATGAGACTTTATTTTAAAAGTGATGGCATGTTTCCCCGCATCAAATTCATCAGTGATAGGTCTTTCACGGGTGCAGAACATCCGCCTGAAGAGGCGCTGCGTTATCAGTTCGATCACGGCGTTTCTTTCATTAAAGAAAATGATCGCGGGGATATTATCGCGTATGCGATTGTTGTGAAAGACGCAGGGGAACCGTATATCTGGAGTATCGCGACTCTCCCCCTTTACCGAAACAAAGGGATCGCGTCAGATTTGATAGACGAAGTCATTACATATTACAAAGAGCTGCACGAAGAAACTTTGGCTTTGACTGTGAACGTAAACAACGATGCTCAGAAACTATACTTTGACTTCGGATTTCGAGTTGTGAAATTCATCCCGCGTCGTTACGGAACGGTAGCGGGATTGAGAATGAGGAGAACTTTATGACACGTATTGAATGCAGCAAGTGTGGAGAAATCATCGAGTCGACTGCCGCGACTTTTGTCGCGCCGTTTGTCTGTAATGAATGTCTCTTACCCGCCGAAACCTCACGGGCAATTGAGGATGCGGTAAAACGCGGATATCAAATGTGTCTCAAAGCGCACAATCTTGGAAGTCTTGTTATCCGTCATGATCTAAAGACGGTTAACATCGAACCTGAGACTCTCCCCGTGATTCCTTGTGACACCGCGAGTGTGGAAAATACGACGCTCCTCATCGCTGATTTAGAAGAGCAATAAAGATTTTAAATATGTCAACCCGTAGAATTGATAATTGAGGAGGATACATGATTGAAGAATTGGAAGAGCTAGAATTGAAAGAGTCTGAAGTGAATCCGTTCGCGGATGTCATCGCGGAATATCGACGCCACGCCGAAAAAGCCGTTCGTCGTAATCGAACGAAAGCGTCTCTCTACTATTTCGGGATCGCGCTCTTGCTGGAGGGAAAAGATGCCCAAGCCGTGGCGTAACAATTGGAAGAAACCGAAGTTCGCGGAGTTCTCCCATGTCTTTCCAGTATTTTCGAATTTCAAGTTGAGCGTCATCATTACGGAAGATGCGCAACGCACCGCGAGGTATCTTTGCGACCGAGACTATCTTCGTGACTTTGATATTCCCGAAGAGACGGAAGCGACGACTGTTACGTCCGTCGCCAGCGGGTATTCAATTATATATCTTAAGCCTGATGCTGCCCTCGGAACAATCGCGCACGAAGCGTATCACGCAGTCACAGGGATGCTCAAGATGATCGGCGCAGCGGAGGAGCACGAAATTGTCGCGTATCATCTCGGGTACATCGTCAACAAGATAGTTGAGTTCAATTTGAAAGTCGCACCGCGATTCAAGAAAGGGAAAACGAAATGAGTAATACTCCTGAAGAAGCCCGATTAATCGAAATAAGAGCAGAAGCCGCCGAGACGAACCGTTTGTTGCTTCTGATTCTGGAGCATCTTCGTATGAATACCCCCGCCGCTCCCGCACTTGACCCAGTAACGCCTACTGTCCCTGTGTTGGGGAGCGGGACTATCACTGTGTCTCTCAATTCGATCCACGATGATATCGACTCGTTAAAGAGAGACTGGGCAAATTCGACGTATGCCGTTGGCGCGGGCTCCGCTATTTCTCGATTGATTGACATCGTCGACAGGTTGGAGCAACGCCCTGGGTTTACATTTACCCCGAGTCCTCTACCCTGGCACCCGAGTCCTACAATCCCAAACCCTGTCGTTCCCTACGTGTGGCCGACTCCACAGATAACGAGTGTGCCAAATTATCCGAGCTATCCGACGATCTGTTCAGCTAAGCCACAAAGCGTACAAAGCGTGAATGACGCAACGGGCTCAAGTCTGGACGAGGATATCCCATTCTAAGGAGCCCTATGAACGAGTATTGGGTCGTCGAGTACCTCAACCCGAGCAGGAGGGAATAAAAACATGACCTTTCTTAATTTTACATACATAGGGATGTCGCCCAGTGGCAAGACAGATGTCTGGATGGTTTACTCGGGCCAGCTTGCTCTCGGGTCAGTTTCTTGGTACGCTCCGTGGAGGAAGTACGCATTTCACCCGAGCGCGTCCACCACTTGGGATGCGAACTGTCTACGGGAGATCATCGGCTTCCTTGAGGACAAGACGCGGGAGCACAAAGGTCACCGAAGCCGTTTATAAATAAACGAGAAGACCTGACTGTTCGACTATAATCGAACGTCTAGCCTCCCCAGTTCGATTATAATAGGATTCATAATGCCCCCTAAGCCTCCTAAGGACATACAGCCCAAGCGATTTTGCCAAATCTGCAAACGAACCTATCCGACTCCTACGATACACTGCTCTCACTGCGGAGGAGTTGATACGTGGGCTTACACCGAGTCCGCGCCAATCCAGTATAAATTTTTCATTCTGCCGCCCGCGCCACCCGAACCCATCGCCTGGATGATCGAATGGAAGCGGAACGGGAAAACTCTTTCTTGGTATCTGAAGGGTAGCGGCACACCCGACGATTGGGAACCGAAGACGAGTTATCCTATAACATCCCTTCAGTCGGCCCGCAGTAAAGCGGCTCATTGGCGACGAATCTGGAAGGATGCATCTTTTCGAATTCGGCCCATCCAATGGAGAGATGACACCCCCGCTATAGCCCGCCCGTGGCATACCGCGAAAAAATCCGTATAATCCCTGAACTCACCCCCGAATCCCTCTGGCTCCTCGCCAGGGGGTTTTTATTTGGTACTAGACTCTGCCGCATCCCGTGCCGCTTCAAAGCTTTGAAAAGCTTTGAAAGAAGTTTGTATCACCCTTCTTGCAAACCCCTAAGTGCAAGAGAAGACTTTGTAAACAAAGGGCGAAGCCAAAGCGAATATGGTTCCCAGTAGAAAAAATTCCAAAAATTATATACGCCCTATGGGAAATAATATACAGGAGCAGGCGAGGGGTGAATCCTGGGCAGGAAGGCGTTGGCTAGGCCCAGCCTGGACGCGGACGCGAGGGTGGCGTGGGGTGGGGCGGGCGGCCTCGGGCGCTAAGTACTGACCCCCTGTATTCCTTTTGTTATCAATACCCTGCAGAGGCTGACCCTGAATTGTTACATCACATTGTAACATGCTCCAACCCCTTTGTTCGCAGTGCATTAGCGGGTGATGTAGATTGTAGAATGTAGGATTGGCCTAAGTCTAATGTAATCAGCACGTTGAGAGTGTGCATCAATATGACGTTCTGATGCACACTCGTCGTGTCAACATTTACACACATACCGACTGGTCGGTCGGGAATGAGCGTAACAAACCGACTGGTCGGCTGGTTGAACCGACTGGTTGGTCGGGTAAGGCGAATAGACGGCGAACGCTATGATATCATATCGCACATTAGTTCACTCAGGGCGAATAGCAGGCGAAGATATGAAACATCATAGACTATAGCCTTTCGCTTGTTATTCTCCTGTTGTTTATTAATACACCCAGAACACCCCGCCAGCCCCAACACCCAAGCCATAGTCTCTCGCCTATCACTCTCATGCTTGTCTTATAGCCTCAGGTCTATTGCCCGAGATCGGTGGCCGAATCAGAGCGTGTTATCCCGTACATTGTAAGAGGCGAAGAGAATACGAAGGGTAAGGCGAACAATTAGCGAATGGGTGCGGTGTATGGTCTTGGCTGTTTGCCTTCGAGTCTGCACTGTGCTATGTCCAATGCGATCAATTCAGGTGTGACGCGTTGGCTAGCATGGCGCTCAATATAGGATAACAACTCGGGAATGGGCTCGAACCATTCACCTTGGGCTTTGTGAGCGCGATAGATCGAATGCAAATAGTTCTCAGTCTTGCGCCATCCAGCCATCACACCGATGATCTTCAACACATACGGACTGCCTATTTGCAGTGCTCTGCGGCGTGTCTTGAGACCGATGGCATTGACGTGACCGATCTTGATGTGACCCGCCCTGTCGCCATTCTGTATAAAATAGATCATGGGTTTGATCTTAGCACAAATGAAGACCTTTTGTCTATTCGCCTATTGTTCGCGTTAACCAATTAGGCGATTCTCGCGATGCGGGTTAACTGATTAGTTACTAAAGATTGGGCTTGACAAGCATACGCGCTCATGCAATGATAGCCCATGACTTCTATTCAAGGTGGCATCGCTTACACAGTCATCCCGAGTATCGAACAACGCGTCTCCAATCTCGAATGTGAGGACAACTCATGACATCATCCCAGTTTCAGATACTGCGCACAACAGGCATGATTGCCCGAAATGCTCGTGTGCGGACTGTTCTATTCCGTTTTGCTGGCTCATCTAACAAATGGGCTGAAGTATTCATTGACGGTCGCTACACGACGATTGAGCAGCAAGAGGAAGAGTTCAGGGGCAACTTCGCATCTGCCTGCCAGTTCCTCACACCGCGTGTGACGTGGGGACAACAGCGTGACCAGACGACAGTCGCGGCGAAGGATTGGGTGTTTGTATGAGCCTTGCGCGGGGACAATGTGATGTTGCGTCATACGCGTTCATCAGGTTCGCAGCATCACATGGATATCACGATCTGTCTATTTATACATTCGATTCCCAGGACATCGTCGAGAGACGCTTCGGCAATTCGAATGACAAGCTGAACCCCGAGCCGAAGACATATGACGTTTATGGAGTTAGGCCCGATGGCACGCGTTGGACACGACAGAATGAATCGGGCACGAGTATGTGTTCGTGGCATGTAATAGTGGACGCGGGCCACATTTTGATTGACTTCACCGCACGCCAGTACTCGAAGGCGAATGCATATCCACACATCATCGCAGTCGAAGAGCAATTGATTGAAACGCTTGATGCGCACACGAAACGCATCCGCGCGAACAATCTCGCATCATCAGCAAAGGCAGGTGCATAATGTTATTACTGACTGAGGGAACGCCCGAGACATGCATGCTTTCGTGTTGTGTTGGTCTGCGAAGCATAAGGCCCGAGCGATTATCGAAGGCGAAGCACATTCACAAAATCAAAGCGGTGTGCTACCTCGAACCGTGTCTCGACCCAGATATACGACAGGAAACGATTGACAAGGCTGTCATGGCTTTAACCATGCACGAGTTTGATGCGATAGCGTTTCGCGGATTGTCTGGAGCGCTACTCGCACCGATTGTCGCATTGCAAATGGGCAAGACTCTTATTGCAGTTCGGAAAGGAGAATCGACCCACAGTTCGCGTGACGTTGAAGGCGACTACGGTGCACGAAGATATGTCATAATTGACGACATCGTTTCCTCAGGTGATACGGTGCGGGCGATCATTGCGGATATCAAGACTGAGAATCCTGAAGCCTATTGCATAGGCGTATATCAATACCTGAGGACAAACGCCGAAGTGAAAACGGTGGATGATGTACTGCGCCCTTGGCAGCGCCCATAATGACTAGCGAATTCAATTATCGAAAACGTGGAGGACGCAAGCCTGCGCCGTGGCTACCTGAAACTTCGAATGTGGCTCCCGTACGTATTCGCAAGCACTATTTTGCAAAGGTGCCTCCCGCACAATATGTTCCTCAACCGCGTTGCGTGAAAACATATTTCATTCAAGGCGATACTACACGATTAATTAAGATCGGGCGCACTGTCGGTACAGCAGAGGAGCGATTACAAGAATTGCAACCGTATAGTCCTGATATCCTTCGGGTGTTGAAAGTCGTCTCGCGAAATATAGAAATTGAATGCCATAGAAAGTTTCAGAAATGGAGAATTCATGGCGAATGGTTCTTGCCCGATGATGAATTACTCCTTTATATTCAACAACTTACCTAATCTCTCGATTTATTACGATTTCTCTTGACAGCCATTCCCGCATGCCTCATAATCCTTATAGTTAAATTGTTTCTTTGACAATCCAGAAGCGGCCCACGGGGAAGGCGCAAAGCAAAAGTCCCCGAGATTAGCCGATTCGCAATAGAAGACGAGAGCGGGTGACCGAATCCGTTCTGCACTCAGTGTAACGCACGAATGCTGCCCCTGTAATCACGGAGCGGGCGAAGCCAGGATGCGAACCACGAGGCCACACAAGCGGACAAGTGCAGAATGCAACGGCTGAATCCCGAACCGCTAGCGAACATCCTGACCGCTACCCATCACTGCCAACGCGGTGATCCTTGGATCGACAGCAGACTTTTGAATCCGTTATCAGCATTCAGCAGTGCCTCACACGGTTCAACTCGCAGCCCGCAGGGGATGCCCGAGTGCTGATGAAGACTGCGATTCGATTTGCACAACACGCGTGGCCCGAGCACGATGGCTGGAGCGCATGGGAAGCCCTTCTCTGTCGCTGCGAAAATAACGAAGACTACTGCGAAGCCTGCATTGTCTTCCTCACCTATAAGGAGGAATCAGTGAATATAAAAGAACGCATCGCATTTCACCAGTCTGCACAAACGGGACAGTTGCTCCGTGATGCAGCGGCACCTGAGGAGCGAATCACCCTGGCTGAGCACTGCAAACGAGAAGGGATTACCGAAACGGAATACTACCGACCGTTTGTTGCAACAGGGAACACGCCCGAGACGCCTTCGACATCACGCTACGAAGCAGACAACTGCACTCACTGCCACGCTGCGTACGGGCACAAGATTTATTGCCCGACCATTAATCGCGCATCCGCAGAGGCTGCGTCGTCTCTCAACACCCCGAGCGAAGCGGATGTAATCTTCGCTCACGCATTAGGTATCAAGTTGTAAAGAACTTTGAACTGGGCACGATTGCCGTGCCTCATGCCGAAACCTTAAGCGAGATCGCAGGGGACTCGCAGGCCGCTCGAAGCACCAATTGGGCGCGGCTGATGGATACAGGTTCGAATCCTGTCGGCGTGAGAGACGGCAATCAGCAGGTGATATAGGCGCGACACAAATTCATACCGCTGGTCACCGTCAATTCTCAGGAGGCTATATGCGATTCCTAGCACTGGCAGTTGTGGCATTCACATTGTGGGCAGTGGTTCAATTCTGGCCGCTCATCGAGAAGGTGATCCAATGATCCTAGTTTGGCTAATCATTTTTGCCTTGATCATCGGCGGATTCATTTATCCGCTATGGTGGTTCATCGGAATCGGTTTGGCGGGTCTAGTTAGCGTCGCATGGGTTATCTGCGGCATTGACCATTACAACAATTTAACTAGGAGAAAACACCGTGGCTAAAACATTCCTTGAGTTATTCACCGCTGCACGAGAGATTTCCACCCCGATTATTGCAGTCAGAACATTTGACCCCGCGTCGACAATCCAGTCCATCACCGCATCGCTCGGTGGGGAACTCGCTGTGTTAACGCCGATCATTTCTTGGGACTCGATTCACGGTCTCAAAGGGCTGAACGAGTCTGGCGTTTCCGCTCTGGGCCAGATGGCAACTGATGCGGATGTTGAACTCGCGGCAACCGTCGATTTGCCGATTGCGCTTGGCACCCTCGAATCTGCACACGAGGACGTAATCGCATTCGTGCATAATCCCCATCTCGTCTGGGACACTGACAAGAAAGTCATCCAAGCGGAATGGAACCTGCGCGACAGCTACAAAGCAGCAGGCAACATGCTGATCAATCTCATCGGCATCGGCGTGGAACTACCTGCGGAGCTACAGCAGGACACACTGATACTCGAAGAGCCTCTGCCCACACGTGATGAACTCGCGAAGATCATCACGGACACCTATGCCAACGCTGCAAACAAGAAAGAGTATGCAGCCTGCAAGAAAGGCCCGTCGAAAGAAGTTTTGACAAACGGGGTAGACGCGTTAATCGGTCTGCCTGCATTTCCTTCCGACCAAGCCACTGCAATGACCCTCGATAAAAAGAACGGAGTGCTGGACATCGAGACATTGTGGAATCGTAAACGTGATATCGTCAGCGCCAATCCTGGGTTGTCGTATCACAACGGGAGTGAAACGCTGAAAGACATGTACGGATGTGACAGCGTTCGCAAGTTCGGTCTCAAGTTCATGACTGGCAAGAACAGCCCGACACTGATACTGAGGCAGGATGAAATCGAAAAGCAATTCGCTGGCAACGGGAGTGATTCATCAGGCACCAAGGGCAACTTACTTGGTGAGTGGTTGACCTGGGTGAATGATCGTCGCATTATCTGCTCACTGTTCCTCGGTGTCCCAGGAAGTGCGAAATCACACACAGCATATTGCATCGGCGGTGAATTCAATCGCCCTGTAATCAACTACAGCATCCCTGGTATGGAACACGAGCACGTAGGCATGAGCAGCAAACACCAGCGCACTGCTCACAAGGTGCTCGATGCAATCAGCGACGGTCGCATCTGGCTAATCGCTACAGCGAATAGTTTGAACGGCCTGCCCGCTGAATTGATTAGTCGCTTCCAAGTAGGCGGCATCTTCTTCTTTGACGCACCCGATGCTGATGAAAAAGTCGGTATCCTCAAACTGAAGATCGCCAAGTATGGTTTAGACGCCAATCAGGAAACGCCTGATATGACGAACTGGACTGGAAGAGACGTCGACAACTGCGCCCGCAAAGCAGACACACTGGGTATCAGTCTAGTCGAAGCCAGTGAATATATTGTCCCGCTGCTCACAAGCCATAAAGAGCAGATGGACACACTGAGGCAGAGCGCGAACGGTCGCTTCCTCAGTGCAAGCAAGCCTGGGGTATACGAGTACACACCAGCGGTGAGTAAACCAACGGTGAAAATCGTCGACCCTTCGGCTCGTAAGATGCGTTAACGAAAAGGCACGGTTGCTGCCGTGCCTCCTACACTCACCTTTGAGGGAGCCGATAAGGCGATGAACTCAAATCGACTCGAAAGCGGACGTTAAACTCACCGTATAGACCCACGGGTCATTACAATTAACCGTCTGCCATCGTCGAGAGTGTAGAGGGAACGGCAGCAAACGAGATTCAGTGTCTCGCACATCACAGCGACGAAAATGGCCTAGTACCCCAACGTCCAGTAGCCGAACGCCAGTAGCCTTCGGGCGAAAATGCAACTAGGCGAAGTTACAATTAAGGGAAGACCCAAGTAGTCAATGCTGTGATGTGCGAGGCAACTGCCTCTGAGGATAAACAATGGCAACGCCCGCAGTGACACCAACTCTTGACCTTTCGAAGACCGCTGATTGCGTATTCATCACGACTCACTTCTCAATGGGAATCGGTCGGATGCGCCAGATCAGAAATCTGGAAGTCACGACAACGGCTGACAAGACTCAGTTGCGTCACCAGAAACAACTCATAGATTCACCTGAGTTGGACGAAATCAGAAGCCAGGATGGTTTCATGATTCGTCATCTTGAATCGAAGTCCTGCTCGTATTCGAAATCAACGCGGTTCCTTCCACAGAGCGAAGCCGATAAAATGTATCGCGCTTTAGAAGCGTACCGCACGATTCGCCGTCCGTCTCTTGTGGCGAAGTTCCTCAATGTGTATCGCGAACTCGAAGCGGTCAACTTTCTCCCGTTGAAAGATGCACTGGGAGATCAGTTTGATCGTGGTGATTACCCCGATAGCAGAACGGTTGAACTCGGGTTTGAATTCTCCTTTGAGTTGAGACCTGTTGGCAATATTCAACTCTCGGGTTTGCCCGACTTCATCATCGCAGCAGAGATTGAAAAGGACAAAGCCAAGCGTGCACAAGCCATCATCGAGTGGCGGGACACGATGCGCTTCGCTGGACAGAAGGCAGTGGACGCATTATTTGAAGCACTCAAGCCACAACCCGATGGCAAGAAGCGTAAGTTGTTCGATTCCACAGTCGAGAACCTGCAAGAATACCTTTCCACGTATAACACACGCGATCTGGCTGGCGATACTGAATACCAGCAGACAGTCGTGGAACCGCTCAAGGCAATCATGAAGGGCGTCTCGATGGACAAGATTCGTCACAGTGAGAACCTGAAAGCGTACATCGTCAAACAAGTCGAAGGTATCCGCAACGCGGGCCTGCTTGTGCAAGCCTCGGGACGCAAGTTCCGCTAGGTGTAAGTCACGCTGTCAAGTTTTCCAACTGTTCTCTTGACAGCGTGAGCGTACATCGGAGGATGTCATGTCATATAAACGCGACGACAAAGAATTCAAGACGCGACTGGCGAAGCGGGCGGATGAGTTGAAACCGTTCCGCAAGCACAACGACAAAATTGTGACTGCGACCATTGACGAGAACGGGGATGTCCTATTCCTCGCGACTCACGCGAATGACGCCCTGTTCCTGAATCAAGGAGCGGTCGTCACGAAAAGAGCGAGTCATGTCATCCCTGAAAATTTCTGGTTGCGCCAAGCATTTCGCGTACTGCGAGTGCTCGGGAACAAGAATGACCTTGCCGAATGGACGCGAGGATGGGGTTGTACATGGCAAGTGGATGCATCTCCTGTCGGGGCTCCAACGTTTCGCGGGGGCTGGACAAAACGCCAGGATGCAATTGATTTCGAAGTTCAATTCTTAAACGACTGGTTTCTTGAAAGGGGTGTCTCTTGAGCGAATACAGAAAAAGTACCACGAACTGCAAAGACCGCGAGTGCTTGATCGACGCTCTGATTGAGATGGGCTACAAGCGTGAGCATATTGAAATTCACGAGGAAGCCCAACAACTATTCGACTTTCAAAATCGCCCAACGCACTATACTGACCGCAACGGCGACAAAGCGAATGTCATAGTGCGCCGTCAACATGTCGGTGGCGCTGCGAATGATCTCGGGTTCAAATTGAATCCAGAGACTGGGACGTATGACGCGATCATCAGCGCTTACGATTCTAGCAAGCACAATCCGAAATGGCTTGCGCGTCTCAAGACGAACTACAGCGAGAAAAATCTCATCAAGACTGCCAAGAAGCAGGGGTTCAAATACCTCGGCAAGAAGGTAGTTTTGGGAAAGGTGCAACTCCAATGGTTGGACACACGAGCATAGACTTTTTCTTGATCCAACATGGGATGACACATCCCGACATCTGGCTAATGTGGGCGGCGATTATTTTTACACCGCTCAACTCAGCCGCTCTGTTGTACAATTTGAGGAGAAAATAATGGCAAACAAAATCGTCACCGCGACTATTGACCCCGAGACTGGAGAAGTCGAACTCGACCTCGCAGGCTACAAGGGCAAAGGTTGTCACGCAATTCAGGAAGTATTCACGCGGGCATTGGGCGGCAAAACCCTCGTCGACCAGAAAAAGCCTGAGTTCAACGCAACAGTGACCAAAGCAACCTGTATCACTCGATGAGGCAGTATGACTGAGCAATACTTTTTCGCTGATACCGAGACAGGGCTGGCGCATGCGTTCCGCGCCACCCTATCTTTGCGGCGTGCGGGATTCAAGACGCGGTTGGCCGAGACCCTATTACATCGGACGCGGCTTCACGTTCTATACGCTACTTCTGCCCCACGCCCGAACAGAAAAACGCGTGGATGTTCTGGTCGATAGTCAAAATCGTTCCGTCATGGAACTAAATTGGAGAACAAAATGAAAACAGTAGCAGCAGCAACAGTAGCGGGTCTCGCATTTTTGGGACTCGTCGTTCTGATCGCATATATCCGACGATGTGGCTTGTGAATTATCTGTTCAACCCAGATTTCATCGCAGCCGTTTTTAAAACGGGGCACTTGACTGTTTTGAATGCCTGGGCACTCAATATCCTCGCGGGCTTGTTGTTTAAGTCCACGTCAACGTCAACCAAGTAAATCCCAGGAGGACATCATGTCGGGCTACGGTTACGGTGCGAAAGAAGCGAGGTACGCGACTCGATTGGGAAAGCAGAGTCGTGAGCAAGTCAACCAGTGCGGCAGTTGCGGGGTGGAATTGCCCGCGACAGAATTGCTGTGCAAAGAATGCAAAGGAACCATGAGCGGCAACACGGGGAAGATGCTCCGAGACACTTTTGAGGGATGAGGTATCCCAGAGCCCCAGAAATTCAACCAGGGGCTCATATCGCATCCTAGCGCCAAGTTTGTCCGCATTTCTCATTTGTCCATTGATAATGGACGGGCATAACGCCAGTATTTTCAACAACTTAACAAGCATCACAAATCCAATGGAGGTAACACAATGAAACTAAAGCATTTAGCAGTGATAGTTCTTGTGGCCATCGCGACCATCCCTGCTAATGCGGGACTCGCGGTCGGCTCAACTGAAGGCGGGGATGTCGTCTCGGGCGTCAAAGCGGTCAACCGATACTTCAAAAAACGGCCAACTCAGAAGCACGCGATTCTGAGCACGGGTGAATGTGCGGCTGGAATTGCTTTCTCCTCGAACCCCGCAGGCGCTGCAGCGGTCGGTATTCCTGTCCTAGCTCTCGGCAATCTGTCAGCTTACTTGCTGCGGAATGCAAAGCCTGGGGCGTACACTCCGAACCAGGATGTCGTGTCCATCGTGAACAACGCGGGACGTTATGTCGGCAAACATCCGACACTCTTACAGGACGCATCGGGATCGTTCTGTCTTGCGTACGGATTGACACGTTCAGGCCGCACGAAGCCTACGGCGAAAGCGAAACCAACTGATCCAAGCGATCCAACCGATCCTGGAGACGGCGGCAGCGGTGGCGGCAATGGTGGTGGTTCTGGTGACGGTGGCGGCGATGGTAGCGGGCCGCCTGTTAAAGGCCCTTGCACAGTGCACGGTGGTACTGATTGCGGCATAGGTAATGGTGGAATTAACGGCGGCAACAATGGTAAGCCGCCAGTGACTCCCCCAGGACAAATCGGAAAGCTCTAAATTAAACCGACAATCACACTTGGGTGTCACGGCATCCCAGTGTGATTGTCAACCTATAAGTGCACAACAAGCGACAAGTGTGCACCTATAAGTTGACAAAATCCCAGGAGGACTCTATGGAAATGGAAATAAATACATCTTGCAGACTTACTGAAGGGTGTAGAGGTACCGTATCGGTGAGCGTAGAACTTGCAGCCCATGATGATTCTCTTTTGGATGTCGTGGTCTCTTGTGATGGCTGCGCTCGTCGGTTGAATTCCTTCTTAGCCTTTGACGATATGGAAGAACTCTAATGTTCACTGCTTACTTTCAAGCGGACGAAGAACATCGGTTCACGATTGCGACGTGTCGCATGAAGCACACGGCTGAGTTCGAGATCGAAAAATTCATTGCACGCATGAGCAATCCTGAGGTAGGATTGTGGTGGTGTTGGGTAGAACCCACTGAGGAGATCAAATGCGTATCTGGTTCTCAATCCTAATAATAGTTTTGATCGCGTTATACACTTGGTGGAGGGAATAGTGAACATTTTGATTGCGCCGAAATCTACATACAAGTGTGGTGAATGGCAGCGGAACGGTCTACGCCATTTATGCCTGCGGTGGTTCTGTCTCAATCGTTGGTGTCTACAGCGTTCGTTCCATTCTCTTCGTATGCGGTGGAAGTACCGATGAAAGAGAAATTGCCGACACACGCAACCTGCCCAGCCTGCGGGATTAAAACGCGATTGACTGGGTATGTTTACGCACACTGGGATATTGAACTCATCCGAACCTGTGATTGTGGGTGTGCCCACGGTCTGCTGAGAGGACACTCATATGTCTTACCGAGTCAACGCAAAAAATCTATCAGTCGCTAGGCTAATGGTTCGCGGAAAGGCGGCTGAGAAGCGATTGAAGTACATGCATGTCGGCCCGAAGGGTACGAGTGTGATTACGGAGACCGTTGTTGCCCGAGTCAGTCTTCCCGCGTTTGAGCCACAGCCCGCTGCGAGTGTAGTCATTCCACAGAGCGAAGTCGACAAACTGCTTAAGTTCATTCCTGGGAGTGGCGTAATTTCGCTCCCCGAGGGAGAGCCCGCGCAAACGGGGCCAAAATTTCTCGTTCCACAAATTGACAAATGTTTCCCTGAGCCTGAATACACAACAGCCGTGTTTACATGTAACGGTGAACTCCTGCGAAAGTTGTTGACCATTGCATGTGAAGCCAGTGCAGATGGCGACAAAGCTGTCCGCCTGCGGATTTGCAAAGACTTGAATTCTCTCCGTATCGATAATTACAGCTTCCCAGGAGACCAAGAATTTTGCGGAGTCATCAAGGGAATCGAGTATGACGGAGATTATTTCCCTGGGGAAGTTCCGAGCGACAAGCCCAAGGTGGAAAAGAAACCACGCCAACAGGCGTTGGCGTTGAGGGTTTCATCAGGACGAAAGTTTCGTGGAGCGGGCGAGTGAGCATCTGTACTCATGAATCGTTGGGCGTTAATATGATGCTCTCGCATGCATTCCCCAACGGAGAAGTATGGGAGCGCTGTCAACAGTGCGGTTTCACTAACAAGAACGCACAGACAGTATTTGACAAGAAGAAATGCGCTCCCCCTGCGGTATACTTGCGACGAAGAGTAAATTCTCTAGCCTCTAATAGTCACAACAACTGGACGGAGAATAGTTGGGGAACTATGCTCTCGGTCAAGTCTTTCGCGGATGCGGAACAATTCATCAACGATTGGAATGGCTACAAACCCAATGTGACAGATGGATGGCAATATAAGTTGCCGCTTCATTGTGAACGATGCTATAGTTTTGTAAGCGAGACGTATGCTGGCGGATTGTGCTATTCATGCGGTAAAGAGGAGAAGATGGTGAAGGGATTAAATAAACACGCAGAGAAACTCCTGAATCCGAAGCCAACTCTTGTCCGCAAAGAAGGCGACATCTGGACACTCGACCAAATCAATGCCCCATTCAACAGTTCGCAATATGCATACCAGGGTTCTGGCAAGGCACCTTATGTCATTACCTGTTATGCGTCAAAGCGTGACGGTGCGGTCACTAGCGATGGCTGGGCATGCTCCTGCATGAACTTCACGAGGCACACGCCGCGAACTCCGTGCAAGCACATTTTGAATATCATGTTAAAGCACGGGTTCACGGTAACGAAGCATGCAGCAGCGGTCAAGCTAGCGAACGTCGACGAAAAGAAATTGGCTGAGTTCGAGAAGTGGCAACGTGAGCAAGCGGCGACAAAGAAAGCCGTCCCGACAGCGGGCGCAGCGTTAGCACTTTTTGGAGTGACCACGAGGAAATTTCGATGAGATTTTTCGAATATCGTACTGCGAAAATTTACACAGACGAATATAACGATGAAAAACTCCAGAAGACTCTGAACGAATGGGGGAAAGAGGGCTGGGAAGTTCTGTCGGTTATAGTTCCACAGCCGAGCAACTGGACGACGTTCGTCGCGACGGCGAAACGCGAAATCATTGCACAGAGAACGCCACCAACAGGGAGAAAATTTCGATGAGAAAATGTAGACATAATCATCCCCTAGGGAATAATCGCATCTGTACCCAATGCGCTTTGGAATTGAACGAGCGTGCGAGGCGCATCACGCGATTAATCGAAGAACGATTCATGACACCCGACGCTGCCACCCGAGTTGTTGACGCAGCGATGTTTGGAATTGGGTGTGAAGAAGGCTGCGTTCGTGCTAGAATTGAAAAGGAGAAACTGAGTGAAACAAATTTTCGTCAGTCCTGATTATGTCGCCAAGGTTGATGATGCCGACTACGATTTAGTAAGTGCATATAAGTGGTGGTCGGTGCGGCATCGACATGGTGGACTGGCAACCGTGTATGCATGGGCTCGCCGAAAGAACGGCACCAAAGTTTCAATGCATGGGTTGCTAGTGCCTCATGCTGATCATCACAACAATGATGGGTTAGACAATCAACGAGACAATTTAAGACCAGCAACCCAGTCCCAGAATCGAATGAATACTCGTAAGACAGTCAGTCCGACATCATCTAAGTTTAAGGGTGTATGCTGGCATAAGAAGGCAAAGAAATGGATGGCATCTATAAAAATTAATCACACCCCACGATACCTCGGATTGTTTATAGAAGAATACGAAGCGGCAGAAGCCTATGACGAAGCCGCAACGTTAAAGACTTTTCCGCGCTCCGCTTTCCGCTGCTCGTTTCGCCGAAGTTGGACGGCGTGAGAGCATCGATGCAGGGCGGGCAACTGCTCTCACGCAGTCTCAAGCCAATCCCGAACAAGAACGTGCAAGAACTCTTCCGTAATCTGCCTGAAGGGATTGACGGTGAACTAATCCAGGGCAAGCTCTTTGATGATCCGTATCGTAGGACTGTGTCAGTCGTCATGAGCGATGACAAGCCAGCGGACGGAATTCAACTCCACGTCTTTGACAAGTTTATGGAACAAGGCACTGGCCCAATACGATCTTTCGAATCGCGATTCAACTTCATCCGTTCACTCGGCCTAGAAACACAATTTGAAGTCGTGATCGTACCGCACTTCCCCGTCGTCGACATGGGCGGCTTAGAGCGATACGAAAATATGTTTCTCGACCAAGGGTACGAGGGTCTGATGATCCGTGATCCATTCGGCCCGTACAAAAACGGTCGGTCATCCGAAAAGGAAGGTTGGCTCCTGAAGGTCAAAAGATTCGAAGATGCTGAAGCGGTCATCGTCGGAACGTACGAAGAAATGGAGAATCAAAATGAAGCATTCACAAATGAACTCGGTCGAACTGCGCGGTCGACTGCGAAAGCAGGTAAAATTGGCAAGAATCGTCTGGGGGGTTTTCACGTGGTCGGCGCTGGCGGTGCTTATAACAATGTTGAATTTGATGTGGCAAGCGGGGCTATCGATCATGAGACGCGGGTGATTTTGTGGGCCGACCGTGAGAATTTACTTGGCAAGGTCATCGTGTATAAATACTTCCCAACGGGCGGTGACACGCGACCGAGGCACCCAATTTTTAAAGGAATTCGGCACTCCGAAGACCTCAGTTGACAGGTACGGCGTAATCTGTTAATATCCTAGTTGAGGGATTGTGAATCTTAACCACGGAGCAAAAGACGAGTCGGGAAATATCTATGGCAAGTTAACGGTGTTAAACCGTTCGGGTTCCGACGGAAAATTAGCCTGTTGGAATTGTCAGTGCGCTTGTGGGGAGATGAAGCGGGTAATCGGGTGTCGTCTCCGCAGTGGGAATACGACAAGTTGCGGATGCATGCTGCGAGAACGTGCTGTTACCAACGGACGGAGAAACATAAAACACGGTCTGGCGGTCGGCGGAAAGCCAACGCCCGAATACAAACTTTGGGTAGCGGCAAGGTGCCGCTCCAAGCGCAGCGGAATCGAATTCACAATAAAGCCACAAGATATTCGTATCCCACAATTTTGCCCGCTGCTAGGCATTCCATTAATTAGCGGACGGAAACGACACAAATTTGATAGCCCCTCACTCGACCGTCTCGATTCGAAATTAGGCTATACACCAGACAATATCTGGGTGATAAGTTTTCGGGCTAACTCGTGGAAAAGCAATTTCACCTTGACAGAACTGCGGAATATGGTTACTATTCTGGAACGGAGGATGTCATGAAATCTCTCACCCGTCAAGAACTGGACAAACTTTTAGTCGTTGCAAAAACTCATTCCGAGCGGGACTGGTTGTTGCTTTTGGTCATCTTCAATCATGGTTTACGGATTAGCGAAGCCCTTGCTCTCACTCGACACAACCTTGTTAGTAATTTTTTGGTGGTTCAAAGATTGAAGGGCTCACGCAAAACGACACAGCCGCTACTCGCGAGTGAGAAAGCGGGGCTCGAAGCGTTGGCTTCGGCACCTGGGCGATTCTTCCCCGTTGACCGCACTACGATCTGGCGACATCTTCAGGTATACGGGCGCGAAGCGGGCATCCCCGAGTTTAAATTGCACGCACACGCTCTCAAGCACACAACTGGCCGACTCGGATACGAAGGCGGGATGGGAATCCCAGAGCTCCAGGCGTATCTGGGCCACGTCAATGGCAAGAACACGATGGTCTACTTGGAAGCCACAGAAGAGCAGGCTGCGAATGCCTTTGCAGCGGCGGTGGGGAAATGAGTTGGGGAACCGAGGAAGATGTCGACAGGATTGTGCGAGCGCGATTGAAAGAAATCCGCGCCAAGCACAAAAGAGAAGTCGAACGGCTGAAGAAAAAGATTGTGGAACTCCAAGCCGAGAATGACCATATGCATGATGAGATTGCATCACATTTGGGAGGATGAATGAAGGCTTGCGGTCATCTCCCCGAGCATCAGTGCCCGACTTGCAGTCGCTGTAATTCCTGCGACCATCGATATGTCGAACGAATTGACGGTTGGTGGAAGCGCTGTAAAAATTTCAAATGGGTGCGAGTCACTCCCAGGAGGATACAGACATGATTGGACTGAAAGAAGCAACCAAAAATTTGGATTTCGGACTTTCGTTGATTGAGAAGGGTCGACGGGCATACCGAATGATGATCGAAAAGAGAGACAACCCAGAGCGCAATCCGAGCGCCCGCGTACTGTGGGAGCGCGGATACGAGCAGGAACGCCAGAAGTTCGAGGCTGGTCTTCGAGACCGAGGAGGGCGTATGTGAGAAACTAAAAATATAGAATGATTGTAAAATTATTGAATACCTATGAGAAATGCCTGATAGCTGAAGGCAGGGTGATACGATGGCCGAGCATACGGGCCTGCGTAGCATCCCGACAATGCGAAATGCCGATGCGTCCCGCCTTTCGGGATACTGAATTTCGGAGGGAGAAAAACAAGGAGTTGCAATCATGTACAACGAACTGCTAGACGACGAGCAATATCACAATGACGATGTCTCCATCATTCGGGAGTCAAGCCTCGACAAGATCAATATTGTCAAGATCGATTATGAATCGGTCGCGGCCAGAAACCTCAATTACATCCGAGAGAACATCGCCCGAGAGAAGGCGTACCAAGAGGAGCACTTGACACCCGTGATAGACTAGAGTCTGGAGGATTCATGAAACCGAAGACACTGAAGGTCGTCACACTTGAGGGAACGTTCCCGTCGCGGCGGCGAACGCGATGCGCGATCTGCTGAAGCAACCCGCCTTGCGCGGGAGGCGCATTTCGGCTTTCAAGATTATTGGAAGCGTCGGCACGATTGAGGATATGAAGTGAACGATTCGCGCGGGCTTCGACCTGAGGTAGAACTCGGGATTCTTCACAGGTCAGGCATTTCTGAATCACGCGGTTATGTTCATCAGCCCGATGGAATATACGGCTGCGATGCAAAGAATGACGTTTATCGGTTCATCGAAGTCCGCCACAAGGATCACTCGATGGCGCGATGTCGAAAACCGATGGACGCCGATCCAAGAACCACTGGCGTGATAATCAACGTGAGAGAAGTCGCCAGACCTAGCCCTGTACTATTTGTAATCGAGTGCCCTGGGGATGCAGAAGAGGATGATCCCCTCATCTTCACGAGCGGATACAGAGGATCACGGCTATTCCTGTACCAGGGATACTGTGCCGTGATCGATCCTCTGCGGGCGGCACGGGAGTTTAACCAAGGAATAGGGCGAGGCGACCAATCTGTGTACTTCATCCCCGTGGATGAGTTTGAGAGAACCTACTGAGGAGGTCGCGTGAAGTTGCATCTCTATCCTGATCTGTCGGGCAAGCTGATGCACTACCAGAATACTGTCACGCTGCGCTTTAGTCCCAAGGCATGGTTATACCTGAGAGAGAACAGCGATGGAACGCTCACGCCAGTACGTGGAGTGACCAAAAGCCTCAAGATCGTTGACAAATCAGCGGCACTGATTGGTTGGTCAACGAAACTGTTTCTACAGAAAGCAATCGCTCTGGCGCAAGATTGGAGACGGGGTGAATTTATTGAAGCGGAGTACGAAGATTTCATTTCAACGCTCACGTACGCGAAGGATGAACACAAACGCGTTCTCGATGCCGCTGGTGATACAGGACATTCGGCGCACAGCTTCGTGGAGAGTCTTGTCAAGGCGACGATGGCTGACGATGAACCTCGTCGGCTGGAAATCCTCGCGAAATTCCCCGAGGATGAAAGAGCGACTAATGCGGCAGTGGCTGCGGTCTGCTTCTTCGCTGATCACAATGTCCGCTTCATCGCATCGGAGCAACGCGTCTACAGTTTAGAATGGAATGTCGCGGGAACACTCGATGGTGACATCCTCATAGATAGTTGTCAAAGAGCCGAATGCCCGTGCCAGGAGTTCGCACCGTTTATTAATAAACGCGTGTGTCTCGATCTGAAGACCAGCAATCAGATTGTGCCGACATACTTCGCGCAAGCGGCACTGTATCGGAAGGCGAAGGTCGAAGAATTTCCTAGCGTAAAGTTCGATGGAACTGTTATACTGAGACTAGGAAAAGATGATGCCGCAGAATTTGAGCCCTGGTTCGTCATGACTGATGAGGCCCAGGCGAGGCATTTAGAATTCTTCAAGTTGTGCCTGGACTTAGACGCGAGTGTGAACTCAGTCGACGAAGAGATGAGACGCGTGAAAGAAGTTCGCCGCGAGAAAGTGAAAGTGGTGAAGGCTGCGGAGAAACTAGCCGCTGACAAGATTCGATGCCCGAAGGCGGATGAGTACAAGGGGTCGAGAAAAAGTAAGTGCCTCGAAAGTGGCGAACAATGCCAAGCATGTAAGAAAATTTATGAGAATAAACATTCAGGGAAAACGGTTCGGACGTTGGATAGTGCTGGAACCCCGACCGAGGAATAGCGGAGACGGACGGAAACTTTACTGGCTCTGTCGTTGTGATTGCGGAACTCTGCGCGAAGTAGCGAGTTGGGATTTACGGAGTGGAGATTCACACAGTTGTGGGTGCCTACAAGCAATTGAGGCTTCAACTCGCATGAAACGAGTTCATCGAATTGGCGGGATGAGAACGACTGATGCCGCTATCAACCATCTTTGGGTGCGGTATCATAAAAGTCCAACGGCTCATCGACTCGGGTGGGAATTGACGCGAGAAGAATTTCGAAAATTAGTAAAGGGCAATTGCATTTTCTGTGGAGCCGCTCCGTCTCGTTCAGAATTTCGTGGAGCACGACAGTTGAGTGCAGAAGTATTCAACGGAATCGACCGAGAAGATTCATCCCTCGGCTACGTGTCGAACAATTGCAATAGTTGCTGTACGCGATGCAATCTCATGAAACTCGATATGAGCCGTACAGACTTTCTGAAACAGATTGAAAAAATTTATGAGGAGAAACATTCATGACATCCAAAACGACGCAACTCAAAAAGCGATTAGACCGAAATCTTGTCAATCTTGGGCGGAAAATTATAAACGCCGATGCTCGATTGAAGGCCGATATTGAACTTGGCACAACGGTCATCGTAACGGAAGTCGACGGCGTGAAGTCCTATGCCTTTCCCGCTGCGGTGAAAACCGTAGAACCGCCAACGCCCAACAAACTGACATGGATTTCGGGACGTGTCTATCGTCATGCCGATCCGCGTAAGTCTCGCTCGGGCTACAAGCAGGAACACGGCGAGGCACTGATCGAGGATGCGTCACGTTCATTCGCGCAGGAAGTCACCAAGGCGCTGGAAGTGCCCGTGACAGTCGGAGAGTTCGCCGATCACGATCCTGTGCAAGGTGCCGCGATTGATAATTCGATTGCGACGGGGAAGAATTTATTCGCATGAGAGGCAACTGCTACGTGACTTCTGAAGCACTCTATCATCTACTTGGTGGCAAGGCTG
>WNFY01001201.1_pt1 | contig 24360 bp, 20 predicted proteins | sample 5400091 | NCBI WGS metagenome assembly WNFY01 (sample SAMN13153364, study PRJNA577476) | soil metagenome | isolation source: 60 cm soil or saprolite under grassland replicate 1 | place: USA:California | collected 2016-06-15 | reverse complement strand
AACTGATCACTGAGGCCGATGCCAGGCATGTTGCTAAGAAGGTTATGGGCGAGTTCGCTCCACTGCTGGGCAGCCCCAGTTCAGATCTTATAGATGGCCCTGACAATGCAGGTGCCATAAGTGCTCCCCGCATTGTCGAGTCAACTATCAACAGCGAGCGCAACAACTTCAAATCGTCCCAGGATGGAAATGGTCCATCCAACCTGTCCGGTGATGAGCCTTACTGGCTATAAATTTTCATAATGATAATGCCCTGCCTATACTTCTGCATAGGCAGGGCATTGTTTAAGAGTCTGAACCTCTATTCAGGTTTATATCCCACAACACTAAAGTAGTGCCACAGGCCACAAAAATCAGCCCCGTTCATTTCTATTAACGTCTGTTGACAAAGCTGTTCTACTTCCGCCGGTGTCGCGTTTCCTATTTTATTGAGGAGTGGACGGATAAGCTGAGTTGCCACCTCGACACTGTGGTAGTAGTCAGACCACGCCTCACTCTCCTGTGAGACATCAACTGTATGAGAGAGGTGCGTAAGACGCTGATAGCCCGCATCTCGAAGGAGCCGAGGGAGCATCGGAGTGATCCCTAACGTTCGGGCATCAGGGGAAAACCCGTACCCGGCACGTGACATGGCTTGTATGATCAGCCCATGAAGACGCTCAAGAGCAGGGCTTGTGGTTTCTCCCAGGTCAACTGGTTCGGTGAGACGTATGATCCCACCAGGGCGCAAGATCCGTTTGCATTCCTTCAAGAAAGGGAGCCATTTGTCCCGGTAAAGGACGGCAAAAAGAAAACGGGCATTGACCAGGTCAAAAGAGTTCTCGGCGAAGTCAAGCGGCTGGGTAATGTTCATGACACCAAAGCTGGCATTGTGGAGTCCCTGTGAATACGCACGTGCATTGGCGTAATCAACCATACCCTTGCTGATATCAACCCCTGCAACCTGTGCGTCCGGACAAGCAAAGGCGACATCAAGCACCCAGCCACCAGGACCACATGCCATGTCGAGGACCTGCTGCAACGCTGAAGGATCAGGCACACCTGCTAGAGGACCTCCCATTCCCCTGGTCATAAAACGGTGGACATTGATTAAGCGGGCTAATTCTGCCGGACTTTCTGGGTCAAGCGCGTAGCTGCCCTCACCTGGAACATCGGATTGCATGAATGTCTGCCCTTTCATCTAGTTAAAATGAGCCAGAACTGTCTGTAACAGGTTCTCATTTTTCATTAGTATACATGAGTCCTTTTATCCCTGCAAGTACCTTTTTCGTGCTTCCATGCGTGAAGGTCTTCTCTTTGTAGCATTGTTTGTCTTGCAATCATCCAGGTTTGCTGACCAGCAGCTTCAAGAATTGACGTACAATAACGACGCTCACCGTATAAACTACTATCGAGATCGACGTCGTGATGTCAATACTGAATCCTTGATAGGATAATGGAGCAAAGAGGTGGTCGAAGGGGGCAATCAAGGGATCGCTAATTATAAATAACCCCTGCGTAAACAGATTCACGCCTGTGGCGATGCCAAAGAGATGTAGAAGAAAACGTGTTAAAAGTATCAGTAAGAGCACTATCAATGCGAATGTCAGCATCTGGTTGATCTTGCGCACGATCGCTTTACAACAGTTCCCAAACCCACGGAGGAAACGCTGCCATCCCGATTCTTGTGGAAAAGCGCCGATTGGAATAGGCGCAGTCATACCGATAAAGACTGGTTCTGTGTTCTGATTATGTAAAACCTGGTAGTTCTCTGCCTCATTCCGCTGTCTACTTTGCATAACTCTTACTCGCTCTCTGGAGTGGCAGGTACATCCTATCCTGTATATAAACGTATGTAGCCTGCTTTTTCGCGCTACTTGATGACAATTCCTACTTCAGCACCTTGCTCATTCAGTATAAAGACCCGGTCCCAGCCTTCATTGGGAGTATCGAGTAATGCTTGGTTCAGTAAACCTATGTGATAGGTGATAACCTGTTCTCCCACCATGCGTTTGCGCCGTCTGTCGCGTTGCAGGCATGTCTCCAATGAAACGTTGAAAATGAGCAGGTACGCAGGATAGCGATGGCGCTGCGCTATGTCGATTAATCTACGGCGCCAATCAGCCTGCAATGCGGTACTATCGGCGATCGTGAAGCGATTCTGAAACATGCGTTTGTGGATTATATAATAGAAGAGATCAAAGGTGTCGCGATTTACTTGCTGGCTGGCTTCGTCGTCGCATATCAGCGCGCGGCACCTATCAGACGATACGATCATGGTTGGTTGAAAGTCTTCGTGCCTGTGCTTATCTATGAGGCGTTTTGCAAATGTACTTTTGCCAGAGCCTGCAGGCCCACAGAGCACCAGTAGTGACCTGCGTGGTATAATAATAGCTGGTGGATGTGCACTTTCCCCACGCGCTCTATCCATTGCGATGCTTTCTCTCCTTTGATATAATGCGCATGCATGTATGTGGGCATATGGCATATCCTCTATCATACATTAAGTATGCGGTGGATACATACATTGCATTCTTACGTTTATATTACAACAGTTACGTGAATGCTGCTGAGCACATTCCTGACCTATATTACATTTGTCTATACTGCCTGATACTATGTATCACTGTAGGGGCGCGAGGCGTAGAGGCGCGTTTACGTATAGGGGCGCGTTTACATGTAGGGGCGCGATTTATAAGCCCGCTGTTCCACAGCCCGCTGCCCCGCGTTGGTTACCAGGCTCGTCTGAGGAGGTTGTTGTGTCTGTCGAAATAGCTCTTACCAGTACAGAAGTCCGTGCTCGTTATCTTGATTACTTTGCGAGCAAAGGGCATATGAAGATGCCTAGCTCGTCTCTTGTGCCACGTAATGATCCAACTGTCTTGCTGACGACCGCGGGTATGCAGCAGATGATCCCTTTCTTCCTGGGACGCGAAACCCCTCCTGCGCAACGCCTGACCTCAGCACAAAAGTGCTTCCGCACGACCGATATTGACAAGGTGGGAAATCAGCGCACTCTGACGTTTTTTGAGATGCTTGGCAATTTCTCCGTGGGCGACTACTTTAAAAGGGAAGCTATCTCGTACGCCTGGGAGTTTCTGACGCAGGTGGTTAAGTTGCCTGCCGATCGGTTGTATCCAACCGTGCACCCTGAAGACGATGAGGCTCCGCACTATTGGACTGAAGTTGCGGGTTTTAAGGATGAGGTGATTGTACGCCTGGAAGATAACTGGTGGGGACCTCCTGGCGCCTCTGGACCCTGTGGTCCTGATTCTGAAATCTATTATGATCGCGGTATTGAATACGGTTGTGGACAGGCTGATTGCAGACCCGGTTGCGATTGCGAGCGTTTCCTGGAGATCTGGAACCTGGTCTTTATGCAATATTACCAGGATCTCGATGGGAAACGGACGCCGCTGCCACGACAAAATATTGATACTGGTATGGGCCTGGAGCGCCTGACGATGGTCTTGCAAGGCAAAGAATCGGTCTTTGATACCGATATGTTCCGTGCCATTATTGACCATTTCGCTTCCCTCGCCAATACTGGCTATGGCGAAGATGCAAAGACCGATACCTCTCTCCGCGTGATTGCTGATCATGCTCGTGCACTGGTTTTCCTGGCGGCTGATGGCGTACTACCAGGCAACGAAGGGCGTGGCTATATCTTCCGCCGTATTCTGCGGCGCGCGGTACGTCACGGCAAATTGCTTGGCCTGGATAAGCCCTTCTTATCTGCGGCTGCCGATACTGTCATTAATTTAATGGGTGATCACTACACCGAATTACGTACGCAACGCAATCGCATCATCGAAGTGTTGAGCATGGAAGAGCAAAAGTTCGGCCAAACTCTCAATACCGGTCTTGCTCTACTAAATGAGCTACTTGCCGACTTGAAGCGCCGTCACCGGGTAGTAATTCCTGGCGAAGAGGTCTTCAAGCTGTACGATACACATGGTTTCCCGGTCGAACTGACGCAGGAGATTGCTGGCGAACAGGGCTTTACGATCGATACCTCTGGCTTTGAACAGTCTATGCAACGTCAGCAGGAGCGTAGCCGGTCAGCGAGCACGTTTGTGCAGGCGAAGGATGACCAGGCACTTACTGGACTGCTCCAGCGCCTCGGTTCCACCAGATTTATCGGGTACGATGGTATCGAAGGGAGCAGCAAGGTCGTTGGCCTGGTTGTAGATGGTGCAGAGGTAGAGAGTATCAGCGCGCCGCAGCAGGCTCTCCTCTTGCTCGATGTCACTCCCTTCTACGCCGAGAGTGGTGGGCAAATTGGCGACCAGGGCGATATTACCGGTCCTATGGGTGTTTTCCACGTGCAGGATACGCGTCGCCCTCTCAAAGGGCTGATAGTTCACTACGGTCATATCGATGAAGGCTATCTGCGTGTCGGCGCTAGTGTGCAGGCGGAAGTGATTGAGCAACGTCGCCAGGATACGATGCGCAACCATAGTGCTACTCATCTCTTGCATAAAGCGTTGCGTGATCTTTTGGGACCGCAGGTGGAACAGCGTGGCTCACTGGTTGAGCCGGAGCGTCTGCGCTTCGATTTTACGAGTCCACGCCCGTTGACCTCTGCCGATCTGGCGCACCTCGATGAGCAGATTAATCGCTGGATTCGTGCCGATTTTCCCGTTCATACTAATATAATGCCCTTGCAAGATGCTTTGAGTACGGGCGCGATGGCGCTCTTTGGTGAGAAGTATGATGACCTTGTGCGCGTAGTATCTATGGGAAATAGTACCGAACTGTGCGGTGGTACGCATTGCGCTGCAACTGGTCAGATTGGCCTGTATATTACTGTACAAGAATCCAGCATCGCGGCGGGTATCCGGCGTATCGAAGCGTTAACCGGCCGTGGAGCCGAAGCATATCTACGTCGTCGTAATACCCTCGTCGATACTCTGGCAGTAAGGTTGCAGACGGCACCGGATACGCTTGAAGCTCGCGTGGAGCAATTGCAGCAGGAACTTGCGGCGGCGCGTCGGCAGATTGTCCAGTTCCAACGCGAGGCAGCGCTGCATCAGGCCGAGGATGTCGTGCGTCAGGCTAAAGATGTTGAGGGTGTTCCCGTGGTAGCAGCGACCGTCAATGTTCCGGACGATAAAGTGCTGCGTGAGATGGGCGATATGGTGCGTAGCAAACTCAGTCATCCTGGTGTTGTTGTGCTGGCAAGTAACTTCGATGAGCGCGTCGCTATCCAGGTGAGTGTCGATGCTGCTTTGACGAAGCGTGGTCTTCATGCCGGGAAAATCGCGGGCGTCGTCGGTGGACGCCTGGGTGGGAAGGGAGGCGGACGCCCTGAGTCGGCTCAGGGCGGTGGCAAAAATAAGGCTGAATTGGGTGCAGCTCTTGATCTTGTGGTAAAGTTTGTAAGAGAAAATCTGAGGTAGCTTTGCAGGTAGTGCAACTTTGTGTTATAAAGTACACGATGTGCTCCACAACGTGCACCGATACATAGGAATGGTCAGAGCAGGAATGTCCTGCACATTTACGGCAGGGAATCAATAGATTTGGGACGAACGCATGATTAATCTTCTTCAACGTCTGAGAGGCCTCTTTGGAGGTAGACAAGAAGAGAACGGTTATTATCCTGGCGAGTATGGAGAATATGACGATTCGCAAGAGTCGCGTGACGGCAGCGAGCGTCAACTCTTTACTGCGCTCGATATTGGGACTGCCTACGCAAAGGCTATTATTGTCGAGGTACATGGAGACCAGGCAGAGGTACTGGGCGTAGGTCGTCACGCGCAAAGCTATACTCACATGTCCGATGGGATCGTGACAGATATTCCCGGCGTCATTGCCAACTGTAATGAGGCTCTACTGAAAGCTGAAAATGCTGCTGGTGGCGTCATTGCTCCCTCGGCGGTGATCGGCATTGCAGGCGAACTGGTCAAAGGCAGTTCGACAACGGTGAGCAGGCAGCGCCAACAACCTTCAAAGCCAATCACGGCGGAAGAACTGGAAACGCTTATCACCAGCGCGCAGCAGAAATTGCTGAAGAGTGCCAGGGAGCGTATTGCAGCGGAAACAGGCTACCAGAATATTGAAGTGCGCCTGACGAATGCAGCAGTAGTTTCTGTGCGCATCGATGGGCAGGTTGTGGCTAACCCGATAGGCTTTCGTGGCCGTCACTTCACACTCACACTCTTTAGCGCCTTTGCTCCGCTGATGCAATTGGGCGCGCTAGAGACTGTGGCACAGGGATTGGATCTGACCCTTGTCACTATTGTGGCGGAGCCCTATGCGTTAGCGCGTTGCCTCAGTACGAACGCGGGTGCTGATAGTGGGGCCATCTTTATTGATGTCGGTGGAGGTACGACCGATATTGCTCTGGTACGTCAGGGAGGTATCGAGGAGACGCGTATGTTCGCCCTTGGCGGCAGAACTTTTACCCGTCGTATAGCCACAAGTAAGGGCATCTCCTTGAAAGATGCCGAACGGCTCAAGATCAGCTATAGTAATGGTGATATCAAGGGCAGTAGCCGGGATGAAATTCAGGCTATTCTTGCTCCTGAATGCCAGACCTGGATGGATAGCGTAGAATTATTGATCGAAGAACTGGCCAAAGGGGAACTGCTCCCGCCCGCTATCTATATTGTCGGCGGTGGTTCGGCCCTGGTCGATATCCATCAGCGGCTTGAGAGCTTTCCCTGGACAGAACGGCTACCGTTTTCGCGCCAACCCATCATACGAACGGTTCAACCGGATATGGTGGCAAGCATCACAGATCGCGAGGGGTTACTGATAAACGCGCAGGATATTACGCCAATGGCTCTGGCATATCAGGCTATCGAACTGCAAAATGAGGATAATGTGCTGGAGAGAGCGCTCGACAGGGTCATTAACGCTATGCATATCTAATTGCGTTTTGTCGATCCAGGGTTCTATGTGGATTTGGAAGATGGCAACTATGGACATGCGATACAGGAAGTGAAATGGGCTTATGAGTGATGAGAAGACGACGATCTATATTAGTCCTGAAGACGATCTGACTAGCCTGCGCGAGCGCCTGGAGAAAATTCCGGCTCGCTCTATCACTCTTGTCATTCCGACACAGAGTCAATTGCGTAGCCATGTGGCCTGGAAATTGCTGCGCGCTCGTTCACGGGAACTGGGGAAAGAGATCCTGATCGTCAGTACCGATCCACAGATTCGCTCCGTTGCCCAGGCTGTGAAGTTTAAAGTTGCTCACTCGCTAGAGTCTTCTCCTACGGGCAAGTCTCGTCCGCCCAGCCGCCCCGGTCGGGCGGCTCTGGGCAATCGGGGCAGACCTACTGGTTCGATGCAGCGATCGGCATCCGCTAGAGGTGCATCGGATCTGCGCGGAACAGGTTCTATGCGCCCACCACAGCCCGATCCTGGAAATCAATGGTCGCCGTCAGCCTCTGATCGTTCCTTTGCACAACCTGGGTCCGACGAGAATTACCTCACGGATGCTATGGCTGCCGGTGATATCCACGATATCGATCCTTCTTCTGTTGAGGACGATCACTTTGATACTCCTGACAAACATTCTTACGATTTTCGCATGAATACATCGCCACCTATTCATCCGCTTTCCCAACAACAATTAGAGGAAGAGCCCGATCTGTTGCTTGAGGACTTCCACCAGGCACAAAATATCAGGGAGGCTGCAAGTCAAAAAGGTGCCTCAGAGCCAGACGACATGGATTATGGTGACTATGGGGAGTATAGCGATGGGCAGAGTGGCTCAACATCTTCTGCCCAGGATATGCCACCTGAGGACTCGCCGCAAAATCTTAGGATGACTCCACTGCCTCGGCTGGGCGATGATCCTTTTGCATCTATGGATGATGCTCTCCCTCCGCCTGCCGCGGAACAGCGTGGCTCGGTACCTGCGATAGAGGGCTTTGATACACACGAACATACTATCCAGAATGTGTCCGATATGCCGACGGATGTGCTTCATGGTGGCGTGGAGTATCAGGGCGATCAGGGCGACTTTGTCGTTGATTCCGATACGCCATCTCCTGCTCGTCCGTGGTCGGAACCTCTCGCGGAAGATGACCAGGATCGAGCCGGGCCTGCTCGTACCTATAACCGTCGGCGCAGCAGCCGTACAGGACGGCAACCAGCTCCTCCAGCATCTCCGGTTGGGCCTGGACAGGATTACGGGAGCTATGATGCCTTGCCTCCCATTCCAGATCGACCCACGCAGGAAACGCCCCAGGCACCATCGGCATTTCCGCCGCTGCCGTCTACTCCTGCTGCTTCTGGTACATCTTCTATGCCTCGCATTAGTCGTGGGCTCGCACCGGGTCAGGTAACACGGGCCAGTGGAAACCTGCCGCCCAATCAGGTACCCAGGAAAAGCGGTGGGCTCGCACCGGGTCAGGTAACACGGGCCAGTGGAAACCTGCCACCAAACCAGTCTACTAGAGCCAGTGGCAATCTCCCACCGAATCAAATATCCAGAATGAGTGGTGGGCTTGCACCAGGTCAGGTGACACGGGCCAGTGGAAACCTGCCGCCCAATCAGCCTGCTAGAGCCAGTGGGAACTTGCCACCGAACCAGATGCCGCGTCGTGATCAGCCACTAAGGCAGGCGCCTGCTCCTAGAAGTGGTAATATGCAACAACAGACTCCGACGCGCAATAATCGTCCAGCCCTGTCGCGACCAGTGCCACGGCAGGGGAAGCCCACGGGCGCAGCAACTCGTCAAGGGCCTCCCTCACGCGCTTCTGCAAGGCCAGCTCCACAGCGCAGAAGAGCGAGCGGATCTCTTTATATCGTGGCTGCAATTGCCATTGTGATCATAGGACTTGGACTGGCTGCCTACCTGTTGCCTTCAGCAAATGTGACGGTGACGCTCCCATCTCAGGACTATTCTGCGCCAGTCAAAATAGTTGCCAGTCCTGCGAATAAATCCGATGAGGCGGCAGGCATTATCCAGGATGAGACGCTGAGAAAAGACTTCACGATGACCGGGACAGGGAAAGCGACTGGCAGTACGAAGATTGGCACGGCAGCGGCGACCGGTCTCGTTTTCTTTACCAATAACGGGAGTCAGCAAGTGATCATCCCGTCCGGTATTTCTGTCTCTACGAACAATGGGACCGAGTTTGTGACCCAGGCCGAAGTATCGGTGGGACCAAAGGGCAGCTCCCTTAGCCGTCTTCCTACCCAGATTCAGGCACAGACCTCTGGCGAGAGCGGCAATGTTCCGGTGGGAAGTATTACCTCTATTCCTCCTGGTAGCCTGAACACGATTGCTCAGCGCAATGGCGTCCAGCCCGCCAGTCTCAGTCTGCAAGTCACCAACGATGCGGCTATCACAGGAGGTGGCGCTGGTACGGCGACTTCTGTGACTCAGAAAGATCTTGATGCGGCGCAGACGGCATTGAGTACACAACTTCAAAGCGATATCAATAGCTGGATCAAACAGCAGTTGCAGTCCGGTGATGTGGCAGGCAAACCTGTCCTCACCCCGACATTGACCAACGCTCCTAAAGTCAATGACATTGAGCAGAACACCACCTTCCCTGTGAGTCTCAAGCAGAGTGTTGAGGTGCCAGTCGTGCGCAATGCGACACTCCAATCAGCGGCTGTTGCCCAGTTAAATACGGCCCTGAGTAAAGATAAGAAACATCAGAACTATCAAGTGGTTGTGGATCAGCAGAACCCGTTGCACATTCCACAGTTTACTCCTGTCAGTGATGGGATGACCTTGACGCTCAATTTCACAGCGACAGGAAAAATCATCCAGAAGGTCCTTGATGTGCGTAGCCAACTGACCGGTAAAACAGCGGGAGATGCGCAGGCAACTCTCAAAGGTATCATACCCACTATACAGCGTGTCGACGTGGCGATTTCACCGAGCATTGATCCTTTGATACCGTTACGTACCGATCATATTCACGTGAAATATGTGGCTGGTTCGCCATCACCTGCACCGAAATAGAGGTACCTTCGGCCCTACCTTCCAGGCTGAAGGCTAGACAAAACGCACTTTGCTCCGTTAGAATTCTATCAATACAGAGCAATGCAGGGCTCTTTGGCTCGTAGAGGCATGCCTTGTGTGTGCCGAGTGGGTGGGGAGGAACAACATGAGCGTCTGGGATTCCTTCTGAGCGACTCGGCCCACGCATCCACGCAAGGCATGCCTCTACGGAGACAACAGGCTCTGGGGACGTTTTGTATACTATAATGAGGACCAGCATATGGCACGATTGATGGCTCTGGATGTAGGAGAGGCCAGAATAGGTGTAGCAGTTAGCGATGGGACAGGCTTCCTTGCCTCTCCTTATACAACTCTGCATGTCTCTCGTGATGAAGAACAGACCTTCACTGCCATTCAACGCCTGATCGAGGAGTCTGAGGCGGAAACTCTGGTGGTTGGTTTGCCGATTAGCCTGGATGGGCAGATCCATATGCAAGGACAAAAAGTGCAGTCCTTTGCTGAGCGTTTGCTTCCTTACATCACTATTCCGCTCGTCTTCTGGGATGAACGCCTTTCAACTGTTGAGGCACAGCGTCTGCTTGCACATCAAGAGTCGGATGAGACTGGCAAACGACAGGGACGGCGGCGTAAGCAGTCAAAACGACGCCATAAGGGGCACGAGATCGATGCTCTGGCGGCTACAGTAATCCTCCAGGAATACCTGGATCACCTGGGGCGTAAAACAGAGGAAAAGCAAGTATGAGAAAACCTGGATCAAGAGCGGCTGTTGTCTCAGTTCTTTTGTTCGGGGTTATTATTTTCGTGCTGGTCTACTATGCATGGAATACAACCACGGATATCTTTCAGCCGGTAACTTCTAATGCACAGGCACAACCCATTTCCCTCGAAATCACTAAAGGCGAAACGACTGCTCAGATAGCCGACGATTTGCAGGCGAAGGGTCTCATCCGCAATTCCGTCGCCTTCCGTGTATGGGCACGTATTAAGGGTCTGGATACTCATCTGGAAGCTGGTATCTATAAAAAACTGACCCCCAATATGACTATTAGCCAGATTATCGATCAATTACTAAATGCACAACCAGATGCGATTCGTGTCGTTATTCTAGAGGGATGGCGCCTGGAACAGATGGCTCAGCAATTTGCAGATTCTGATCTGGTCAAGTTTAATAAGGATGATTTCCTCCGTTACACAAAGCATATCAATCAATTCCCGGATGCTGCTCGATATCCTATTCTGAAACAGGTTCCTGCTGGACGTAGTATGGAAGGGTTGCTCTTCCCGGCCAGTTATGAGCTACCGCTTGATGGTAATGCGCGCGATGTAGTAAATTTGATGCTGAAGACAATGAGTGATACTATACAACAGTATCAACTCGACAGGAAGGCACAACAGCATCAGATGAATTTGTATACTATGCTGACTCTGGCTTCTATTGTCGAGCGTGAATCTGGCAACAATACTGATCGTGGGAATATAGCAAGTGTATACTGGAATCGTGTCTATAAACCAAATGATGAAACCAGGAGTCTGCTACAGGCAGACCCGACGGTTCAATATGCTTTAGATACACAATCACCCCCCAAAAAGTATTGGGGACCTTTACCGCCGGGCACAACGGGGAATGATAATGCGAAAGATAGTCCCTGGAACACGTATACACAGACTGGCTTTCCCCCAACGCCTATCTGCAGTCCTGGTCTTGCTAGCATGAAAGCTGCTGCAGAACCACCAGCGACCGGCTATTACTATTTTCTGGCTAAGCGAGATGGAACTTCTGTCTTTGCGAAAACACTGGTAGAGTTCCAACAAGATGAGCAGAAGTATCTGTCATAATATCCGTAGGGTTTTTTTCTCAGCGGCACTTTTTTGTTGATGATGCGATTGAGGTAGGAATCCCATTAAAAGAGAGTAATTTATGAACCTGAACATATTTCAAGCTGTTGTTCTGGCCCTTTTGCAGGGAGTAACAGAACTATTTCCTATAAGTAGTCTTGGTCATACGGTGATCTTACCAGGACTGTTGGGCTGGGGTGATCTGCAGACAAATACTGGATGTGGTGGTGAGAGCTGTTTTCTGCCATTCATTACGTCTCTACACCTCGGTACGAGTATCGCTCTGCTAATCTACTTCTGGCGCGACTGGTTTCAGGTTGGCCGTACCCTGGTCACTAGCATTAAAGAAGGTGAGATACGTAAAGGTACAGAAGAGTGGGTGAGCTGGCTCATTATCGTCGGATGCCTGCCCGCTGGTCTGCTGGGCGTCTTTCTGGAGACTCCTCTGAAAAAATTCTTTGCCTCGCCTTTACTCGCCGCCACGTTTCTGATCGTCAATGGTTCTGTCCTCTTCGCCGGTGAGCAGTTGCGCCGCCGCTCTGAAGCGAAGCTCAGTTTGCTTTCTCCTAAAGAGCGTGAAGCTCAGTTCAGGCCCCTGGTCTCCCTTTCCCTGAGGGAAGCGTTAATTGTCGGTCTGGCTCAGTCGGCTGCTCTCATTCCAGGTTTCTCACGTTCCGGTACTACTATTGTAGCTGGCCTGGGAGTACGCCTCACTCACGAAGACGCCGCGCGCTTCTCCTTTTTGTTGGGAACGCCTATTATCTTTGCTGCTGGCGCGCTGGAAGTTCCACTCTTGTTTGGCCAATCCACCTATGTTCTGTTCTTGATATTTATTGGTGCGGTTCTCTCTGGCGTTGCTGCCTACCTGAGTACCAAATTTCTGATGAAGTACTTTGAGAAGGGACGCCTTGATCCTTTTGCTTACTATTGCTGGGGAGCAGGCTTATTGTCCCTACTCGTTTTCTGGTTTGTGCTCCATATACATTCCTAGACCTTATTTCAATAGTGGTCGGGTTCACCCCCGCCCGATCCATCGAGAACGACCTCATTGCATTGATAGTTAGAAATACGCCTACCCAGAATGGCTACTGGTCCTAAAGTTTTGTTGCTCCGACCGCTTCGCTCGTTTAATAGAGTAGTACAACTCTGGAATGGCCAGAGCGGTATTTAATACATAGTAACTATTCAAGATTCCTCGCCACCGCAGGTGGCTCGCTCGGTTTGAGTGTGGATGGTGGGGTTATGCGGCCCCTGGGCCGCATAACCCCACCATCCACACTCAAACCGTTTGCGAACTGCCGTAGGCAGTGAGGAATCAGGAATAGAAGACTTGAATAGTTACATACATTATTAGAATGAGGTAAATCATTGTGAAGAATCCTATCGTTTTCTACGCTGCTATTGCTCTTGGCGTCATCGCTCTCATCATCGGTATCCTCTATACCGTCGGTATCGTTCTTGGTCATCATGCTACACGTGGTTACGCTGGCCTCGGCGTCGGCGTTGTATTGATTATCGCTGGTATTGTGGGCATGGTTGTCATGAAACCCAAAGCCACCATTGCGAAGTAATCGTTTTAGCTATTTTATGAGATAAAAGAAGAACTCCAGGATAATCATTGATATCCTGGAGTTTTTCCATGCTAAAAGAGGTGATAAATTTACTCCTACCTATCGTTACATAGTAGGGATATCTTTCGTTCTTATTGTAGAGCAATTCGATTATGTCGATTGGGTATTGTAACTGATAGTTTTAAGCATGACCAATAAGAAAACTGGTCATATACAATTCAAAAGTGGAGGAGACTTTTACTCATGGCGAACTCAAATAACCGGGCGCTGTTCTACGGGGCAATTGTTGTTGCTATTCTAGCGCTTGCTCTCTGTGTCTATTATATCGTTCCTGGCTACAGCCATCTCTTCGTGAGTAGTGATCCGACTGGTACTCATGCTAAGCATGCTATCGCCTTCGGCGCTGTTGCTGTGGTTGCTATCACTGGTGCCCTGGTAACACGTCCCAAGCCAGCGATCAAATAACCAACCCTGACCGAGGCGAGATTTTTGAGGTAGGGACTACGTTTACAGCATCCGCGATGATGTTCTTTCTTCGTTAAAGAGCATCATCGCTCCTTCCTCTTCACGCAAGAATCGCTCGTGATGAATAGAACAGAAACGATCAATTGCGGACGCGCCAGTGCCCTTTAAACAGGACTGTTCACAAGTCGCCTGTTCATGGGGTGGGGCAAGCCCCACCCCTACTTTTGAAAAACTCGGATCTGTTTGTGATCAGAGTATCCTGGCTATTTATTTAACACCTGACCGACGATCTGCGGGTAACCGCGTAGAAATTCCTCCGCGCTCATAGCTTTTTTGCCTTCCAACTGCAATTGCTTAACCAGCAAAAGACCCGAACCCGTGACGATAGCCAGCACCTTGTGTCCCGCCTCTTCACGTGTACTGACTGTCCCAACAGGGACCGCGGCACCCGGTTCGATTGCCCGCGCCTGAGCCTTAATGATCTTCAGCAGCTTGCCATGCCAATGAGTGTAGCTGCTGGGCCAGGGAGTGTAGGCGCGTACCTGCCGTGCCAGCACGCTGGCAGGAAGTTCCCAGTTAATCTCTCCATCTTCCTTTTTAAGCATGTGTGTATGCGATGCCTTCTGCTCATCCTGTGCTTCGGGTGAAATCTTGCCCGCTATCCACTGGGGCAATGCCTCCAGCAAAGCCTGCGCTCCCAGATCGGCCAGCTTAACCGTCAGGCTCCCTGTAGTTTCATCTTCAGCGATAGGGATACTACGCTGGAGCAAGACAGGACCAGTATCAATGCCTGCATCCAGTAGTATAATGGAGACACCCGTTTCCTTGTCGCCCTGCAAGATAGTTTCAGCGATAGGATCAGCGCCACGGTACCTGGGGAGCAGCGAGGCATGAATGTTCAGTGTGCCATAGCGTGGCTGGTCCAGCACCTTCTGTGGAAGTATCTGCCCAAATGCGGCAATGATGTAGAGATCAGCATGATACGCAGCCAGCGCATCGCTATTTTCAGCATTCTTGAAAGACCCTGGTTGCCATACTGGAAGTCCATACTCCAGCGCGGTCTGCTTGACGGGCGAGAATGCGACCTCTCGTCCGCGCCCTGCCGGTTTATCAGGGCGCGTGATCACAGTCACTATCTCATAACCTTCTGGCAAAATTGCTCCGGGAGCTGCTCCCTGAATCAGAGCTTTGAGCGCCGGTACGGCAAATTGTGGCGTTCCCATATAGATAATGCGTAGCATGGTTCTCCCCTTTCTACGTCAATGTTTCGTTAATTCGTAGCCTGCGATGACCACAATGGAGTGAGCTGATACCTATAGTAGCACATCTAGCCTCTATTATCATCTCTACTGCAAGACGATTCGCAAGTCGTCCGCGTTATCCCGTAGCGGCATGCCTTGCGTGTGCCGAGTTGATGTGGGATACTCGGCACCTATCGAGCCACTCGGCACACGCAAGGCATGCCGCTACGGGAACGTTTCATGTGCCCTTGTAACAAAACCTCCCCTGAGATTGAATATGTAGTAGCAAATAAAAATGAGAGGTGCCTCTATGAGGGCAAAAGGATTTGTCGATGGAACCTGACACAGCCCGACGTATGGCCCAACCACCATCTGCCGCTGCTGTCTCGGTCACGAAACGTCAATTAATAGAGTTTTTGAGTGCGAATACAGCACCTCTGCTTGGTACATTGCGCTCCTATGTGCAACGTATGGGCCTTGCCAGAGGTGAAGAAGTGCCAGCGGTTGCGCTTGAGGTGTTACAGGAGGTGGCCATCGAGGCACTCGATCACGCCGATCGCTTCAATCCTACAGGCCAGCCGATGGCCTGGCTGCTGGGTATTGCGACGAATGTCATTAAACGCAAAAAGGCTGAATTCGCGAAGCGCTCCCGGCGCGAAATGCCCATCGCTCACCTCTCTATTGTACAGGAAGAGCCTTTAAGCGAAGACGAACTTTTCGATCAGATCGCGGCTCATACCCTGGCAGGACCAGAACAGGATATCGAGGCCAATGAGCAGGCTTTGGCGATGCTTTCTCTTGTCTCAGCAGAAGATCAGCATATACTACGCCTCGCCTTCCTATACGATTTCGATCGCGAGGCGCTAGCAGAAAAACTGGGCATTACTTCTGTAGCGGCACGTGTCAGGCTTCATCGCGCGCTGAGTCGATTGCGTGCGGCCTGGTACAAGCAAGCAGCAAACACAACGACCTGAAGGAGAATGTTATGAAAGAGCAACTAACACCACACATGCAACAACATGTCCAACTGCTGCATCGCTACATGAATGCTCTGGAACGTGGCGATGCTGAGACGATTGCTGTCATGTTGGGTGAGGCCGAGCAGGACCAGGCGCTAGAGCGTATGATCCTGGAAGTCAACGAAGTGTATCAACATGAGGACCATGTAGTAATACAGGCCACCGATATTACGGCGGCTCAACAGTTCCTTCTCAATACTATTCCGGCAGACCAGATAAGAAGGAGGGAAGAGATGCATATGAAGAAAGTGGCTACTCCTGTGTTTCCTGCAAGAACGCTTGCCTCCCGCAAATGGTATCGCTCTCGTGTAAGCTGGATTGCAGCAGTCGTAGCTGCCGCATTGATCGTACTCTTGCTGTTACCAGGTACCAGTGTGCTGGCAAATCAATTCCTGTCGCTCTTCCGCGTTCAGCATTTTCAGCCGGTGACAGTCACGCATCAAGACATATCCACATTGTCCAGTTACTCAGCTCCCAGCATAGATGATTTTGGCAGCGTAAGCTTTCAGGCCAATAGCTTTCAGACACATTATAATCTGACTCAGGCCCAGGCAGCCCACAAAGTCAACTTCCCTATCCAGTTGCCAGGTCGATTGCCTCAAGGTGTCAGCGGCGATCCAACTTTTGGAGTAATGGATAGCGGACATGGCACGTTTACCTTTAGCGCTGCTAAGATGCATGCTTATCTTGTGAAGAACGGACATGGGAACGTACAGATCCCGGCAAATCTCGATGGAGCGACCTTTGATATCACGACGACCGCTGGTGTAATGATCAGGTATGATTTACGCACTGGCAATCCTTTCGTGGTCGTAGAGCTTCCCAGCCCTACTCTACAGGCTACGGGCAGTGCCACTTTGCAGCAGTTGCGTGACTTTGTGCTCTCGCTTCCTGGCTTGCCATCACAACTCGTCGCACAACTCAAGCAGATCGATCTGAATAGCGGCACGGTCCCATTCCTTGTCCCTTCCGGAATAGACTCGCAATCTGTCACTGTGCATGGTACATCCGGGCTCTTGCTTACTAACAGTAAGACAACCAATGTCGAGAATATCAAGCAATTCCCTGCAGGTAGCATGGTAGTCTGGCAGACAGGTGGTGTCATCTATGCTCTGGGTGGAGTTAGCGTGGATAAGAACCAGTTATTGACAGCAGCCGATTCGATAAAATAACACACAAATCAATACCTTTCGTGGGACGTGATTCACGCCCCACGAATCTAGATATAAGAGGTGATCTGTGCAAAAGTCTCCCCCATCTCACACCGCTCAACCCCGGCAAGAGGGAGCTTCAACCGTGAGCAGCGATTCCCAGGTACCCGTCGTAGAAGTGCAGGAGTTACGTAAAGTCTACCACCAGCTTATTGCTGTAGATAACATCAGCTTCGTCATGTATCGTGGCGAGGCTTTCGGCTTTCTCGGACCAAATGGCGCTGGCAAAAGTACGGTAGTGAAGATCCTCACCGGCCTGGTTGCTCCCACTCAAGGGAAAATATGTGTGCTGGAGCAACCCCTCGGCCATATAGAAACACGACGACGCATCGGCTACTTGCCTGAATTCCCCACCTTTCATCGCTGGCTCAAGGCCGGAGACTTTCTGGAGTTTCATGGTCGTCTCTACGGCCTGCGTGGGAAAGCGCTGACAAAGCGTGCCGGGGAAGTCCTGGAGATGGTCGGGTTGACCGGACGTGAAAAGCAGAAGCTAGGAACGTTCTCCAAAGGGATGCTACAAAGGATCGGGTTGGCCCAGGCGCTTCTCAATCAGCCAGATCTACTTATTCTCGATGAACTTGTCTCTGGTCTCGATCCAGTCGGCCAGCGTGATATGCGTGACCTCTTGCTTTACTTAAAGTCTGAAGGGACCAGCATCTTTCTGAATTCGCACCAACTTGCCGATGTGGAGGCAGTCTGTGATCGCGTAGCTATTATCAATCAGGGCTGTATTTTGAAAGTTGGGACACCGCCAGAACTCTTTGGTAATCAACTGATCCTGGAGGTGCGCGTGGACACGGTGGGCAAAGACTTATTACAACAATTAGGACGCGTCGCTGTGAATATACAACGCGACCAGGATGATCCCAACTGCCTCCTCATCGAGATACAGAAGGATGAGCAGGCTGCAGATATCGCGGCTATCATACAGACATGTGGCGCACGTCTCTACTACCTGGCCCCTCGTCGTCGCTCGCTCGAACAACTCTTTTTCCATACCATCGAAACATTTGTAAACAAACCTATATGATAACCATCGTCCCCGTAGAGGCAGGCCTTGCGTCTGCGTGGGTGGACAGAGTGTATTATGGACAGGTTGAGTGCGTCGCGGGCCACGCGGCAGACGCAAGGCCTGCCTCTACGGGTCCATGCGGCGACATTTGAAGCGCCGTGCCAGATCATGTGTAGGGGCGCGATTTGTAGGGGCGCGATTTATAAGCCCGCCTGCTAAGGAGTATATCATGGGAACATTATTGATAGCTCGCTTTACCATTCAAGAGGCCTTTCATCGCTGGCTGTTATTTGCGATGCTGCTGCTCAATATCCTATTATTGGCGGTCTTCGCGCTCATGCTCGATTCTGCCTATACATCAGTAGCCGCGCGCGCCGTTTCTCAATCCGATCCACAACTGGAATTGCTAAAATTCAGTATATCCATCAGTATTTTATCAGTGTGGGCCGCTTACCTGCTTGGCGGTGCGCTGACCATTGTCTTGACTGTAGCTATGACCTCTGGTGAGGTCGAAGCTGGTACCTTTGCTATGATCGTATCAAAGCCATTGCGTCGCGCGGAAATCATTTTCGGGAAATGGTTAGGCTACGGCCTGATTTTGAGCGTATACACCGCCATGCTATTTTTCACCTTCCTGGGACTCATTTTCTGGCGCACCGGTTACTGGCCCCAACAGGCATTTTCTGCACTGGCTATGCTTGAACTGAGTACTCTCGTGCTACTAGCCCTGACGACGCTCGGCAGCGCCTGCGTACCGACGCTTGTCAATGGTGCCATTGCGATTATGCTATTTATTGGTGCGCCACTGGCAAGCTTTGTACAGCTCATCTCGCAGAATCCCGGCGAAAGAGCGCAGAACATTACGACGATCATCAACCTGGTCATCCCGACTGATGCTCTCTGGCATGGAGCCTCGTACTACCTGATTCCACCATTCGTGTTCAATCTAGCACAGGGGAGTGGATTTGTGCAGGCCTTGAATACGCCCTTTACCTCAATTCAACCGCTCTCACCTGCCTTACTCGTCTGGGCTATACTCTACTGCGTCGTATTGCCTGTCATCGGGGCGTTGCGTTTCCAACGCAGGGATCTGTGAGATATCCATGACTTATGTCACTACGTTTCATAGCATATTCAGGCTATACCATCTTCTTCCGGCTCCCATGAGGTATGCTATACTAACTTGGCATTTATCCTGTTAGAGAGGAATTACTCTATGCTGTGGGGGGAACCGCAGAGGAATTTTGTAGAGTGTTCGTTGAGGAGAAGCTATGACCTTGCTGCTATGAAACCCGATATACAAAAATCATATCCTTTCATCTTTGATATCCATACAACGACACCGTTGCCTACTGATCCCCTGACCGTTATGCAACGTGCAGATGAGGTTGGTACTATACAGCGCATGCTCAGTGATGCTCACACGAGCGCTGTGATGCTGATAGGGAATCCTGGTGCTGGTAAGTCGACGTTAGCATCTCTATTGTATAATCGCCTCCTGCTGACTAAACAACAAGGGCTTCCAGCTCCTCGCCATATGGTATGGCTGGGCCTGGGTGCATATACAACCCTGCCTGATATGATTGCAGCTATCCTCAATGGGATCAACATTCACGATCCCGGCTTTTTTCTGCTGAAGCCTGATCAGCAGATCTCTGTGCTCTTGCGCGCCTTGCACCGTCCACGGGACAATGCCCTTATTGTGCTAGACCAGTTCGAGTCGTTACTGTATCCAGAAATGAATCAGGACGTGGCCGGACGGGGAGTGCTGCAACTCTTCCTGGAAATGCTACAAACAGATCTCGGGGCGAGTCGTATTCTGCTTACCAGTTATACTTCACCCTATAATGAGGAAATGCAAGAGTCACGCGTGCGCTCCTATCTTGTTTCGCGTATCAGCATTCCTGAAGGCGTCCCTCTTCTACAACAACGTGGTGTACAGGGATCACCAGAGGAATTATCGCTTGTCTGGCAGCGTTGTGCTGGCCATGCCTTTGCTCTGGTGTTATTTAGTGCGCTTGTCAGTCTTAGTGGCATCGCGCTCAGCTACCTTTTGAATTCGCCTGATTATCAACCCTTGTGGGCGGGTGAAGTCACGTTTCAACTGATTGCCAGTGTCTACTACTATCTCAGTCCTGTTCAATATGCCCTCATGCGTGCTCTGAGCCTTTTTAATGAGCCCGTGCCACTGGATGGTATCATTATGGCTATTATGGGGAGCCGTACTACCGATTCTGATGGGCGGCCTCGAGCGGCTTTTGAGCGAGAACTGGCTGTCCTGGTCCGCCTTTCTCTCGTTCAAGTATCGTCGAATATGTCCAATGAACTCTGTTATACACTTCATCCTTTGTTGCGTCAGTACATGTTGGAGCACTATCTTGATACCAATGAGCACCGACGTATTGAGGGTCTTTCATCGCCAGGCACAAATGTATCGCCAAATCCCGCTCCAGACAGTCCTGAGGCACTGCAAATTGCCTGGACTAACGATCATATGCAGGTAGCTGCTTACTATCAACATGTCGCGCGCGAGGTCTGTCCTCCGCGTGAGCAACGGCAAGGCTTACAGGACGTTCAGTCGCTTGTTTTCGCAATACGCCACCTTTGTCTCGCTGGGCGCTGGCAACGTGCCTGTGACCTGCTTTTCGAGGAGGGGCTGCATGAAAGTATGGTGCAGTGGGGAGCCTGGAATACACTGGTAGGACTCTATACAGATCTGCTCCCTCCCTTTGGCGTGCTGCTGCGACGAGATGAAGCACTGGTCTCCAATCACCTTGGCATGCTCTACGGGCGCATGGGCGAGTATCAGCAGAGTCAGGCCTATTTTGAGCAAGCATTGGCCATTCAACGCCAGATTGGTGATCGCCAGGGTGAAGCAACTACTCTCGCTAACCAGGGTGAGCTATATCGTATCCGTGGTGAGCATACTCTGGCCCGCGAGAACTTCGAGCGCGCTTTATTCCTCAACGAAGAAAAAGAAGAGAAACAGGATCTTCTCTTACGCTGTATCCTGCTCCATAACCTTGGCTTACTCCATCAAAGCGAAAAACACTATACGCAAGCATTCGATTATTATCTCGAATCGTTGCGCCTCGTCAACGATTTGAAAGGGCAGCATAATAAGGGTATGATATTAACAAACCTGGGTATGTTGCTTTATGAGCAGGGAAAGTACCGCGAGGGCATCGCGATCTTGCTGGCGGCGTTGCGCATACGTCAGACCGTGCAGGACTCGACTGCTATCATGCTAGAGATGTTCCTGCATGCTTTGGAACAGAAAATGGGTGCGGATGCGTATGCTCAACTGTGCCAGTCCGCTCTTGAGGTGCAGCCCGAGGTATTGTCTCGCTTTATGCCCCTGGATATGCGACAATGAAACAATAGATTCGTAGGGGCAGACCCCACCCCTACGGTAGCGAAAGAGAGTTTCCCGGTATGTCCACCGCTACTTCTGGCTCAAAGAAGGCGCAAGCCAATGCAGGAAATGATGCCTTACGGCCCCGTCGTACCTTCCAGGACTGGTTGCTAATCTTGCTCGTGTTTGTCGCGGGCTCTGTCTCGCTCGCCATTGAAATGGCCGCGTCGCGCCTGTTGGCCCCCGATTTCGGCACCTCGCTCTTTGTATGGGCGAGCCTGATTGGACTCATCCTGCTCTATCTCACCGTCGGCTACTACGTCGGCGGGCTCCTTGCTGACCGCTATCCACGCCCACAACTGTTTTACGCAATGACCATCGTCGCAGCATTATTGACTGCTCTTATCCCTATGATCGCACAGCCTGTCCTCAACTGGGCGCTGCTCACCTTCTCCACCATCTCCTCCAACGTCTTCTACGGTTCATTGGTCTCAGTAATCTTACTCTTCGCCTTACCCATGATCCTGCTTGGCTGTGTCTCACCCTTCGCCATTCGTCTGCGCGTGCGACAGGTAGGCAAGTCAGGACGCAATGCAGGCCTGCTCTACGCTATCTCCACCGCTGGCAGTATCGTCGGCACCTTCCTCCCCGTTCTCGTCACCATGCCCAACATTGGCACCAATCGCACCTTCTTAGTCTTCGCAGGTGCGCTCCTGCTAGTCTCGCTGATTGGCCTGATCGTTTCCTGGCAGGGTAATTCGCAGCTAGAGAAGCACGAAAATACAAAAAGTTCTTCAACTGAGTAATCCCCAGAGGCCTGAGAATGTGGATAACTCGAGTCGTCTCGTGTCCGATCCGTTCGAGATGCATAGGGAAAACTAACTCCGCGAGTAAGTACTGTGACCGGTGTTTGTTTGGTTCTCTAATTTCTCAGCCAGCATATCTCTTTGTAAAAGCTCCGTTTCTATTCTCTTGAGTACTAATAGCTCCGCTTCTGACGTCGTTAAGGGCTCACCTTCTCTGCTAGCTTCTATCAATCGGTTCCGTATACGGTTCTGGAAATCATCCAGGACATCTTTCTGGATATCATATGGAGGCATCTGGAGCAAGCTTATGCTATCTTGTGGATAAAAATCTTCATCCCGAAACGTTAATGCAATTAAAGTAACATAAGATTTTACTAAAGAGAGTCGAGGCGTGGAAAAGTAGCTTGTTTGTGTGCTTGATAGAATCAGACAGCCTGCAATATTGCTTGACAGGGTAATTGGATATGCCACAGAACTTCTTTCATAAACATCTCGTGAACTTGATACTACTTCACTATTTTCCATCATATCTTGATTAATAACTGGTCTTCCAGACATTAAGGCATGTCCTCCCAGTGACTCTATACCCAGGAAAAAGGGGCTATGCTCATCAGAGTCGGCACTGGATTTTTGAGCAATGGTAAATAAACTACGGACTTTATTACCCGCGCCTGGTGGCATACATTTTGCTACTATAATATGCATTCCAAAGCGATTTGGATCAAGTTGTTTGAGTATTTGTCGCAAAACAAGCTCAGTGAGAACAAGATGCATGAGGCTTTTAGGTAATGTAGTATAATCCATTAAAAAGCGGTTATAGAATTCAGAAGGTACTTCTTCTGGTATATTATCGGCGCTACTAATGAGTTCAGGATATTCTTGGCTAAGTAGTATCTCCAACTCCTGCCTTCGAGCGGGTAATGTACTTAGTAGATGACGTAGATTTTGAGGGCGCGGGCTGGATTCACCGCTTGCCCAGCGGTTTAATGTAATCGGAGATACACCAAGTTCAATAGCGATCCGCTGTCTTTCTTTTGAGTCTGAGATGACTTGTTTTAATAGCTCTCGCCAATTTGTTGCTTCTCTCAATGCCTGTATTTTCCCCTAGAAAATGACTTCTTGTTCTGGTTTTTAACTTGCTTCATCACTTATTGGATATAAAGATACTTAATGCTTACGGTTTTTCCTTGAACGACCGTTTTACAAACTGTACATTTTGATCTATTTTTAAGAATATTACTTTTGTGCCGAAAAGTCAAGAAGCTTAGAAAGAAGTTTGTCATTTCATTTGAACGTACAATGTTATTGACATTTGAAATAACATATGTTATTTTGGCCTACAGAAATAGACTGGCGTAGTTGAGGAAAGAGCCGATTTGAAGTAAGGTGGAAGGCTGGCGTAAAATGGTACAATAGGTGCACGGCCACGAAGATCTATTGCACGTCCTTCCATTGATGCAAAAGGAGGCCGTTGCAAACTACAAACGTATCTATAAGGGCACATTCAGGTAAGAGCGCCATGAGAGAGGATTAGATGAACGTGAATATAAGTGACCAGCAAGGTCTACCCCCGAACTATTTCTATCATCAATTACCCAACGGTCTAGAGATGATCGGTCAATATATGCCTAGTCTCAGTTCAACCGCTTTTGGCTTTCAGTTGGATGCAGGTGTAATCCATGAGCCGGAAGAGAAACTGGGACTCGCCCATCTCTTTGAATATATGCTTTTCCAGGGTACCAAGCAGAAGGATGCCCGTGCACTCAATGAGGCATTTGAGTCTCTGGGAGCGCGCAAAGGTGCCAGTACGGGTCTGGAAACGGCATCGGTATGGGCGCAGATTGTCTATACTAAATTTGATGCAACGCTCAAACTGTTACATGAGGTACTGCTGACACCGACTTTCCCTAGAGATGAACTGGAGCAGA
>WNFY01004451.1_pt1 | contig 24367 bp, 21 predicted proteins | sample 5400091 | NCBI WGS metagenome assembly WNFY01 (sample SAMN13153364, study PRJNA577476) | soil metagenome | isolation source: 60 cm soil or saprolite under grassland replicate 1 | place: USA:California | collected 2016-06-15 | reverse complement strand
CCTGGAGCGCGCCAGCGGCCTCCCCGACGCGGGTGGCAGCTGGGGCGGGGCGGGCGGGACGGTCGTCCCTGCCGATCCGAACACGTCAGCCGGCGTCCAGCTCGCCTCCGTCAACGGGACGTTCGGGTTCGCCTTCTAGCCTGGCAGGGGAGCTCCGGGCGGGGTAAGGACATCTCCTACCCGCATCCTTCGACGGACGCTCAGAAGTCAGGAGCGCGATGAACGGAGCAAAGCTTCACGAGCCAAGCCCCACGGACCCGCAGGTCCCCGCCTGCGGGACATTAGGCGAGGTCGCGCCGGACGGCGTGAGGTCGAGCTGCTCCGAGCCAGCATGTCGCACTCTACGCCACGTTCGTAGATTTGCGGAGCGATTGCGTCAGGCCGCGGCGCGGTCGGCCGCCACACTTCACGAGCCCAGCCCGTCCAATCCGGAGCATCCAGTCTGCCGCAGCCACACCGGCCGGGTGGCGCCTCCCGGAGTAGAGTCAAACTGCCGAGCGGAGCCGTGCCGAAGGGCGCGCGAGCGCCGTCGGCCGAGCTCGGGGAAGAAGTAGAGGACGAGCGGGCCCCCCTCCCGCCAGCGGACGTGACACGACGTAGCCTCGGGTACCGTCCGGCAAGTGCTCGATCGGATGTCTCGCCCGGAGATCGGAATTCATCGACGGGCAGTGGATGGCGCTGGCGCCTCCTCCAGCACGACGATCGATCTCGCCTTCAGCACGACCGGCCCGCCCACCGGCTGGCGGCGCTCAGGCAGCACGTAGTCGTCCGGGCTATCCCGCCCCGTGTCGACCACCCGGCGCCAGGCGGTCCCCGTCTCCTGGACCTGGAACGTGAGGTCCTGCCACCACGCATTGATCATGACGTAGAGGTCCGGCTCGGCCACGGTCAGCGTCGGATCGCCGCTCCGCACGTCGCCGTGGAGACAGAAGGCGAGCGAGTGGGAGTCGCCGGCGAGATCTGGGCTTGCCCCCACGCCGTACCAGCTCACGCGCTCGCGCCAGAACCGGTCGTGCCCGATGAGCGGGTGCGCCTTGCGCAGCGCGATGAGCCCGCGGAAGAACCGGTGCACATCGCGGTGCCCGTCCAGGCGAGACCAGTCGATCCAGGACACCTCGTTGTCTTGGTTGTACGGGTTGTTGTTCCCGGCCTGCGTCCGCAGGAGCTCGTCCCCGGCGCAGAACATGGGCGTGCCGTTGGAGAGGAGGAGCAGCGCGGCGAAGTTCTTCGCTTGCCGCTTGCGGAGCGCCATCACGTCCGCCGGCGCCGGGTCGCCCTCCCATCCGCAGTTCCAGCTCCGGTTGTCGTCGGTGCCGTCCGTGTTCCCGTGGCCGTTCCGCTCGTTGTGCTTCCCGTCGTAGGCGACGAGGTCGTACAGGCAGAAGCCGTCGTGGCACGTGATGAAGTTGACGCTCTGGAAGGGCCGGTAGACGTCGACGGGGCCGTCCGGGAAGAGATCGTCGCTCCCGTACAGACGCCTCATGAGCGGGGCGACCGTGCCGGCGTCGCCCTTCACGAACCCGCGCACGTCATCGCGGAACCGCCCGTTCCACTGGAGCCAGGTACGCCCCGGGAAGAGGCGCCCGAGCTCGTACGCCTCGGGATCCCAGGCCTCGGCGATGAGCCGGACGCCGGACATCTGCGGGTCGCTGCTGATGTCATCGATGATCGCCGGGTCCTCGACGTCGATCGTGCCGTCCTCGTTGCGTGTCAGGATGGTGGCGAGGTCGAAGCGGAAACCGTCGACGTGCGCCTCCCTCACCCAGAAGCGCATGCATTCGAGCACGAGCCTGCGCGTGACGGAGTGCCCGGTGCGCAGGACGTTGCCGGTCCCGGCGTCGTTCCGGTAGCTCGTCATGTCGCCGGCGAGGAGGTAATAGGTGCTGTTGTCGATCCCGCGGTACGAGTAGGTCGGCCCGCCGTCGCCACCCTCGGTGGTGTGGTTGAACACGACGTCGAGCACCACCTCGATCTCCGCCTGGTGCAGCGCCTTCACCATGGCGCGGAACTCGTCCATGACCCCGCGCGGATCGCGCGCCCTCGCATAGCCGTGGTGCGGCGAGAAGAAGTGGAGCGGCATGTAGCCCCAGGAGCTCCCCTCCTGCGGATCCCACTGGAACACCGGCATGAGCTCGACGACGGTGACGCCGAGGTCCTTCAGGTAGGGGATCTTGTCGACGACGCCCGCGAAGGTGCCGCGCCGGTCGGGCGGCACCGACGGGTCGCTCATCGTGAACCCCTTCACGTGCAGCTCGTAGACGACCGCGTCGGACGTGTGGACCGGCCGTCGATCGCCCGTCCAGTCGAAGGGCGCGTCACGCGACGGGAGCACGCCGAGCGGCGCCTGGCCGGCGTTCGAGCCGGGCCGGCAGGCCGCGCCGCGATCGAACCGCGGGGGGAAGTGGAGCGCCGGGGCATACGGGTCGAACAGGATCTTGTCCCGGTCGAAGCGGTGGCCTGGCGAGCCGTCGTTGGGGCCGTCCATCGCGTACGCGTAGTAGAGCGCCGACCCGACCCGCGCCTCGGGGACGCGGCAGTGCCACACGCGCCCGGTCTTGTTGACGAGCGGCTGCAGCTCGACGCGCTCGAGCGGCGTCGCGGGGTCCTCGCCATAGAGGAGCAGGCTGACGGCGCTCGCGTGGCGCGAGTACAGGGCGAAGTTGAAGGTCCGCTCTCCGGCGGCCTCACTGACGCCGCACGGAACCGGGCTCCCCTGCACCGCCTCCCACGAGCTCACGTGCCGCTCCCGCCGCGATGGTCGCGGCGCTCTAGCCGCGAGAGCTGCTCATCGTAGACGCGAAGGCGCTCGCAGTCGTGGCATCGGCGGGTTGCCTCCACCGCGGGTGGAGCCGCTCCCCGTATCTCGAGCGCGCTCGCGCTGTGCCTCGAGAAGCTCGGCGTGGTGGAGGAGTCACCGGCGCAGCAGCGCGCACCCCCGTGGTCAACACCTCCTGCCGCCCACCTCGGCGCACATGTCGGCGAGGGCAGGACGGCTGAGCGTCCCCTTGGCCCTTCCGCCGCGACGAAGGTTACTGTAATGCTTGCGACAAATATGGCGCCGCGCGGACGACCTCAGGGCGCCGTGCTCGGTTGCGCTGGTCCCGTGAACGAGCCCGCGCCCGTGCCCGCGCCCGGCTTCTTTCGGGCTCGGACTCGGACACGGGCACGGGGCTCACTCCAACTGGGCAGCGCTTTCAGACGAGCGGTCTGATGCCGCGACCGGCAGCCGCCGCGGCCCGACCTCGATCCCATTGGAGCCGCCGTGACCCCTGCGCACCCCGCTTTTTCGAGCATACGCTCCATGATGCGGGTCGCCCTGGCGCTCACCGCGCTCCTCGCCGGCCGCCCCGCGCTCGCGCTGCAGCCCCTCTCCGTCTTCCTGGCGGGAGCGCGCAAGGCCAGCACCGACGAGCGGATCGCCGGCCTGGCTGCGCTGCAGCAACGGGCGGAGGCGGTCGCGGCGCTGGGCCGCACCCTGCCCTCGGCGTCGGTTCGCGGCGTCTACACGCGCAACCAGTACGAGGCCAGGCTCGGCGGAGCGAACATCCCAGGGGTGTCGGGAGGCGCGCTGGTGATCCAGCCCAGCGACCAGCTCGACGCCTACCTCGAGCTGGACGTGCCGATCGTCGACGCCGCGGGCTGGGCGCGCACGGCCGCAGCGCGGGCGAACGCGCGCGCGGCGAGCCGCAGCGCCGACGCCACCGTCCTCGACGTCGAGAAGCAAGTGGTCAGGAACTACTACCAGCTCATCGGGGCGGAGGCGCTGCGCGCGGCCTCGCAGCGGACGCTCGAGACCGCGCGGCAGAATCTCGCGCTCACCCGGGAGCGCCACGCCGGCGGAGTCGCCACGGAGCTCGACGTCGATCGGGCCGCGTCGGAGGTGGAGCGTGCGCGCCAGAGCATCGCGGAGGCCGAGCTCACCGCCGAGCTGTCGCGGCAGGCGCTGCGAACCCTGGCCGGCGTCGACCCGCGAGGCGAGGCGGCCTCGCCGACGGACGACCTGCACGAGGAGGCGCCGCTCGAGCGCTGGCACGGGAGTGTCGGCGATGCCATCCCGTCGGTGGCCTCGTCGGTGGAGCAACGCCGCAGCGCCGAGTCGAGCGCGCTCGCGTCGAGGCTGTCGTTCGTCCCGATGCTCTCCGCGGCGGTGCAGGAGCACCTCACCAACGCCCCCGGGTTCTTCGGCCACAGGTCGATCTGGGTGGCGACTGCCACCGCCAGCTGGAAGCTCGACCTCACGACCTTCGCCACGCTCCACTCGCAGGAGGCCGCGGCCGCGGCGGCGCGGACCCGGGAAGCGGCAGCACGCCAGCGCGCGCTCGACCAGGTGCACGAGTCGTGGTTTCGCGTGCACGGCGGGATCGCCAAGAGCCGCGCCGCCCGCGCCGAGGCGCAGGCCTCGGCCGCCGCCGCGGCGCGCGCGCGCGAGCGGTACCAGCAGGGCGCCGGGACCCAGCTCGAGCTGGTGCAGGCCGAGCGCGACGCCTTCAGCGCCGAGGTGTCGCGCATCCAGGCCGACGCCGACCTTTCTTACGCGCGGGCGAGCCTGCGGCTCGACGCGGGCCAGCCGCTCGACGAGGAGACCAGCCGATGATCACCGGAAACCAGGAAGCGACGGACGGCCAGGCCGCGACGGTCTCTGCCATCGACGGGCCCACCCGGAGCGCGCCGGGGCGCCCGCCGCGCCGGCGCCGCTCGCGATGGCCCATGCGTATCGCCATCGCCCTCGCGGCGCTGGTGGCGGTCGCGCTCCTCGTGCGCGGAGCGAGGAAGCCGCCCATCCCGGTGGATGTCGCGCTCGTCGAGCGGGGCATGGTCCGCGACGAGATCTCCTCGTCCAACGCCGGCGAGGTCATGGCCGAGCGGAGAGCCACCGTGCGCGCCGAGCTCGCGGGCCGGGTGCTCGCGGTGAAGCACCGGCGTGGCGATCGGGTCAAGAAGGGTGAGGTCGTCATCGCCCTCGCCGCGGCGGAGCTCGACGCGCGGCTCGGGCAGGCGCAGGCGACGCTCGAGGCGCAACGGGCTCAGCTGGCGCAGGCCGAGGCCCACGCCGAGGCGGCCCTGCGCGCAGCCGAGCGGGAGAAGCGGCTCGCCGACCGCGGCGCCGAGACCGCCAAGGTGGCGGAAGACGCGGCGGCTCAGGCGCGCGAGGCAGACGCCGCCGCCCGGGTGGCGCGCGGTCAGCTCGACGAGAGCCAGGCCGCGCTGCAGGTCGCCCACGTGGCGAGAGCGCACGCTGAGCTGACCGCGCCCTTCGACGGTCTCCTGGCGGACGTCACGGTGGATCCGGGCGACGAGACGCAGATCGGGGCGGTCGTCTTCGAGCTCGTCGACGATTCGCGCCTGCACGTGGAGGCCACCATCGACGAGGCGGACATCGGGCGCGTGAAAGCCGGGCAGCCGGCGACCCTGCGGCTCGACGCGCTCCCGGATCACCCCCTCCCCGGCGTCGTTTCGAAGCTCGACCCCACGGTGCGCAAGGACGAGAAGGGGGCGCGCACGCTGCGCCTCGAGATCGAGGTGGCCGACCTGGCGCTCGCGGTGGCAGCCGGCGTCCGCCCGGGCATGTCGGCCAACGTCGACGTCCGGGTGGCGGAGAAGCAGGACGTCCTCAGCCTGCCCACCAACGTGATCGTAGGCCGCGGCACCAAGCGGTCCGTCTATCTCGTCAAGGGCGGCGTCGCGTGCGTGCAGCCCATCCAGATAGGGATGTCGAGCTGGGAGCGCACCGAGGTGAGCTCCGGCGTCTCCCAGGGCGACCGGGTGGTGGCGAACCTGAACGCGAAGGGCCTCACGGACGGCGCGCCCGTCGTGCTCGCGGTGGAGCACGCGCGATGAGGGCGGCCGGCGTGCGCGAGCTGGCGGCCCGGGCGGTCATCCAGGCGCAGGATCTGGAGCGCGACTTCCCCATGGGCGACTCGACCGTGCGGGCGCTACGCGGCGTCTCGTTCCGGATCGACCCGGGCGAGTACGTCGCGATCACCGGCCCGTCGGGCTCCGGCAAGACGACGCTCATGAACCTGATCGGCTGTCTCGACAGCGCGACCTCCGGCACCTACTGGCTCGACGGCGAGGAGGTCTCGCTGCTCGACGATGACGCGCTCTCCCACGTCCGCAACGAGAAGATCGGCTTCGTCTTCCAGACGTTCAATCTCTTGCCGCGCGCGACGGCCCTCGACAACGTGGCGCTGCCGCTCCTCTACGCGGAGGTCGGCCGGCGCGAGCGCCGCGCCGCCGCCCGGCGGGCGCTCGAGCGCGTCGAGCTGACGGACCGGACGGACCACCGGCCCGATCAGCTCTCCGGCGGGCAGCGCCAGCGGGTCGCCATCGCGCGGGCGCTCGTCAACGAGCCCAAGCTGCTCCTCGCCGACGAGCCGACCGGTGCGCTCGACCAGCGCACGGGGGCCGAGATCATCAAGCTGTTCGAGCAGCTCAACCGCGAGGGGGTGACCATCGTCCTCGTCACCCACGATCCGGAGATCGCCAGGCGCACCCGTCGCCAGCTCCGGCTCGTCGACGGAGCGATCGTGGCGGACGAGGTGCTGCGATGAACATGGCCGAGCTCTTCCTCACCGCGCTCGACACCATCCGCGCCTCGAAGCTGCGCGCCTTCCTGACGACGCTCGGGGTCATCATCGGCGTCCTGGCGGTGATCCTGCTCGTGGCGCTGGGCGAGGGCGTGCGCCAGTACATCGGCGACACCTTCGCCTCGATGGGCGCCAACGTCCTCCAGATCACGCCGGGGAAGCGCGACACGAAGGGCGGGATGATGGCCCCGATGAGCGGGGTCGCCCACAAGCTCACGCCGGAGGACGAGCAGGCGGTGGTCCATCGGGTGTTCACTGTGGACGGCGTCAGCGGCATCGTCCAGGGCTCCGCCACGCTGCGCTACCAGGGCCGGCGCCGCGACGCGATGGCCCTGGGCGTGGGGGATCGGTTCAGCGACATCCGGAACATGCACGTCGACGCCGGGCGCTTCTTCTCCGAGGAGGACATCGCGGCCCACCGCCGCTACGCGGTCATCGGCCGCGTGATCGAGCAGGAGCTCTTCGGTGACGAGAACCCGCTCGGCAAGACGCTCAAGATCAACGACGCCGAGTACCGCGTGATCGGCATCCTCGAGCACCGCGGCAACTCGCTCGGGTTCGACCTCGACGACCTCGCGCTCATCCCCTGCACGAGCGCCCTCGACCTCTACGCGCTGCAGGGCTACAGCACGCTCATGGTGCGCGCCCGCGACAAGGCGAACACCCAGGCAGCCATCGACGACATCACCGAGGTGCTGAAGCGCCGCCACAACAACCAGGTCGACTTCACCATCGTGTCGCAGGACGACCTGCTCGCCACCGTGAACGCGATCATGTCGATGATGACGGGGGTGCTCCTCGCCATCGCCTCGATCGCGCTGGTGGTCGGCGGCATCGGCATCGCCAACATCATGCTCGTCTCGGTGCGGGAGCGGACCCGCGAGATCGGCGTGCGCCGGGCGGTGGGGGCGACGCGGAACACCATCCTCATGCAGTTCCTGGTCGAGGCGATCGTCATCGCCTCTCTCGGTGGCCTGGTCGGCCTCGGCCTCGGAGCGGGCATCATCGGGCTGGCGCGCCTCGCCATGCCGGGCCTGCCGGTGCAGCTGTCGCCCTGGATCGTCTTCACCGCGCTCGGCTTCGCGGGCGCCGTGGGCGTCCTGTCGGGTGTGATCCCGGCGCGGAGCGCGGCCCGGCTCGATCCGGTCGAGGCGCTCCGGTACGAGTGACTACGTAGGGCAGCGCCTGCCGCAGGTATCCGTGGTGTCGGTCGACGATGCGAGCGATCAGCGCGGCAGTGGAGAGCGAGCGAGCGCTCTCTTCCGGCCGGGCGTCGCCAGCCGCGAGCGCGCCTCAAGCTCCGCGAACAGCGCCTCGGGATCGAGTCGCCCGTCCAGACAGGCCCGGGGCACGGTCACGTTCCCGTGGCAGCGACGAACGCGGCGGACCTCGTCCACCCGCGCTGGACACCGTGCCCGCACCCACGTTTCACGTTGTGACGGGACGCGGAAGGCGCCGTGGACTAAGAACCTCCGTGCTGCGGCCCGGCGCCCTGCTTCTGGCCCCGCCCGCCTCGCAGCATTCGGCAAGGAGAGGACGATGGACTTCGACAAGGAAGTCGCGGAGCTTCGCCAGTGGTTCACGAGCCCGCGCTTCGCCGGCATGAAGCGCGTCTACTCCGCGCGCGAGGTGGCAGAGCAGCGCGGCACCATCCGCCCGGATTACGCGGTGGCTCGCGACGCCGCCGAGGCGTTCTACGCGAGGCTGCGCCAGCTGTTCCAGGAGAGGAGGTGCATCACCACCTTCGGCCCATACTCGCCGGGTCAGGCCGTGGCGATGAAGAGAATGGGGATCGAGGGCATCTACCTCGGCGGCTGGGCGACCTCCGCCAAGGGCTCCTCCCAGGAGGATCCGGGGCCCGATCTCGCGAGCTACCCGCTCAGCCAGGTCCCCGAAGAGGCGGCGCCGATCGTCCGCGCCCTGCTCACCGCCGACAAGAACCAGTTCCACGCCCGCGCACGGATGAGCGAGGAGCAGCGCGCGGCCACGCCCGAGGTGGACTTCCGGCCCTTCATCATCGCCGACGCCGACACCGGTCACGGTGGCGACGCGCACGTGCGCAACCTGATCCGCCGCTTCGTCGAGGTGGGAGTGCCCGGCTACCACATCGAGGACCAGAAGCCCGGCGTGAAGAAGTGCGGCCACCAAGGCGGCAAGGTGCTGGTCTCCGAGGACGAGCAGCTCAAGCGCCTCTCCGCGGCGCGCTTCCAGCTCGACATCATGGGCGTGCCGGGGATCATCGTCGCCCGCACCGACGCCGAGTCGGCCACGCTGCTCGACGGGCGCAGCGACGATCGCGACCAGCCGTTCATCCTCGGCGCCACCAACCTGTCGCTCCCCACCTTCAAGGCCGCCTTCCTCGCCATCCTGCGGCAGTTCCAGCGCGCGGGCGTGGAGGAGCTGAGCGGACACGAGCTCTACGCGCTCTGCGAAGACGAGTATGGGGCTGCCGATACGTGGCTGGAGAGGGCCGGCTTCACCAGGGCCATCGCCGCCGCAGCCGCCGACTACGCGAAGGGTGCCATCGGCACCGTGGACGGCGCGCTCGACCAGGTCTTCGACAGGTTCGTCGACACCTGGCAAGTCGCGGCGGGCGTCTCCACCTACGCCGAGGCGGTCGGTGAGGTCATCGCCTTCCGCCAGAACGAGGGAGACCCGCCGGCGATGAGCAAGGAACAGTGGCTGGCCTTCGCCAGCCGGGCCCCGCTCTACAAGGCAAGGGAGAAGGCTCGGTCGATCGGCGTCAGCTCGACCTGGGACTGCGAGCACGCCAAGACGCCGGACGGCTATTACCAGGTGCGCGGCAGCATCGACTACGCGATCGCCAAGTCCCTGGCGGCGGCGCCCTTCGCCGACCTGCTCTGGATGGAGACCAAGACCGCCGACCTGCAGGACGCGAAGAAGTTCGCCGACGCCATCCACGCGGTCTTCCCCGGCAAGATGCTGGCCTACAACCTCTCGCCCTCGTTCAGCTGGGACACCACCGGGATGAGCGACGAGCAGATGCGGCGTTTCCCCGAGGAGCTCGGGAAGATGGGCTTCGTCTTCAATTTCATCACCTATGGTGGCCACCAGATCGACGGCCTCGCCTCGGAGGAGTTCGCCACCGCGCTCCGGCAGGAAGGCATGCTGGCGCTGGCGCGACTGCAGCGGAAGTTCCGCCTGCTCGAATCCGGTTACCGCACGCCGCAGACGCTGGTGGGCGGACCGCGCGCCGACGCCGCGCTGATGTCGGTCTCCGGCCGCACCTCGACCACCAAGGCCATGGGCCAGGGCTCGACCCAGCACCAGCACCTGGTGCAGACCGAGGTGCCACCCAAGCTGCTGGAGGATTGGCTCGACCTCTGGCGGCAGCACCACGCCATCCCCGGCAAGCTGCGGGTGCACCTCAAGCCACACACGGCGGGCTCCGACCTGCTCGAGCTGGCGCTGGTGTCGGCCGACGGGGAGAAGAAGCTCAACGTGGTCTTCGCCAGCATCCACGACCGGCGCGGGCGCAGCATTCTCTCGGTTCGCGACCAGAACAACTTCGACCTGGGCCTGCGAAAGAAGCGGCTGATGACGCTGGTGCAGCTCTTCCTCTTCCACCGCTACAAGGTGGACTCGGCGCACTACGTGACGCCGACCGAGGACAACCAGCGCCAGGCCGAGGGCATGAAGGCGCTGGGCCTCTTCGGCTCGGTCGCGCAGGAGGTCGGCGAGATCATCGTCGCCGACGTCAGCCAGGTCCGGGTCAAGGAGCTGCTCTCCGCGGACAGGGCGGCGCTGCAGGCGCTGATCACCGGGAAGTAGCGGACGGAACACCGGCGTCGCCAGCTCCCGTCCGGCGCACCAGATTCGCGAGCTCGACCCGCTCACCTCGCGAGGTGGGCGGGCATGCGCCGCCCGGGCATGCGCCGCCCCGCAGCTAGATCTTCTTCTCGGCGGCAGCGGACGAAGGCTTGCCCGCAGCAGAGCCGTGCGGCAGCTCGCCCTGCTGTCTCGGCGCCGTGGTCGCGTCGCTGGAGTCTTCCTCGAACGCTTTGTCGGTCCCCTTCTTGAATGCCCGGATGCCCTTGCCGAGCGCGTCGCCCAGCTCGGGGAGCTTCTTCGCGCCGAAGAGGAGCACGAGCACGACGAAGATGATGAGGAGTTCAGGCAGCCTGAGTCCGAACATGAGACGATCCTACCCGCCGGTCAGGTCTGCTGCCAGCGAACCCAACACGCCCGGCGCGAAGGCGACCCCGCTCACCAGCGACTCCGCACGATTCCGGTCCGAGGCGGCGCGGCAGCACCCCTGCCCACGCGCCGGTGAACAGGCGCGCAGCACGCGCGGGAGCGCGGGCTCGGCGCTCAGGCTGCCCGCACCACCACGCCCAGCGCGGCTTCCGCGAAGCGCAGCTCGGGGTGGAACTTCTCCGCCGTGCGCAGCGCCCACTCCCGATCGAACAGCGCCACGATCCGGTCACGCACGTCGAGGACGACGAGCCCCTCGATCGCGCCGTGCAGCGCGTCGATGTCGACGGGCTCCCCGTCGGCGCGCGACACCCAGCGGGCGAGCTGGTACGGCACGGACTCGCAGCGGACCTCGACGCGGTACTCCTTCTCGAGGCGGTACTTCACCACCTCGAACTGCAGCTGCCCGAGCGCGCCGAGGACGAGGTCCCCGTGGCGGCCTGCCGGCGGCCGGTACAGCTGGACCGTCCCCTCCTGCGCGAGCTGCTCGAGGCCGGAGCCGAACTGCTTGCGCCGGAGCGGGTCCACGAGGACGAGGCGGGTGAAGTGCTCGGGCGCGAAGCTCGGGATCCCCTCGAACGTGAAGCGCGATCCGCCGGTGAGCGTGTCCCCGATCTCGAACGTGCCGGGGTCGTGGATGCCCAGCACGTCGCCCGCGAAGCCGTCCTCCACCACGCTGCGCTCGCGCGCGAGGAACTGGGTCGGGTTCGCGAGCCGGACGTCGCGTCCCGTCCGCACGTGGTGCGCCTTCATGCCCCGGCTGAGCCGGCCCGAGCAGATGCGCACGAACGCGACGCGGTCGCGGTGCGCCCGGTCCATGTTCGCCTGGATCTTGAACACGAACCCGCTGAACTCCGCCTGCGTCGGGGCGATGGGCCCGACGTCCGACGCGCGAGGGCGCGGCGGCGGCATGAGCTCGCAGAACGTGTCGAGGAACGCCTCCAGGCCGAAGTTGTTGATGGCGCTGCCGAAGAACATCGGCGACAGCGTCCCCGCCTCGAAGCGCTCGCGGTCGAATCCGTCACCGGCGGCGTCGAGCAGCTCCGCGTCCTGGCGCAGCTGGTCGTAGCCGGCGCCGTCGAGCGCGTCGCGCAGGGCGAGGTCATCGAGGCCGGTGACCTCGACCGGCGGGCGCTCGGCGCCGACGCCCGCGCTCGACGCGGCGTGCGCCTCCTCGAAGAGGTACACCCGCCGTGCGAGGCGGTGGTAGACGCCGCGGAAGACGCCGCTGCGGAAGATCGGCCAGGTGATGGGGTAGACGCCGATGCCGAGGACGCTCTCGACCTCCCCCACGAGCGAGAACGCGTCGCGGCCCGGGCGATCCATCTTGTTCACGAAGGTGAACATCGGGATCGACCGCTGGCGACAGACCCTGAAGAGCTTGCGCGTCTGCGCCTCGACGCCCTTCGCGCAGTCGAGCAGCATCACCGCGCCGTCCACGGCGTGGAGGGTCCGGTAGGTGTCCTCGCTGAAGTCCGCATGCCCGGGCGTGTCGAGCAGGTTCATCTGCAAGCCGCGGTAGGGGAACTGCAGCACGCTCGTCGTGATGGAGATCCCGCGCTCCCGCTCCATCTCCATCCAGTCGCTCACGGCGCTGGCCCGGCCGCGCTTCGCCTTCACGGCGCCCGCGAGCTGGATCACGCCGCCGTAGAGGAGCAGCTTCTCCGTCAGCGTCGTCTTGCCGGCGTCGGGGTGCGCGATGATGGCGAAGGTCCGCCGCCGGCCGATCTCGTGTCGCTCGCTCATGTGCCCCTCGTGCCCGGCCGGCGGCGCGCGGGTGGCGGTTTCTCTCACGCCGCGCCCTCCCGCTTCAACCCCCGCGCCGGCGGCGGGCTTGACCCGCGCCCCGGCGTTCTCTACTCCTACCCTCTCCGATGACCGATCCCCTCGCTCCGCTCCTCGCCGACGGCGTCATCGACGAGGTCGTGGGACGCCTCAAGAGCGGCAAGGAAGCGGACCTCTGGCTGGTTCGCCACGCGGGCGAGATCGTGGCCGCCAAGGTCTACAAGGAGCGCCAGTCCCGCAGCTTCCGCAACAACGCCGCCTACAGCGGAGGCGCTCCACACCCTGCACGCGACCGGCGTCCGCGTGCCGAAGCCCGTGATGTTCTACGAGGGCGTCCTGCTCATGGAGCTGGTCGTCGACGCCGACGGGCACCCCGCGCCGCGGCTCATCGACGCGCACGTGCCACGCGACCGGGCGGCCGCGCTGTACGCCGACCTGCGCGGGCAGATGATCGCCATGCTGTGCTGCGACCTCGTGCACGGCGACCTCTCGGCCTACAACGTGCTGCTCGGGTGGAACGGGCCCGTCGTGATCGACTTCCCGCAGGTCGTCGGTGCGGCGCACAACAACCAGGCGGAGGGGTTCTTCCGGCGCGACCTCGAGAACCTGCGCCGCTTCTTCGCCGCGCAGGACCCCGCGCTGCGTGCGGCCGCCGGCGACGGGCAGGAGATCTGGCGCGCCTACGCGCGGCGCGAGCTGACGTCCGCCTTCGTCCCCCCGGAGATGCGCGGTGGCGCCGCGCCTCCCGGCACGCACGCTCACCCCGTCCGCGCCGCCCCGCGCGCGGCCGAACCGCCCCGGGACCACGGGGATCGCACCCGTCGCGGCGATCATGGACGCGCGGCCGCTCGACCGGACCGGGCCGCCGGACCGCGGCGACGTGACCAGCGCCAGCCGGAGGTGATCCGCGTCGGCCGCGCAGCGGCCATGGCCTCGGGGACGCCGGCGCACGCGAAGCCAGGCCACCCGCAGCCCGCCGGCCCTTCGCACCCCGCCCGCGTGGCACCCCCCGCGCCGGCACGGCCACCCGACCTGCAGCGGCGCCGGCGCCGGCGGCGGCGCGGGTCGTCCGGCGGTGGGAATCGCCCCACCCGCTGAGGAGCTCCGGCGAGCTCACCGGGCGCCCGCCCGGCGGCGATGCGTGCAGCGATCACGTCGAGACGGCGACGATCTCGGCCCGCCGGGTCCCGTGCTCGCGAAGCGGCAGGGGGCGCGGCTGATTATCCTGAACCGCGAAGAGAGCGATCTCGAGGACGTGGCGGACGTGCTGCCGAACCTCGAGATCGGCCGCACGCTCGGCGAGGAGGTCGGCGTCGAGTGACGGGGGGCGCATGAAGGTCGGCGTCGTCGGAGCGGGCGCGGTCGGCTCGGCCTGCGTCTTCGGCCTCGTGATGCGCGGCATGGCGCGCGAGATCGTGCTCGTCGACCGCACCCGCGCCCGCGCCCGGGCGGTCGCGACCGACGTCCGGCACGGCGCCGTGCTCTCGAGGCGCGTCGACCTCCGCGACGGCGACGACGGCGATCTCGCCGGCGCCGAGCTGGTGATGATCACCTCGGGCGTGAACGAGAAGCGCGGCGGCGCCACCGACCGCGGCGACCCGCAGGGACGCCTCCGGCTCCTCGACACCAACGCCGGGATCTACCGGGACCTCGTCCCCAGGATCGCCTCCGCTGCGCCCTCGGCGGTGATCCTCGTCGTGACCGATCCTCCCGACCCGCTCGCGGATCTGGCGCGGCTCCTGGCGCACCACGATCGCGTCCTCAGCACGGGCACGTTCCTCGACAGCCTGCGCTTCCGCGTCCATCTTGCCGCAGCGCTGCAGCTCGATCCCGCGGCCGTCGAGGCGCAGATCCTGGGCGAGCATGGCACCTCGGAAGTCTTCGTCTGGTCGGGCGCGCGCATCGCCGGCGTGCCGCTGGCGGCGGCGCTCGCGGCGCGCGGCATGACCCTGGAGCGCTGCGTCGAGCAGGTCGAGCAGGAGGTGCGCTACGCGAACATCAGCATCATCGAGGGCAACGAGGCGAGCCGGTACGGCATCGCCATCGCCTCGGCGCGCATCGCGGAGATGGTCGTGCGCGACGAGCGCGCGGTCCTCCCGATCGGCAGCTTCAGCAGCCGCTTCGGCGTCACCTTGTCGCTGCCGTCGGTGCTGGGCCGGGGAGGTGTGACGCAGGTGCTGGATCCGCAGCTCGCGCCCGCAGAGGAAGAGGCGCTCGCGAGGAGCGCCGAGACGCTGAGGAAGGCGGTCGAGCGGATCCGGTGACGGCCGTGGGCTCAGGCGCCCACGTAGCGAGCGTAGAGCGAGCGAGCGACCGCCTCGTCTCCGGTGCCCTTCACGATGGCGCGGCCGTCGTCGAAGATCGTCAGCTCGTGCCCGCCCACCGCGAAGCGCACCAGGTATTCGTTGCAGGTCACCTTGCCCGCGGCGGCGAGCTTCCGGCCGAGCTCGGCGAGGTCGAGCTTCAGCTCCTGCCCCGGGCTCACCTGCACGGCATTGCGCCCGCAGAGCGAGGTGGCGCGGCTCGTCCCGATCGCCTCGAGGTACTCGAAGCGCCGCTGCCCGCAGCAGGCGCAGTCCGGCTGGCGCTGCAGCGCGTCCGAGCGCTGGTACTCGTGTGACCACGTGTCGAAGGCGACGAGGCCGTGATTGAGGTGCTCGCGGTCGCCGACGACGATCTTGACCACCTCCGCCCACTGGATGGCGGCCACCGTCACCACGCTCGACGCGAGCACCCCCGCGGTGTCACAGGTCGCGATCAGGCCCGCGACCTGCCGCCTCGGGAACACGCAGCGGAAGCACGGCGTCTCGCCCGGCACGATGGTCATCGACATCCCGGTGGCGCCGATCGCGCCGCCGTACACCCATGGGATCCCGAGCTTCACGCACGCGTCGTTCAGGAGATAGCGCGTCTCGAAGTTGTCGGTGCCGTCGAGCACCACGTCGGCGCCGGCCACGATCTGCTCGACGTTCCTCGGCGTCACGTCGGCGACGACGGGGCTCACCTGGACGCTGGAGTTGATGCGCTGCACGGCGTTCGCGGCGGCGACGGCCTTCGGCAGGCCCGCGGCCGCATCGGACTCGTCGAACAGGAGCTGGCGCTGCAGGTTGCTGAGCTCGACGAAGTCGCGGTCGACGACCGCGATCCGGCCCACGCCCGAGCGGGCGAGCAGATCCACCGCCGCCGAGCCGAGCGCCCCGCAGCCGACGACCACGACCCTGGCGGCGCGGAGCCGCTCTTGCCCCGCCGGGCCGATGCCCGTGAACCGCGACTGGCGCGAGTAGCGCTCGAGCTCTGGAGATGTCGCGGACACCGCTCGGATCCTCCGTTGCCGAGGCGCCGGCTCGATGGGCTGGGCGCCTCCATTCCGAGACGCAGGATCTCATGTCGACGGCCGGAGAGAAACCCCTGCTCGGAGCGCCCGTCGCCTCGCGTCGGCCGCTTGCCCGCCGCCGGCGCGACCCCCAGGTTTCCTCGTACGTCCACGCGCGGAGGTGACCATGCCGGACCGGGAGATCGTGGAGCGGGCGAAGAAGGACCTGAAGGAGGGCAAGAGCCCCAGCACGGCGGCCGGGGAGTTCGTGCGCGAGGAGATCGAGCACGTCCGGAAGGGGAAGCACGGCGCGCGCTCGCCGCAGCAGGCGATCGCGATTGGGCTGTCGGAGGCGCGCCGCGCGGGGATCCCGCTCCCTCCGCCCAAGAAGGGGCGCGTGAAGGAGAAGACCCGCCGCTCCGCCGCGCGTGCGTACGAGGTCGGGCAGAAGGAGCGGCGGCCTCGCGCGCCGTCGCGCAAGCGGGGTGAGGCCGTGGAGGGGGCGCTCCAGCGCGAGCGCCGGAGCAGCGCCTCCCGCGCCGAGCTCTCCAAGGCGGCGAAGGGCGGCTGGGCCAGGCGGCGGGAGAAGGGCTCGCGGACGGCGCCGCGCTCGACGGTCGCGAGGACCGCGAAGCGGAAGTCGAGCTCGCGGCGCCGCCGCTGAGCGCGAGGGCCTCCGCTCGCCAGCGCCCGTCCGCGCCACGCCCCCGCTCGTCGGCCAGCGCACGAAGCGCGCCCCGCCACGCGGCGGCGCTACGGCGGCTTCTGCCACACGTGCACCCAGTCGACCTGCATGCCCGTCTCGCTCGACGCGCGCTCGCCGTAGCCGCCCCTGGGGATGAACCCCGCCCAGCTCGCGTCCTCCACCTCGCAGGTGAGCTGCAGGGTCTCGCTGCGCTGCGAGACGGCATCCGAGATCGTCCACAGCGGGATGGCGTCGACGTAGAACGTGTACGCGGTGGGCGTCCACAGCAGGCCGTACGTGTGCCACTGCCCCTGCAGCACGGCGCCGTTCGGGACGGGCGTGACGAGCTGCCGGTTCTGGCGCTCGGGGCCGTAGCCGTCCCAGTTCAGGTTGAGCGCGACGTAGTCGGCGAGCTGCCATCCGCCCTGGTCGGTGACCCGGTGCTCGACCACGTCGATCTCGACGCCCGCGCGCGCGGGGTCGCCGAGGGGCGTCCCGTTCGTCGGCGACTGCAGCCAGAACGCGCACCACTCGCCGGGCGCGTCCTGGAACCTGATGCGCGCCTCGAAGTAGCCGTACGTGGCGTCGAGCTTGCCGCCCGTGGTGAGGAACGCGGTCTTGTTCACGCCCGCTTCGGTGTAGGTCGTGACGCGGAGGACGCCGCCCTGGACCACGACCGCATCCTGCGTGTTCTGCGCGTCGCGACGTGGGCCCGTCTGCGGCGTCCACTTCGAGGTGTCGAGCGCCGTCCCCTCGAACTCGTCCTCCCACACGAGCTGGTAGCCCGCCGGCGGCAGCGCGGGCGTGGTGGCGGGAGGAGGAACGGCCGGCGGCTGTGGCGTCGTGGGTGGCTTCGGCGGCTGCTCGGGCGGCAGGAGCCCGCACGCGCCGAGCGCGACCGCGCACGCGACGAGCAGCAGGCCGCTCCGACAGGCGGGCCTCCACGCGCTCCTCGACGCCGTGCGGGCCATCACCGCCCCCTGAAATTCAGAAGCCCCAGTTCACTCCGAGCGCGAGCACGCCATTGCGATCCCGGTAGCTCGGGCCCCAGTCGTAGTACGTCACGAAGAGGCTCCCCGGCCTCCACGTCGAGCGCCCGAGGCCGTAGACGACGCGCCAGCGCGGCGTGCCGGCGGGTCCCTCGAGGACACCCGGGACCGTCCAGCCGAGGCCCCCCATGACGAACCAGTCGCGCCCGAACGTCAGGTTCACGCGCGCCGAGAGATACGGCCCGCCCACGAACGGCGCGGTCATCGCGACGAGCGGCCCGGCGCACAGCCACGAGGTGAAGCACAACCGCGGCAGCCGGTAGCCCGCGTTCAGCTCGGCGACGCGCGCACCGAGCCCGCCTTCCTGGGGCCGGAGCTGACCCCAGTTGTCCACGTGGAGGAACAGCGTCCGGTCGTGCCAGTCGTCGTAGCCGATGCCCCAGAGCAGCCGCCCCTGGCCGTGACCACGCCACGAGAGCGGGGTCGCCTCCGCGCCGAGGCGCAGGAAGGCGAACGCCCACGGCCACACGGTGGCGACCCCGCCCGTGATGGGCCCGTCGATCCCGCGGTACCCCGCGAAGAGCGTGCCGTCCATGCGGAAGCCGCGATCCGAGGCGGCCGGGGGCGGCGGGCGCGGCTGCGCTCCCGGCGCGATCGCGCCGCTCGCCGGCGGGCCGAGCGCCGCGCGCGTCACCGCCGCCTCGCACGAGGCCGCGATCGCGCCGAGATCGGCGCTGCCGAGGCCGGTCGGCGCGACGCGGGGCTCCCCGCCCGCATCGCCATCGAGCTCCAGCACGTCGACCTCGTCGGCGCCCTCGCCGGGCGCGTCGATCCCTTCCTCCTCGCCAGACGGCGACGCCGCGGACGCCCGGTGGAGCGGCCCCACGACGCGGAAGAGCAGCGCCTCGAGCACGACGCCGTTCGTGTTGGCGTTGACGGACCGGTTCACGCCACCTCGCTCGTAGACGCCCGCGTACCACCCGCGCGCCGGATCGCTGGCGCCCGCGATGGCGCCGCGCAGGACGCGCGCGTAGGGATCGTCCGGGTAGAGCAGCGCGAGCGCGAACGCCGCCTTCGTGGAGAGGCCGCGCAGCGACGGCGCGTCGTCGCCGTTCGCGGTGACCGTCCTCCACGGCTGGCCGGCGGCCCAGATCCCGTCGTAGACGAACCACGGCGGACGGTCGACGTGGTCCTCGCTCGCGGCCGTGACGACGCGGGTCTGCTCCCACCGGCGCTTCTGCACCTCGAAGATCCGGGCCGCGAGCGGCGCGCTGTCTCCGTCGAGCCCGAACTCGAAAGCGTCGAGCACCCACGGCTCGGTGACGAGCGCGTCCACGGCCCCGAAGCGCCGCCGGTCGCGAGTGTCGTGGCGCACGGCGAGGCCGAGGATCTCCGCGTCGGCGGCGAAGCGGTCGTACCGGCGCGCCTGCCCCACGTCGAGCCCGAGGGTCGCGAGCGCGTGCGCGGCGTACTGCTCGTACCCGAGCCGGCCCTCCTGCACCGCCTTCACGGCGCCCGCGCCGTCCACGAGGACGCCCTGCAGCTCGCCCCCCGCCGCGAGCCGGCAGGAGCGCCAGCGCCCGAGGACGTGGACGACGCCACCGGCGTGCTCCGGGTGCAGCCGCGCGAGCACCACCAGCGCCGAGGCGAGGCGGGCCACGTCGACCGCCGAGACTCCCAGGCCGCGCGGCGCGGGGCGGTTCTCGTAGTCCGTCATGGCGCCGGTCCGGGCGTCGTAAGCCTTGTTGGGCAGCTCTCCCTCGAAGAGCGGCAGGGTCGCCAGCGTGCGCAGGAGCGTCGAGATGCGCCGGTCGAACGGCTCGCGATCGAGGAGCCCCAGCTCCCGCGCAGCGACCGTCGCGATCACCGAGGACCCGAGGTCCCACATGGTCGTGCTGGGGTGGCCGGCGACCGAGCTCACGAGCCCCGTCGCGGGGTGGTAGTTCCGCTCGAAGTACGTCCAGGCGGTCCGCGCCGCGTCCAGATCGGCGGGAGAGAGGGCGTCGCGCGCCGCGCCGGACGGCGGCTGTGCCGACGCGAGCGCGGCCAGGAGCGCGAGCAGCGGCGTCACGGCCGCGCCTCCCCGCCCGGCGCGCTCCAGCGCCGCAGGAACGGACCCTTCACGCGATACGCGAGCGCCTCCAGGACGACCGCATTGGTGTCGAGCGAGAGGACCCGGTTCACCTCGCCCGTCGCGTCGTAGCGGCCGGCGTACACCCCCGTGGCGGGGACGACGAGCCCCTGGGCCGCCGAGCGGAGCCGGTCGGGATAGCTCCCCTCGAAGAGCGCCGCCCAGCCGACCGCCGCCTTCGTCGAGAAGGTGAGGTCGGCCGGCGCGGGTGTGCCGTCCGGCCAGAAGGCCGTCCAGGCCGCTCCGCCGTTCAGCACCGCCGAGTAGGCGAACCCCGGAGGCCGGTCGAGCGCGTCCTCCGACACCGCCGTCACCCGCCCGGTGGCGGCCGCCCGGCGCGCCTGGGCGGCGAGCACGGCGCGCGCGAGGGCGCCGGTGGTCGCGTCGAGGCCGCGCTCGAGCCCCTCGAGCACCCACGGCTCGGAGAGGACCGCGGCGTGCGTCCCGCCGTGATCGCGAGGCTGGCGGTCGTCTGCGGGGACGAGCCGGTCGTCGAGGGCGACCAGCCGCGTGTGCGCCCGGTAGTCGAGGGCGGTGCCGACGTCCACGCCCCAGGGCAGGAGCGCCCGCGCGGCGTACTGCTCGTAGCCGAGCCGCCCCTCCTGGTAGGTCTCGAGCCGGCCGTCCGCGCGCCGAGTCGCGCCGCGCAGCGCGGCGCCGTCGCCGAGCGCGGCGAGATCCCAGCGCGCGACGACGCGCTCCACGAGCGGCGTGAGCCCGGGCTCGCGCCGCAGGATCACCGTCAGCGGGACGAAGAGGCGCCCGATGTCGAGCGCCGACCACCCGATGCCGTCCGGCCGCGGGCGGTTGTCGTAGTCGACCATCTCGAGCGTCCGCGCGTGGTACGCCTTGTTCGGGAGCGCGCGCTCGCAGAGCGGGAACCGCGCCAGCGCGGAGAGGGCGCGCTCCAGGCGCCGCCGCGCGCCGGCGCGCGAGACGAGCCCGAGGTCCTCGGCGGCGAGCACGGCCATGAGCTGTGAGCCGACGCCCCACATCGTCGTCGACGGGTAGCCCTGCACCGACGACGCGAGGCCGGTCCGCTCGTCCGTGTTGGCCTCGAGATAGCTCCAGGCCGCGCGCGCCATCTCGCGCTCCGCCGCCGACAGGGGCGCGCTCCGGCGCAGCGGCCACTGCTCGGCGAGCGGACCCATCGCCTCGAGCCCCCTCGGCTCCTGCCCGGCGCTGCTCGCGCCCGCCGTGAGGCGCACCACCGCGATGGCGGCCGCGAGGCCGACCAGGAACGCGAGGTGCGAGCGCGCCGCGAAGAGGCCGCTCAGGAACGTCACGGGGCCGCCCTCCTCGGCGAGGGGCGCGCGCCGCACGCGGCGGCGATGAGCGGCGCGAAGCAGAGCGCGTTGTGGAGCGACCAGAAGACGTTCGAGACGTACGCCGCCGTGACCGGGGCCGCCCCGCCGACGGCGACGAGCGAGCCGCGGTAGGCGATCCCGGCGGCCGTGACGGCCAGGAAGACGAGATGCGGCGCGACGAGGGACAGCGCGCGCCGGTGCGCGCCCACCTTGGGCGTGACGTGGAAGCGGATCGGCTTCCCCGCGACCACGTGCGCGAGCGCCCGGATGTGGAGCCAGCACGCGGCGAGGTGGAACTGCTCGGCGCGCCAGGTCGGGACGCGCCACGCCCGGATCATGAAGGCGACCCGCGTGGCGACGAGGTACGGGACGAGGTGCCCGAAGAACGTGGCGTCGAAGGAGCGCACGGGCGTCACGCCGGCGAAGAAGAACGCGAGCGGCGCGACGAGCAGCGGGACGGTCCACAGCGGCGCGAGGTAGCCGCAGATGGTCGCGGCGTACATGACCTTCTGCCAGGCCGTGAGGCCCGCCCGGCGCAGCGGGTTGTCGCGCCACGCGATGTCGAGCGTCCCGCAGGCGTACTTGAAGCGCTGGATGCTCCAGGCGACGAGGTCCTGCGGCGACAGCATGCGAGTGAGGACGCGCGGGTGGTACACCGATCGCCAGCGCCGCTCGCCGTCGGCGTGGATGGCGATGCTCGTGTAGATGTCCTCGGAGACGTGGAACTTGTAGGGCGTGAGCTCGATGCGCCGCGCCGCGTCGGCGGCGATCGCGCGCGCCGCCCGGGCGCGCTCCGCCGGGTCCCGCACGCGCGCGAGGGAGGCGCGGACCGCGGCCGAGACCTCGGCGCCGAAGCCCTTGAGCGCGACCTCCATGACGGCCTCGCGCCGGTGGATGCTGCCCGCGCCGCAGCAGAACGAGGCGTTGCACCAGTTCCGCGAGCGCTGCACGAGGTCGTAGAACGCCTGCGGGTCGGCCGCGAGCGGGTCGGCGCCGATCGCGATGGGGCCGACCACCGCCTCGACCAGCCGTCCGGCCGCCCACCCAGCGCGCCCCAGGCGCGCGCGGCGCGCGAGCCACTCCGGGAGCGAGAGGCCGGGATCGACGTCGTAGAACCACTGCGGCGTCTGAACCCAGGCGACGCTCGGGTCGCGAAAGTAGCCCAGCGTCTCCTCCAGCAGCCCTGGGAGCGCGCGGGTGTCCGCGTCGCAGATGACGACGAGATCGCCGTCGGTGTGCTCGAGCCCGTTCGCGAGGTTGCCCGCCTTGAACCCGGCGTTGGTCGGGCGGGTCAGGTAGTCCACGTCCTCGTCCGCCGCCATCGCCCGCATGGCGGGCCGGCACCCGTCGTCGAGGACGACCAGCCGCATCGTGAGCGGGTACGGGTAGGCGAGCCGCTTCGCGTCGCGCACCGAGAGGCGGACGAGCTCGACCGGCTCGTCGTAGGTGGCGATGAGCACGTCCACGCGGATGGGCCGATCCCGCGCGAGCGGCGCGGCCCGGATCTCGTTCACCCTGCAAGGGGGCGCGCGCGGCTCGGGGTCCACCGCGCGCCACAGCGAGAGGAAGAAGAGCATCGCCGCGAGGTACGCCGCGGTCTCCGCCGCCGCGATCGCGATGGAGAACGCGAGCGCATCGGGGCTGAGCGACGACGTCCAGCGCCACACGAGGTAGTGGCCACCGAGCGCTGCGGCGAGCACTGCCGTGGCCTGGAACGCGAAGTCCCGCGACGCGCTCGCTGGGAGGGGCGCCGGCGGGACGCGTCCCTCGTAGGCGACGAAGTACGGCGGGGGGATCCGGGTCGCGGGGAGGCTCATGGCGCGAGGGCCGCGGCGGCGTCGTCGAACAGGGGGAACACCCCGTCGACCCGCGTCGCCGAGAGGAGCGCGCGGACTGGCCCGCGGGCGGACGCGAGGCGCAGCTCTCCGCCGGGAGCCATCTGCTTCAGCACCGCGACGAGCCCCGCCAGCGCGGAGCACTCGATGGCCTCGACGTCGGCGAGGCTCACGACGACGAGCGAGCGTCCCCGCGCGCGCTCGCCGACGACCTCGCGCAGCTCGCGCGCCGCGTCGGCGCCGAGCTCGCGCACGAGCGGCGTCACGATCAGCGCGCCGCCGGCCTCCTGGATCCGAGCGAAGAGCATGGAGGAGCCCCCGCTTTCCGGGCCGAGCGGGTCACCCGTTTCTGAACGTAGACCCGGGCGCTGGAACCGCAACCCTCCGAGGTGGCGACCTTGCGCCGCGCGCCTCCCGCTATGTCCGAGCGCGTGGGCGAGACACGTGTCGAGGCCGCGCGGCCGGCGAGCCGCCCTCCCGCGAAGGAGACGATGCACAGAGCTCGGCCGGCGCCTCCGGCACAACGCCTGCCACGCCATGACGCGGCGCCCCGCTCGTTTGCTTTGCGGCCGCCCCGGACAGACCTTGGATGAAAGGTCGCAAGCATCGGGGGGCTTCCATGCGCAGGCAGCTCGTGTCCGGGCTCTTCCTCACGGTCGTCGCAACGACGGCATCCGCAGGAGAATCGATCGCTGCGTCGCGCGCCGCGGAGTCGGCGTCGGGCGAGACGGCGCTCGCGGCGCTGCCGCCCGTGCCCCCCGTGATGACCACCGCCGAGGGCGCGACCGACGCGGCCGGTGGAGCCTCGCACATCCTGTCGGGCGCGCTGTACGGTGGCCTCGCAGGCGCCGTCATCGGCGCAGGGGTCGGGCTCATCGAGGGCGGCAACTACGGCCGCGACATCGGAGTCGGCGCCGGCGCCGGCATCCTCATCGGCGGCGCGCTCGGAGCGGCGAACGTCTTCGGCGACGCCCGGCCGCTCCCGGCCACGGACGGGCTCGGATCGACGGACCGCGCCCCGGTGATGCAGGCGCGGACCATCGGCCTCGCTGGACGGTTCTGATTTCGAGCTTCGCCGTCACGGCGCATGCGCATGGCGGTCGGGCCGCACGCCGCGCTGGGCGAGGCGCGCATCGAGCTCGTCGAGGATCGCGGAGTCGACGAACGCGTCGAACTTGCGGGCGAAGAACGCGCTGCTCCGCGAGAGCGCGTCGCCGTCCTCCACCGTCAGCACCCGGGGGCGGGTCGGCCCGGAGCTCCGTCAAGCGGAAACGCCTGCTCATCGTGGATGACGAGGTGCTCCTGCTGCGCGCCTTCGCCCGCGGCCTGCGGGACCACTACGACGTCACCGTGCTCTCCTCTCCCAAGGAGGCGCTCCGGCGGCTCGAGGCGGGCGAGTCGTGGGACGTCGTCCTCTCCGACTGATGATGCCGGGAATGGACGGGGCGGAGCTCGCGAGACGCGCCGTCCTCGCTCGTCCGGAGCTCGCGGATCGGATCGTGCTCATGACCGGCGGCACC
>WNFY01001582.1_pt1 | contig 24373 bp, 24 predicted proteins | sample 5400091 | NCBI WGS metagenome assembly WNFY01 (sample SAMN13153364, study PRJNA577476) | soil metagenome | isolation source: 60 cm soil or saprolite under grassland replicate 1 | place: USA:California | collected 2016-06-15 | reverse complement strand
TTTTTAACTGTGTGTTGAATAAAGCGTTGAGGAGGGAAGATTTTCCGACGCCGGTCTGACCCATGATCGATACTTTCAGAGGGATATTTTTCTCTTCTTCCAAGCGTTTTCTTACTTCATCACGTATCTGCAAATCCTTATTCATGAATAGTTCTCTCCTTGGTCTCTGAGGTGGTCACCGACCTCAGAGGTCGGTGACCACCTGTGTCCTGTTCTGCACTCAAGGCAATGGGCACGCTAACAGGTTGTTGTCGGACGTCGCCATGAAGAGGTGCGTCGACGTCGCGGCAAGCGCACGGCCATGTGGTGCCTTCCCAACTTCATTCCACTGAGCTGTGGGCTCCAGCACTCCAGAGCGCTTCCACAGCCTCTCACCGGCATCAATACAATAGAGTACATCTGCACTTGCAGCAAGTCCCACGACGTTGTCGGCAACTCCGAACTCCGTCCAATTGACCTCTGTAAAGCTCGGTGGTCTGTACCAGAGGTGGTTGTCCGACGTTGCGCACACGAGCTGGCCACCCAGGGTCGTCATATCTACGACGTTGTTGGCGTGGCCTGCCGGTATCCAGCTGGTTATCGTCGGAAATGTGAGTTTGCCGAAGAGGCGGTTGTGTGAATCCGCGCAGAAAAGGATGATCGAACTGACCGATGTAAGCCCCACCACATCATCTGTCTGCCCGTAGACCGTCCAGTCGACCTCACCCAATATGGGATCGCGAATCCAGAGTTGGTTGTCTCCAGTCGAGCAAAGGAGTTTAGTACCAAGCGTAGTCATCGTGCGAACGTTGTTGGCATGGCCAACGTCGTTCCACCCATCAAGACCTGGAGCCGATAGCGCCTGATAGGTCGACCACGGCGGCCCCGAGTCCTCCCACGTTGTGGGGTCCTCGCCTCCGGTGCCTCCGTCGCCATTGCCACTGCTGTTGAAAAGAGACACAATAGCATCCCATGCCATCTCGATCCAAGAGATAGCGCCGTTGATTGAACTCAACCAATCAGGGTTCCATGTGTGAAGGACTCCTAGGGAGACCGCTTGTCTCGACACTTGAGGATCGAATTGGTACGACCATACGTCTGTTCGGTCACTGACGCCTATGAATCGGCCATCGACGCCGAAGGTCTGCTTCTCGGTTACACCCCCATCGAGTACCTTTTGGTTCGCGTCCAGCAGCACAACCTGGACAGCGCCATGGAACCCTCCAAAGAGGACGGTTGATTGCGTGCGGGTTTTCGCCACGAGCAGCCCCTGATCTCCTAGGAGGCGAGCCTCGGTCCACATGAGGTGACCCTGGCTAAGCGGGATGAATACGTCTGCGTGAAGGTTAGGCATGTTGCACCTCTCATTGTATCAATCTTACTACCGAATAACGACGCACTATTTCAGTTGCGCATCCTATCTCTACCTCAAAGTCGCCGCACCCGCCTTGGAGATCGATTGCCTCTCCCCAACTCGGATAGATCGAATGAGGTGTCACGCAACGCCTCTAGCACGCCTCACCTAAAAACTACACTATCCGTTGTTGTTACCTAGCCTGTAAATTTTGAAATTTACACTCAGCCGCCTACGGCGGGTCACCCTGGTCGCTCTGCACTCTCCCTCGGTTGCTCGCGCCCGTCCCCTGCTGCTCACGACCAGGTCATCAGGCCCGGCGCGCCGAAGGTGCGCCCTTGAAGCCGTAGAGAAAGTTGTAACAGCCCCTGAGCAGGGCCTTTGTGCTATCCCGCTTGATGCTCTACACATGAGCTCCGCTTGATGCTTAACACTGCCTGTTTGGGCATGCCTCGCCGTGACGTTGTTCGTGGGAAGGCCTGTTAACTGATCCCATCAGGCCGAGGGTGATTAGGTGATCGGGTATGCAACGAAGTTGATCGTCGTGGATGGAGGAACGGTCACGGCGTTGTCCGGTCGCCCGACAACGTCGAAGCCCTCGTTGAGATCGTTCGAATCCCCCGCCAAGGCGGTGTAGGTATCTGGGGGAAGCGTGAGCGAATAGTACCCGTCAGCATCCGTCGTCGTATGCACGTTACCTCCGTAGAGATTCTTGAATTCCACGTAGGCGCCTTCATAAGGCTGGCCAGTGTCCCGGTATACAACCTGGCCGCTGACCGTTGTGCCCTGGTCAGCCGGTGATGCAGGTTCCGGCGGTGATACGGGGTCTGTAGTCTGGATGCCTGGTGTGACGGGCTGGGCTGATGTGATGTTACTTTCCGGGTAGCCGCTGGCTGATCCGCTGCCGCACCCCGCGATGGCGAGGACGGCCATAGCCAGGAGCGAGAAGAGAATAGCAAAGCGTAAAGTGGTGCGACGTGTGCTGTACATGGTTTCCTCCGTTTACTGAATTATATTAAATCCGTTTAATCACTACTTGTAAATTTTGAAATTCTATGAGCGGAATTTCGCTAATTACGTGGGCGGTAAAACGAGCAAGAAGAGGCGGAAACGGTTTTGCGCATTGCCCAGAAGCTAGCTCTTTTCCGCTCCGCAGGCCGAGTCTCCCCTTCCTGCGAACTCACTCGCATAATTAGCAAGATTCCGCCCACGTAATTTCAAAATTTACACCTAGCCAAAGATAGCGTTCACATCTCTTTGACTATGAGAGCATAGCAGAGATACTGTCCTACCGTCAGGTGACCAGAGTCCCCTTTAGGCTGGGAAGAATTCCTGGAGGAATTTGGGATTGTCCTGGTCAGATTAGGACAGGTGCCAAGGATAGCTGCGAGGTGTAGAACTTGCGGATAACTCGCGTTATTCGCGGTGAAGCCAGGCGTTTATTGCTGATAATACGCTTTTTGGCACCCTGAAACGAACTGCTTGGGGTGCTTTTCACGACCGTATCAGAGGCATTGGCGGCGTATGAACAATGGTTGCCGAGCCAGCCCCTATCCAACCACACCCGTCGGACGTATCTCACGCAAGTCAATCGCTATTGTAGCTATCTCTCGACACTCCACTGGGAGTATGGCCATCCCCTCCAGGAACCACATGCACGCGATTACGCGGTGCGTGACTACAAAACGGCTCTCAAGGTGGTTCACCACGCCAAGCCCAGTTCCGTCAATCTTGGCCTGGCAGCTGTCGATCATTTCTACCGGTTTCTTGAGCTGCCGACGCCTCACGTCGCGCGCGAAGACCTGCCCGCGCAGGCTCCTCGCGCCTTAGAGCCGCCAGAGCAAAAGCGGTTTCTGCGGGCAGTGGAGCGCTGTTCATCAGTGCGGGATCGTGCGCTTGCGCTACTGCTGTTCTACACAGGTCTACGCATCAGCGAATGCGCAGCGCTCAGCGTGGAGGACGTGCGGCTCTCTTCGCGCAAAGGGCTGGTCATTGTGCGCATGGGCAAGGGCAACACCTATCGAGAGGTCCCCTTGAATGCTGAAGTGCGAACGGCCCTTGACGCCTGGCTCCAACAGCGCCAGAAGTGGGTCTCGCAACGGAACGAATCGGCGCTGTTCCTCACGAAGCAAGGCACTCGCCTCGCCACACGCACCATTGATGATATTGTGCGGCGGCTCGGACAGGAAGCGCATCTCTCGCTCTCCGCCCATATCCTGCGGCACACCTGCTTGACCAGCCTCGTTCGCCAGGGCAACGACCTGGTGCTGGTAGCAGAACTGGCCGGACATCGGCGGCTGGAAACGACGCGCCGCTACAGCTTACCTTCTGCTGCAGATCGCGAAGCAACGATGGAAGGGCTCAAGGTGGACTACTGATGCCAGGACGTTTTCTGACCGATGCAGAACGGGAGCGCCTGACACGCTTTCCGGCAGAGGTGCCGCCCGAAGACCTCGTCAGCGCGTTTACACTCTCGCCCAAGGACATTACCAGGGTGTTACTGCACCGCGGTCAACCGAATTACCTGGGCTTCGGCTTGCAGATCTGTGCCGTACGCTATCTGGGCTTTGTGCCGGATGATCTCTCGACAGCACCCGCATCGGTCGTCAAGTATGTAGCACGGCAGCTTGGGGTTTCCCCGGAGGCGCTCATGCAGTACGGCACGCGCCCGCAGACACGCACCGATCACCTACAGGAAATTCTGTCCTACTTGGAATTTCGCGAGGCAAACACCACCGATCTGCAAGCACTCGCCACCTTTCTGCTGGAGCGTGCTCTGGAGCATGATAAACCCATGGTCCTCTTCCAGATGGGATGCTCACACCTCAAGTCTGAGCACATTGTTCGGCCTGGCGTGACGACCCTGGAGCGCATGGTGATCACCGCCCGCGAGCAGGCCGAACGTGAAACCTATCGTCGTCTGCAACTGTTGCTCACCGAGGAACTCCGCGTCAGGCTCGATCAGGTGCTGGTTCCTGATACGACCATCAAACGCACACCGCTGGTCTGGCTGCGGCAAGGTGCGGTATCCTTCTCCCCGACAGCCATCGTCAGGGAAATCGAGAAGCTGTCCTACGTCCGAGGCCTTGACGTCGAACGCTGGGACCTTAGCGCACTTACCCCCAATCGACGCAAGTTCCTGGCCCAGCTGGGCAAGAAATCGACCAATCAAGCATTACAGCGGACGCCCCCCGAGCGCCGCTACCCCATCCTCGTGGCCTTTTTGCGTCAGGTTGCCGAAGAACTGATGGATGAAATTATAGACCTCTTTGACCGCTGCATGGCACAAGTTGATTCCCGTGCTCGGCGGGATCTAGAGGAGTTCCGGCGCAACGCCGCACGAGCCACCAATGAGAAAGTGGTGATGTTCCAAGACCTGACAGGCATGGTGCTTGATCCGCAGATTGCCGATCCTGACCTGCGCACCCAGATCTACAAACGGCACCCCAAGGAGCGACTGCAGGCGGCCATGGAAGAAAGCGAGCGGCTTATGCGTCCCCCAGATGATAACTACTTTGATTTCTTGACCGGGCGTTACAACTACGTCCGCCAATTCGCCCCGGCGTTTCTCTCCGCCTTCACCTTTCGCGCCAACCAGCGGGGTGAGCCACTGGTGGAGGCGGTGTCTGTTTTGAACCGCATCAAACGAAAGGTACCGGAGAACGCCCCGGTGGACTTCGTGCCTGCAAAATGGCGGCACTACGTCATCGACAAGGAAAGCAAGATTGACCGGCACTACTACGAGATGTGTGTCCTGTGGGAATTGCGTGGAGCCTTGCGAGCAGGTGATATCTGGCTGGAAGGCAGTCGTCGCTACGCCAATCCGGAGACGTATCTCATCCCTCGTGATCAATGGGCAAACATGCGCACGGAAACCTGTCGGCTGGTGCAGGTTCCCGAACAAGCGAAAGCCCGTCTCGGGGAGCGACAGCAGGAACTGGAGGCACGCCTGTCCCAGTTCGACAAGGGGCTGCCGCGCAACAGCCAGGTGCGTATTGAGAAGGGAGAGTTGATTGTCTCGCCTTTGCGGGCAGAAGAGACCCCAGAGCGAGTCAGCATCCTCCAGCAGGCGGTGCAGGAAAGTTTGCCACTGGTGGAGTTGACCGACCTGCTCGTCGAAGTGGATAGCTGGACGCATTTTAGCCGCCACCTGGAGCATGCTGGGGGGAGCGAACCGCGGACGAAAGAGCAATTAACCCACCTCTATGCGGCCATCCTGGCGCAAGCCTGCAATCTGGGCATCACTGCTATGGCCCAGCTGGCTGACCTCTCCTATGAGCAGCTGGAATGGTGTACCAATTGGTACCTGCGCGAGGAGACGCTCCGTCCTGCCGTGACGACCATCGTCAACTACCAGTATCGCTTACCACTCAGTCGGAACTTCGGAGGCGGAACACTCTCTTCTTCCGATGGACAGCGCTTTCCCGTGGCGGTCAAGACTCGCAATGCCACCGCCCTGCCCCGCTATTTCGGTCTGGGACGAGGGCTGACCTTCTTTTCCTGGACCAGTGATCAGTACTCGCAGTACGGCTCGAAAGTTGCGCCGTCCACCAGCCGCGATGCGACCTACGTGCTGGATGAAATTCTGGACAACGAAACGGAACTGCCTATTGTCGAACATGCCACTGATACTGCCGGGTATACCGTTATGTAGACACTTGTACCCAAGGACGGCGTTCATTTCTCTAGAAGAGAACACATGACCCGTCAGAAAGGAGCAAGTGACCTATGAAAGTCCAACGTATTACAGCCAGTAGCATCGGCGCAGTGTTGTACACTATTGTTGATGACGACGATCAGCCCATTGAAGTGATCTCCAGCTTCATGCACCATCTGCATGCGCGCGATTTTTCTCCCAATACGCTCGCTGCCTACGCCTACGACCTGCTGCATTTCTTTTCGTTTTTGAAGCAGCACGATCTCACCTATCTCGATTTCACCCCCATCCATGCTTTAGAGCTGCTCGCCTACCTTCGGGCCATCCCGAGCCGGAAACCAGCACATCGTTTGAGCCTCGTCCTCTGCGCCTCTGAGGAGGGTGCCTCCGCAACCCATCTGGCAGCAACGACCATTAATCGCATGCTCGCGGCTATCTCCTCCTTCTACGAGTATCTCATTCTCTCAGGTCAGCTTGCCACACGGGAGAACCCCATCCAGAAGGTGGATGATCCTGTGACTGGGCGTGTTGCTGAGCGTCATCGCCCGTTCATGGGTCATGCCAGTCAGCAACGGCCCATTCGCCGCGTCGTTCGCGTCAAAACCGTCAGCCGTGTTCCACGCCCCATGAGCGACGAACAGATCAAAGCCCTGCTTGACTCGCTGCAATTGCTTCGGGATAAGGCCATGCTCTTGCTCATGCTGCAAGGAGGGCTTCGACCAGGTGAGGTCCTCAATCTCCACCTGGATGATATCCAATATGGAAGGAGGCGCGTGGTCATTCGCTACCGCGACGATCACCCAAAAGGAGTGCGCACCAAATCCCGGCGTGAGCGGGTTGTCGATCTGCACGAGCCAGAAGCCCTGCAAGCCGTGAGTGTTTACGTCATGCAAGAACGCCCTCAAGAGGCAGAGAGTTCCCTGGTGTTTCTGGTGGGAGGCCAGGGCAAGCGACGCCTTGAGCCGCTAAGCTATCATGCCTTGGTCAAACTGTTTGGACGACATTGTGAGCGGCTTGGTATCCGGGAACCGTGGGTCACACCACATGCGTTGCGGCATACTCACGCAACACGCATGTGGGAAGGTGGGATGCGTGAGCTGGCGTTGCAGAAACGTCTGGGGCATGCATCGCTAGAATCGACCCGAGTCTACACCCAGGTTTCTGATCCCATCGTCGTTGCTGAATATCGCCGGGCGCTTGGCCAGGAGGACGTGCCATGACTGTTCCCGCCCATCGTCAAGCGGCCTCTCTCCTCCCACCACGGCATGCCAGTGAGGAAGAATATGCCGCCTTTGTGCTCGAACACCACGGGAGTTTGGGTTCACAAAACTACTACCTGCAGATCCGTCGCGAGTTTGTCGAAGCCTATCCTGACCTGCAAGCATGGTTTGCCGCTCCATTAGCAGAGCGAGTAGGCAGACTCCGCCATCAACCCCGCTCCCATTTCTTCGGACGCGTATCCTATCGGGCACGCCCCTACCTGTATTTTCTGGCCTTACACGGCTACGTCACTTTCGATTGGGAGTGGCTCATGAGTGTCCCTACCATCCACATTTGGGAACTTTTCAATGCAGTTCAGATCCCAGCCGATGTTGAGCGGCTCGTCGAGGAAGCGGTGCAGTTGGGATACAACCGCCTCTCCTCTTCCCAGGATTTGCGCTGGGTGGTGAGCCGCCTTTTCCTGCACACCGGCACCTGGCGGGTGGATCAGATCACGGAGGCAGCCTGCGATGAGCTTGCTGAAGCCGTGCGCACCTTCGGAGAACGGCCCGACATTGCCCTCTTTCATGGCTCGGCAGAAGAGTACCGACGACGGGCGCGCAAAAGCTACCTCACGGCTATCCATCGCTTGAAAGTCGTCCTCTACCATCGTGGGCAAGCCACGACAGAACCCTGGAAAATCATGCCGAAGTACGCCGAACCATCTCCTGGTCACCCGCGTCTGCTTGCTACCATTAATCGCTATCTCGTAGCCCGACGCTTGACGAGTCGTCCGGCAACGGTGGTACGCCTTGAGGTGTCCTTCCGCCGTTTCATGCAATGGCTGGACCAGACCTACCCTCAGATCGAGACATTTGCGGAGGTGACACGTGACCATCTTTTTGAATTCGCAGAGTGGCTCTCTGCTTGGAAGGGCAGGCATTCAGGGCAACCCCTCAGTACGCTGACCAAGCGGGGAAACCTCTCTGCCTTATCCGTGTTCTTCCGTGATACGGCCAGCTGGGAGTGGGACGATGTACCTGGCCGCCCACTGCTTGGGGTGGGAGATTTGCCCAAATTGCCAGAGCGTGTTCCACGCTATGTCCCGGATGATGAGCTGGCACGGCTCATGACAGCCATTCGTCAGCTTCCCTGTTCCTATCAGCGGGCAGCTTTACTCATTGCCCGCTGGAGTGGAGCGCGACGCGATGAAATCCGCCGATTGTCTGTGGATTGCCTGGATGCCTATCCAGATGGAACACCACGGTTACGTATTCCTGCAGGGAAAACCAAGCGGGAGCGGATGATCCCTCTCCACGAAGAGGCAGCAGCAGCTATTCGCGAGATTCAGACGTTGCGCTGTACGCAGGACCGAGGGCTGCGCGATACGCAGACGGGAGTTGTCACCCACTATCTGTTCTTGCACTTAGGTCGGCTCTTCTCTAACTACTATCTGTTTGAGCGGTCCCTGCAACAAGCCTGTGAAGCAGCCGGGCTCCTCGATGGAGAGGGGAAACATACCATCTCTGCTCATCGGCTCCGCCACACCGTTGGGACCCAGCTCGCCGAACGAGGGGCGAAGCTCCATACGATCATGTCTATTCTTGGCCACACCAGTGTTTCCATGACGTTGGTGTATGCACAAATCAGTGATCGCGAGGTCCTCAAGGATTACCTGACGGTGCTTGGTCCTGGGGCGGCCATTGCAGGACCGTTTGCAGAAACGCTCAGATCAGGTGAGTTACCAGCGTCCTCGGTAGACTGGCTCAAGTCGAACTTCTTCAAAACAGAGCTAGAGCTGGGACGCTGTTTACGCTTACCGCAGGAAGGTCCCTGCGAATGTGATCTCTATCTCACCTGCGCCAAGTTTGTGACGACGCCGGAGTATGCTCCACGTCTGCGCCGTCGTCGCAAGCAGGAATTCGCTCTCATTGAGGATGCGAAGACGCATGGATGGGTACGGGAGGAGGAGCGCCATCGATGTACCGTCAAACGAATTGAACAGCTTCTTACAGAGCTGGCAGAGCCGATGGATGGTCCGGAGGCCATTGATTGAAATAGCATGAACAGCATGCACGCGACACGCTGTTGCATAACTCATACGATGGGGAGTTATGCAACAAGAAAGGAAAGGCCATGGCACGCGCACGCCTCTACACTTGTATTGAATATGTGACAGCAACAGAAGATCGCTATTTGATGCTGGATGCAACTGAGGGAACCACAAAGTCAATGGGACATCTCCAACGGGACTCGCCAGAATGGTTTGCTTGGCTGGAGACGCTGGTTTCCTTCCATTTTACTGGCAAACGTGGATGCTTTACGGCACGCAAAGACCAGAAGAAACGTGGCTATGGATATTGGTATGCCTACCGCAAACACCAGAAAAAGCTGTTCATCAGCTATCTTGGAACTACCGAGAAACTCACCCTGGCACATCTCGAAGAAGTGGCCGCGGTCCTGGAGCAAAAAGCGTTGCATAACTTGTGATTTTACGAGTTATGCAACGCTTTTTGCTCCAGGATCACAACAGCACTATGATTGACTCAACGGAAATGTCATGCTACTATGTCGTATATACCTCAAAGAAGTGTCTACATAAACACCGAAATGCTCTTTGCCCTCTTCGACTTGCTCGGCTTGCAGTTCGCCCCGCGTATTCGCGACCTGGGGGAGCAGCAGCTCTACCGCATGGATCGGACGAAGACGTACCGGCATATCGAACCCTTGCTCAAAGGGACGATCAATCAGGAGCTGATCGTGCATGCCTGGGATGATCTGATCCGGGTGGCCGGGTCGCTCAAACGAGGCTGGGTAACAGCGTCCCTCTTTCTCAGTCGCATGCAGGCGTATCCTCGTCAAAACGCTCTCGCGCGCGCTTTACAGGAATATGGTCGCCTGGTGAAGACGCTCTTCATCTTGCGCTATCTGGAAAACCCAGACTACCGACGGCGCATAAACACTCAGCTCAACAAGGGGGAGGCCCTGCATGCTCTCCGGCAGTTTCTCTTTTTCGCCAATCAGGGCTACATTCGACGGCATCAACCCGAAGATCAAGCCAATCAAGCCAGTTGTCTCAATCTCGTGACCAATGCAGTAGTGACCTGGAACACGATCTATATGATGGATGCCATTGCGAACTTGCGAGCGAAAGGGCATATAGTAGCAGACAGTGATCTCGTGCATCTGTCCCCAGCATTGTACGCGCATATTAATCGCTACGGGAAATACCATTTCGAGGCGGGGCCTGAACTTGAGCAGCAACCACACCGTCCTCTCCGTCAACCATCAGTTCTGAAGGCTTAACGTTGGTTTTTGTCCGATTGCTACGGAAACCCCGGGAAGTGCTCTTGAGCAAGTCCTGCATAGTGTAACGCCTCTTGTTCTTCTTTGCACTGCGCATACGCTTCGCTCAGCCCCATAAGAACATCGCTTCTCAAGAGCGATGTGTCGTCACCAAGAGCATGCAACGCTTTATGAAAGATGGGAATTGCTGCTTGTGGTTGGCGCGGATAATAGCAATGTGAGTAGGTGTATCCCAAATACATCCATGATGCGGCCTGGAGCTTGTTATCCTGTGAGAGAGTCGCATAACGAACGGCTTCCTTACAGCATGTCTCTCTGGCTGTAAAATTGAGCTGATGCATCACGACGATGCCTTGGATGATGGATGTTTGAGTGGCAAGGCGCGCTGCCACTTGTTGATACGGTGATGGCCGTAAAGCTATGGTTGTCAGCGATGGAACAAATCTGGTGAGAATGTCACCGACTGCGGCAAATCCTGCTCCTTTCATGAGATGCCAGCAGGAAGTGACGCTAGCAGCACACAGTGGAAGAAACTCCTCGATAGCAGTATCTGAAACTAACCCAGGCCCCCAAATGAGAGTAGTTGGTAATGCAGCAATGGTCACCAGTGCTTGTCTTCGTGAGAGAGCCTGGTGCTTTTCCACGTTGTACTGCTGTAACTGCTTGTCGATCATTTGAATCTCCTGATCCACTAGCATTTGAAGCTCATCGCAAAAGGATGCTCTTCCTCGCCACATCCCTATCATCATAAGTATCTGTGCTTGCTTCATGCCAAACCACGCAGCCCAATCTCTTGCCGCATCCGTCATGATCCCGTCTTCTTGGGGTGTGAGGAGATCCGCTTCTTCTTGAGTCAAGGTCATGAAGCCTGCAGATGGTCCCTCTTGCTGTTCCGAATGATCCCTCTGCTCCTGTGCGAGAGGGGTTTTCTTGAGGAGAAAGCCAAAGCCCAATTCCTCGGCAGTTTTGCCAAAGGCGTCACAGAGCAGCTTGAGCGAACTCAGGCGCGGGACCTGCGTCCCATACTCCCAACGGGAATATGCCTCGATGCTCACGTTCGCCTTCTCCGCAGCCATGGCCAGGGTCCAACAGTTTTCCAGCCGTACCGCGATGAGTAATTCGTTGGGAACTGGTTCTGATTTCATCCATCCCTCTGAGCGTACCTGAAGACGCACCCCCTGACAAGCGTTTTAAGCCCATCCATAACAAAACGACGAAGAAACGACCAAGAAACGACTACCAGTATTGTACCTGCTCTTGTTGCCTGCTTCAAGTTTCTCTCAAACGGCAAAAGAACGACAGGAGATCGGCAACCGCTCGCCATGTTCTCGCCTGCCTCTTTCACGCATACTTGCCGCAGGAAATACCGTTTCTCATCACGCGAAAGGAAGATCGACATGGACGTGACGTTACAGGTGAACCTCTGGTTTTTGGTATCCCTGTGCCTGTTCTGCCTCATCATCGGTGGATTACTGTTCAGTCGGAGTGGTGGGAGCCGCTACCGCTAGTCGGAAAGAAGAATGCGTATGGATACGACAACCGTTGTCCTCATCATCTGCCTGTGCCTGGCCAGCTTCGTGCTCGGCATGATCGTGATGGCCATCATCCTGCATCCCTATCGCAGAGAACTCAAGCGGGCGCGTCAGCGTGAGGCTGCACGCCGGCACTATCAGGGGCAGTTGCGGGATCTGGATCGACGGTGAGGGGAGCAAAGATGATACAAGCATTAATCCATCACTATACGCAACTGCGTGATAACGCGCGGGAGCAGCTGGGCAAGGGGCATGTAGACTACGTGGCGTACTGCAATATCATCGATGCGTTCAGCAAACCTGATCCGAAACAAGCACTGCTGGTCAAGATCGCTGTGGCCCAGGATGCCATCGTTCGCAATGATCAGCGCAACTGGAACCGGCGCGAGGGGTACCGAGGGTACTACCGCAGGGAAATCGTGCTCTTTGAGCAGGCGTTGCGGGATCTGGATGATGTGCGTGGGGGGAGCTTATGAAGCTGCGGGATGCGCGAACGGAACTGCGTGCGTTGGGCTTTGTGCGCCGACCAGGCAAAGGCAGCCATGAGATCTGGACGGACCCTGCGTCCCCACAACGGCGCGTGGTGCTCTACGGAAGAGATGGTGAGGACATCCACCACTACCAGGCCGCACGGGTGCGCAAGTTCAAGAGAGGCTCGATGGGAGACCCGCAGCGAGAGGAGGTGCAGAATGGTACGACGCTTTAAACACAAATTGGAGCGGCACCTGGAGCAGCCGCGCGTCCTGCGCTGCAAGCGGTGCGCAGAACACTGCGAGACGCTCTGCTCAGGGTGCGGCCAGCCGGTCTGTTTGCGGCATAATGCGGCTTCCAGGTCCTCTTTTGAGGTGGTCTGCCTGGATTGCCTCCTGGCGCGCTCGGTCACGGTGGCTCCACCTGGTAGCAGGGAAGCAAGCTGATCGGATGGATACGGTGTAGCTAAAAGAGCAAGAATGGAGCAACGGTACTTTCGAGCATCATTGGCCTCTCGGTGTGATTCTGACGAAAAGATCCGTCGTGCCATCTCACTCCTCAACGTGTGCTCAGAGAGCGGTGCTCTCTCAAGGAGCCATGCTCCATACCGAGCAGTCCGCCATGCATGCGAATGTGTCGCGGCCACAACGCTTGTCGCGCTCTTGCGCAGGCTTCTGGGCGATGGCCTCGCCTGTGACATCATTCAGTCTCCTCCACCGTCGTGATCTGAAAGACCGGGTGTCGCGGTGCCTCACCCTCAAAAGCCTCCAAGGGCGCATCTTTCGCGACATCGAAGTACGGTCGAACCACACGGACCCGGCTGAGATACTCTTTGAGGACTGGTGCAGCCTCCCTGGCTTGCAGTTCGGTCACAGAGATCACAAGAGAACGGCGACCACGGGTGAGGGTTGCCGTCCCTGCGGCACGGAGGTTGCGTACCCACTGCACGATGCCGTAAGGTGCGACCAAGAAGCGTTCTCCGTCCTGCTCAACGAGGAGCACAGGAACCGTATGCGGCTGACCACTTTTGCGTCCGCGTACGGTCAGCAGCGACATTGTTCCCATCGTGACGCCAGCCCGCAGAAGCGCTATGAACAGTGCATCTCCTATGCGATCAGCGAAAGTGATCTGAAGCGTTTTCGCCATGAACGGGTCCCTTCTTTCTTCTCGTCTTCGCTTTCCCTCGAGATTGGCTTGTAGTGGGTGTTTGTGAGAAGCTCAAAGTGTCAACCACTGACATCGTATCACAGATTGGGGCAGGAAAGGTACGTTTCGGAGGCAGTTGAAGAGTACCTGTACTCCAGAAGTGGGCGAACAGAGCAACGATGAGATGTCACTCACACGGCGGCTGGCTTGTTGTGGCAGACCGTCGCTCTTGTGCTTCACTACAGAACAAAGGCGGATATCCAATCGGGAGGATATCCGCTTTCTCCATGGGTCACAGGCTCCTCTGCCTGCGTGTGGTGGGTTTGCCTGGTGCTACGGATGGGGTTGTGACACCTGGAAGCAGGCCACATCATACTGAGAGACAGCATTGGCGCTATTGGCTGTCGTAGCTGATATGCCGTTGCCGGCGTAGACAATGCCAGCTGTTCCTGGGTCCGTCTCATTAAATGCTGATCCAGGAGCACTGGCTGCCTGCCCTGGCTCATTGGGAGCAGTCGAAGAGAGGCATGTCTGATCTGGCTGCCCTTGTGTAGCGGAACTTGCTGCAAATACTGACGTGACTGGAGGAAAGGCCAGGGCAACCACCAGGATGGTGGCGGTGATGCCTTTCACAAGAAAACGCTTCATGGTTCAGTTCCTTTCTCTAAACTATGTTTCTAATGATCCCCTGTCCGATAATACGGGCGCGGGTTACAGGGTTCATGAGTGAGGGTGAGTGTCAATCACACAAACCCTGTGAGAACGTGATGAACGTGGCTCTGAGCGGTGCAAACCGTGCTCAAAATCGGTCCTCTCAAACGAGGTCGCCAGACTTCATTGCTGCCAGCAGGGATGTATGGCGAAGTGGTTGGGGAACGTGGCAATGTGCAGTAAGAATGGAGTAGCGGTGCCTTCAAGTGCACCGCTGCTCTTGTGTCTGTCGTCAGTTCTACGGTTATAAAAATAAACACAGAGCTTGCCGTGAGAAGCGTTTCAGAACAACGTTTCTTGATTCTCCTCGTTCTCCGACTTCAGGCGCTTTTTTGCCTTCCGCCTCCGTTCCTCGACCATCTTGCGGATTGACGATGCCGGCGGGAGATCCTCTGGCATGGGTGCATGCATGGCCTCGATCGCCTTGCGCACCTGATCACCGATGAAATAATGCGCCTGGGATGCCTCATCCAGGCTATCAACGGGGTCGCGGTTGAGTTTCGCCTCGGTTTGCACATTCTTGAAGTCGATCGCAGACAGTTCCTCGCGGGTGATATTATCCAGGTAGTCCTCGCGCTCAGGAATGCCTTTGCGTTCCTTGAGCTCTTCGACCGTATGATGGTGCAATCCCAAATAGCCTGCGTCAACAAAAATGCCAAACGTCTCGCTGTTCACCCCGGACTGATATGCCGCATCTGCCAGTTGCTTATAACTCTCGCTCACCTTGAGGCGAAGCGCGAGGCGCTTCTCTTGTTCTAACCTGGCCTGGTGCATATCGTAGAACTCGGCAGTAAAGGAGAAGAAGTTCTGCGCAGCGGAAATCTGCGGTTTTTCTGGGTCGCCGTTCTGGGCAATAAGGTAACATGCTCGCTTACTCAGAAAATAGTCCTTGACCGGCATTTTTGCGCCTTTGCCTGCAGTGATCACCTTAGTGGTTTCACTAAAGTGATCCGCCAGTTCCAGGCCACTCTCTGTGGCAGAGGTCATGGCTTTCTTGATGACACGCTGAAAGTTCTGCCAGTAATCATAGCCCAGGAGCGGCATGAGATCCCGTGCGCTCCAATACTCGACTCCATAGATATTCGTCTGCTTGATGGAGTCGAAATCCGGTGATGATGTTGCCATAGGTCCCTCCTCGCTCCCCTCGTGATCGTAAAATCACAACTTTAGCTTACTGCAGGCACTGGTGCCTGTTGCCAACTTCACGGATTGCGGCTAGTTGGCGATAGGTGGCTGGGCCATAACTGGCATCGAATCGCCCTAATGGCTGCTCGCATAACGGACAGCGAGCAAGGATTTGATCGCCGTTGCTCTGGAATGTGACATGCACGGAGGGAGCTGTACCGCCAGTGATCCATCTGACGACGTGATCGCCTTCATGGCGAAATCGATGTTGGTTTTGACTCAGCGTTTCTCTAATTTTCTGCTCTGCTGTCAGCATGTGGTTATAGTCCTCTCTTACTCAGGTGTTTGAGCTGCTGGATACCCTTTGCATCCAGAGGGAAGATGTAAGCGGTGCGTCCGAGGGCACGCGATTTATCTACCATCAGCTGGAATCCTAAATGTCTCACCAATCTATCGCCCTCTGCCGTGGCTGTAACGGTGTAGAGGTTCTCGATTTGGTACCCATTGTCCCTCATGTTCAGTATTACTCCTGCCATTCGAGTGGTCATGAGTCCGCCATAGAAACGTTGCAGTTGGTGAGAAAGCCGCGGATCAACTGCCATGACATCAATGTAAATATTGAATGGCTCAAGCCGTATGAAAGGCAACACCTCTTTGACCGTGATTTCTCGCTCGATGCGTCGCCCTACGAGAAGATCATCGAGGAATTCCGGAGGGAAGCGGAACATTGACAGATATCCGACAACATGCCCCGAATCCTTTAACGACCAGAACGTATACTCTGACTTCTGCTGGAACGCGATTCTCTCTGGCAGCGGTGTAATATATTCACTCCCAAAACAACGGATTCCAATATCCATCTCTTCTACCTGATCTCCAGGAGTAGATCGTGAGAAGACGAGTCGGTCTTGCCGCTCAAAAACCATGTTCATGGCAAGTGCGAGCGCATCAATATCTCGTTTCGGATAAACGCCTTGCTTATATCCTGGCGGTGTGACCTTTGGAATTTGTCTCGCATTTACTTTGCGATGAAATATGGTTTTTGATAACCCAAGTTTTGCCATGGCCTCGCTCGCTGTATAGAATTCGTCACTCATCGAGTGCCCGCTTGCTCATCCGCTTTAGGTAAAAGCAAAGTGAACGTTGCGCCCTCTCCAGGTTGACTCGTTACCTGTAGCACTCCATGATTACGTAGAGCATTACGACGAGCACTCCACAGCCCAAAACCGGAACTGCCTTTCGAGGAGAAGAACAGTTCGAAGATCCTCGATTTTTGGGGCTCAGGGATGCCGGGACCAGTATCGGCCACTTCCAGGGCAACCGAGCGCCCTTCATTGCGAGCACGCAACATAATTTGTCCTCCTTTGGACAAAACATCAACGGCGTTGCTGATGAGGTTATATAACACATCCAGCACTAAACGACGAATGACGAAGACAGAGGCGACATCAGGACCAGCCTCCACAGTCAAGGAAATAGAAGAAGGAAGGAACAATTGCTTCTTCGTCTCTTCAAACAGCTCTTGTGGAGAGATGAGGATAAATGGTTCGTCGATCTCCTCGTGGTCTATCAGATTCCTCAAGCGATCTTTGAGATCATTACTGAACGTCAGTACCGTGCGTGAGGACTCTACAATACTCTCCAGCTTTCTGGAAATCACGGAGTTGGTTACATGCAAGATACCCAGTTCCGCCCGAATTGTATCAGCAAAGGTATCAATCAAGCCCAACGAATTGCCGAGGCGATGTGTCAGTTCATAGGCCGATTGACCAAGGGTGCTCATCAATTCGGCGGCAAAGGCACGTTGCTCAAAGGTCTGGCGTTCCTGCATCGTTTCTTGGTAGTGCAAGCTAGCTTCTATAAACATTCTTTCTTGTTGGCTAATCGCCTCTGGCCGTTGTGTCATCCATCTCGTTGCCTCTACTAGTAGGATGCCATGTAATAGTATTCCCTCATCTCTAGTACTTTTTTCCCATTGGCGTAGTGTGTCGCGTAAGCGTTCTTGCCAGATGCGAAATTCACGATTTGCCTCAATCCACATGCGTAATCGTTGCCAGTTGCTAATCAGTGCTTCATGTACGATCTCGACTATCTCTTCACTATTTGTTTTATCTAGCCCACTTACGACTAAACGAGCATCAGCAAGGCGTGCGACTACGTTCCAGTCTTCTTCTCCTATTTGAACTCGAGTAGCAAGACGGCGTGTGTCTTCCGTTCCCTCACCAGGATGGACAAGTTGGACAAAAACTCTTTGTGCCTGTTGCTGCTCTTCTCTACTTAGCATCCTGTACGTATCTTCCGCATAGCTAGCGAGTGCTTGCTCGATTCCTCCGATTTCCTTATAAGCACTGTGCGTTAGCCGGCCTTCTTGCTGTTTTGCCCAGAGGAGCGTTAGGGTGAACTCCACTAATGGCGAGTTGCCCGGCTCTCGTTTAACTGCATCAACAATACGTTCAGCAAGTCCATCTTCAATAATGACCTCAAGCTGTTGAGCTGGCTTCGTAATCGCATCGTACAACTCCTGCTGGTTCATTGGACTGAGTTTCAGATCGTTGTGTTGTAACACATCAGCAAAAGGACGATAAAGAAGGGCTTGGCCAAGAAAATCTGCCCTCAGAGTAATGACAAGTGTGAAGTTCCTTGTTCGTTGTTGTGAAACGGTACGAATCGTCTGTAGGAAGGTATCGAGGAAATGTTGACGAGTATCTGCGTCCTGGCACAATGTATATATTTCCTCAAATTGATCCATAAATAGCAGGACATGGGAAGCAGAGTGCTTCTGTAGGATTCTTGCAATAACATCGTAGAGGGTGATCTCCCCACATTTGAGCGGTTCTGCAAGCTTGTTGATTCGTGCCAATCGATCTATTTCATCCATCTGAGGTTCAAGTAATGGGAGAAATGCAGCAGCTAGTGCTTGGAAGGGACGCTCTCCCGGACGTAAAGTGGCAACCTGCCACTTTCCTTCATAACGAAGACGAGGGAACAGACCTGCAAAGACGAGGGAAGATTTGCCACACCCGGAGGGTCCGATAACAGCGATAAAAGGGTTCTTGCGCACATATTCTAGTAGTTGTGCAGAGAATATATCCCTCCCGAAAAAGAAGGGGGCATCAAGTTCTCGGAATGCAAATAAACCCCGGTAGGGATTTTCTCGTATTTCTTGTAATCTGTGTGGTTTTGCGCGTCGAATGGGTGCTCTATTCTTCTGCGGCGGGAAGAGGGGAGTAGCAGATATTTTCTCAACAGCATTTCGAATACCTTGAGCTATGTTCGTTAACGCCTCATCATGGTTAGGCCAACTGGTTACAGGTAGAGCATTTGTGGGGAGCACTTGTAATTTGCCAAACGGCGCACCTTTCCAGTCAATTGGCCGAAGGATAATCGGAATCACACTGGCTCTTCCTGCAGCGTGACGATCCATTGCTCGTTTCATTTCAGTGCTATAGCAATATTGGGAAGCCATAAAATCTGCACTGATTAGAAGTAGGATGATTGAGGCGCTATCCAGTTGCTCATCGACCTCTTGCGACCAGTCGGTTCCTGCAGTGATCCGTCGATCATGCCAGGTAGAGATGATTCTTTGCTGCCGCAAGAGGGAAAGGTGCTTCTCCAATTCTCTGCGTAACTGCTCGTCTTCATGAGCATAAGAAATGAACAGGGTAGTTGGCCCGGAGCGCTTCATCGTTTACGAAATGCCTCCTTTTCCTCAGTGTCACTTAATCCCTCTCTAATATAGCACTTTTTGTCCAGTTATCAAGTAAATAGAGTACTGCGATATATTATATAATGGTCTTATGTTGTTTGTATGTGCTTTCCCTTGCTGATATGCGGTATATTATTAGGTGTCCTTCTATAAGTAGAGAAGAAGAGAGGATAGAGCATTATTGGTGCTCTAATTTCCATATAGCTATAGCATCTTTATATGGCTGAAGCGGCTTGAGGTCAGATAGATCTATATCCAAGTGAAATATTTCCCTCGTATTATTTTTAACCCCTAGGCTAACAAAGCCAGCGTTTCTCAAGATTCGCTTACCAAACTCAAAGCCCCCACAGGCATCGATGCTTTTGATATCGATACCTTGCTTGCCCCATTCGACAAGCGTTTGAGAGCCAAACCTACGTAATAGTATAGATGCATAATATTCTCTCTTTGTAATTGGTGCATTTGTTGTGGTCATAGTGTCAATGATGATGCACTCCAGTCGATGTCCTGGTTCAAATTGTTCTATCATCTCATTAGGAAACTGCCAGCCTCTTTTTCCTTCTCTGAATTCAAGGATGGCCTCATGTTGTAGTGGTACGATGTCTAAGGAGGCAACCAGTGCATGGTAGTTGTAGAGGACAAATGTTGAATGTGGGTTTACCTCAAGAAACCTCCTGCGAGCAGCTACGCGCTCAGGTGATCGAGAGAACTCTCCAAAGTTCAAGTAGGCCATGCGATTTAAGTCCTCAAGGTCATTAAATGTTGCTGTGCGATATTCTAATGATGGGATGTCGGCTATCAGCAGTGTATACTCAATTTTTTCGGCTAATGCATCAATTTCTGCTTTCAGATAATAGCCGTGGGAGCCAACCAGTGTCGTTTTTTTAATTGCTCCTTGTTTAACGTGATGGTTAAACATGTCCCTTGTCATACCTAGCCGTTTCTGGGCCTCCTGTGCGGTATAGTATTTACCCGCTGCTTGTTGTGAGAGATTTTCAAGAGCTTTTTTCCTGTTTCTCCTTGGAGTACTTTCCGACATGCAGATCTCCTTTACGTGACTGTGTGGTAAATTATAGCACACCCTCATCAGTAGACATAGTAACTCTTTCAACATGAATGCATCAAAAAGTTAGCTTAAGCGTGAATTCGCATGAAAACCTCTTGACATGGGAGTGTTGTCTCTGTATAATTGTGTTGAAAGTGTTAAAGTGTTCACATAGGGAGCGAGGTAATAGCATCGAATGATCATTGCTGATGGAGAGAGTTATTGTAACGCGAAAGAGGCAGCTACCTATCTCAGTATTAAACGCAGCATGTTCTATAACAACGTGCGTTCTCAGGTAAAGACTTATAGGATAGGAGCTGGACGGAGGTTGTTTTATAAGATTACAGACCTCGAAGTATTTCGGGGTATTCAACAAGTTGCAAGCTAATCATGGCAGCGTAGATGATCGGTGCTGAAACCACCAACCATCTACTGATCCACACAGAAAGGTAAGCTTTCTATGCAGACTACAACTATTCTACCAACAAATGAAACAACCACCAAATTAGGGGAAGTCGTATGCGACGGGGATGGTTGCTGGAATAAGGCGTCCGGCTTTGACGGTGATCAAGTGGCGTTTGTCTGTTCAGAGCATGAGTCGCAGGACACAACAAATCACACAATCACCTATGCTCGTAAGACAATTACCCTCCCTCCCGATCCCGATCTAGACGAATATTGTCCATCTATTCCCGCTCTGCATACGTACGAGATGGCGGTAGCGGAAGGCACCGGCTTGGCATATATCGATGAAGCCATTGATGGAGACTCCTGCTATACCGTGGTTCATCTTCCAAGCGGCAAGTTTCTCAATGTAGGTTGGTTTGTCGAAACCGAGAGGTTAGCTCAACTGTGGATTGACTGGCTCGTACGATTTGCTGATTGGACGGGCCTACTTCCTCGCATACGAGACAAGCAACTGTTCGAGGTGTTTGCTCTGGTAAGTGCGGGGATGTTGATTGACCCGACGTTTGATCCTGAGCATCCTGGCTTTGATCCAAGCACGGTGCAGTTTGCGCCTGCTGATGCGGTGTGAGTGGAGACTTATGTAGAGAAGGACCAGTATGGAGGTCAATATGAAGTACCCTACGCCACAGAAAAAATATTATGTGTACACAGCGTCTTATCCAGGTTGCTTTATAGATGATGATGGCACTGACCTGAGTAACATAGTGTTTTACGTTGGCAAGGGTACTACAAGGCCCAAAGGGTATCAGCAGAGGATGCATGATCATGAACTTGAGGCAGCAAACGGGGGCAGTGGAGTAAAGTGTGATGCTATCCGCAAAATCTGGAAAAAAGTTAGGCAGGTTCAGTGGGAGATCGTGTTTGAGACATTTTGGGATTACGAAGCTCTTGCTATTGAAAAAGAGCATATCAGGAGTTATGCAGGTCCGTACCTTACAAATCTTACTCACAATTTTGTTCTCAGCTCAAACATCCTGCGATATGCAGAAGAGCAAGAGGATTTGAAGGATGAACAGTTAAGAAAAGATTATGGCGTCAAGTGGTTCTTGGAGATGACTCGTAAGGTTGCTAGAACCAGCAGGCCATCCCAACAAGAGGTTGCTAAAGCTCCTAAGAGCAGAAAAGAAAGAAAATTTACGCCAGAGCATATGGCTCACATTGCTGAGCGACGTAGTAAGACCTGGACAGGATTTGTCTCTCCCAATGGGGAGGTATATCGCCAGATCACGAATTTGAGGCAATTCGCTTTAAAGCACGAGTTAGACCCAAGCAACTTATACCAAGTTGCAAAAGGAACATTGCGACAAACAAAGGGATGGCGTTCTTTGCAACTTTTAGCAGAAGGGCAATACAATGGCGGTTGAAGTCAAAACCACATTACGCCAGCTCCGTGAGGAACTGACCAATCCGAAAGTCTCGCAGGAAACCACGGCGCGCAAGGTTGGCATATCCCTGCAATGGTACAGACAGTTAGAAGCAGGTGGCCAGAGTACCAGTTTTACGACAGCGAACGCCATCCTCAGAGCGTTCAATGAAGAGCGCCAGGCACGGGGGTTGGCCGAGCTGACGCTCGATCAGCTTGGGTTGACGATTGTGTAAGCTCATCAATCGGCGAGATGGCGCGAAACGACTAAAGAACGACCAAGAAACGGCGAACCAACGGCATGCAGGCGAGAACAGAAGAGCGCTACACTAGCGGTAAGGCGCAAAGGGAAGAAGGACGACATGAAGCTATCTCAGACATCACAGAGCGCCAGCAGTAGCGCACCGACCATTTCGAACAAAGAGCAGTTATTGGCAGGGCTGGTCGCATCGCTCAAGATGCTGTTAGTGGCGCTTTCGCTGGTGGTGCTGTTCTTTGTGCTGGTCATAAAGGCAATCGTCGGGTTGGTGATGGTCGCTCTTACCGCGCTCAATATGGTGGCGGAATGGGGGATTGGGCAGGTGGCCTCTGTTGAGGAGGTGAAACAATTCGCCAGTTTTTTAGTCGTCAGTGCGAGGTGACTGTTATGAGGAAAAGATATCGGCAGCAGCAGACCGTGGAGAGTGACCGCGCTCCGTATCAAGAGGCGCGTTATTCGCAGCAGGCACGCGCACCTCGGGAGACCGGTGGAGTACGATGGACGATGGTTCTGTGCGTGTCCATTCTGGGCCTGCTCATCATTGGCGCGGTCATCCTGGGCATCATGTCTCTTGCTGATGTCATACACGGTCATCCGGGGATGACGTGGCAGCATTTCACGGCGTGGCTGCAATCGAACCTGTGGTGGCTCATTGGGGGCCCTCTTGTTGCACTGGTCGTCTTCAAGGTGGTGCTACCTGTCCACGAGACGCGTGCATACACCGCCGTGGAACGGGCGGAGGCCCGGCGCATAAATGAGGAGACAAAGCGGCTCCGTGAAATCCGCTACCACAACGAAGAGCATATGCCCGATGGCTATATTCCGCTTCCCGACGCGCTTGGGAACTATGGGCAGGTGATCCATTCCGATCGACGGGTGACCTATCTTCTGCCAGGCAACGCGCCGGCGGGCAATGCTGGTATCAATCCGAAGCACCTGATGGATTTCATGGAACGGATGCGCAACGTGGTCGATGCTGATGAATACGAGGAGGAGGAGCCCAGACGGATTGCGCCGTCGAAGATCCTGCTCAGTCAGCAGATCGAGCGTGGCGAAACTGCGCCGGATGAGGAGCAGAGCGTGTTCGGATACCCGATCGACACCTACCAGCCGATGAAGGTCCTGCTGTTTGATCGCGAGCAGAACTTTGTCAATAGCCTCTTCATTATTGGCGAACAGGGACAAGGCAAGAGTACCATTGGTTCCTACTTTGCCGCCCTGACGGTTTTTCATCGTGGCTATATCCTGCTGATCGATCCCGACGCCGAGCAGGAACAGAGCCTCTACAAGCGCCTGGGGCTGCTCAAAAACTTCTTGTTATGCGAAGTCGCTGATACTCCTGAGAAAGCAGAGCGGCTCCTGGATCTCGCTGAGCAGGAAATCGAGTCTCCGGGGGAGTACCCACTCCTGCTTCTCGTCGACGAGTTCTCCATGATCATGCGGCAGAAGAAGTTGGGCGGCAAGTGGCAGAAGGTTGCCGACCGGATAGCCAATACGGTCGAGAATTACGCCACTCGTGGTCGCAAACGTCTGCGCCGCGCGATCGTGTTCGGCCAGATATCCAATGCAACGCGTACGGGCGGAACGGAGCTGCGTGATGCGTGTGCGCAAATCGTTTTCAAAACGCCGTACAGAAAAGCCGCGCTCGTGTTGGGGGATGCCGAGGATGAGGAGATCGCCGAGCTCGCGCCATCGCTCACACCAGGAATGGCGATCGTCCTGCAAAAGAGTGACTCCTACATCATGCAGTTCACGTTTCCCGATGAGCGCGGCTTGCAGATCATTGCTGAGGTGAGAGCCGAGAGTGATGTGCTGGTCAGGCGATCTGATCTGGATGGGCAGATGTTGCCTTTCCCACGGTTGCGTGTGGTGATCGATGACTCTGGAAAGGACCAGGGGGCTTTCAACGAAGATGAGGAGGGCTTTCAAGACCTTTCTGACTTTTCAGCACCAACACAAAAAATGATCGATTCGAGCCGCATACGACAGCCAACGACTGGAAAGCTGGAAGGCGGCTTGAAAGGTCTTGAGAAGACCTTTGAAAGTCTTTC
>WNFY01001303.1_pt1 | contig 24420 bp, 25 predicted proteins | sample 5400091 | NCBI WGS metagenome assembly WNFY01 (sample SAMN13153364, study PRJNA577476) | soil metagenome | isolation source: 60 cm soil or saprolite under grassland replicate 1 | place: USA:California | collected 2016-06-15 | reverse complement strand
CGCTGCGCGACCGCGGCCACGACATCGTCCTGCTCGCCAATCATTTCCTGAAGAAATTCGCCGTGCAGATGGGCAACAAGGTCGTGCGCCTCTCGCCGGAGAGCCTGAATACGATGAAGGGATACGACTGGCCGGGCAACGTTCGCGTGCTGGAGAACACCATTGAGCGCGCGGTGGCCATGTCCAGCGAAGAGGAGCTGCGCGTCGAGCTGCCCGTCTCCGGCAACGGCAGCATGCCTACCGCTGCGGCGCTGGCAGGTGCGCCCGGCGTCGCGCTGCCCGCCGAAGGAGTCGACCTGGAGCGCTATGTCGCCGACATCGAAAAGAGCTTGCTGCAATCGGCGCTGCGCCGCTGCAACGGCACCCAGACCCGCGCCGCCGAACTGCTCAAGCTCAGCTACCGCAGCTTCCGCCACATGATGAAGAAGTACGACCTGGCATAGAGCAGAAATCAGATCGACCTGACGGTGCCCCACATCTGCCCTCCTTTGGCAGATGTGGGGCTGTTGCTGTTGTTTGTTCTTGGTGGAGCATCAGCAGGACCGTTCAGAGCTTTTCAACCGCCAACGACGGCAGTTTCTAGTTGGCGCACCGCTGATCGAGTAGGTCCTCCGCGTGCCCACCGCCGTCTTCTTCGCTCGTCTCCAAGACGTAAAACTCACCGCCCTTGCTCGCCCCGATCACCGCAATCCCGTGGTGCTGCATCGCGCTCTTGCCGACTTGGCGCATCACCACCAGAAACGGGCTGCTCTCGCCCGTGAGCGTGCTCACCTTCACTGCCCGATAAGTGTGTTGCCGGGGACCGAATTTGGGGAGCTCGCGCGGCCTCGCCGGAAACCACGGAATGTCTGCGTCCTCTAAAGCTGCGCTCACCGCGCGATCGACGCATGAAATGTGGATGTGAAGCTGCGGCTGGCTGCGCCTGTGCGCCGAGTTGATGGCGAGCGCGGTGCGCGAAGGCGGCTGCCCGGGAAGTTCCCGCGACCAGCGCCACGCCTCCGCCCAAAGGTCCACGAATGGCGGATTGAAGATGCGCTGATCCTCCACGCCGCCCACGCGCTCTAGCGGGATGAGCAGGTAACCCTCTGGCTTTTCCGCAGCGCAGTCCTTGGTGATCGCATAGTCTCGCGCTGCAGTTTTCGAATGCGCGCAGCAGTTTGGATTGCGCTTCAGGTCCATCGCGCATTCCTCTGCCAGCACCAGCAGAGCATTCGGGATGGGATTTGCTGGGCAAGCTTCGGCGCTTCGCGTTCTGCATCCCGCATCGAAGCTCTGCTCGGTCTGCGCGCGCAGCGGCGCCAGGAGCGAAACCACAAGCGTCAGCACTGCGACGAAAACGACCCGGTCTCGAATACATGGGTTTCGCGGCACGCCATGCCGATCTCTAAGCCAGCCACTCATAAATTGCCGGCCAGCTCTCATATGGAGCGCGCATTCCTGCCATGCTCTCGATGTGCGTTCCACGAAGCCGCAGCCCCTGCTTCTCGCGACTCCCCACAACCTCCAGTAAACTTTCCGATTGGCACGGCGGCGTAATTCGATCGTCCGTCGCAACTACATTCAGCAACCGCGCGCGGATCTTCCGCAGATCCACGCACCGCTCCCCGATCATCAACTCCCCGCGCATCAGGCGATCGCTGCGATACAAATCCACCAGGTCGCGAAACAGAGCGCCAGTCAGCGGCACCAGATCCGTTGCCCACTGGCTCATCGCATGCCAGTGACGCCTGAACTCGGGATCGGCAAAGTGCTTCCATAACTCGCGATAAGGCCGGACCGCGCTGTTCATCGGGTCGGCCATCATAGCGCCGCAGGCGATCCACTCTCCGGGCACATTGCCGGCGAGCACGCGATCCAGGGCAAACCACCGCTCATCGACCATACGCGCCAGGGGAATTGCTTCGCGGCACCCGAAGTCAATCGGCGCCGTGACGAGGACGAGATCGCGCAGGCCCTCGGGAGACAAGGCCGCATGAATAGCGGCGAACAGGCCGCCAGTCGACCAGCCCAGCATGCTGTACTCACGCGCTCCCGCGATCTGCTTCACGGCATCTACCGCGGCGGGAAGGTAGTCCTGCACGTATCCGCTCAGCCCCAGCGCTTGGTCCTCAATGCCAGGCCGGCCCCAATCGAGAAGGAACACGTCCAGACCCCGCCGGCGCATCCAGTCCACGAAGCTGTGTCCAGGATGGAGGTCCAAAATGTTGGGCCGCCCGATAGGAGCGTAAACAACCAGAAGGGGAATGCGGCGCCGCCGTTTGGGGCCGGCACTCTCGTAGCGGTACAGTCTCGCCTTGTTCTGCGACCACACCACCCGTCGCGGAGTTTGGACAGCAATACTTAGGCTTGCCATGGAAGACCTCATAGAATATTGAAAGATTTCGAGCGGGGTCCCCACCAAGCCCGTGTTTGGCTTGTTGGGGCAAAAGCCCGCCTCTATACTGACATCATGTGGTACATCCTTCGCTTCCTCTGGAACGCCACTCGCGGCCATCGCCTCGCTCCGTGGCGCAGCCCGTATCTGCGCTGGCGTTTGGAGACCTATACCGGCCTCAAGATGGAAAAGATCGGGCTGCCGCAGATCTGCACCATCTTCCTGCATGAGCACCGGCAGATGTGGCGCTTCCTGCAGTGGACCGCGCGGATGGAGAACTACGCCCGCGTCCATCCCCGCAACCCCTCGACCCAGGACTGGGGCTGACAGCACTCGCCTAACCTGAGTTTCGTTAGGCGGGGTAGTTGTAAAAACCTGGATTTCAAAACTCTACCAGCACGTCCGCCCCTCGTCCTGCTTTTGCCACATGTGCCGCCGAGCCGCGGTTGCATGCGATCTCCAGCAGTCCCATGCTGTTGAGCACCGCAAACAGCTCGCCCGCCTGACCTTCGGCATAGGTGCCGCGAATCACCGCCACCTCGTTTTGCCCGATCCTGATCTTCACGCGCGCCTCTGCGGTAAAGAGTTCGGGCGCATTCTCCGGGGTCAGGTTGGTGACCAGGTTGCCGAACTTGTCCACCTTGAGCACCGCGCCTTTGATTGCACGCTCGGAGATCACCTTCGGCTTGGGCAGCGCAAAGCGCACGTAGTCGGTGATCTCAGGGCCGAACTTTTCCGGCTCCACTCCTTTGCTCAGCCAACCGGCGCAGGGCGCAAAGATGTCACGCCCGTGGAAGGTGCTGCTCACCGGCTCGCGGAAGTAATGCGTCGCCGTGATGTGCCGCACCAGCACGCGCTCTTCCTTCTCCATCACCAGCGAGAGCACGCCATTGTCCGGCGCGATGAAGTAGTGCTTGTCGGTGCGCACCAGCAGGGGCCGGCGCGAGGTGCCCACGCCCGGATCAACCACCACCAGGTGGATCGTGTCTACCGGAAAATAGCTGTAGGCCTGCCCGATTGTCAGCGCCCCGTCCAGCACGTCGAACGAGTTCACCGCGTTGCACAGGTCTACGATCTGCGCCGCCGGGTTAACGCCGAGGATCACCCCGCGCATCACGCCTACGAAATGGTCCGAGCTGCCGAAGTCCGTCGTCAGTGTCACCAGCCGCGTCGCCGCCAACTGCTGCCCTCCTATCTTCACCGGATCATTTTCACACGAATGCGCCAAATACCTGAGAGTACCGAAGTTCTACCTTGAGGCTTTGAATACTTGAAACTGGTTGAATCGTGAAACTCTTAAACCTGAATTTTGCCCGATGCTAAAATGAGTTTTCCTTAAAAGTGAGCGCCCCTTGTTCATCCACGTGTTGATGCGCATCTTCATCGTGCTCCTGCTGGTCGCCGCCAACGGCTTTTTCGCGGCGGCGGAGTACTCGCTGGTCAGCATTCGCGACACCCGCCTCGAGCAACTGATCCAGCAAGGACGCACCGGTGCGCGCATCATCCGCAAGCTGCACCATAAGCTCGACGAAGTACTGAACGGCATTCAGATCGGCGTAACCATGGCCTCGCTTGCCCTCGGCTGGATCGGCGAAGAGGCCATGGCCCGGTTGCTCGAGCCGCCGCTGGCCCGCCTGCCGCACTCCCAGTTCTTTGCCCATGCCGTGGCGACGTTTCTCGCCTTCGCGCTCATTACCTATCTGCACGTGATCCTCGGCGAAGTGGTGCCCAAGTCGATCGCGCTGCAGAAGGTGGAACAGGTTGCGCTGGCTGTGGCCCCGCCGCTGGATCTTTTCATCACCATCTTCCGTCCCATTACGCGCACCATGGCTGCCTCCTCCGGCTGGTTCCTGCGCTGCTGCGGATGGACGCGCGTTCGCGAAGGCGGCGTGCACACGCCCGAGGAACTCAAACTCAGCATCACCGCCTCGCGCCGCCGTGGTCTCATCAGCTCGCTGCAGGAGTCGCTGCTGCATCGTGCACTCGACTTGGAGACCATCGCCGTGCGCGAGATCATGGTGCCGCGGCCGGACATCTTCTCCCTTCCTGGCGACATGCCGCTGGAGCAGGCCATCTCGCAGGTGGTAGAAGAGCAGCACTCGCGCGTCCCCGTCTACGACGCAGCCCGCGGGCCGGAGGCCATCGTCGGCGTACTCTACGCAAAGGACCTCATGGCGTGGATGCTGTCCCGGCTGCAGCGGTCACGGCCTCCCGCAGCGCAACCCAATATTGGCGCACCCGGGCTGGCCGTGCGGCACATCATGCGCGATGTGCTCGTGGTCCCCGAGAGCAAGCCGCTGCCGGACCTGCTCACCGAATTCAAGAATCGCCGCCGCCACCTCGCCGTGGTGGTCGATGAGTTCGGCTCCACCGCCGGCCTGGTCACCGTAGAAGATGTACTCGAACAGCTCGTGGGCGAAATCGAGGACGAGTTCGATGTGGCCGGCCGCGCCCGCCACCTCAATCCGGCATCGCTGGTGCTCGAAGGCGCGCTCAACATCCGCGACCTTGAGACCCAATACAACATCCGCCTGCCGCGCGATGAAGGCTTTGAAACCCTTGGCGGCTTCGTCCTGGCGCAACTCCAGCGCGTCCCCAAGCCCGGAGATTCGTTCCTTTATCAGCAGCACCGCTTCACCGTGCTCGAGATGGAGGGCCGGCGCGTCGGCGCCGTCAAGGTCGATCTGCTTCCTGGCTCGGCGGCGGCGCATTCCGACGACGCCGCCGAAGGAACACGCGAGCGATGATCCGGCCGATGCTCCGCCGATTCGGCAGCCGTCTCGCCTATATGCTGCCTGTGGTGTGGCTGGTGGTCTCGGTCGTCTTCTTCCTCATCCACCTCGTCCCGGGCGATCCCATCCAGGCGATGCTCGGCGAGGGCGCTGCCGCAGCCGACCTCGAGGCCGCGCGCCACACCTATGGACTCGATGTGCCGCTGGGCGTGCAGTATGTGCGTTACTGGCGCGGCGTTCTGCACGGCGATCTCGGTCGCTCGCTGCGCCTCAATCAGCCGGTCGGCTCTCTGGTGGCACATGCCTATCCTGCCACGCTGGCGCTCACCGTCGCGGCGCTTTCGATTGCCATCCTGCTCTCCATCCCTGCGGGCGTGCGCTCGGCCACGCGCCGTAATCGCTGGGATGACCGCGCGCTCGGCTTTGTCAGCCTGCTCGGCCTTTCGGTCCCAAATTTCGCGCTCGGCCCGATGCTCATTCTGCTCTTCGCCATCCGGCTCGACCTGCTGCCGGTCTCCGGCGCGGGGAGCTGGCGCAACCTCGTGTTGCCGGCGCTGACGATGGGCGCATCGCTCGCGGCGATCCTCACGCGCATGGTGCGCACCAGCATGCTGGAAGAGCTGGGCCAGGACTACATTCGCACGGCGCGCGCCAAAGGCCTCAGCGAGCGCGTGGTGGTCTACCGCCACGCGCTGCGCAACGCGCTCATTCCCGTTGTCACAGTCTTGGGGCTGCAGTTCGGCGCGCTGCTCGCGGGCGCGATCGTCACCGAGACCATCTTTTCCTGGCCCGGGATCGGACGGCTCACGCTGACCGCCATCAATAATCGCGACTACGCGGTGGTGCAGGGATGCCTGCTCTGCATCGGCCTTACTTACGTTGCGGTAAACTTCCTCACCGACGTTGTCTACTCCGCGCTGAACCCGCGCATACGACAATGAGGTATCCGCGCCAACGCAATCGATTCCACAATAGACATCCAGCCCCGCAAATCGTATCTTCTTCACGGCCCATTGTGTTTGCTTTAGCTCTGGACTTTTTGCGGACGACATGAAAAGGAGCAATGGACAGCTACGGTGCCTTGTTCTGCTGATCGCGGCCTGGATCGCGATCTCGGTGGGCCATTTTGCGACTGGTGTGAGTACACATGGTCTGCATGTGATTCACATTATTCTCGGTGGATTGTACCTACTCGTTGTGATAGCGGCTGCGATTTGGTTCGGGATCGTGGGGGCACTTGTAAGCTCGATTGCCGTTACGGCGGTTTTCATCCCTTACATGCTCGTTATCTGGCGAAATCAGCCGATGGAGAATGCCAACCAATATGCCATGATTATCGTTTACTGGATCGTGGCATTAACTTCGGGGGCGCTGGTTTGGCGACGCGAAACGGAGTTGCAACGGCATCTGGCCAGCGAACGTGCCGCCGACCGCAGAGCAGTCATCGAAGCGTTGGCCGGGCTCTCTAATGCCTTGGGTGCGCGCGACGAGTATACCCGCGAACACAGTGAACATGTTGCAGCGCTCACGATGGCCATTGCAAGCGAGCTTGGATTGACTGAGGAGCGAATCGAGCTGGCCCGGCTTGCTGCACTCGTACATGACATCGGCAAGATCGGTGTACCCGATAACATTCTCTGGAAACCCGGCAGGTTGTCCGAAGAGGAGCGCCAAGCGATACAACGGCATGCGGCGCTCGCGGCCGACATCCTGCGGCCCATTCACGGCGCTGGCGAAATAGCCAACATCATCCGTGCACATCACGAATGTCCAGACGGCAGCGGCTACCCGGAGGGGCTCAGGGACGAGGCGATTCCGCGAGAAGCAAAAATCATTCGCGTGGCCGATGTCTACGCTTCCCTGGTCGAACAACGCCCGTATAAAGCTGGCATGAATTCGGACTCGGCATTGAATTTGTTATCCCAGGGAGAGGGGGCGAAGTTCGACCCTGCAAGCGTCCATGCACTGAGGCGGTTGATAGCAAAATCCCAGACTGCGGAAAGCGACTAAGTCTGTGACGCTGGCTCAGATCAGGTCTAAACAAGGTGCAAAGCTTCCAAGCCGGTTCTTTGCCGGAACAGGGCATACCGGAATAGAGTAAGGGTGTAGCTGAAAACTATCGTGTCATGACGCCGCAACTCTCCAGCCTCGCCCGATCCATTCGCCGCAATCCGCTGGCGATGATCGGCTCCGTGCTCATCGTCATCCTCGCGATCTGTGCGGCCTTTGGGCCATGGCTTGCACCGCGCGATCCCGCCCTTATCGATCTCGCCGCGCGGCTGCAGCCGCCCTCGGCACATCATCTGCTCGGCACCGATGAACTGGGCCGCGATATTCTCTCTCGCCTGCTTTATGGCGCACGCTACGCCATGCTCGTCGGCAGCTCGGTCGTCGCCGGATCGCTGCTGCTTGGCACGATCGCCGGCTCACTTGCGGGATACTACGGCGGCCGCCTCGACCGGTTGCTCAACGTCATCCTCTTCAACGCCTTTCTTTCCTTTCCCGGAATCCTGCTGGCCATCGCCTTCGTCGCGTTCCTTGGCCCCGGCCTGCACAATCTCGTGATCGCCCTCATCATCGGCGGATGGGTGGGCTACGCGCGCCTGGTGCGCGCGCAAGTGCTGGCGGCGCGAGAGCGCGAATACGTGGAAGCTGCGCGCGCACTCGGCGCAACCGACCTGCGCATCCTGCTGCGCCACATCCTGCCCAACATCGTGCAGCCGGTCATCGTGCAGGCCGCCATCGGTATGGCGGGCGCGATCCTCGCCGAAGGCACGATGAGCTTCCTCGGCTTGGGCGTGCCGCCGCCAACCCCAAGCTGGGGCGCGATGCTCAACGACGGCCGCTCGCACCTGTTCGACTCGCCGCACGTCGTCCTCTTTCCCGCAGCCGCCGTGATGCTCGCGGTGTTGGCCTTCAACTTCGTCGGGGACGCCCTGCGCGACCACCTCGATCCACGCTCGCGAATCCAGGCGGGGCTGTGACATCGAGCTGTGACATCGAGGCGAGTGGCCGCCTCTTGTCTCTGCGCAATGTAGGAAGCCTGAATAATGTCTGTTGCCGCAGCTCTCGTGCGTCGTGCTGGTCTGCCTGACTTTTGCCCCTCAAGCGCTTACAGTGCGTTCTTCTCTCCTGAGCGAAGCCAGGCAGCTCAATCGTGTGCCGCCGGGCCAAGCGGAATAACTCCCCTCAATCCCGCGCTGGCATCGTAGTGTTTTGTCACTTTGGGTCCGCTCGCACGAACTCAAGGGCGGGGTCGAGAATGAACCTCGCGTGGACCCGAGATCGAAGTGGCCGGATAGGAACAAAGGAGGTCCCGTGCTAGGAACGCTTCTGATTGTGCTGTTTATTTTGCTCCTGATCGGAGCATTTCCGACTTGGCCATACAGCCGCAGCTGGGGATACTACCCGAGCGGTGGACTGGGGCTGGTGTTGCTGATTCTGATCATTCTGCTGCTGCTGGGTTACTTGTAAGAACGCCCGTGCGGCACCCGCCTCGAGCGCTCCGTCCCAGCTCCGGCTGGGTCGGAGTTTTATGCGGTGAGAAACCGGCCCTTTTTTGGCTAGGGCGGGGTAGTTGACTTTGGTCTTGCTGCTTGAAACGTCCGTGGCAAAAATCAAAAACCCCGCCCTAACCAAAAGAAGGTTAGGACGGGGCACCCTCAGCTTTTGTTCAACCTTGAAACTTTTGAAACTTTGAAACTTTGAAGCTTGCTTTTGCTAATCCTGCCGCCGCTTCAGCGTAGGCCGGTCGTCTGCGCTCTTCGTCTCGTCCTTGCCAACGGTGTCGCTTGAGGTCGTGGCGCGCCGCAGCGTGGGGCCCTTGTCCTTGCCGCCGTCCACTTTGCGCCGGTTCTCCAGCGCTGCCAGGCGGGTCTTCACGTCCTGGAACTCCGAGGTGTCCACCACGTACTGCGGCTTGGGCGGAAGGATGGTGGAAATCTCTTTTTGCGTGCGCCCCATGCGTCCGGGCGTCGGCGGATGCGATTCGAAGGCTTTGGCGACGAAGCCCGGCTTTTTCTTCTCCAGCGCCTGCACCTTCTCGAAGAACTGCGGGAAGGCCTGCGGGTCGTAGCCCGCGGCATAAAGATACTGCACTCCCAGGTAGTCCGCCTGCGCCTCGAAGTTGCGCTGGAACTTCATAAACGTCAGCGGCACTCCGATGCCGGCTGCCTCGTAGATTCCATAGCCGATCCCGCCGCCCATGAAGATCAGCGGAATCGATGCCAGCTGCGCCAGGTTGCCGCGCGTCTGCTGTCGCGCCGCATGGCAGGCGGCCACGTGGGCGATCTCGTGCGCCATCACCCCGGCGAGTTCCGCCTCGCTGTCGGCCGCCAGGATCAACCCGCTCTGCACATAAAAGTAGCCGCCCGGCAGGGCAAAGGCGTTCACCGAATCGTCGTCGAGCACCTTCACCGTGAACGGCACCTTGGCATCCGAGTTGCGCACCAGGTTCTGCGCGATGCGGTTGATGTACTCGCTTACCACCGGATCATTGACCACCCTGGCGCTCTGCTCCACCTGCATGGAGAAGGCCTTGCCCAGCCGCACCTGGCTCTCCAGCGAATACCAGTTGCCCAGGCCCTTGCTGCATCCCACGTTGCGATTGCCTACGGCGCTCACGTCATCGGTCTTGCCATCGTGGGGGAAGTCCAACTCGTCCTTCTCAGCCGGCTCCTTCCCGGACTTGTCCTTCGCGTCTTTGGCGGCGGACTGCGTCTTGGCCGCTTTGCCTTTGGCTGCTGTGGTCCCGCTATCGGAGGCCGTGGTTCCGGCGGTCTCCTGCGCCACGCTGTAGCCGAAGAGCGCCAATGCCAGCGTCAGCAGCAGCACAAATCTGAATCTCATAATCCTCGCCTTCTACGTGGCCCGAACAGATGTGGAACAGACCCTTACCATATTAGAGCTACTCCGCACCCCTGGGTTGTACACCACTTATCGCAGCGGCCCTCTTTCAGAGCCCTTTTCTATCTACGCCTGTTCGGGAAGATCTCACCCCAGCAAGAGACGGTTTGCTGGGAACCCCGGATCGCGAGCGTAGGGTGCCCGGGTCCCGCTCCGCTTCTCTTTCGACGGTGACCCGGACGACGGTGACCCGGGGTCGATGCCGACCTGGGCTGTCTATCGCAGGTTGTTGGCCAGGTTCCTGCGCCGGTTTCCACAGCCTTTCTGCGTTATACTGCCCGCAGCCGGAGCTGTTTGGCTTCCACACTCTTTCAAGGGGACTCATGGCTTCCACTGCTGAAGGCCACCTCGCATTTGAAGACTCTGCCAGCGAATTCCAATCGTTGGAGGACAAGGTTTACCGCGCCATCGAACTGCTCAAGGAGGCGCGCGCGCAAAAGGCAGCCGCCGAACTGGAGCTGGCCGCAGTACGCGAGCTGCTCGAGGCGCAGAGCACCGAGACCGACTCCGTCCGCCGGCAGCTTGAGGCGCTGCAGCAGGAGCGCGCCGCCATCCGCCAGCGCGTCGAAAAGCTGCTCGGCGAGGTGGACGCCATCCTCGAGCAGTAGCAAGCGCGGTTCAAAACCGCGGTTCAAAACCGCAGTTCAAAACGAAGATGAGGAGCGGGGCGATGGACGAAAACACGGCCGAAACCAGCAGCATCCGCGTCGAGATCTACGACGAGAGCTACCATCTTCGCGGCTCCGACACCGCCTACATCCAGCACCTGGCCGAGGTGGTCGACGCCAAGATGCGCGCCGTCGCCCAGCACACAAGCACCGTAGACTCGCTGCGCGTCGCCGTTCTTGCTGCCCTGAACATTGCCGACGAGTACTACCAGCTCCGGCGCAAGTACGAGGGCATCGAACGCGAGCACAGCCGCAGCACCACTCACCTCCGTGCACTCGATATGGCCCTGGATACCGCCCTTGACGAGGCGCTCTCGGAGATGCGCCGCACCGGCTAAGGGGCGGCCCGCCATCATGCCAGCTTCCCCAGCGGCGGAACGTTCTGCCGCGCCGCACTCCGGACTGAGGACCTCTGTCCCCAGGGAAGTGGTTCTAGCCTGCTGCATTGCAGCGCCGCTCTGCCTTCTTGTCTGCCATTCCGCCATCGCCGGCGATCCATGGGTACTCTCGTCGCTCTTTCAATACCTCGCAATAATCTTCTTCGCGGTTCTTATACTGCGTCTACTGCCTCCCTTTCATCAGCACGATCCCCTTCCTGAATACACGCAAGCGGAATGTGCCCAGCCGGAACGCGCCGGGCCTGCTGGCTTGCTCATCGCCCTCGCAGTGGGAACATTGGCCTACGCCAGAACGGTTACTTTTTTCTTCATCAGTGACGATTTCGAGCATCTCGCCGTACTTCGCCAACCGTTCACGGTGTCGCTCTGGCCGCAGTTCACCAGGGGACAGTTCGACGGACACACGTATATCTTTTATCGGCCGCTTGGGTTTGCCAGTCTCTTCCTGGAATACCGCCTGTGGCACAACTGGGCTCCTGGATATCATCTGACCTCTCTCGTGCTGCATCTCCTTGCCGTGGCGGGTGTCTATTATTTTTGCAAGCAACTCGCACTGAGCCACCGCTCCTGCGTGGCTGCAGCGCTTGTCTTTGCCGTTCTTCCGGTCAACGTTCAGGCGCTCACCTGGAGCGCATGCCGGTTCGATCAGCTTGCAACTACCTTCGGGATCTGGTCTCTGGTTTCGGCTGCTGGCTTCCGCAGAACAGGGCGGAAGGCGTTCTACTGGATGGGCCTTCTCCTTTTCGTGCTCGCGGTGCTCTCCAAGGAGAACGCCTATGTCATCCCGCTCCTCTGGCTGGCGCTCGAATTCCTGACCTTCGCACCACAGCCTGAACCGAGTGCAAACCGCAGCTATCGTTCGCCAGGCGTTTGGGCACCGCTGCTCGGGTACATCCTGGTTCCGCTGTTGATGTGGGCCCTTCGCATACGCATTCTGGGCGGAATTGGAGGCTACTATCTCACACAGGACGGCACTCCGGTCGCGAAGCACTTTGGACGAGCATCGGTGACAGGCATTCTCGTTCACGCGCCTGCGGAGACGCTGTTTGGCTACAACTGCCTCCAGTCGCACAGGTGGGGGCTGATCGCGGCCGCAGTGACGGCGGCGATATTTCTGACGCTTTGCTTTTTCGCAAAGACAACCCGGAAATCGACACGCATTGTTGGGTTCTGCCTGCTATGGCTCTTTGCCGCTGCGGCTCCGGCGCACTTCTATTTTGGCCAGCGCGATCCGGCCTTGTTTTATTCCAGGACGTTGTACTTCGGCTCCATCGCAGCCGCAATCCTGATCGGCACACTTCTCGGGCAGACTTTTCGTAGTCCCGATCCCAAAACTCATCGCCTTTGGACTTTTGCCGTGGTGCTACTCCTGGCTGTGAGCCTTCAGCACAACCTTGAGGCCTGGCGGCGTGCCGATCGCGTCTCAAGGGAATTCCAAGCATTTTTGCTGGAGAGATTGCCTGACCCGCCGCCCAATCTCACGCTGCACATCGGCGGAGTTCCGACGATCCTGGAAGGAGTGCCCGTGTTCACGACTGGGCTGGAGAACGCGGCCCGCTTCGCTTATTCATGGCGGACAGACATTTATGTCAGACACACCGAGTATGAAAATCATCGTCCGCCCGCAGATGCCGCCAACCGCTACCTTCTCTTCCGGTGATCCTCTTCAGTGATCCGCAGGCCGAAAATCCCGCTCTCGCGCAACTTTCTTTCAGCCATCGGGTTTTTAGCCGTGAAGATCTCTGGCGACGGGTCCCCAGGTGCCTGGTACTGGCGTTGGGGCTGAACCGGAGCGGCGCATTGCGTGTGCCTCGAAGTTATCGGTGCGCAATGCGGGCTTTCATGAATATTGCATAGGAGACTGTATGACATACCTTCGAAAACACTGGACGATCGCGCTGGTCGTGCTGACTGCATCGCTGATGTCGTTGATGCCTGCCACCGCCGCCGCGCGGGTCCACGTTGGTGTGGGCGTCGGCTTCTGGGGGCCGGTCTACCCAGCTTACTATGGCTACTATCGCCCGTATCCCTACTGGGGACCCTATTACGGCGGATACTACACTCCGTATTATGGCGGTTATTACGGCTATCCCGGCTACCGTGCGGCGGGCGGGGTGAAAATCAAGAGCCCCGAGCCCGACGCGGAGATCTACATCAACGGCTCGCTGGCCGGGCGCGCCCACGACCTGAAGAAGTTTTACCTAAAGCCCGGCACCTACGATATTGAGCAGCGAATCGACGATGACGTGCAGAGCACGCGGATTTACGTGCTCGCCGACCGCACGGTGAAGATCGAGTTCGGACACGCCGGCGAGGGGCACCGTGCAGCGCCGCCCCCTCCGCGCGGGCGTTATCGAGAATACGAGCGAGAGAGAGAGTACGAGCGCGATAATAATTACGATCGCGAGAGAGAGTACGAGCGCTACGGGCGCGACAAAGATTACGATAGGGACAAAGATTACGATCGGGACAAAGACTAGTAAATAAGCACCTTCCGGCTTGGTAGAGCGGGTAATCCCTCTCTCTCTCTATGCGGCTCCCTCCTCGGCCGCAATGCCGCCAGGGCTGGTCCTTCACCGGGTCAGCTTTGGCGGCATTCGATTTCCCAACAGAGCTGGGCTAATCTTCGTCGCCGCCCGGCAGCAGGTCTCCGGCATGGCCAAAGATTGAAAATGCCTGTTTTTCGCCGTTCTTGGGCAGGAAGGTGACCCGCGTCGGCTTCTTCTCCCAGAGCGGCGCATCGCAGTTGGCCTCCGGAAGCTCGCCCTGGCTGGCGCTTCCGAGCTCTTTCTTCAGCACCGGCTTCTTGCGCCCCAGCTGCATCACCACCGCGCTCAGCATGGCGCCGTCGTCGCTCACCCCGCAATAGGCCACGTAGTCGCGGAACCAGCTTGCCTGCGAATAGAAGGGGTCGAAATCCGCCAGCGGAAGCTGCGTCAGATGGCCGGTTAGCCGGTCCACCAGCAGCCAGCCGCCGCGCTGCCAGACCCAATTTGCGCCCTTCCCCTCTTCCGCCGGCAGGTTGTTGTTGAGCCGGTAGGCCCGCCGGACGACGAACAGCCGGTCGGTGACCTCATGGACATCGCCCGTGACAAACTCCCGCAGCTTGCCGTCTACGGAGAGGCTGCGCACCTTCATCGGCGCGGTATGCTCTTCGTCCGCGCCCAGGAAGAGCGTTACAAGCAATGGCTTGCCGAAGCCGATCCCGTGGGGCTTGTTTTTCTCGGCGGCGAGAAGGGGACTAAGTAGAAGCTGGATGAGCAGAGCAGAGCAGAGCAGGCCGGATCGCATACCAAATTCAGCCTAGCCTCGTATTCCTTTTTCCGCAATCATTGTGCTTTGTCCTGCAACCCAGGAGGCAGTCTTATACTCTAATCCAGCTATGACCCAGCTGACCAATCACCGCGGCAATCATCGCGGTCAGCGGATTCTTGTGGTCGACGATCACGCGCCCAACAGGGAACTCATGCGCGAATTGCTCAGCCGCCAGGGTTACCAGGTGCTCGTCTCAGGCAATGCCGCCGATGCCGAAGTGGCCATGCGCGAGTCGCAGCCCGACCTTGTCCTTTTGGACGTCATCATGCCCGGCAAGAGCGGCTACCAGCTATGCCGCGAGTGGAAGGATGCGCCGGAAACCCGCCTCGTACCCGTGGTGATGATTACCGGCCTGAGCGATTTAGACGACAAGATCCGTGGCATCGAAGCCGGCGCCGACGACTTCCTGAACAAGCCCATCACCCCGGTCGAGCTCTTTGCACGCGTCGCTTCGCTGCTGCGCGTGAAGGACTATACCGACGAACTGGAGAATGCCGACACCGTGCTGATGACGCTGGGCCGCAGCGTCGAATCGCGCGATGCCTACACCGAAGGCCACTGCGAGCGCCTCGCCCACTATGGGGCCGAACTGGGACGCTACCTGGGGCTGAGCCAGGAGCAGCAGTTGGCGTTGCATCGCGGCGGCTATCTGCACGACCTGGGAAAGATCGCCACGCCAGATGCGATCCTGAAGAAGCAGGGACTGCTGACGCCCGAAGAGTGGACCACCATGTGCCTGCATCCGGTGATCGGCGAAAACATCTGCAAGCCCCTCCGCTCGCTGCGCCTGGTGCTGCCGATCATTCGCCACCATCACGAACACTGGAACGGCACCGGCTATCCGGACCACCTCGTCGGCGAAGACATTCCACTACTGGCGCGCGTGCTGCAGGTGGTGGATGTTTACGACGCGCTGCGCACCGAGCGGCCTTATAAACCCGCACACTCGCACGAGAGCGCGCGCGACACCATGTTCGCCGAGGCCGACCGTGGCCTGTGGGACAAGAAGATCGTCGGCGAATTCTTCTCCATGCTGCAGCTGCGCGAATACGCCGCCTGATCCAATTCATTCGCCCGCCTGGGAACCCTTCCTGGGTCCCCAGCGCGCCGCCTGCCGGCGTGATTTACAATGGAATGACGATCCCAACACATGTCGTTTCGATATTCCATCATTCTGCCCGCATTCAATGAGGGCTCGCGCATTGGGCCGGGCTTGGAGAAGGCGCTCGCCTTCATCCGCGAGCAGGGTTGGAAGGCCGAGATCATCGTCGTCGACGACGGCTCAAGCGACAATACGGCCGAGGTCATTCGTGGCTTCATGCGCGAGGCCCACGAGCTTTCACCCCAACAAGCCAAAGGAGGGCTTGTCGGGGACCCCGAGTTGCGACTGCTGGAAAATCCCGGCAATCGGGGCAAGGGATACAGCGTGCGCCACGGGATGCTGAACGCCCGCGGCGAGGTGCTGTTGTTCAGCGACGCCGATTTTTCATCGCCCATCGCCGAGTCCGTCAAGCTGATCCAGGCGATTGAGCAGGGCGCTGACGTTTCTTTTGGTTCGCGCTGGCTGCTCGCCGAAATGCAGACGCGGCGCCAGTCGCTGCTGCGTCAGTTTGTGGGCCGCGCCTATAACGTGCTGTCGCGCATGCTTCTGGGGCTGCCTTACAAGGACATGCAGTGCGGCCTGAAGGCGTTCAATCGCCGCGCAGCGGAGACGGTCTTCACCCGCCAGCAAATCGAGCGTTGGGGCTTCGATCCGGAGCTGCTCTTCATCGCCCGGAAGTTCGGGTTGAAGATGACAGAGGTGCCCGTGGAATGGGCCCATGACGACCGCTCCAAGATCAATCCCATCGTGGACGGAATCAAGATGTTCTGGGAGCTGCTGCGGATCCGCATCAACAACGTGGCAGGAAGATACGAGCGGCCCACCTTTCAGTTCGTATCGGATACGGGGGATGCTGGACCGCTTCTGGTAGAAGGCCACCATCCCGCGTAGGACTCGTCGCCTCAGTTCTGGAATGGCAGTCTCAGCTCTGCAAGAAAAGACCCGCTCGCCAGGCAATCACCGAACTCACAGATTTACGATGCGGCCACCAGCTTGGAGCCCGACGGCTCGGCAGCAACCGGCTCCGGTCGTGGCGGCAATTTGACCAACTGGACCTCGCCCGCACCGCTGACCGCAATCATCAGGCTCGTTGCGCAGTTTGCGCAAAGCCAGAAGTGTTCGATCGGGCGATCTTTTTCCCCTGTGCAGAGCACGGGCATGCCGGCAAGCGCAGCTTTTCTTCGTTTGTCCTCAGAGAAGTCGATGCGAAAGAGCCGGCCCTCCCACAAGTAGCGGAATTTTGCGGTGCACTGCGGGTTCAAACACTTCGACAGCATACGAACCTCGATCCAGCGGGGCGCAGTTGAGGTGGAGATATTATGCAATCAGATGCAGCCACTCGCCCCAATGTTGCGGAATCTAAGGTAACGTTTTCTGAGAAACGAGAGCTGCTCGACCGAATCGGTCCGAGCCGATTGCAGACGCAACATAATGGACGGGAACCGTACCCCGTTTCTAAGAGAAACGTCAGAGTCTCGCATTGATGATTGTCGATGCGGGCCCCCGATGGGAAGATTGGGATGAGAGTTGTCGGCGAGAGCTGCAGCTTGCGCGCAGTGGGACGTTCGAGGCACGGCACCGCTTCTGAATGTGCTGCTGGTGAAATGTGCTGCTAGCGCTGAGAGAGCTGAGTGCCCCACTTCAGCGTTGCTTTGGCAGAAGTGAGGCTGCTTCCCGGGCTGGGATCTGCCGTAGGAGTTATCGCGCGGCGGGTCTGGTTTTGATCTTCTTCGTGCTCTTGCGCGCCGCGGAAGGCTTGTTGAGGTTGGTGACCATGCCTTCCAGCTCATGGATTCGGCGCTTCAACTCATCGATCTCGGCGTGCTCCTGGGTCGCCACGGTCTGCGCTGCGGCGTTGGGGGCATCGCTCTGCGCAGGCGCCTGCTGCGCGGGTAGCGAATTGCCCGCTGTGGCCGCCTGCTCCGCTGAGATATGTTCGACCGGCACGCCGGGTGCTCCGGGCGCGGAGTTCATCAGGGTCTGCATCACCTCGAACGGGCTCATCGACTTGGACAAGCCGCGCAGAGCGTGCTTGTACATATCAGCCACCGCCCGCATGTAATTGAAGGCGCTCTCCTGGCTGGCCTTGCCGGAGGCAACGACCATCTGCCGCAATATGTCGAGGGGAAATACCGAATCCGGCGCCTTGGCGTGTTCGGTGATGATCTGCGTCATCACAAAGCGCGTAATGTCCTCGCCCGTCGAAGCGTCCAGCACCTGTATGTCGTACTCGTCCTGAACGGCACGGGCAATCTCGTCCAGATTCACATACCGGCTGTGCGTGACGTCGTACAAACGCCGGTTTTCGTACTTTTTGATGATGATCTTTTTATTCATATTTTGGACTTCATTTGCACTTGACATCAAAGCTGGCCGCAAGCGATACTTCTTTATGCTGCATTGCAGCACGACTTGCAGCAATCATATTGAACCGTTTCAAACCCAGAGCAAGCCTACAAGGAGATGAACATGAGCGCCACTGTCAAGTCAACCAAGACGGAAATCATCGATCTTACTGCCGCCCCGGTCGCCGCTGCCACCCTCTATCAGAAGGGTCTGGAGCGCGCCGTCGAAGCGGGCAAGCTGTCCCTCGACCTCGCCGTTCAGCAGAACGCCGAGATCGTCGCCGCCATCAAGAAGGCCCTGAAGGGCACCCAGCTGCCTGGCCTGTTCATTCTGGACCTGGCCGCCGAAGCCCTGTTGGGTCTGGTCGCCGTGCAGAAGCAGCTGCTGGACCTCGGTCTGGAGCAGAGCGCTGCCGCCATCGAAGCCCTCAAGAACCTGGACCTGACCTCGGGCGACCTCAAGGCCGACATCGCCAGCGCCTTTGAATCGACCCTGGATCGTTCGCTGACCGCGCAGAGCACTGTTACCGAGTTCGCCGCGAAGCAGACCAAGGCCGGCATTGAGGCCATCAAGCAGCAGCCCGGCGTTGCCGGCACCGCTGCCGAGACCTTTGCGGATTCGGTTCAGCGCAGCTTTGACACCGCTCTCGGCGTTCAGAAGGAAATCCTGAACATCGCCGTGAAGCCGCTGCGCGCTGCTGCCCGCGCGTAGTTCTCGACCAAAAAGCATAGCCTTGGAGCAGGGCTGAATCTGGACCACGGAGCGCACTTCGCTAAAAAGCGGGGGCGCTCCGTGAGCTCTCCAGCGCCCTGCTTTTTCACGGAGACCCACCGGCTCGCCGGGACCTGGGCTCCGAATCACAGCCATCAAAGCAGCCTTGCGCACCTTTGCCGAGCTGTGTCTCCAGGTATATGCTTGTCTAGGAGGAATTAAGAATGAGTAACGCACAGGGGAAGACCGACCCGCTTGAGCAGTGGCGCGAGCTGCGCGACACCTACATGGACATCTGGGCTAAGGCTTCCGGCGAAGCCGTGAATTCAGACGCCTATGCTCAAGCCACCGGCGCCATGCTGGAAGCCTTTCTCACCACCTCGTCCCCGTATCGGGATGCTCAGAAGAAAGCCATGATTAGTGCGCTGGAGCAGTGCAATATGCCCTCCCGGGACGATTATGTGCGCCTGGCCGAGCGGATGGGGAACATGGAACTGCTGCTCGACGATATAGACGCCAAGCTGCGGCAGATCTACCAGGTGGTGGTGAAGGTTTCGGCGCAGACGGCCCATGTAGCGCAATTCACTGCGCGGCCGGCAGCCGTGGAGAGCCTTAAGGCCGCCGAAGAACCTCCTGCCGCCGCGAAATTCGCCGCCTCTGAGCCCCCTGAGGAAGCTCCCGAAAAACCCGAGCCCGCCAAGCCGAAGCTGGCAGCTGCGCCACAGCGTCCCACGGTAGTCGAGCAGGCCGCCGCACCGCGCCCGAAGAACGGGCACGCCGCCAAGTCCAAGCCGCGCAGCACTAAGAATCCGAAGAAGGGGGTCTAATCTCCTATGCTACCCACCGAACAACCCACGATCGGACAGTTCATGGCCATGCAGGAGAAGCTGCAGACGCTCAGCAAAGTGCTGACGACGCGCGCTCCCATTGCCCAGACCCCCAAGGAAGTCGTCTGGACCCTCAACAAAGCCAAGTTGTACCGCTATGTACCGGTGCTGCCGGAAGAGCAGTTGCACCCGGTGCCGTTTTTGCTGGTCTTCGCACTGATGAACCGGCCCTATATTCTCGACCTCCGGCCGGGCCACAGCTTTGTTGAGTTCATGCTGCATCACGGCTATGACGTCTACCTGCTGGACTGGGGCGCACCGGGAATTGAAGACAAGGACCTGAAGTTCGACGACTACTGCCTGGAATACATGCCGCGCGCGGTCCGCAAGATGAAAGAGGTCTCCGGGGCGGACGAGTTCAGCCTGCTGGGCTGGTGCATCGGCGCTATTCTCACCACGATCTATGCGGCCCTGCGCTCCGACGATGGACTGCGCAATCTGATCCTTCTTACCGCGCCGCTGGATTTCTCCAACAAGGACGCCATCACCTTCGCGCGCTGGGTCGATGAGCGCTACTTCGACATCGACAAGGTGCTGAACACCTTTGGCAACATGCCACCGGAGATGATTGAGTACGGCGCCAAGGCCCTGAAGCCGGTGGAGAACTACGTCGGCAACTATCTGCGCCTCTGGGACAACCTCGACAATCCGCAGGTCATTGATGCCTGGCACGCGATGAACACCTGGGTCACGGACAACATTGCCATGGCGGGCGGGACTTTCCGCCAGCTCATCGTCGATCTGTACCGCAACAACCGGCTGATCGAGGGGAACCTGATGATCCGCGGCGAACGCGTGGACTTGAACCGCCTGCGCGCGAACCTGCTGACCGTGATCGCCGAGGCCGACCACATCACGCCGCCCTGCCAGACCGAAACCGTCGTGGCCAAGGTGGGCAGCACGGACAAGACCGTTATGCGTATTCCCGGCGGACACATCGGCATCATGGCGGGCAGCGGCGCCAGCAAGCGCACCTGGCCGCAGATTGATGCCTGGCTCTCGCCGCGTTCCCAGTAGCGAAGCCGAGCGGGCCGAAATTAAAACGAAAAAGAAACGGGCGAAGCATCTGCTTCGCCCGTTTCTTTTTTCCTGGTGCCCCGTCCTCACCACGATTTGGTTAGGACGGGGCAGTTGAATTTGCTTTGTTGATCGTTAGAATGAATAGCCGCCGCTGGCGATCAGCACTTCGCCGGTGACGTAGTCGGAGAGCGGCGAGCACATGAACAGCACCGCGCCCGCGGCTTCCTCCGGCGAGCCCACGCGCCCGAGCGAACACTTTTCTTTCACCTGATCGAGCACCGCGGCCTGCACGCCGATCTTGATGTCCTGCCCGCGCATCTTGAAGCTGGCCTGTTCTGCGCCCAGCGGCTGGACCATGCGGGTGTTGATGAGGCCGAAGCCCACGGCGTTGACATTGACGTTATAGCGTCCCCACTCCTTGGAGAGCACTTTGGTCAGCCCGACGACGCCTGCCTTGCCCGCGCCGTAGCCGGCCTGTCCGGCGTTGCCGTAGACGCCCGAGATGGAGGTGATATTCACCACCTTGCGCATCACGGTCTCGCCCCGTTCGATCTCCTTCTTTGCGGTCTCGCGGAAGTGGTTGGCCGCCGCACGCAGGATGCGGAAGGGCACCACGAGATGGATGGTGAGCATGGCCTGGAACTGCTCGTCGGTGGTCTTCTGAATGACGCCGTCCCAGCTATAGCCTGCGTTGTTTACGATAATGTCGAGGCCGCCAAGATTTTCCAGGGTCGACTGGACCACCTTGTCCGGCGTCGCCGGATCCATCAGGTCGCCGGACGAAGTGGCCACCTTGTAACCGGCATCCGTAAACTCTTTTTCGGTCTCTTTCAAAACCGCTTCGTCAATATCGTTCAGCATCACCTGGGCGCCGGCGGCCGCCAGCTTTCCGGCGATTGCCCGCCCGATGCCACGTCCCGAACCGGTGACCAACGCAGTTTTCCCGCTCAGACTAAACGCCATAATGCTCCCTCTCCCTCAATCGAACCAGCGGCATCAGCGACCCGAGGCTCGTGACTTCTGCGCCGCAGCGAGCGCCGCAGCACAAACTGTTTGGTGGAATTGCATCCAGCTCTGAATTAGTCCGCCCGCGTGTTTTGCTGCTGCCTGCCAGAGGCAAGCGGCGGACTGCGAAACGATGCCTGCCTAGTATAAATGTTTTTGCGAAATGGCAAATCCCGCGCCAAGGGTACAAAAAAGCTGGGCGGCCGCACGGGCCGCCCAACACTTCAGTTGCGGACTTTACATGTGGCATCCGCCGTTGACGTTCAGCTCCTGGCCGGTGATGTAGTCGCCCTCGGCGGCCAGGAATGCGGCGGCCTTGGCTACTTCTGCCGGAGTCGCAAAGCGTCCCAGCGGAATCTTGGCCTTGAGCTTGTTGGCATCTTTTTCCGAAAGCTCCTGCAGGATCTCCGTCGCAGTATATCCCGGTGCAATGGTGTTGGCCGTGATGTTGTACTTGGCCGACTCCAGCGCAACGGTCTTGGTGAACGCGGTGACGCCGCCCTTGCTGGCCGAGTAGTTGGCCTGGCCAACTGCTCCGGCCTGCGCCACCACCGAGGTGATGTTGATGATGCGGCCGAAGCGCTGGTTAATCATCGCCGGCAGCACGGCGCTGGTGGTGTTGAAGGTGCCGTTCAGATTGGTCTGGATCACCTTCTCCCAGTCCTCGTCCGACATCTTCTGCAGCGGCTTGTCCTTGCTGATGCCCGCGTTGTTCACCAGCACATCGATGCGCTGCCACTTGTCGAGAATGGTGCGCACGATCCGCTGGGCATCTTCATTGTTGGAGACGTCGCCCTGCACCACGATGCAGCCGACTCCGAGCTTGCGGATCTCCTTGGCCACGGCCTCGGCCCCATCGGCATCGTTGCGGTAGTTGATGACCACGTCCGCTCCGCGGCGCGCCATCTCAATCGCGATGGCCTGCCCGATACCCCGGGCAGAGCCGGTGACCAGGGCCACTCTTCCCGCCAGCGACATCTTTCCATCCATTCCCTCGTCCTCCGCGGAAACCGTGGGCTGGGCCTCGATGTTCACGACCGCCGGATCCACACGCAGCACCACGAAGCCGGCAACCGATCCGGCGCCGAATCCCGGAGCGAAGATGCGCATCGGCTTGTCGATCCTCTTTTCGCGGACCGCATCGCGGATTGCAATGGGAATGCTCGCCGCCGAGGTGTTGCCCACGCGGTGGATGTTGAAGTAGAGGCGCTCGCGTGCGACTTTGGCAGCATCGGCCAGCTTCTCGACCATCGTCTTGTTGGCCTGGTGCGGCACCACCAAGTCGATGGTGTCGATCATTGGCGTGTTCCCGTCCTCGGCCTTCATCGACTGCAGGTCGCTGATCATCTGCAGCAGATAGCGTCCGGCCAGCGACTTCACCTCCGGCCCGTAGACCGTGATGTCATTGTTGAATTCGGGATTGGGCAGGACGATGGAATTGACCTCCGACCACGGGCCGCCGGCATAGGTGTGCATCATCTCAATGTCCGGGTCCTCGCCCTCGGCCGCCGGGCCAATGATCGCAGCGGCTGCGCCATCGCCGAAGAGCATGCGCGAGGTGCGCACGGTGCCGATCTTGTCGGAGAACTTCTCGCCCATTACCACCAGGACCGGACGGTTGATGTCCTGCAGCATGCGCACCGCCTCGGAGAAGCCGTACGCCATGCCGGCGCAGGCCGCCAGCAAGTCCACGCACGCATAAGCGGTCTGGATGCCGAGCTCGCCGGCAACCCAGCTGGCGTTGGAAGGCATGGTGCGGGCCGAGGTGCAGGTGCAGAAGAGCACCGCGCCAATCTCCGACGGCTTGCGTCCGGACTTGGCCAGGGCGGCGCGCGCGGCCATCAGGCCCATCTCATGCAACTGCAGACCGCTGTACAGGCGCTGCTCAATGCCGCACTTCTCGGCAATTTCATTCTCGGTCATGCGCGACCAGCTGAAGGCGTGATTGGTCTGTTGATTACAAATTCTTTCATCTCGTTTTCCTTTGGCTTGTGTGATCTTGTTGGTTCTGTTCTGTGCGCGCCGCGTGCGACTTCGCGCCGGACTTCGCACGGCGGATGAACTGCACCACGTCAATGCTGCGCGGATACAGCGCCAGCACATAATCGTCGGGCTGCAGCTGGCTGACTTCGACACACGAGCACGTCACCGGGTCCCAACGGTACTGGTTGTGCAGCACCATCGCCTGGCGCATCAGCGCCTCCAGCTCGGGGACTTCGTTCGAGTAGTGAATCACATCGTCGTAGCTGTAACCGGGATAGTCCGGGTTGTATTCGAGCAGACGCAGCGTGCGTCCCTTGCGCGCATTCAGCAACTCGCTGACGGTGGGCTGAATCGGGCGCTGGTCGGCGCCGGCGCTGTGCTTGCTGCGCAGGCCGTTCACCAGCAGGCCGAAGGCCTCGTCCTCGGTCTCCGACTTCCATGCCAGGGGCAGCGCGGCGTAGCCTTCCTGGATCTCGTCGGCGACGCGGTTGGAGTCCCACGGCTTGCACAGCGGCAGGAAGACATCTTCGCGCTCGCGCGGAAGGTCGCCCCAGCGCGTGGGACGCTCTTCGTACATGGTCAGCGCGTAGCGGTTCACCCAATACAAGTTCAGCGCGATGTCGCGGCAGAGCTCAAAGCGCGACTTGTACTTGCCGGCCTTCAGGCGCTCCAGAATGTCGACTTCCGTAGGGGCCTTCTCGCCGAAATCCCTGGAGATCACCGTCTTGAAGTGGTCCAGCGTCTCGATGACGGAAAAGTCCAGCTCCGGAAAGAAGTTGAATGGAAGAACAATCCGGCCGTGCCTGTTGATTACAAATTCTTTCATCTCGTTTTCCTTTGGCTTGTGTGATCTTGTTGGTTCTGTTCTGTGCGCGCCGCGATCACCGCGACTCTACCCCAGCAAGCCAACCTCGGGCCTGATGGGGACCCCGCCGGCGGGCCGGACATCCAGGAAGCGGCCCGCGCTGCTTCAA
>WNFY01001195.1_pt1 | contig 24428 bp, 25 predicted proteins | sample 5400091 | NCBI WGS metagenome assembly WNFY01 (sample SAMN13153364, study PRJNA577476) | soil metagenome | isolation source: 60 cm soil or saprolite under grassland replicate 1 | place: USA:California | collected 2016-06-15 | reverse complement strand
AGCGCGCGGGCGAGCCCTCGGCTGTCCTGGCCGGCCACGTGGAGCACGGGCGCACCATAGCGGATTGCGCGTGGCGACTCACCCCGCGCCCTCGACGCCCCTCCGCCCACGCCGTCGCGACGCGGCGGGCGATCGCTCGTGCCTCGATCCTAGCGCGCCCTCGAACGCGCCCCCGCGGAGCGCGGCGGCCACGGCTTCGACACGAACCGGTTGCCCTCGAGCGTGTAGCGCCACGGCTTCTCGGCCCAGCTCCCCGCGAACCCGACGTTCACGCGGGGTGACGCGAAGACGCGCTCCGGGGGCGGGGGCGCGTCCTCGACGAAGAGCGTCTCGCCCGTGAGGTCGAGGCCGTTGTGCGTCTCGCGCCGGAGCGCGAGCGCGCGGCACAGGTTCCCGGGCCCGGTGGTCGAGTGGAGGCAGCCCTCGAGCGGCTCGCCGGCGCGGACGAGCACCGCCGAGGGGTGCCCCTCGGCGCCCGTCACGACGTTGAAGCAGTGGGAGATGCCGTAGACGAGGTAGACGTACGCCATCCCGGGCGGCCCGAACATGACGGCGGCGCGCCGCGTCGGGCCGAAGCGCGCGTGCGACGCCTGGTCGTCCTCGCCCTCGTACGCCTCGGTCTCGACGATGCGCGCCGCGCGCCGCACGCCGCCGTCCACATGCACGAGCGCCTTGCCGAGGAGCGCCTTCGCGACCGCTCGCGCGTCGCGCGCGTAGAACGTCCGCGGCAGGCGCGCGCGCCCGGGCCGTCCGGCGCCACCGTCGTCGCCGTGCATCGGGTCGCGACGCTACACCCCCCCGGGAGCCGTCGCAACGCGCGGACCCTGACGGTCCGGCCGTGCCACGCCCGCGCCGGCGGGTTACGCTGGGGTGCGTGCGCCGCCTGGCCCCGCTCGCCGCGATCGTGATCGCCGCGTTCACCTTCGGTGCGCGCGCCGACGAGTTCGAGGAAGCGCCGAGCGGACGCTCACTCGCGTTCGGCCCCGTCCCCGTCGGCGAGACGAACCTCTCGCTCGACGTGGGCTGGCTGCGCAGCGGGCTCCGGGCCGACATCGGCGCGGGCTTCGACTTCGACCTCGTCATCCGGCTCGACAGCTTCCTGCTCCAGGACGGCTTCGGCGGACAGACGGGCGGGTACGCGGGCATCCGCGTGAGCCCGCTCGAGGATGGGCTCTTCCGCGTCGCGCTGTCGTTCGAGGTGGGCGAGGTCATCATCCCGCAGCGCGTCGGCTCCATCGACAGCTTCGTCCTGCGGGGCGACGTCGCGGCGGGCATCTCCCTCGACCCGTACGGCGTCGCGTACGCGCGCGTCGCCCTCCGGGGCCAGCGCGCCGGGGGCTACGGCTACACGTCGTGGGGACGCGACGAGGAGGCGGGCGTCGGGTACGAGGTGCGCGTCGCCAACAAGGTCCTGCTCGGCGCCGAGGCGTACACGTGGGCGCGGCCCAAGCTCCCAGCGCTCCCGGAGTGGAGGCTGCGGGTGGGCTATGCGTTCTAGCGCCATCGCGCTCGCCCTGGCGGGCTCGCTCGCCGGGTGCACGTCACGAGAGCTCCCGGTGCGCCCCTTCCGCATCACCGTCGTGGACGAGAGCGGCCAGCCCGTCGTTCCGACGGCGGAGGGCGAGCTCCACTGCTCCGGCCGCGGCAGGCTGCTCGACGCGACCACCTTCACGCTCGACAACACGGACCCACAGTGCGGGACGCCCAGGGGCATCACGATCCACTTCGAGCCCGTCATCGCCGAGCTCGAGGTGCCCGCCTTCGTCGGTGACGCGCCGGCCATCACCGTCGACCTGCGCTACCGGCCCGATTCGCGCGGGCCGGAGGGCGAGCCGCTGCCGTTCGTCGTCCTCCGCATCGGCGAGGGCGTGCAGACCACCTCGCGGCTGCGCTTGCTGCTGGGCGAGGGCGACGCCCGGCTCGAGCAGGGCATCCCGCTCATCCTGCTCGGCCCCGAGACCGTGGCGGAGCAGGTGGACGTGCCGTTCATGGAAGTGGTGGTACCGTCACTCTACGTGGAGCCATCCGACTGCGGCGACATCTACCGCGATCGCCTCCGCGTCGGAGGGTTCTCGAGCACGATCGTCCTCGACTTCGACGAGCACGCCGACGTCGAGGTCTCGAGCGGTAGCTGGCGGGTCCAGCACGTCCAGAGCTGGCACCGCGCCGGCGCCGACAAGACCGGCGGGAGCTGCGCCACGCGCCTGCGTAGCTGGACGCAGGCGGCCGCCTGGCGCTGACGCCGCGGCTCTGCCCGTGCCGGAGCCGCGCCGCCGTCCTTCCTCCGGGATCCCGGACGCTCTGCGCTCCGCGCGCTCGATCGCGAGCACCTGCCAGGGGCCCACAGGGCCTCCAGGGGGGGAGACGATCGAGGGTCTCCCGCGGCGCGAGCGCGCGCTCCGCACCGGCGTTCCCGCGAAAGCGATGGTGAGGCGCGTCGAAACAGCCTAGAAACCGTCCATCCGATGCGCCGTGCCAAGATCGTCGCCACCCTCGGTCCCGCCAGCTCCGATCCCGACACGATCCACAAGCTCCTCGAGCTCGGGGTGGACGTGGCCCGCCTCAACTTCTCGCACGGCAGGCTCGAGGACCACGCCGAGGTGCTCGACCGCATCCGCGCCGCGTCGCGCCGCCAGGTGAGGGCGGTCGCCGTCCTGCAGGACCTGCAGGGCCCGAAGATCCGCACCGGACCCCTCAAGGCCGGCAAGGTCGGCGTCCTGCTCGAGCCCGGAAGCGACATCGTCATCACCACCGAGGGCGACTTCCCGGGCGACCAGAAGCTCGTCTCGACGACCTACCGCCACCTGGCGGAGGACGTCCGGCCCGGAGATCGGCTGCTCGTGGACGACGGGCTCATCGAGCTGCGCGTGCTCGCGAGCGACGGCGTGCGCGCGCGCTGCGAGGTGGTCGAGGGCGGCGTCCTGAAGGAGCACAAGGGCATCAACCTGCCCGGCGTCACGCTCCGCGCGCAGGCGATGAGCGACAAGGACAGGAACGACCTCGCCTTCGGGCTCGCCCACGGCATCGACTACGTCGGGCTCTCCTTCGTGCGGTCGCCGGGCGACGTCGCGCTGTGCCGCTCGGAGATGGAGCGCTTCGGCCGCGTCGTCCCCATCGTCGCCAAGATCGAGAAGCCGGAGGCGATCGACGCCATCGACGGGATCATCGCGGAGGCGGACGGGATCATGGTCGCCCGCGGCGACCTCGGCGTGGAGATCCAGCCGGAGCGGGTGCCCATCCTCCAGAAGGAGATCCTGCGCAAGGCGAACGCCGCCGGGAAGCCCGTCATCGTGGCGACGCAGATGCTCGAGTCGATGATCGAGCACCCGCGCCCGACGCGCGCCGAGGCGAGCGACGTCGCGAACGCGATCTGGGACGGCGCCGACGCGGTCATGCTCTCGGGCGAGTCGGCCTCGGGTCGCTACCCGCTCCTCGCGGTGCAGATGATGGACCGCATCGTGCGCGAGGCGGAGCACCACGTGCAGCTCGGCAAGGGCCCGGCGGCCGACGTGTGGGCCGGACCGGGTCCCTTCAACGCCGTCGTGGCGGGCGCCGCGGTGCGCGCGGCGCACGACGCGCACGCGGTGGCGATCGCCTGCTTCACGCTCGGTGGTACGACCGCCCGGCTCCTCGCGCACCATCGCCCGCACGTGCCCGTCATCGCCTTCTCGCCGGACCAGGCCATCCGCCGGCGCATCGCGCTCTACTGGGGCGTCATCCCCAAGATCATGGAGCCCGTGCGCAACCCGGACCTCATGTGCGAGATGGTGTCCGACCGGCTCATCGCCGACCAGGTGGCGAAGCCGGGCGACCGGATCGTCCTCGTCTTCGGCTCGCCCATGGGCATCCCGGGCCAGACGAACTCGATCCGCCTGCACCAGATCCCGCACCCGCACCCGGCCTCGCCGGAGGTGGAGGAGTGAGCGCGATGATGGACGTCCCCTCCCTGCAGAAGACGCTGCGCGAGCTCCAGCTCGACGCCTGGCTGCTCTACGACTTCAAGGGCCAGAACCCGACCGCGCTCTCCGCGCTCGGGCTCGCGGGCCGCATGCTGACGCGCCGCTGGTGCTACCTCGTGCCGGCCGAGGGCGAGCCGGTGGTCCTCGTCCACGCCATCGAGCGGCTCTCGTTCCCGAAGGAGGTGCCCGGGGCGCGCCGCAGCTACGCGTCGTGGGCGTCCTTCAGGTCCGAGCTCGAGGCGCTCTTCGCGCGGCTGCCCCGCCGCCGGATCGCGATGGAGTACTTCCCGCTCGGCGCGATCCCGTACCTCTCGCGCGTGGACGCGGGCACCCTCGAGCTGGTGCGCTCCATGGGCGCCGAGGTGGTCTCGTCCGCCGAGCTCGTCCAGCGCTTCCTGTGCCGCTGGACGCCGCACCAGCTCGCGAGCCACGTGCGCGCGCTGCGCGCCATCGACGACGCCAAGGACCTCGCCTTCGACCAGATCGGCGTCGCGCTGCGCAAGGGCCTCGACGTGAGCGAGGCGGTGATCCAGAAGCTCCTCGTGGACGAGTTCGGGCGGGCGCACCTCGAGTGCGACCACCCTCCCATCGTCGCCGTGAACGCGCACGCGGGCGATCCGCACTACGAGACCTCGGAGGACACGGCGGCGCCCATCCGGAAGGGCGACCTCGTCCTCATCGACCTGTGGGCGCGCGGGAAGAGGCCGGGCGACGTCTACGCCGACATCACGTGGGTGGCGTTCTGCGGCGAGGCGCCGCCGGCGAAGGCGGAGCAGATCTTCCGAATCGCGGCCGACGCCCGCGACGCGGGGCTCGAGGCGGTGCGCGCCGCCTTCCGCGAGAAGCGGACGCTCCAGGGGTGGCAGGTGGACCGCGTCGTGCGCGACCACATCGCGTCGAAGGGCTACGGCCACGAGTTCATCCACCGCACCGGCCACTCCATCGGCACGAGCGTGCACGGCGACGGCGCGAACCTCGACGACCTCGAGACACACGACACGCGCGAGCTCATCGAGGGGCTCGCCTTCTCCATCGAGCCCGGGATCTACCTGCCCGAGGAGGGGCTCGGCGTCCGGACGGAGATCGACGTCGCGCTCACCGCCGACGGGCCGCAGGTGTACTCGAAGATCCAGCAGGAGATCGTGAGGATCCCGGTTTGAGCGAGCTGTTCCCAGGGCTGCCCGAGCCCCCGCCCCCGTCCGAGCCGCGCGTCGCCTCGGCGGTGATCCTGTGGCGCGACGGGCGGCGCGGGCGCGAGATCTTCTGGGTGAAGCGCGGGGCGCTGCGCTTCGCGGGCGGGTTCTACGCCTTCCCCGGCGGCCGGCTCGACGAGGCCGACCGGCGCGTCCCCATCCCGGGGCTCGCGGGCGACGAGGCGGCCCTCGCCGCCTGCGCCGCGCGCGAGATCTTCGAGGAGACGGGCGTCCTCCTCGCCCGCGGCCCTCGCCTCGCTCCCGAGGAGCGCGCCGCCGCCCGCCGTGGCCTCCTCGACGGCTCCCTCGCCTTCGCGGACTTCCTCGCCCGGAGCCGCCTCGCGGTGGACGCCGCGCGGCTCCAGCCGGCGGGCCGCTGGATCACGCCGCCCCAGTTCCCCCTCCGCTACGACGCGCACGTCTTCCTGGCGCGGCTCCCGGACGGCGAGGAGGCCGAGGTGTGGCCGGGCGAGCTCGCGAGCGGCGAGTGGATCGCGGCGGCCGAGGCGGTCGAGCGCTGGGAGAAGGGCGCGGTGCTCCTGCACCCGCCGAATCTCTGGGGCGTGCAGTGCCTCGCGCGCTCGGGGCCTCCGGGATGCCTCCCGCTCCTGCGCGCGCCGCCCGCCACCGAGGGCTTCGTCACGCGCCGGATCGAGTTCCAGCGCGGCCTCTTCCTCGCCGCGCTGCGCACGCCCACGCTGCCGCCCGCGACGCACACCAACGCCTGGATCGTCTCGCTCGGCGGCGAGGAGCTGGCGGTCGTCGATCCCGGCTCGCCGTACGAGGAGGAGCAGGCGATCCTCGAGCGCGTCCTCGCCGACCTCGGCGCGGAGGGGCTCGAGCTCCGGGAGATCTGGCTCACCCACGCCCACCGGGATCACGTGAGCGGCGTGGCCGCCCTGCGGGCGCGCCACGACGTCGTGTTGCGCGCGCACCGCGAGGTCGCGGAGCGCCTCCCCCGGGAGGCGGGCGGGAGCGTCCCGCTCGAGGACGGCGACGTGCTCCACCGGCGCTACCGGGCGCTCCACACCCCCGGCCACGCCCGCGGCCACGTCGCCTTCCTCGACGAGCGGACCGGCGCCCTCCTCGCGGGCGACATGGTCTCGACGCTCTCCACGATCGTCATCGACCCGCCCGACGGCGACATGGCGGACTACCTCCGCTCGCTCGAGCGCCTGCGCGACCTCGGTCCGCGGACGCTCTTCCCTGCGCACGGCCCACCGACCCAGGGCGCGGTCGAGAAGCTCGACGAGTACCTCGCGCACCGGCGCGAGCGGGAGGCGAAGGTCGTGGCCGCGCTCGATCGGCCCGGCACGCTCGACGAGGTGACGGCGCGCGCGTACGACGACACGCCGCCCTTCATGCTCCCGGTCGCCGCGCGCAGCTGCCTCGCATCGCTGGAGAAGATGGCGCGTGAGAGGCGCGCCGCCTTCGACGGGCTGCGCTGGAGCAGGGCGTGACCGAGCTCGCCCGCGGCGGGTCGTGGTCGCCCGGGCGACGCCGGTGTGGTGGCGCAACCACGCTCGCCGTGACCTGCCCGTGACCTGCGCGTGAGAGAAAGGCTGGTTTCGTGGGAATAGAGCCGGGCACGCGTGATGCAACCTGGTTAGGCACTCTCTCCCGCCTGGGGCTTCGATGAAGACGACCCGCATCGCCGCCATCCTCATGCTCGCGTTCCTGTTCGGGGGCAGCTCGGCCGAGGTCGCCTTCCAGACCAAGCGCGCCATCGACCGGCATCGCGCCTCCCACGAGGAGGGCTCGGCCGGGGAGCTCGTCGCGCTCGAGATCCACCGCGGCGACGGCGAGGTGGTGGCGCGCCCGCGCGTCATCGCGACGCCGGGCCGGGCGACCGAGCTCGTGCTGCGTGACCCGGAGAACCCGGATCAGGTCCGCCTCGCGCTCCGCGTCGAGACGACGCGCGAGCCCTCGGGCGATCTCGCGGTGGACTACGAGCTGTCCATGCCCGGCGAGGAGCTCGTCTGCCGCGGTCGCGTCAGCATGACGCCCGGCGTCGAGCAGCCGCTCGATCTCGGCGATCGCCCGCTGACCGCGACGCTCTTCGCGATCCCGGTCCCGTCGGCCGCCTTCGACGCCTTCCTCGGCGCGGAGCGCGCGGCGCGCGCCGGCGTGAAGCCGATCTAGGATTGCGGCACTCAGGGCGTTCCGCGGATCTCCTCGTACTCGACCTTCCCCAGCTCGCGCCCCTCCTCGTCCCAGCTCGCCCACGTGCCGCACTGGAGCCCGTGGCAGTAGCGCCCCTCGGTCTTGCGCCGGCCGCTCGGGTAGAAGGTCGCGAAGGGCCCGTGGCGCTCGCCCCGATCGTAGCCGCACTCCTCCTCGACGCGCCCGCTCTCGTACCAGAGCGTCCACTCGCCCTCGCGTTCGCCGTCCCGGTACGCGCCGGCGCGCGCGGGCCGCCCGTTCCGGTGCCACTCCGTGAAAGATCCGTGCAGCCGCCCGTGCCGGAACGCCGCCGCCTTGGCGAGGCGGCCGTCGTCGTAGAAGGTCCGCGCCGGCCCGTCGCGGCGGCGCTCGGGCGCCTCGTCCGGGCGCTCGCACCAGACCTCGAATCCGTCGGGCGGGGCCGCGCCCTCGGGCTCGGCGCCGGCGGGACAGGTGAAGGGCTCCGCGGCGACGACGGCTGCGCGAGGGAGGTCGGCGGCGAGGAGGAGCGCGAGCAGGAGCGAGCTCAAGGCGCCTCCCCCTCCGCCGTGACCGCCTCACGAGGCTGGTCGTGCACGATGAGCCAGTCGCGAATCCGCGGGAACACCTCTTCCGGCGCGGCGCGCCCGAAGAGGAGGTCGGAGTGGCCGTAGTCGCACAGCGCCTTGCCCGCGACGCCGATCCGCACCACCTCGGCCTCGCCGCCCCACCCCCGGGCCGCCTCCTCCATCACTGCGGGCGGCGCGATGCGATCGGCCTCGGCCGCGACGAAGAGGGCCGGCTGCGTGCACCGCGAGAGCGCCGCGCGGTAGTCCACCTCGCCGTCGAGCGAGGCGAACGTGTCGGTCGCGATCCACCCCGCGAACTGCCGCAGCACGCCGCTCGAGATGTTCTCGACCACGTTCGCGAGCAGGCGCCGGTACACCGGCCGCGTCACGTTGTGCGGGTTCATGACGATCTCGCTCACCGGCGGGTGCCAGTACCCCGAGAACGGGGCGAGGCTCCGCGCCAGGAACCGGTTGAGCCGTCCCGTGAAGAAGAACCCGAAGCGGGCGAAGAGCTTGAGGGGATCCTGCCGGCCGAAGAACGCCGGGGCGCCGATCGCGACGAGGGCCGCCACGCGCTCGGGACGGGCGGCGCAGGCCGCCATCCCGAGGAGGCCACCCTGGCTGTGCCCGACCCACAGCACGCGGGGCGAGCCGGTGGCGGCGCGCACCGCGTCGAGCGCGGCCGGCACGTCGAGCCGGAGGTAGTCGTCGAAGGTCCACGAGCGCGGCGCGCCGCGGCGGGCGGGACGCGAGCCGCCGTGGCCGCGCAGGTCGAGCGCGAAGCAGTCGAAGCCGGCGGCGGCGAGGTGCGCCGCGAGCGACCATCGCGCCACGCCGAAGTCCACGCTGCCGCGGTTGTTGGCGAGGCCGTGGACGAGGAGGACGGGCGTCCTGCGCGCCGGGCCGCGCGGGCGGCGGCGGCCGAGAGCGAGGCGCCAGCCGTCGGCGGTCTCGGCGTGGACCACCTCGTCCTCGCCGGTCGGCACGAAGTACCAGCGCGACCAGAACGCGTAGTGAGCCCAGGTGGCGAAGGCGACCGCGACGAAGACGACGGCCACGATGGCGACGGTGCTCACGCGCCGAATGTACCGCGCCGGGCGCGCCGGTGGCCGCCGCGGCCGGCCGCGATCCGGCGGGCGATCCCGTGGCGCGTCCGTTGCACTCCGTCCCGGGCTGGGCAGCCGAGCGCCAGAGGACTGGTGGCGAGACAGGGATTCGGTGTACGAATCGCGAGCAGCGGCTGCCCACGAAACGAGCAGCGGCCGGCGGGACAGACTTTCGGGGCAGACTTCCACAATCCACGACGCGAGGTGAGCCGTGAAGAAGGTCGAAGCCATCATCAAGCCTTTCAAGCTGGATGAGGTGAAGCAGGCGCTGTCCGAGGTCGGCGTCGCGGGCCTCACGGCCACCGAGGTCAAGGGCTTCGGCCGGCAGAAGGGGCACACCGAGCTCTACCGCGGCGCCGAGTACGTGGTGGACTTCCTCCCCAAGGTGAAGGTCGAGGTGGTCGTCTCCGACCAGCTCGTCGGGCGGGTGGTCGAGGTCATCGAGCGCGCCGCCAAGACGGGCCGCATCGGCGACGGCAAGATCTTCGTCGTCCCCGTCGAGGAGGTCATCCGCATCCGGACGGGCGAGCGCGGCGAAGAGGCGCTGTAAGTGCGTTCGCCCTTCGACTTCGCTTCGCTACGCTCAGGGCGAACGGATGCGGTTTCCGTTCGCGCTGAGCGTAGGCCGCGCAGCGGCCGCAGTCGAAGCGCGAACGTTCCTTGACTCGCCCGCCCAAGCCTCCGCCGCTCCCCGCAGCCGTCGCGCGCGCGGCGGTGGACTCGCTCGCGGACGCGATCGTCATCGTCGGCGCCGACGGCGGGGTCATGCACATGAACCCCGCCGCCGAGGAGCTCTTCGGGCGGAGCCGCGATCGCGCGGTGGGGCTGCCCGTCCGCGCGCTCCCGGGGGGCGCCCAGCTCGCGATCCTCGCCGAGCGCGCCCGCGACTCGCAGGAGTCCGCGTCGACCGACTTCCCCGGCCCGCAGGATCCGGCCGTCTCGGTGCTGGCCGAGGCGGGGCCGCTGCTCGACGGGCCCACCTGCGTCGGGACGGTGATCGCGCTGCGCGTCCCGCGAACGAGCGAGCGCACCCTCGACTTCGAGGCGCTCGCGGCCGGGCTCGCGCACGAGATCAAGAATCCGCTCGCCGGGTTGCAGGGCTCGGCGGAGCTGCTCGCGCGCGAGGCCGAGGGGCGCGCGAAGGAGTACGCGCAGGTCATCGCGCGGGAGGCCAAGCGGGTGGACGGGCTCGTCCGCGAGCTCCTCGACCTCGCCCGCCCGGCCGCGCTGCAGTCGGCCCCAGTGAACATCCACTCGGTCCTCGGCGACGTCATCGTGCTCGCGCGCGGCTTCCCCGGCGGCGATGGCATCTCGTACACGGAGCGCTACGACCCGTCCCTGCCCAGCGTGCGCGGCGACCGCGAGAAGCTGACGCAGGTGTTGCTCAACCTGGTGCGGAACGCCGTGGAGGCGGTCCAGGCCTCGGAACGGCGCGAGATCCGGCTCGAGACGAGCGTCGCGTCGCTGCGGCTCCGCGCCGCCGGCGGACGCACGCGGCCGCTCGCGCGGGTGTCGGTCGTGGACAGCGGCCCCGGCATCCCGGAGTCGATGATCCCGCGGCTCTTCACTCCCTTCGCCACCTCGAAGGCGCACGGCACCGGGCTCGGCCTCGCCATCTCGCGCCGCATCGTGGAGGCGCACGGGGGTCGAATCGAGGTGAAGAACCGCGGGTCCGGCGGCGCCGAGGCGAGCGTCTTCCTGCCCCTCGAGATCGCCTGATCGGCGTCAGTTCGGCGCCCTGGCAAGCGGCTTGCTACTACAGCCGTCAACAACGAGAGCCGTCAACAACGAGCAGGCGTCCCCTCGCGGGTCGCCCGATCCCACGAACGGAAGGAACGTGCGCAAGGTCCTCATCGTCGACGACGAGCCGTCAATCCGCTTCGTCCTCGCCCGCACCTGCGAGCGGGCAGGCGTTCCCTTCGAGGAGGCGGGCAGCGCCGAGGAGGCGCGCGAGAAGCTGGCGCAGCACGGCGCGAGCGGGGATGGCGTCGGGCTCGTGCTCCTCGACGTCAGGCTGCCCGGCGACGACGGCTTCAAGCTCCTCGGCGAGCTGACGCAGCGCTCCGACTCCCCGTTCGTGGTCGTCATGACGGCCGAGGACACGATGCGCTCGGCGGTCGAGGCGATGAAGCGCGGCGCCGCCGACTACCTCGGAAAGCCCTTCGACCTCACCCGCGTCGAGCGGCTCGTGAAGGACCTCGCCATCGGCCCGGAGGTGGAGCACGGCGAGCACCCAGGCGCGGAGGAGCGCGAGGAGCCCGCTCGCCGGCGCTCGGCCGAGACCGACGCCGAGGAGGCGCGCGGCGGCCCGAAGGACCTCGCGATCCCGGACATGCTCATCGGCCGCTCGCCGGCCATGGTCGAGGTCTACAAGGAGATCGGCCGCGTCGCGCGCACGGAGATGACGGTCCTGCTCATGGGCGAGAGCGGCACGGGCAAGGAGCTCGTCGCCCGGGCCATCCACGCCAACTCGGTGCGGGCGCGTGGCCCCTTCGTGACCGTCAACATGGCCGCCATCCCGCGCGACCTGATGGAGAGCGAGCTCTACGGTCACGAGAAGGGCTCCTTCACCGGCGCCGTGGAGCGCCGCCCGGGCAAGTTCGAGCTCGCGAACGGCGGCACGCTCTTCCTCGACGAGATCGGCGAGATGCCGGTCGAGCTGCAGGCGAAGCTCCTCCGCGTGTTGCAGGAGCGCGAGGTCGACCGCGTCGGCGGCACGCGTCCACTCTCGGTGGACGTGCGCATCGTCGCGGCGACGAACGCCGACCTGGCCCGCTCGGTCGAGGAGGGCCGCTTCCGCCGCGACCTCTACTACCGCCTGGCGGTGGTGCCCATCCGCCTGCCGCCGCTGCGCGAGCGCGAGGGCGACGTCATCCTGCTCGCGCGCTACTTCATCGCGAAGTACGGCGAGCAGCTCAAGGGCAGACCGCTCGCCCTCTCGAAGGACGCCGAGCCGCTGCTCCTCTCGCACGGCTGGCCGGGGAACGTCCGCGAGCTGCAGAACGTCATCCAGCGCGCGCTCCTCAAGCTGCCGGGCGCGCGACTCGGGGCGAAGGAGCTCATCGGTCTCCTCCCCAGCACCGGCGCGTCGGACCGCGGCCTCGTCGGGCTGGTGGACCAGATCCTCGACTCGCCGTCGCCGGAGAGCGGCCGCCACGCCGCCGCCCTCGCCGCCGTCGAGGCGCCGCTCATCGCGGGGGCGCTGGCGCGCACGAAGGGCAACCAGCTCCGCGCCGCCGAGCTCCTCGGCATGAACCGGAACACGCTCCGCGAGCGGATGCGCGCGCTGGGGATGAAGGCGAAGTAGCGCGGGACCGCGGAAGAAGATCAGCGCCCGGCGGAGCTGCCGCTGCTCGCTTTTCGAGCATTCGCTGCCTGCTCGGCAGGCAGCCCAGCGGGGTAAGCCACTCGATCACGGGGGATCCGTCCTTCCCAGCGTGGCATGCAGCGTGCTATCCGATTCCGCTCTCGAATTCCCCTGCATCCCAGGAGATAGGACGAACCTCATGCCCAACCTCACCCCGAAGCAGGTCCTCGGCCTGGCCCAGGAAAAGAAGGCCACCTACGTCGACCTGAAGTTCATGGACTTCATCGGCCTGTGGCAGCACTTCACGATCCCGCTGACCGAGCTCTCGGAGGAGGTCTTCGAGGAGGGGCTCGGGTTCGACGGGTCGTCGATCCGCGGCTGGCAGGCCATCAACGCCTCCGACATGCTGGTGATGCCGGACTCGAACACCGCGGTCATCGACCCGTTCATGGCGGAGCCGACGCTCTCGCTCATCTGCAACATCGTCGACCCCATCACGAAGGAGCCGTACTCGCGCGACCCGCGCAACATCGCCATCAAGGCGGAGAAGTACCTCAAGTCGACCGGCATCGGCGACGTGTCCTACTTCGGCCCGGAGCCGGAGTTCTTCATCTTCGACGAGGTCCGCTACGACGCGGGCGTGAACCACGCCTTCTACAAGGTCGACTCGGTCGAGGGTCAGTGGAACACGGGCCGCGAGGAGCCGGGCGGCAACCTCGGCTACAAGCCTCGCTACAAGGAGGGCTACTTCCCGGTCGCCCCCACCGACAGCCAGCAGGACATCCGCACCGAGATGTGCCGCGTGATGGAGTCGGTCGGCATCACCATCGAGCGCCAGCACCACGAGGTGGCGACCGCCGGGCAGGCCGAGATCGACATGCGGTTCGACTCCCTGGTGCGGTGCGCCGACAACCTCCAGTGGTTCAAGTACGTCATCAAGAACGTGGCCCGCCGCCACGGCAAGACGGTGACGCTCATGCCGAAGCCGCTCTACGGCGACAACGGCTCGGGCATGCACTGCCACCAGTCGATCTGGAAGGGCGGCAAGCCGCTCTTCGCCGGTGAGGGCTACGCGGGCATGTCGGATCTCGCCATGTGGTACATCGGCGGCATCCTGAAGCACGGCCCCGCGCTGGCCGCCCTCTGCAACCCGACCACGAACAGCTACAAGCGGCTCGTCCCGGGCTTCGAGGCGCCGATCAACCTGGCCTACTCGGCCCGCAACCGCTCGGCCGCGATCCGCATCCCGATGTACTCGCCGAACCCGAAGACGAAGCGCATCGAGTTCCGCACGCCGGATCCGAGCTGCAACGGCTACCTGGCGTTCGCGGCGCAGCTCATGGCGGGCCTCGACGGCATCGAGAACAAGATCAACCCCGGCCAGCCCCTCGACAAGGACATCTACGGTCTCTCGCCCGAGGAGCTGAGGGAGATCCCGAAGATGCCGGGCTCGCTCGACGAGGCGCTCGAGAACCTCCGCAAGGACCACAAGTTCCTGCTCAAGGGCGACGTCTTCACCGAGGACGTCATCGAGACCTGGATCCAGTACAAGTACGACAAGGAAGTGACGCCGGTCCGCAGCCGCCCGTCGCCGATGGAGTTCGCGCTCTACTTCGACATGTAGTCGAGCCCTCTCCCCGACCCTCCCCCGCTCGCGGGGGAGGGAGCCGCAACCCACGGCCGCCCGCAAGGGCGGCCGTTCCATTTTCACGCGCCGCGTGGCGCGTGGCAGGATGACGCGATGCGCATGATCCGCGCCGCGCTCGCCGCTCACGTGGGCGGCCTGCCCACGATCTTCTACTGGCTGTGGGGCGGCCAGTTCCTGTCCGCGATCGCCACGTTCGTCTTCCCGTTCCTCGCGCTCTTCCTCACCGCGCGCGGGCTCTCGCCCTCGCGCGCCGGCGCCATCGTGTCGCTCTTCGGCGCGGGCATGCTCGTCGCGGGGCCCGTGGGCGGGGCGCTCGCCGATCGCTTCGGGCGGCGTCCGACGATCCTGGGCGGCCTTCTCGGCGCGGCCGCGACGGCGGGCGCGCTGGCCTTCCTGCACGCGCCCGTCGCGATCGCGGCCGTGGTCTTCCTCTTCGGCGTCACGTCGCAGGCGACGAACGCGCCCTATCAGGCGGTCATCGCCGACGTCGTCCCAGCGCAGGATCGCGGGCGCGCCTTCGGGCTCGCCTACTGGGCGAACAACATCGGCATCGGCGTGTCACTCGTCGTGGGCGGGGTGCTCGCGACGTACGGCTGGGCGGTGCCCTTCGTCGCCGACGCCATCACCACCCTCGCCTTCGCCGCGATCGTGTACCGGCGGGTGCCGGAGACGAGGCCGCAGAGAGTCTCGGCCCGGGGGGCGGCTGCGGCGCCTCCGCTCGCGGGGGCGATGGGCGGGGGAAGCTACCTGACGGTCCTCGCCGACCGTACCTTCGTCGCCTTCTTCCTCCTCCACGTCGCCTTCTGCCTCGCCTTCTGGCAGATGCAGTCGTCGCTCCCCATCGACATGGCGCGGCACGGCATCACGCCGGCCGGGTTCGGCCTCGTCCTGTCGGTGAATACGTTCCTCATCGCCTTCGTGCAGCCCTTCGGCGCGCGCGTGACGGGCCGCTTCACGCCTGCCCAGGTGCTCGCAGCAGCGTCGCTCCTCGTCGGCGTGGGCTACGGCGCATACGCGCTCTGCTCCACCGCGCCTCGGTACGCGCTCGCCACGGCGGTGTGGTCGCTCGGCGAGATCGCCTACATGCCCACCGCGAGCGCCCTCGTGCAGGAGCTCGCGCCGCCGCACCTGCGCGGCCGCTACGCCGGCGCGTACGGGCTGGGCTTCGGCGTCGCCAGCTTCCTCGCGCCGCTCGCCGGGCCGGCGGTGCTCGAGGCGCTCGGCGCGGGCGCGCTGTGGGGCGGCTGCCTCGCCGTGGGCGCGGCGGTCGCGCTCGGCCAGCTCGCGCTCGGGAGGGCGCGGCGGCGCTCCGTCGCGCTCCGTGCCGCCTAAACGGGCGAGCATGATTCGCGAACACGCGAGCGAAGCGAGCGCGCCGGGGCGCTACCGGAGAGGCGGCGCATGCCGCCTGCGGCAGCGCACGGGACCCGGCCAGCAGGGAGGGGCGGCGTTTTAAGGGCAGGCGCAGGAGCGCCTGCACGAGCTTTGCTCGGCGGGGAGGGGCGCAGCCCCTTGCGAAATGGCTAAACGAGGGCGCGATTCGCGAACGCGAATCGCGAACCCTCGTCTAGCGAGCGGTCACGTGCGCCACGCGGCCGCATGACGCTCACCCGGAAACGTGCTAGTTCCGCTCGCTTCCGCCATGTCCACCCCCTCGCCGTCTCGAAGGCGCGTCACGGGAGCCCTCCTCGTCGCGCTGTCGGCCGCCAGCTTCGGCGGCCTCGCCATCTTCGCCAAGCTCGCCTACGCCGACGGCGCCGACACGAGCGCCGTGCTCTTCCTGCGCTTCCTGCTCGCCGGCGCGGCCATGGCGATCTCGGTGGTCGCGACCGGCAAGCGCTGGCCGCGCGGGAAGAACCTCGCGCTCATCGCCGCCATGGGCGGGATCGGCTACGTGGGGCAGTCGGCCTGTTACTTCCTCGCGCTCCACCACGCGTCGGCGGGGCTGGTCGCGCTCCTCCTCTACGTCTACCCGGCGCTGGTGGCGGTCCTCGCGACGCTCTTCCTCCGCGAGCGCATGACGTGGACGCGCGCGCTCGCGGTCGCGACCGCGCTCGCCGGCACCATGCTCACCATCGGCGGCAGCATCCACGGTTCGGTCCTGGGGGTCGCGCTCGGCCTCGGGGCGGCCGTCATCTACTCCGTCTACATCACCGTGGGCGGACGCATCATGCGCGAGGAGGCCTCGCTCCCGGTGTCCGCCGTGATCATGATCTCGGCGGCCATCGTGTGGGGCGGCGTCGTGCTCGTGCACCGGCCGGCCTTCCCGTCGAGCGGGACCGGCTGGGCGGCGGTCGCCGCCATGGCCCTCGTCTCGACGGTCGTCGCCATCGCCGCCTTCTTCGCGGGGATCCGCCGCCTCGGAGCCGGCACCGCGGCCGCGCTCTCGACGCTCGAGCCGGTCGTCACGACCTTCCTGGCGGCGCTCTTCCTCGGCGAGGCCATCTCGGCGGCGCAGGTCATGGGCGGCACGGTCATCCTCGCGTCGGTGATCGCGCTGGCGCGGAGCTGACAGAAAGGATCCGGAACGTGACACGTCGAGGATGGCTGCTCTTCGGGGCCCTGTGCGTCGTCTGGGGGATCCCCTACCTGCTCATCAAGGTGGCGGTGCGCGAGATCTCCCCGGCCACCCTCGTCTTCCTTCGCACGGCGCTCGGCGCGGCGCTGCTCCTCCCGCTCGCGCTGCGGCGCGGCGAGCTGCGCTCGCTCTTGCCGCACTGGCGCGCCATCGCGGCGTTCACCGTCGTCGAGCTGGCGGTGCCGTGGCTCCTCCTGTCGGACGCCGAGCGCCACTTGTCGAGCTCGCTGGCGGGCCTCCTCATCGCGGCGGTCCCGCTCGTGGGCGCGATCCTCTCCGGCGTGACCGGCGGCCAGGACCGCCTCGGCGGTCGCCGCGTGGCCGGGCTGCTCGTCGGCCTCGCCGGGGTGGTCGCCCTCCTCGGGCTCGACGTCTCGACGAGCAGCGCGGGCGCCGTCCTCGAGATGGTCGTCGTCGTGGCGGGCTACGCGGTGGGGCCGATCATCATCTCGCGCCGGCTCGCCGGCCTCTCGAGCCGCCTCGTCATGACGGCGTCGCTCGGGCTGTGCGCGATCGGCTACGCCCCGTTCGTCCTGACCCGGCTGCCGCCCGCGCTCCCGTCGCCGAGCGCGATCGCGGCCGTCGTCGTGCTCGGCGTGGTGTGCACGGCGCTCGCGTTCATCGTCTTCTTCCACCTCATCGCCGAGGTCGGCCCGGTCCGGGCCACGGTGGTGACCTACGTGAACCCGGCCGTCGCGGTGGCGCTCGGCGTCACGCTGCTCGGCGAGCCGCTCACGCCCGGCATCCTCGTCGGCTTCGTCCTCATCCTGGCGGGCTCGGTCCTCGCCACGCGCGCCGCGCGCCCCGTGCCGGCGGAGCCGGCGCTTCAGCCCACGAGCTCCCAGTAGAAGCGGCGGTTGTCCCTCCCCTTGTTGTCGAGCTTCGCGACGCGGGCGCGTCCGATCTCGCCGGTCCGGTGCACGTGCGTCCCGCCGCACGCCTGCGCGTCGAAGCCGGCGATCATGACGATGCGCACCGCGCCGTCCACCACCGGCGGGAGCACGTTGAGCGTCCGGACGAGCTCGGGCCTCCGCCGGAACTCCTCCTCGCCGATCACCTGCGAGGTGAGCGGGAGGTCGCTCGTGATGACCTCGTTCACGCGCCGCTCCAGCTCGGGCACCTGCTCGCGCGAGAAGGAGGGCAGCTTGAAGTCGATGCGCGAGCGGTCGGGGCCGATCTGGGCACCCGTGATGACGCCGTCGAGCTCCGCGCGCGCGACGGTGTTCACGATGTGGAGGAGGCCATGGTGCCGCATGAGCGCGTGGCGATACGGCCAGTCGAGCACGCCCCGCACGGCCTCGCCCGCGGGGAGGTCGCGCCCCAGGCAGTGCCAGACGCGACCCGCCTCGTCCTCGCGGACGGCGGAGACCTGCGCGACGCCGTCGCGCAGGCGCAGCTCGCCGCGATCGGGGGGCTGGCCGCCGCCACCCGGGTAGAACGCCGTCCGGGACAGCGTGCACCATCCGTCCGAGCTCCCGAGCACCTCGGCCTCGAACTCGCGCAGGTAGGGATCGTCGAGATAGAGCTTGTCCGTCACGGGCGTCGTCCTCCGCGCAGGTGAGTATAGGGACCTGGACCATCCAAGAGGGATCGCCGCTGCACCCGGCGGCGCGCGAGCACAGGTTATCGTCGCTGGAGCGGTACTTCCGCCAGGAGGGCTGCTCGATGAAGGTCATGCACGCCCTCGTGATGGCGTCCCTCGCGACGGCTCCCGACGCAGGCTCGGCCGCGGCCCGCCGCTGGTTCGACGCGAGCCGCTGCACGACCCGGGTCGCCCTGCAGGCGATGGGCAGCGTCAACTCGGCGCAGCGCGACTGGAGGATCCTCCGGGGTCACTTCGAGGTGTACGGCTCCTGCGACCAGGGCCCGGTCGCGGAGGGTTACTCGCAGAACGTGGTCGCGCTCCTCACGCGGAAGTGGAAGCTCCTCCCGGAGCTCGAGGAGCTCGGGCGCACCGATCCGGGCTTCCTCGAGTTCGTGCTCGCGCACATCGACGCCACGACCGACGGCTACGAGCTCGAGACGGTGCGCCGCAACGCCGAGCGCAGCTGCCGCCCGTCCGAGGCGAAGCTGTGCCGCGAGATCGCCGCGCAGGCGAAGAGCGCCCTCGAGGAGCGGAACGCGCTCAGGCGGAGGGAGTGATCAGGAGTCGGAGGCGCCGCGCCGCTGGGCGCGCACGACCGCCCAGATGACGGCGATCGCGAGCACCGCGAGGATGACCCACAGGATGGGGCTCGTGCCGGAAGGGTTCCCGGTCGGCGTGCTCGGGATCGCCGTGGAGCCTGCCGCCGGCCCTTGCGCCACCGTGAGCAGCGGGACGACGGCGAGCAGGTACCCCATCGCCAGCTGGACGAGCGTTCGGGCGCGTGTCATTTCGTTCGCCTCCCCGGGATCGATCTCGTCACCCATCGCCGAGGGGACAAGCCTGTGGACCTCACGACCGCCGGGAGAGCGGGCGAGCCATGAGCTGGCCCGCGAGCCGGCCCCGACGAGATCTTCGCGCCCCTCACGCTGGCGCGCTTCGACCGAGGCGAGCCGGCGGGGGAAGACTTCATCATGGAGTAGAGGGAGTAGAGCGCAGCGAGCGCTGCGTCGCGGAGGTTTCGATGAGCCAGGGTATCTTCAGGGTCCCCGTCCCGCACAACGAGCCCGTGCTGAGCTACGCGCCGGGCACCCCCGAGCGCCGCGAGCTGAAGGCGCGCCTCGCCACGCTCTCGAAGCAGGAGCTGGAGATCCCGCTCGTCATCGGCGGCAAGGAGGTGCGGACCGGGAAGCTCGCCGATGTCCGCGTCCCGCACCGCCATGGCCACCGGCTGGCCCGCTTCCACCAGGCCGGCGCGGGCGAGGTGCAGGCCGCCATCGACGCCGCGCGCGAGGCGCGCCGGGGCTGGGCGGCGCTGCCGTTCGAGGCGCGCGCGGCCGTCTTCCTCAAGGCGGCCGATCTCCTCTCCGGCGGGTGGCGGCCGACGCTCAACGGCGCGACCATGCTGAACCAGTCGAAGACGCCCTACCAGGCGGAGATCGACGCCGCCTGCGAGATCGCGGACTTCTGGCGCTTCAACGTCGCCTTCGCGCAGCAGCTCCTCGAGGAGCAGCCCGTCTCGCCGCCCGGCGTGTGGAATCGCGTCGAGTACCGGCCGCTCGAGGGCTTCGTCTTCGCGGTGACGCCCTTCAACTTCACCTCCATCGCGGCGAACCTGCCCACCGCGCCCGCCCTCATGGGCAACACGGTGCTCTGGAAGCCCGCCTCCAGCACCGTCTTCTCGAACTGGTTCATCCTGAAGCTGCTCGAGGCGGCCGGGCTCCCGCCCGGCGTCGTGAACTTCGTCCCGGGCCCGGGGCGCAGCGTCGGCGATCCGGCCCTCGCGAGCCCGCACTTCGCGGGGATCCACTTCACCGGCTCCACCGCCACGTTCCACGGCATGTGGCGCACCATCGCGGAGAACCTGCCCCGCTACCGCGGCTACCCGCGCATCGTCGGCGAGACCGGCGGGAAGGACTTCATCTTCGCCCATCCCACCGCGGACGTGGACGCGCTCGCGACCGCGCTCTGCCGCGGCGCGTTCGAGGCGCAGGGCCAGAAGTGCTCGGCGGCGTCGCGCGGCTACGTCCCGGAGAGCCTGTGGCCGAAGGTGAAGGAGCGGCTCCTCTCTCAGGTCGCGTCGATCAGGATGGGCGATCCCTGCGAGGACTTCCGCGTCTTCATGGGCGCCGTCATCGACCAGGGTGCGTTCCGGAGCATCAGCTCGTACCTCGAGCTCGCGCGGAGCGCGCCCGACGCGCAGATCCTGACGGGCGGGCGCGCCGACGACTCCGTCGGCTGGTTCATCGAGCCGACCGTCGTCCAGGTCACCGATCCGCGCCACCGGCTCATGCAGGAGGAGATCTTCGGGCCCGTGCTGACCCTCTTCGTCTACCCCGACGCCCGCCTCGACGAGGCGGTCGAGCTCTGCAACACGACCTCGCCCTACGGCCTCACCGGCGCGGTCTTCGCGCAGGACCGCCTGGCGGTCGAGGAGCTCGGCCGCGCGCTCGCGGACGCCGCCGGCAACTTCTACGTGAACGACAAGCCGACCGGCGCGGTCGTCGGGCAGCAGCCGTTCGGCGGCGCGCGCGCCTCCGGGACGAACGACAAGGCGGGCTCGATGTGGAACCTCATCCGCTGGGTGTCGCCGCGGTCCGTCAAGGAGACTTTCTCGCCGGCCACCCGGATCGAGTACCCGCACCAGGCTGAAGGCGACTGACGAGCCGCGGTTCGCCCCGGATGCGATCGCAAGCTTCGGATGGCCGCTCCTCCTCGCAGGGCGTACCCATGGGCAATGAGCGCGACGCGAGCCATCGAAGAAGGCATGTCCCCCCTCGGCGGTCTCCCCGAGCCCGAGCAGAGCCTCTGGTCCGCCGTCCTCGCGCGCGACGCCGCTCGCGACGGCTCGTTCGTCTACGCGGTCCGCACGACGGGCGTCTACTGCCGCCCCTCGTGCCCATCGCGGCGGCCGCGGCGCGAGAACGTCGCGTTCTTCCGCAGCGGGGCGCAGGCCGAGCAGGCAGGCTTCCGCGCCTGCCGCCGCTGCGGCGGGGCCGCGGGCAGCGCGTCGGCGGAGGCGGTCGCGCGCGCCGCGGCCTACCTCGAGGCGCACCTCGACGGGCGCGTCACCCTCGCGGCGCTCGCGCGCCACGTCGGGCTCTCCCCGTTCCACCTGCAGCGCACCTTCCGCCGCGCGCTCGGGCTGTCGCCGCGGGCGTTCCAGGACGCGAAGCGCCTCGCGCGCTTCAAGGCGCGGGTGCGGGAGGGCGAGGCGGTCGGCATGGCGACCTACGAGGCCGGCTACGGATCGAGCCGCGGCCTCTACGAGAGCGCGCGGGCGGGCCTCGGCATGACGCCCGCGACGTACCGGCGCGGCGGCGCCGGCGAGACCATCCGCTACACGCTCGTCGCGACCGAGCTGGGACGGCTCCTCGTCGCGACGACCGCGCGCGGCGTGTGCTCGGTCTGCGTCGGCGCGGACGGCGCGCGCCTCGAGGCGGAGCTGCGCAAGGAATTCCCGAGCGCCGTCCTCTCGCGCGACGACGAGCACGTGAAGCCCTGGGTCGAGGCGGTGCTCCGCCACGTCCGCGACGCGGGCGCTACCCCGCCGCTCGATCTGCGCGGCACGGCGTTCCAGCTCAGGGTGTGGCAGGCGCTGCGCGAGATCCCGGCCGGCGAGACGCGCTCCTACGGCGACGTGGCGCGCGCGATCGGGATGCCCCGCGCCTCGCGCGCGGTCGCCCGCGCCTGCGCCACGAACCGTCTCGCGCTGGTCGTCCCCTGCCACCGCGTCGTGCGCGGCGACGGCGAGCCGGGCGGCTACCGCTGGGGACCGAGCGTCAAGCGGAAGCTCCTCGACCAGGAGGCCGAGCGCGCGAAGCCTTGAACCTCGATGGGTCTACCCTGATAACCGTTCAACTCCACTTTACAGGTTAGATGACCGCGATTACCTTCTAACCATCGTAAGTCAGTTCACCGGTTAGGAGAGCGTCATGAGCACGCCGTTCCAGCTCCCAGTCGCAGACAGCGCCACGGCCGCGTGGCCGCTCCACGACAACGCCACCATGAGGCTGCGGCCCGGCGCCGCCGGGTTCGTCGTCCGGGTGGACCGAGGCTCGGTCCTCGTCACCCAGGAGGGCGATCCTCAGGACCACGTGCTCGGCCCGGGCGACGCGTTCCGCGCCGCCGGCAAGAAGGCGGTCGTCCTGTGGGCGCTCTCGAGCTCCGGCGTCGCCGTCACCGAGCGTTGACGCGCTTGCCGCCGGGACGCCCGACCGGCATATCCGAGCTTTCAGCTCGGAGGCTCCCATGCACGTCGCCAACCGGTGGACCCGATGGCTGCTCCTCGGCGCGCTCGTCCTCGTCCCGCTGGTGCCGGGCCGGTCGATCCCGGACGAGCCTCGCTCGCACCCGAAGCCGGCGATCGCCCGCGTCTGGCACGGCCGCACCCCGAACGCCAAGGCCGACGCGTACTCGAAGTACCTCGGGGACGCGATCACGAAGTTCCGCAAGATCCCGGGCAACCTGGGCTACCAGATGATGCGCGAGATGGTGGGGAGCGAGACGCACTTCATGGTGGTCAGCTACTGGACGTCGCGCGACGCGATCAAGGCCTACGCGGGCGAGGACATCAGGAAGACGCGCGCCCTGCCCAGGGACCCCGAGTTCCTCGTCGACCCGGAGCCCACCGTCATGAACTACGACGTGGTGGTGCAGGACGTCGGCGCGCCGCCCGAGAAGAGCTGAGGCGCCGATGGCGAAGGAGCCCGGCGGCAGCGTGCAGCGCGTCCGCGACGCCCTCGCCGCCGAGGGGCTCGCGAGCGAGGTGAAGGAGCTCGCCGCGAGCACGCGCACGGCGCAGGAGGCGGCCGCCGCCGTGGGCTGCGGGGTCGCGCAGATCGTGAAGTCGCTCGTCTTCCGCGGGACCTCGAGCGGCCGCGCCGTGCTCGCGCTCGTCTCGGGCTCGAACCGCGCGAGCGAGGCGCTCCTCTCCGAGGTCGCCGGCGAGCCGGTGGCGCGCGCGGACGCGGACTTCGTGCGCGAGCGGACCGGCTTCGCCATCGGCGGCGTCCCGCCGCTCGGTCACCTCGAGGCCGTCACGGTCGTCATCGACCGCGACCTCATGGCCTTCCCGGTCGTGTGGGCGGCCGCGGGCTCGCCGAACGCGGTGTTCGCGGTCGCGCCCACGGACCTCCAGCGCGTCACGGGTGGCCGGGTGGCGGACGTGAAGGAGCCAATATGACGCGCTTCACAGCCCGACCGACCCCGCGGCCGGCCCTTCCGCCGGCGCGGGCCGCGCGGGCTCCTCGCGGTACTTGATGGCGGTGCCGGCGACGAGCACGTGCCCGTACGGATTCGTGACGAAGCTCTGGGTGACGATGACCGCGTCCGCGCCGAGCTCGCACGCCTTGGCCCGGAGCGCGTACTCCGGCCCCTCGCGCGGCGGGTTCGTGACGTGCGTGGAGAGCTCGGCCAGCTCGTCGTAGGGACGGTCGGGCGCTTTGCGGAGGAACTCGATCTCGCAGCCGGACGCCCTCGGCGCGGCCTTCACGTCCGCGTCCGAGGGGACGACCTTCACGCCACCGCAGGCGCCGAGCGCGAGCGGCAGGGCGAGCGCGGCGGCGGCGAGCCTCATGCGAGCACCTCTGCACGGGAACTTCGGGGTCATCGGATGGGAGGAGCTTAGCGCAGTCCGACACCGCGGGCGCGCGCGACTTTGCCACGGCGCCGTCGCGCCGTGAGCTATGTTGAGCGGCCCATGCTGGCGCGACCGTCCCCCCGCACCCGCTCCTGGTCACGGCGGGGCGAGTTCCTGACCGGCTGCCGCGACGAGCTCCCCATCCTCGTCGGCGTCGTGCCGTTCGGCATGATCTACGGGCTGCTCGCGCTCTCCGCCGGGCTGCCTGCCGGCACCGCGCAGGCGATGTCCTCGGTCGTCTTCGCCGGCTCGTCGCAGTTCATCGCCGCGCAGATCATCCGCGAGGGCGCCCCGGCGGCCGTCGTCGTGATCACGGTCTTCGTCGTGAACCTGCGCCACGCGCTCTACAGCGCCTCGATCGCGCCCTATCTCAAGCACCTCAACGGCGGCTGGAAGGCGCTCCTCGCGTACCTCCTCACGGACGAGGCCTACGCCGTCGCCATCAGCCGCTACGTCCGTGACGCCCAGCGCGGAGAGGTCTCGCCGTACCGGCACTGGTACTTCTTCGGCGCGGGCTTCACGCTGTGGGCCTCGTGGCAGTGGAGCACCGCGGTCGGCGTCTTCCTCGGCGCTCGCGTCCCGCAGAGCTGGTCGCTCGACTTCACGCTCCCGCTCACCTTCATCGCGCTCGTCTTCCCCGTCCTGAAGGATCGCGCCGCCGTCGCCGCGGCGGTCGCGGCGGGGGCGCTCGCGGTCCTCGCGG
>WNFY01003089.1_pt1 | contig 24434 bp, 22 predicted proteins | sample 5400091 | NCBI WGS metagenome assembly WNFY01 (sample SAMN13153364, study PRJNA577476) | soil metagenome | isolation source: 60 cm soil or saprolite under grassland replicate 1 | place: USA:California | collected 2016-06-15 | reverse complement strand
GACGGAACGCCACGGTGAGCTCTCCTCCGGCTCCAGCTCGCGGGCGGAGCGCGCGGCCTCGATCGCGCCGCCCACGTCACCTTCGAGGTACTCGTGGATGCACCGGAGCATTCCCGCCGCGGCCTCGAGCGAGACAGCGTCGTCTCCGGCCGCGCCGAGCGCGGTTGCGCGTTCGGCGGCCTCGATCCAGCGGTCGACCTCGTCGATCCGGGCCTCGTTCACCGCGATCCACGCCCGTGTCAGGCAGAGGCGCGGATCGTCGGCCACGACCGCACCCGGAAGCGCGTCGAGCCAGCCGACGACCGTCTCGAGCTGTCCCCGCTGCAAGAACGCCGACCACTGGAGAGCGATCAGATCGGCCACGTCGGTGAAGTCGCCGGCGAGCGTCGAGTGGTGGATCGCTTCCGACACGTGACCGGCGTCCTTCAGCCAGACGGCCGCACGCCGATGTAGCGACGAGATGACCTCGGGCTCGGCCTGCTCCAGTTCGTGCCGGAGCAGCTCGCCGAAGAGATGGTGGTAGCGGTACCACCTCCGCTTCGCGTCCAGGGGAACAAGGAACAAGTTCGAGCGCTCGATTCGGGCGAGCATGCGCGCGGAGCCCTCCGCTTCGGTCACAGCCTCGCAGAGAGAAGCGCAGAAGCGGTCAAGGATTGACGTCCGAAGCACGAACATCCGCACCTCGGCCGAAAGGCTCGCGAGCACCTCGGAGCCGAGGTAGTCGATGACGTGGCGGTCGTCGCCCGCGAAGGCGGCGATGAACTCGCGAGCGTCGGTCCGTCCGCGCAGCGACAGCGCGGCCAGGTGGAGGCCGGCGGCCCAGCCCTCGGTCCGTCCCTGGAGCTGCGCCACCTCGTCGGCGCCGAGATTCAGGTCGAGCATCCGGTTCAGGAGCTCGGCGGTCTCCTCCTCGCTGAAACGGAGGTGGTCGGCCCGGACTTCGGCCAGCTCGCCGCGGACGCGGAGCACCGGGAGCGGAAGTCGCGGGTCGGAGCGCGTGATGAGGACGAGCTTCAGCGTCGAGGGCAGGTGCTCGACCAGGAACTCCATTCCGTCGTGGATCTCCCGGTTGCCGACGAGGTGATAGTCGTCGAGCACGAGCACAAGCGCATCCGAGAGCTCGGCCAGCTCGTTGATCAGATTCGGGAGCACGACATCGACGACTTTCGCGCCCGGAACTCGGAGCGAGGTGAGGGCCGCAGCACCGAGTTCCGGCTCCACAGTGCGGAGCGCCTCGACCACGTAGGTCCAGAAGCGACCCGGGTCGTTGTCTTCCCGATCGAGCGAGAGCCAGGCGAACCGGCGGTCGGCGACGTCGCTTGCGATCCACTCGGTGACGAGAGTCGTCTTGCCCCAGCCCGGCGGCGCGTCGATGAGGGTGACCTTCGGAAGCGGCTCAGTGGTCAGCAGGGCGAGCAGGCGCGGGCGGGCGACCAGTCGCGGGCGGATCGGCGGAGCCTGTAGCTTCGTGGCCAGCGGGCCAGGTGAAGAAACCGCAGCAGGGGCCAGGCTCGTCGGCCGCGTCACCACGAGCCCGTATCTCCCATGTAATCAGCGTACAAGGCGTGCCAAACCCGAATCTTCACGGCTGCAGTTCGGCCGCAGTGCCGCCGCCCATCAGTCGCGACAGCGCAAGGGCCAAAACAAGCGCACCGCCGTAGAACAGCTGCTGGACAAAGCCTCTTGCCCCGTGAAGCTGGAGCCCGGTGATCCCCGTCCACAGGAAGTAGACGGCGACGAACGTCCCCCATGGGTTGAAGCGGCCCGGAACGACGGCTGTCGCGCCCAGGAAAGCCGCTGCGAAGGCCGGTAGCAGGTAGGTCGCACCGGACGAGGGGTCGGCACCGCCGGTCGTCCCCGCGTAGAGAACGCCGGCCGCCGCGGCGAACGCCGACGAGGCGATGAAGGCGCCGAAGCGCACCCGTCCGACACGGACACCACCGAGGCGAGCCGCGCTCCGGCCACGCCCGACGAAGAGCAGCCGGCGCCCGAGGGGCGTGAACTCGAGCAGGTACCAGAGGACCACACAGAGCGCGAGGCCGTAGTAGAAGACAAGCGGGATCCCGAGGAACCGCGAGACCGTCACCGGGTCGACGAGGGACTCGGAAACGCCGCCGATCGTCCGCGAGCCGCTGATCCAGAGGACGATGCCGGAAACGAACGCCGACATCCCGAGCGTCGTCACGAGCGAGTCGAGCCCGAGGAGCACGACGAGCCCGCCGTTGACGATGCCGACGGCCATGCCACTGAGGAGGGCGACAACGATCGCCCAGCCGATCGGCCAGCCGTGATCGACGTTGAGGAGCGCGAGAATCATTGCCGAAAGAGTCAGCACGGACGCGATCGACAGGTCGTACTCGCCAGCCGTCAAAGGGAGCAGGAGCCCCAGCGTCAGCACCACGAGGACGGCCTGCGAGCCGAAGATCCCCTGGAAATTGGCCGCGGTCAGGAACGTGTCCGGCTCGAGCGCCCCGAAGAGGACGACAACCGCGGCCCAGGCGACGACGAGCCCACCACGGCGCCCGAGCTCGGTGGCCCTCACGGCCGATCATGCTCGCGCTCGATGCGCCCGCCGGAGAAGACGAGGACGCGGTCGCAGATCGCCGCGAGCTCCTCGCGGTCGGTGCTGGCGCAGATCACGCAGGCACCTTGCTCCGCCGCCTGCCGGATCAAGGTGAAGATCTGCCCGCGCGCCCCCACGTCGACCCCGCGTGTGGGCTCGTTGAGGAGCAGAAGCCGGGGGCCGGCGTTGAGGGCCTTGGCGAGCAGCGTCTTCTGCTGGTTCCCGCCCGAAAGCGCCTGGAAGGCCAGCCTCGGCTCGCAGGGCCGGACGCCGAACCTTGCCAGGAGCCGGGCCACGTCGCGGCGCATTCGCCGGCGGTCGAGGCCTAGGGTCGTGGCGTAGCGGTCGAGGACGGGCAGCGTCACGTGGTCCACGATGGGCAGCGAGCGGACGGCACCGTCGCGCTCCCGGTCGGCTGGGAGCAACGCGATCCCGGCGCGGAGGGCACGGTCGGGCGTCATCGTGGTCGCGTCGTGCCGTTCGTTCCCGAAGTCGAGCCGGCCCGCGCGGCCCGGCTGCGCGCCGAAGAGCAGATAGGGGACCTCATCGAAGCCCGAGCCGAGCAGGCCTGTAAGCCCAACGACCTCGCGTTCGTGGACCTCGAAGGAGACATCTCGGACGACCTCGCCCGTCAGATCCGCAACCGAGACGGCAACTCGCCCCGTAGGTTGGTGTCGCGCCACGGCGGCTTCGAGCCGGCGCCCGGACATGAGCTCCGCGAGCGCGTCCCGCTCGAGCCCTGCCGTCACGCGCGTAGCCACGACGCGTCCGTCGCGGAGAACGGTGACTCGGTCGGTGAGCTCGAGCACCTCCTCGAGGTCGTGCGAGACGAAGAGCACGCTTGCGCCCGCGTCAGCCAGTTCCCGAGCGAGCCCGAAGAGCCGCCGCGTCTCGGGCTCCGGCAGGAAGACGGTCGGCTCGTCGAGGACGAGCACGCCCTTTCCGCCGAGCTCCTCCGCAGCCCGGACGATCGCGAGTAGCGCACGCACGACGGGGCGCAGCCGGGCGACCGGGCGGCGGGGGTCGAGTTCGACGCCGAATCGGGCGAGCGCATCGCCGGCTCTCGCGCGCTCGCGCCGCCAGGAAATCCGCCAGTCGCGCCTGGCTGCCAGATCGCCGAGGCGGAGGTTCTCGAAGACGCTCAGCGAGGGGATCAGCCCCAGGTCCTGGTGGACGAAAGCGATCCCCAGCTCGCGTGCGCGTCCCGGGGGAAGGGGCAGCCGAGTGGGCCGACCGCCCACCTCGAGCTCGGCGCCCGGCTCAGGCGCGTGATAGCCGGCGAGGATCCTGATCAGGGTCGACTTGCCCGAGCCGTTCTCGCCGAGCAGCCCGTGAACCTCCCCCCGCCGGAGCGTGAGGCTCGCGCCGTCGAGGGCGCGAACTCCGCCGAAGCTCTTCGACACATGCCGCACGGCAAGCGCGGCCACGTCAGCCGCCAACGCCCCACAGCTTTCTGTATCCGTCGACGTATGCGTTGCCGTAGCCCGCGTCGAAACGCGGCGGGCGACCCGCGTCGCCGACATCGCCGTCGTCGAAGACCCGGAGAGGCGTGTGCTCGCTCTTCACCGGTGGCTCGCCTGCGATGGCGCGGAACGCCTGGTCCATTGCCGCCCACCCGAGCCAGGACAGGTTCTCGCCGACGTCCATCGCAACGATGTCGCCGTCCTGCATCAGCTTCAGGACGAACGGCGTGCCGTTGAAGCCGGCGATCCTCACCCGACCGCCGGCGCGCGCCGCCCGGATCGCCGGCACGACGAACTGCGACATGCTGTCGTAGATCGGGATCACGTAGTCGATCTTCGGGTCGCGGACGAGTGCCGACTGGACCTCGGAGCGGATCCTTGCAGCCCAGTCGAGGATTGGGACGTCCACAGCGGTGATCTTGCAGGCCCGGCACCGTCTGCGGAACTCGTCCCGAAGGCCCCGCATAAGCGGAGTCGTCGAGCGAGCGTCGTTCGAGGTGATCACCAAGGCGTCCGCCGTGCCGTTCGTGGCCTTGATCACCCAGTCCGCCTCGAGCCGGCCGGCCTGCCCGAAGGGTCCGGGCACGCACGTCGTCCCGTAGACCTTGCCGCTCGAATCGGCCTGGCAGCGCTCCCCCTCCCCCGTCGTGCGCAGAACGATCACGGGAATCCCGGCGTTCTTCGCCTGCGTGATCTGGGGGGCGAGTAGAGCAGGGTCCTGCGCAAACAGCGTGATCGCGTCTGCGTGCTGCGAGATCGCGGTGCTGATGCCTTGTGCCCACTGGGCCGGCTGGCCCTGATTCGAGTAGACGACGAGCTTCGCGTGCACCTCTGCAGCGGCCTCGCTCATGCCACGCTCGACCGCGGGCACGAACGGGACCTCGCTCGTGATTGGGATCTCGAAGATCGTCTTCCCGCGCAGCTTCTTCGTCGCGTCGAATCCCGGTCCCGGCGGTACGAACTTCGGAAGGCCTTTGAACGCCTCGATCTGCCTGCTCGCCCCGGCGACATCGGCTCGCCCGGAAGTGTTTTTCGAGGACGCGCCGCCGCCGCATGCCGCTGCGAGGACCGGCAGAAGCGCAACGCACAGAAGCGCCGCCCGCCGCGCCGTGGCCCGCCTGCCTTGCCGGCTCGTGACACGCAAAATGCGTCTCCTCTATAGGACTGGGAGGCTACAGCCGCGCCGGTCGATCCTCCAAACCGCTTACGTGGCTTCAAGGCCCTCGGTGTCGTTAACGGTCCACCTCTTCGAGGCGCACGAGCTCGAGCCCGAAGTCGCGCACGCGGTCGAGAACCCCGTATAGCTGTCCTTGGTCGGCGATCAGGCCCACGAGGGCGGTCTCGCCCGGCTTCCGCTCCAGGGTCATGCCCACGAATGCCGATGCGAACCGTTCGCTCAGCCTCCCTCGCACGGTGATTCGGTATCTCGCCGGCGTCATGCTCCAGCAGCGTGGCCGAGTCCGCGGAGGCTGTCTTCACCCACGCGCGAATCTCACCCTGGTGAACCGCCCACCGCCACTCGCATGACCACCGGTGCTAGCGGACGAGTCGGCCGTTCGGCCGCATCACGAGCCAGAGACCGCCGAACGCTCTGACGTTCTGGCAGAGAACCTGTCCCGGCTTCCGGTCTCCGGTGTAGTAGTAGAGCGGGCGACCGGCATACGTCACCTGCAGCCTTCCGCCAGCCCGCCTCGTCGTTCCGAGCAGCGACGACTTGACGCCGACGGCCGCGCGCGGGTGTCCCTTGACGACATAAGGCGGCCATGCCGTGGCGCACGCGCCGCGGCAAACGCTCCGTCCGCGCGGATCGTGCGTGAAGGCATAGAGGGCGAAGCCGCGACCGTCGAACAGGATCCGACCGTATGTCGACGATCTCGCCGTCACCGTCGATCTTGGGGCGTCGCTGGCGGCGGCTGCGACGCCGATAGCCGAAGCGGCAACGACAAGGACGACGAGCAGAAGTCTTGTGCGCATGCCGCTCTGTCTCGGAGAAGCCGCGGCGCGTTACAGCCGCCCCAGGCGTAACACCTGCAGGCGCGCGCGGACTGTGCAGGTGAACACAGCGAGAAAGGAAGTGGTGATGACGGCTTCGACGATTTCCATCGGTCTCACCGGCGGCGAGGATTTCGCCGCCCCGGGGCAGCTACGGCCGAGCAAGGCACTCGTGCTGCTCCTCGACGCTGCGGCAGACTTGGACGGCGCGTTCGGTCGCAGGCAGAACGATGTGCGTGCTGCGCTCGACGGCGACCGCACGGTCGTAGTGCTGATCGGGCCGCGGATCGCCGCAGGACTCGCAACTCAATTCGGCTGCTGGCTCCGCGCCAAGGTCGGTGTCGACATCCTCCCCTGGGGGCGCCCGCGGGAGCGCGAGCAGGGCGGCGAAGCCTATGCGACTGTGCGGTTCTTTGGCGGCGATTTGCCCGACGGCGCACAGTCGGTCACGCGCTCGCGCGACGGCGAGCTGGCAGGCGTGCGCTTCCGCGCGGGCGCCGCGGAGATCGTCCTCGTTCCCGCCGAGGAGCAGCTCACCGCTGCCGACGTGCCTGCGCTGCTCGAGAGTCTGGGATGACGCAGCTCGCGGCACGGCTCGCGACGGTGCCCGTCGTCGCCGCGATCATCCTCACTGGCCTCTGGTTCTTCGCCAGTCGCCTGACGAACGACTTTGTCACGTCCGGAGTGCTCACCGCGGCTTGGTTTGCCGTCGCAGGCGCGGCGGCGCTATTCGTGGCTCGTCGTCGGCGCGTGCTTGCCGTTCCGGTCGTCGCTGCGTACCTCGTGACGGCCGGGGGCGCCAGCGCCTACCTCGCCTGGTCGACGCTCCGCGACACCGTCGTGAACGAGCGAATCGTGGGCGCGACGCCGGGCTCCGGCAACCGGCTCCTCGCCAGCGGAAGCTTCACCAGCGGAGAGCACAAGACGACCGGCGTGGCGCGCGTCATCCGGCTACGGCTCGGAGGCCGCGAGCTGACGCTTGACCTCCGCACCTCCGCCGGACCGGACCTCCGCGTCTACCTCGCGCCGCGCGATGGCGCTAACGTCGGCGACCACGTCGATCTCGGCGGCCTGAAGGGGAACATCGGCACGCAGCAGTATCCGATCCCGGCCGGCACCGACCTCGGCCGCTACACCGCGGTCGTGATCTACTGTCGCGCCTTCAGCGCACCCTTCGGGCAAGCAGTGCTGCGCCCACCTGCGTAACGCACCGAGCCCGCCCGAGACTGGACCCATGTGGACGCTTTTGGGTTCATTCCCGGCTACCGCCATCACGTGGTCGTCAGCGGGAAGGAACCGCTCGTCCTGTGCTTGATCGCGTTCCTCGTGACCTTCGCACTCACTCGGCTCTATACGCGTCTGGCACGTAAGCGCGGCTGGGGAAGCGGAAGCGTCGGCGGAGGCATTCACCTCCACCACATGGTGGTGGGGATCATCTTCATCCTCGGTACCGGGTTCGTGACGGTGGCGTTCTGGCCCGGCAGTCCCGGGCGCGAGCTGATCGGAATCCTCTTCGGCGTCGGCGCGGCGCTGACCTTGGACGAGTTCGCGCTCTGGCTCTACCTCCGAGACGTCTACTGGTCACCCGAGGGCCGGAGCTCGATCGATGCAACCGTGATCGGCGTCGTCTTCGGCGCGCTCCTGCTCGTGGGCAGTTCGCCGTTCGGCGTTGGTAGCGGCGGAGGCGAACCGCAGGCCATTGCCTTCGGGATGGTCGGGATGAACGTCGTCCTTGCGATGATCACCTTCTTCAAGGGGAAGCTCACGCTCGGGCTGCTGAGCGTCTTCGTGCCGCTGCTCGGTTTCCTGGGCGCATTGCGGCTCGCCAAGCCGATGTCGCTGTGGGCGCGCCGGTTCTATTCCGGGAACGAGGCCAAGCTGACGCGAGCGCAGCATCGCTACGGGGAAGACGCAACCCTCCGGCGGCTCCGTACCCGGTTCGAGGACGTTGTCGGCGGCGTCCCAAGCCTGTCGATGGCAATGGGGCTGCGGATGGAGGTTGTCGGAGGGCGCCTCGCCGTACGGATGGAGCCCGCCGCCGACGAGTCAGTCGGCGACGAGTCCTGAGCCGGCTTCGACCAGGCCGATCCGACGAAGGAACAGCCTTCGCTGCTCGAAGGCAAGCTCCAAGATTGGACCCTTCTCTGCCGGGATCGAGACGAGGAGCCCGCCAGCCGTCTGCGGGTCGTAGCCCAGCGTCTCGAGCACCGGCGAGATCCGCTTGGCCGTCAACCAGCCGTTGACGAACTCCCGGTTCCGCGGATCGCCGCTCGTGCGGACACCGCTGCGGGCGAGGTCGAGCGCGCCGTCGATCGCGGGGAACCGCTCCGGCTTCAGACGGATCCGCACGCCGCTTCGCTCCGCGACCTCATGCGTGTGGCCGAAGAGGCCGAACCCGGTCACGTCCGTCACGGCGTTGGGCCCGAAGGGACGCAATGCCTCCGAGGCCTCCCGGTTGAGGGTTCGCATCCAGCGGACCGCTCGTTCGAGCGGCTGCGTTCCGGCCAGTCCGCGCTTGAAGCCCGTCAGGATGAGACCGGTCCCGAGCGGCTTCGTCACGTAGAGCGCGTCGCCCGGCTTCGCGCCGTCCTTGCGCCAGACTCCGTCCGGGTGGACGGCGCCGACGACGGCCAGGCCGTACTTCGGCTCCGGGTCGCGGATCGTATGCCCGCCGGCGAGGATCGCGCCGGCGCTGCGTACCTGCAAGTCGGCGGCGGCGAAGATGGCGGAGAGCATCTCGATCGGCAGCTCCTCCGGGAAGGCCGCGATCGAGAGCGCGAGGATCGGCGTGCCGCGAGCTCGGTCAGCCTCAGCTCGCGGCTTTCGATCTCCATCGACGACCTTCTACCGCGCTGCGAGCTCGACCCTTGCCTGCTCGGCGGCGGCCTTGAGCCCTTCGCCGAAGGTCGGGAAGACGTGGTGCATGCCCGCGATGTCGTCAACGGTCGCGCCCAGCTTGACCGCCAGCGAGAAGCCCTGCACGACGTCGCCGGCGCCGCGCGAGACGACGTGCAGGCCGAGCACCCGGCGGGTGGAGCGGTCGAAGACGATCTTGAAGAGGCCGTGCTCGGCGCCGATGTAGGAGAACCGGCGCACGAAGCGGTTGCGGACGACCTCGATCTCGTGCCCCTGCTCGCGCGCCTGCTCCTCGGTGAGCCCGACGCCGGCGACTTCCGGGTCGGTGAAGATCGAGGTGGGAAGGATCGAGTAGTCCGCGGAGGCGCCGTTCGAGCCGAACATGTCGGCGACCGCGATCCGCGCCTGGTACTGCGCGACCGGGGTGAACTGGGCGACGGCGTTCACGTCGCCGGCGGCCCAGATGCCGGGGGCCGAGGTGCGCATCCGCTCGTCCACGGCGATTCCGAGCTTCGTCGTCTCGACCCCGGCGGCCTCGAGGTTCAGCCCGTCGACGTTCGGGACGCGGCCAGACGCGAGCAGGATCTGCGCGACGCGGAGCTCGCGCTCAGGCGAGCCGTCGCGCGGTGCGAGCATGGCGAGGATCGCGTCGCCGTCGCGCCGGGCGCTCTTGACGAACACGTTCGTCACGATCTCGATGCCCTCCGTCTCGAGCGCGGCCGTGAGCGTCTCGGAGGCCTCCGCGTCCGAGATCGGCGAGATCCGCTCGAGCGCGTCGACGATCGTCACCTTCGAGCCGAAGCGTGAGAAGATCTGGCCGAACTCGAGCCCGACCGCGCCGGCACCGACGACAAGCAGCGATTCCGGCAACTCGGTCAACTCGAGCGCGGAGACGTGGTCGATCCAGCCGACCTCGTCGATCCCCTCGATCGGCGGCACGGCGGTGCGCGAGCCGGTCGCGATCAGGATCCGGTCGGCCTCGAGTTCCTGGTCGCCGACGCGGACGGTGTGGGCGTCGACGAAGCCGGCCTCCCCTTGGACGGTCGTGAAGCCCGCGGCCTCGAGGTCTTCGACCCACTTCGGCTGCGGCTTCTTCAGGGTCTCCTTCCAGGCGCGGACGCGGTCGAGGTTCGTCCGCGCAGCGCCGACCTCGATCCCGATCTTGCCCGCGAGCGAGTTGACCTCGTGTGCGAGTTCCGCGGCTACGAGGTAGGCCTTCGTCGGCGTGCATGCGACGTTGGGGCAACTTCCGCCCCAGCGCGTGCGCTCGACGAGTGCGACGTTCGCGCCGTAGTCCATTGCAGCCTTCTTGGCCCCGTCGCGGGCAGCCGAGCCTGCGCCGATGACGATCAGGTCGAAATGTTGAGTGCTCACGCCACGACCTCCTTCGTAGTTGCGTCTTGACGGCCCCAGCGGCCCGGGATGTCGCGGAGCTCGATCTGGGAAATTCCCTGCGGCAGGTACGGGTCGAACCGAAGCTCCTCCCCGTCCGGCTCGAGACCGAGCAGGATGCGCAGAAGCAGCAAGGGCGTTCCGGTCGCCCAGGCCTGCGGGCTCGACGCCGTCGGGTACTCGACGGGGAAGCTCGTGCGTGTGCGTCGATAGCCGGCGAACACCTCCGGCAACCGATAGCGAAAGAACGTCGCCGCCTCGAGGATCGCGAGCGAGACACGCGCGGCCTCCTCGCGGAAGCCGTAGCGGGCGAGCCCGTGCGCGATCAGCGAGTTGTCGTGCGGCCAGACCGTTCCGTTGTGGTAGCGGATCGGGTTGTAGCCGCCCTCGCCCTCGGCCATCGTGCGGATGCCCCAGCCGGAGAAGAGCGCATCGCTCAGCAGGTGGTCGGCAACCGCGTCCGCCTTGTCGTCGTCGACGATCCCGCTCCAGAGCAGGTGGCCCATGTTGGACGTGATGCTGTCGACAGGGCGCTTCTCCCCGTCGAGCGCCTCGGCGTAGCACTCGCGCGCGGCGACCCAGAAGTCTCGATCGAACCGCTCCTGTAGGGCCTCTGCCTCGCGCTCGAGCCGGTCGGCGAGCTGTGCGTCGTTCCAGAATTCGCGCGCGAGGCGCGCGCAGCGAACTTTCGCGCCGTACACGTATCCCTGGATCTCGCACGTCGCGATCGGGCCCTTCGCAATTGCTCCGTCCGCGAAGCGGATCGAGTCCCACGAGTCCTTCCAGCACTGGTTCTGGAGGCCCGTCTCCTTGTTCCGCCGCTCGTACTCGACGTAGCCGTCACCGTCGCGGTCGCCGTGCTCGTCGATCCATTTCAGCGCCGCGCGCGCGTTCGGTTCGAGCTCGCGTACGAGCTCCATGTCTCCCGTCCACCGTTCGTACTCGTCGAGCAGCACGAGGAAGAGCGGCGTCGCGTCGGCAGTGCCGAAGTAGGGAGAGTGGGGCCGCTCGTCGAAGTACGTCAACTCGCCGAAGCGGATCTCGTGCAGGATCTTGCCCGGCTCCGCGTCGCGGAACTCGTCCACCTCCGTCGCCTGCCGCGCCGCGAGCACGCGCAACGTCGTCTCGGCGAGCTCGGGCGTGAACGGCAGCGCCTGATAGCTCGTGATCAGGCTGTCGCGACCGAACACGGTCATGAACCAGGGGAGGCCGGCGGCCGGCAGAGCCGAGTCCGGGAAGAGCTCCGAAGTGAACCGCAGTGCGGCGAGATCGATCAGGCTCCGCTCGTAGACGTGCTCGAGCGGGTCCCAGTCGGTCTCGAGGCTCGGCGCCGAAGCGATGAATTCCTCGAGGCTCATGCCGATGTTCGGCCGCGCCTCGTCGTCGCCGTGCCGATGCTTGATCGCGATCGCGTTGCCGTCGGTGACCGGCTGAACGAAGACGCAGACGTTCCACTCGTCATGTGGCTCGACCCGAACGGCCAGCGTGAGCCCGTCCTCGTCGACGGTCGCCGGCTTGGAGACTCGAATGCGCGTCTCCCGAACGAAGTCGCCGCGACGATACCCGAGCACGAGCGTGCCGCTCTCGACGCGCGTGTACCGCTCGCCCACCTTGGCGAGCGCATCCTTGACCTCGAAGAGGTCGGCGAAATCGGAGTCGGCGTCGAAGCGGAGCTCGACCCGAAGCGGCTTCACGTCGTGGTTTAGAACCGTCACGTCCTCGTGGAAGCCGTCTCCGATCGTCCTGTTCCGATGGATCGAGACGGTTGGGTTGTCGTTCACCGTCCCTGTCGGTGGCACGAGAAAGTGCGTCGACGCGAAGTACTGCGTCTCGTCCGTCGACAGGACGTTCAGCGGCGAGCCGTTGGCCGTCAGTCGCCAGCAGGACAGGAATCGGGTGTCGCGATAGAAGAACCCGTGCGGCTGGTTCGGTGACGCATCGATGTCCCCGCGCAGATCGCTCACGAGGAAGGTACTGCCGTCGAGGATGCTGATCGTCCCGGTCGCCATGCCCGTACCGCACAGTCCCGTAGCGCAGGCGACGCGTTACAGCCCGTAACGAACAGGCTCGATGCTCGGTCTGAACGGGGTGGAGATCCTCGACATCAGCGTCGCGATCAGGCCGGGAATGGTCACGTATCCCGGCGACCCGACCGTCCGGCTCGAGCGGATCAGTGCGCTCGCAAACGGTGCGGCCGCGAACATCAGCCGACTCGACTTCGGCGTCCACACGGGCACGCACGTGGATGCACCGGCGCACTTCATCGACGGCGCCCCCGCCGCCGAGACGCTCCCGCTTCAGGTCCTCGTCGGGCCGGCCCGTGTCGTTGACGCCACCCGGGTCACAGGGCGGCTCGACGGCGAGGCACTCGCACAGATCGAGCTCGCCGAGCGCGTCCTGTTCAAAACGTGCAACTCGATGCTCTGGGAGCAGGACTCGTTCGTCGACGACTTCGTCTCCTTGACGGGCGGCGGCGCCAAGGCGCTGATTGAGCGCGGCGTGCGCCTCGTCGGCATCGACTACCTCTCGCTCGGGGACGAGGACGCCCACCGAGCGTTGCTCGGCGCCGGGATCGTCGCAGTCGAGGGCCTCGACCTGCGTGACGTCGATCCCGGCGAGTACCAGCTCGTCTGCGCGCCCCTCAAGCTCGTCGGCTCCGATGGCGCCCCGGCCCGCGCCTTTCTCATCCGGTAGGCGCAGAGGCCGGGCTCGTCAGAGCTCGACGATTCCGGGCCTGGGAATCCCGGAGGTCTCGACCTCGGGCAGGTCCGGCGTTCGCGTCACCACCTCGACGTTCCCTGATTGCACGAGCGCCGTGTCCTCGGACTTCGCGCCGCCGCCGATCGAGGGATTCCACGCAACGGCCGCAGAGCTCGGTACCGGCGTCTGCTCGCGTGGGGCACCGAACGCCTCACGTCCTTTGTAGCCGGTGAGACCGCCCTGGTGATGCCAGCGCCACTCCTCGGGGAAGCCCTGCGCCGCGTAAGCGGCCGCCCCGGCCTCGAACACCTCGCCGAGCGGCGACCCCGCCGTTGAGGCCGCGAGCAGGCGCGCATCCACTTCCGCGGCCGCTTGGACTAGTTGCTCGAGGTCCGCCGGCGGCCGCCCGAAGGAGACGAGGCGCGTCATCGATACGTGCAGGCCCTCCCGCTGAATCGTGAACGCCAGCAGCGCGTGACGACCGACCCGCGCCTCGGTCGGGAGGGGGTGGCGGTGGAGCGGCTGGCGCTTCTCGCCGCCGACGAGCACGACCGCCGGGACGAAGCCTCGGCGACGCGCCTCCGCGGCGAGCGTGGCAGCAGCCTCGAGCTCCGTCTCCTCTGGACGAAGGTGCCGGAGTGCGGCACGCATCGCGTCCGCCGCGTCCGCGCCCGCCCGCCGGTAGCGGTCGCGCTCGTCCTCGTCGAGCTCGCGCCGGTGCGGGGCCAGCGCCGGCTCGAGCTCTGCGTCGGTGACCGAGCCGTCGCGGAGCAGCCCTGCCAGCGTCTCCGCCGGGCCGTCGTAGCGTGGATAGGACATGGGCTCGTAGCCCAGCTCGTCCAGCCGCTCCTCCGCCTCGACGCGCGACGCCTCGATATCGGCGAAGAGCGCGAAAGCGCGCTCCGCAGTCAGGACGACGGTGTAGGACGCGTGCGGCGAGGTGTCGTCGACGGGTCGGCCACGGCCGCACAGCAGCCAGCGCACCGTCGCCGGCGCTGTTGCCACCAGCGCGGACGCGCCAGCGCGCGCTGCCTCCTCGAGCGCGAGGTTCCGCTTCCGCTCGGCGCGCGTCACGCGATCTCGGCGGCGGGGGACTGCATCGTCATCGACATCTCCGGCACGTCGAGTGCGATCGCCGCCTGAATCAACCCGAGGTGCGAGAACGCCTGAGGGAAGTTGCCGATGAGGTCGCCGGTGTGCGGATCGATTTCCTCGGCGAGCAGGCCGACGTCGTTGCAGAAGCCAAGGAGACGCTCGAAGAGCTCACGCGCCCGCTCACGCTCGCCTGCGCGCGCGAGACACTCGACGAGCCAGAAGGAACAGATCGCAAAGGTCGCCTCGTCTCCCGAGAGACCGTCGACGCCGTCCGTGACATACCGGTAGACGAAGCCGTCGGCCGAGAGCTCGTCCGCGACGCGCTCGAAGGTCGCCTTCGCACGGTCGTCGTCGTGCGCGACGAAGCCCACGATCGGGATCATCAGATTCGACGCATCGAGCTTGCCGCCATCGCCGAACGCCTGCTGGAACGCGCCCGTGGCCGGGTCGACACCCTCACTCTCGACGAGCATGCGGATCTCGTCGCGAGCCGCCCGCCAGGCGTCGAGGTCGCCATCTCGGCCGTCGAGCTCGGCGAGCCTGATCACCCGGTCGAGCGCGACCCACGCCATCACTTTCGAGTAGACGAAGTGGCGCGGCTCGCCGCGGATCTCCCAGATGCCCTGGTCGGGGTCTTGCCAGCGCTCGATCACGGCCCCGCCGACGCGCGACAGGAAGTCCCAGAACACGTCGTCGATCTCGCCGCTGTGCCGGCGATAGAGCCAGGCTGTGTCGAGCAGCTCGCCGAAGACGTCGAGCTGGAACTGGGAATAGGCCCCGTTGCCGATCCGCACCGGCCGCGAGCCGCGGTAGCCCTCGAGCCAGTCGAGCTCCACCTCGGGGAGCAGACGCTCGCCGCCAACACCGTACATGATCTGCAGCTCGCTCGCGCGGCCGGCCGTCGTTCGCCTCAGCCAGGCCATGTAGGCCTGCGCCTCTTGGTCGTAGCCGAGCGCGAACAGCGCGTTCAGCGTCAGCGCCGAATCGCGAAGCCAGCTGAAGCGGTAGTCCCAGTTCCGCTCGCCGCCGACCTCTTCGGGAAGCGACGTCGTTGCGGCCGCGACGATCGAGCCTGTCGGTGCGTTCGTCAGCGCCTTTAGGACGAGCGCGCTGCGCACCACCTGTTCCCGATAGGGGCCGTCGTAGGTGCAGCGGTCGGACCACGCTTTCCACGTCCGGGTCGTCGTCTCGAGCCTCGTCGAGACGTCCTTCTTCGTCAGCCGCTCCGGCGAGAGCTCGTGCGGGAGCTGGTACGTCAGGACGACAAACGCCTCCTCGCCCGAATGGAGCGTCCGGTTGCCCGTCGTCGCCGAACGTTCTGCGTGGCCGAACGGCAGCTCGCTCTGCAGGACGAGCGCATCGGCGCCGCCGTACACGACAACGAGGTCGGAGTCCAGCATCTCCAGCCTGGGCGTGGTCAGGCCGTAGTCGAACCGCGGGACAAGCTTGACCTTGACGGGCATCTCGCCCTCGGTGCAGCGCGCGATCCGGATCAGCTGGTGGTCGGGATGCGCCGCGTGCGCGTCCTCCTCCGGGCCGGGAACGCGGTACGAGAAGAAGTCCGTCACGACCAGCGTGCCGCGCTCGCTCGTGAACGTCGTCTCGAGCACGTTGGTGCCGGGGAGGTAACGCCGCGTGGGCTCGTAGTCGTCGTCGAGCGGCGCGATCCTGAAGAAGCCGGCCTTGCTCCAGTCGAGGATCCGGGCGAAGACCGGGCGCGCCTCGAAGCGATGGAACGTGCACCAGTCGACGGAGCCGTCCAGCGAGACGAGGGCGCACGAGTGGCAGTCGGAGATGAGCGCGTAGTCGGCGATCGCCGGATAGATCGGCACCGATCTCACGAGGCGGCCCCTGCTCCTGCGGTTGTATGAACCGCAGGTCTGCCGGCCGGCGCCTTGACCTCGACAAAGACCTTGATCCCGTCGCCGCCCTCAAGATGCTCGAACATCTGCTCGTACCCCTCGAGACCCGCCACCGGCGTCGTCAGCAGCCGCTCGAGCCAGCCGGGGAACCGCAGCGAGGCCTGCACGAGGTCGTCGACGCCGGCGACGAAGTCCGCACGCGACGCGTTGACGGTCCCGACCATCACCTTGTTCCCGAGCACGAAGCCCTGGTTGATCCGGTCGGCGGGGACTTCGACGGCGCGCTCGCCGCCGGTCACGCTGGCGAGCACGAGCACGCCGTTCTTCCCGAGCACCTCGGCGGCCTCGAAGACGAGCGGGCTGTAGCCCGTGGCCTCGAAGATCAGGTCGAAGGGACCGCCCGCAGACGCGAGCGCGACGTCCTGCGAGGAGACGTACGACGCGCCGAGCTCCCCGACGAGCTCGCTATTGAGGTACGGCGCGCGCAGCAGCGAGAAGCAGGTCACCTCGAGGCCACGCAGGCGCAGCACGAGGGCAGCGAGCAGCCCGATCGTACCGGAGCCCAGAACCGCCGCGCGACGCGGCTCCCACACCTTCAGCCGTCGCTGGATCTCGAACGCCTGGGCGATGCCCTTCTCAGCGACCGTCAGCGGCTCGAGCAATACCCCAACCTCGCCCAGCGCAGGCGGCAGTGGAACGACGTAGTCGGAATTCTCGACGTAGCGCTCGGTCAGGTAGCCGTGCAAGAGGTTGATGCCCCGCTCGTAGTAGACGTCGTCGGTGGTCATGTCCTGCAAACCGATTCGGTCGTAGACCGAGCCGCCGGGGCGGCGGACCGTCGAGACGACGTAGCCGCCCGGATGGATCGCCGCGGAGACGCCCTCGCCCACCTCGAGCACGCGGCCGAAGTTCTCGTGGCCAATGACGAGGAAGTCGTCGCCGGGCGGTGCGGCGCCGTATTGGGCCTCGTTGATCTCCCGGTCGGTACCGTCGACACCGACGCGCAGGACCTCGACGAGGACGCCACGGCCGTCCGGTACGTCGGCAAGGCGCGGCTCGGGAACGTCGGCCAGGTGGGCCGAGCCGGGAACGTCGGGATGAACGGCGATGGCCTTCACTGGTTGGTTTGTCCACCGACGGGCGACTCGCGTTACAGCCGTAACACTTCGAGGCAGCGAAGGGACTAAAAAAATAGAGGACTTGATCTCCGAACCCGTGACCCCTGTCGAACCATTCACCTGCCAAGAACTCGTCCAGTTGGTGACCGACTACCTCGAAGATGCGCTTCCACCCGCTGAGCGGGCGCGGTTCGATTCCCACATTCGGGATTGCGGCCCGTGTCTGGCACACCTCCAACAGATGCGCACGACGCTTGACATTCTGGGCCGCCTTTCGCCAGAGCACATCGACCGGAACGCAGAACGAACGCTTCTCCGGGTTCCCCGGACCTGGAATACGCGGCGTCAAGCCACGTGAGCGAAGTTCACCCGGGTGAACCCGCGGCCTAGGTGATGACGGATCACCCGGCTGTGCGAGACCGTCGTGGCCTACCGGAGGAGGCTCGCCGCCATGACAGTCCACGCCGAAATCGTTCCCGCACCCGTCCAGCCCGATTCTGCTTCACCGAAGCGCGCCGCCCCCGGCGAGCTGCGGCTCCTCGCATCCGTGAGGGCGGGAGACGAAACCGCGTTCGCCGAGCTTGTTCGTTGCTACAGCCCGACGATGTTGCGTCTCGCGCAGCTGACCGTTGGCACGCGCGCGGTCGCGGAGGAGGTCGTCCAGGAGGCATGGATCGGGGTTTTGAACGGGATCGGCCGCTTCGAGGGACGTTCGTCCCTCAAGACGTGGATCTTTCGGATCCTGCTGAACAAGGCCAATACGCGCGTCGCGCGCGAGGCCGGAAGCATCCCCTTCTCGGCGATGGACGGCGGCGACTTCGACGCCGACGAGCCGTCCGTCGATGCCGATCGCTTTCTCGGACCGGAGAGCGACTGGGCGGGGCACTGGGCTTCGACCCCACAACGGTTCGAAGACCTTCCCGAAGAGCGCCTACTTGCGGGCGAGACGCTCGATTGCGTCGCGGCAGCGTTGGCGAAGCTGCCGCGGACCCAGCGAGCGGTCGTCACGATGCGCGACGTCGAGGGCTGGAGCTCGGAGGACGTCTGTGAGGCGCTCGCTCTGAGCGCGTCGAATCAGCGCGTCCTGCTGCACCGTGGACGCTCGAAGATCAGAGCTGCGCTCGAGGCGTACCTCGCCCAGTAGCAGGTCGCTCGACTCGTCAGACCTGAAGCGCGCTGAGGATGGCGACGCCGACGACGATCGAAGCCACGCCGGCGAGCTGGACACGGGCAAGCCGCTCTCCGAACAGAAGGTAGGCGGCAACCGCCGCGATCGCCGCGAACTGGGAGGCGAGGACGGCACTCACCGCGATCCCGTGGCGCGAGGCGACCGTGAAGAGGGCGAACCCGGCGGCTTCGCAGAGACCCGACAGCACCACGAACGGTAGCGCCTGTCGGGTGATCGTCAGCCGTCGTGTCACGGCCAGCGGCAACGTCACCGCCGCGACGCCGACCGCTCGTGCGGGCAGGACGGCCCATGCCGTTGGCAGGCTCGCACCGACTCGTGCCGTCGCATAGAGGCTTGCTCCGAAGGCGAGCGCCGCGGCGATTGCAAAGGCCAACGCGCGCAGCCCGCCGGGATCGGCCGGGACCTGATCGGCGTCACGGGTAACACCAGATAGAAGAATCCCGCACGCGATCACGCCGAGCGTCGCTCCGGCGCCTGGTGAGATTCCCTCCCCCGCGACCACGGCGAGCACAGCCGCGATCGCGCCTTCTGTCGAGACGATCGGAGCGACGATCCCCACCTTGCCGAGCCGGAGCGCAGCGTACGCGCAGAGCAGCCCCGCGACGTTGCCGCATCCGCTGAGAACAAGCCAGCTGGCATCGACGCCGTTGATATCCGGCACGCTGCGCGCCGCCACCGCCGGGAGCGTGGCGACGAGCCCGACGAGCATCACGCCGGCGAGAAAGGACCGCGGCCCGATCATGCGGGTTCCCCGCGACGCCGAAAGCGTTGCGATCGCGAACACGGACGCCGCGCCGAGCCCGCCGAAGACGGCGATCACTCTCTACTCCCTCGCACGTCGCCGCGAGGTCGCACCCGCGCCTAGCCCGGTCGCGGCGCTGGCTCGAACACCCTTCGTGGCTCTCGCTCCGCGCCACGGAGTAGCGTCAGGGCCGTCAACGGGAAGAGCAAAACAGACAGCAACCCAGCGGCGACGAGCGCCGCGTAGGTGGCGGGCCGGATCAGATCCAGCTGCACGCCGATCTGGCCCGAGACGACGAGGAAGCTGAGCGAGGTCGCCTGCAGTAGCGCGGCGGAGACCGTCTGCGTGCGCGTCGCGAGCGACTTGTACAGGAGCGCCGGAACACCGCGCGCTACCAGCAGAGCGCCGAGGAAGATCGGCACCATCCCGAGAGTTTTCGCGCTCCCGAATAGCGCATCTAGGTCGAACCTGACGCCGGTCGTCACGAAGAAGAACGGGACGAAGATGCCGAAGCCGGCTGCCTCGAGCTTGTGCCGGAACTGCGGGTGGGTCATCATCTGGTCGCGGTCGACGAGCTTGATGATGGCGCCGGCGAGGAAAGCGCCCAGAATTGCCTCGAGGCCGAGTCGCTCCGCGAGCACGACGAAAACGGCCAGCAAGACGAACGCTGCGCGAACGCGGATTTCAGCGGTCGTGTCCTGAAGCCGTAAGAGAGTGGCGGAGATCCGCATCGAATGCTGGGCGCCGCTGACCGCGAGGCCCACTGCGAGCACGAACAGCCCGAAAAGACCGAGCAAGACGACCTTCGAGCCGAGCCCGCTGGACTCGCCCGAGAAGAAGAGCGACAGCAAAACGATCGTTGCAATCTCGGCAATGGAGGCGCCTGCCACGACGAGCTGCCCGAACTCCGTGCTCACCTGTCCTGCGTCCTTCAGGACCGGAATCACGATCCCGAGCGCGGTCGCGGAGAGCGCGATGGCCACGAGGAGCGGCGACTTGACAAGCCCGCCCGCCTTGAGGCCGAAGCCGATCAGGAGTGCGAGTCCGAATGAAAGCGCGTACCCGGTTGCGGTGAGCCGGAGGAGACGACCGCGGAAGCGCTCGTACTCGACCTCGAGCCCGGCAAGCAGCAGAAGGAAGGCCAAGCCGAGCAGGCTCATGACCTGAACCGGCGTGTCGATCGAGACCCAGCCCAAGACCTGGGGCCCGATCACGATCCCGAGCACGATCTCCAGCACGATCGCCGGCAGTCGCAGCCTGGGGAAGAGGCCGAGCGCGAGAGGGGCTCCCAGCGCGACTGCCGCGACGATGGCCAGGCCGTTGAACGAGACGTCGACCACCCGGGCGCTCAGCGAAGGCGGGCGGTCGGCGCCGTGATCAGCAGGAGCGGCGCGAAGAGGGCGAATAGAGGCGCGGCGCCGAGGAAGACCGCCCTCGGCTCGATCGAGATCGTTCGCTCCATCAGGCAACCGTCGAAATCGCTGCCCGCTCGAGCTCCTCGATCTTCCGTAGCCGCCGCACGTACCGCTCGCCGCCGTCGAAGCGGGCGCGCAGGAACGTGCGAACGAGCTCTGCGGCGAGCTCTCCGCCGACGATCTCCGAGCCGAGGCAGAGCACGTTCATATCGTCGTGCTCGACACCTTGGTGGGCGGTGTACACGTCGTGGCAGATCGCCGCACGGATACCCGGGACCTTGCAGGCTGCGATCGCGGCGCCGACACCCGAGCTGCAGATCAAGACGCCGCGTTCGGCTTTGCCGGAGACGACTGCATCCCCGATCTCGCGCGCTTTGTCCGGGTAGTCGATCTTCGGCTCGGCGCGATCGGTGCCCAAGTCGACGACCTCGTAGCCGTCGGCCCGAAGCTCGTCGATGACACGCTGGCGAAGGACGATCCCGCGGTGGTCGAACGCGACTGCAACCTTCATGCTGTGCAGTCCCGCTCCGCTGCTAGGTCGTTACACGTCAGGATGAAACGTCCGGCCGGCGGCCGGAGACAGTACATGCATGAGCGTCGAACTCGTCGTCGCCGCCGATCCAGAAGACGCAGCAGCGCGCGCGGCGCGGCTGCTGGCCGATGCCGCACACGCCGGTGACCACATCGTCCTTGCCGGCGGCTCGACTCCGCGGCGCGCCTACGAGCTCGCTGCGCTCCAGAACGGCGACTGGAGCCGCGCAGAGATCTGGTGGGGGGACGAACGCTGTGTCCCGTCCGACGACGAGCGGTCGAACTTCAGGCTCGTGCAGGAGTCCTTGCTTTCCCGTCTCGTTCGCCCACCGGCAGCCGTGCACAGGATTCGCGTCGAGCTCGGGGCCGAACTCGCGGCGGAGGAATACGACCGTGAGCTTCGCAGAGTCCCACTCGGGCTCGTCTTGCTCGGCATCGGCCCCGACGGGCACACGGCCTCCCTCTTTCCGGACTCCCCCGCGCTCGGCGCGACCTCGAGGCGCGCGGTCGCCGCGGACCCCGGGCTCGACCCGCACGTCGAGCGCGTGACGCTCACGCCCGAAGCCCTCGCCGAGGCCGGGCATGTCGTCTTCCTCGCCGTCGGAGCGGAGAAGTCGGCGCCTGTGATGCAGGCGTTGTCGGGTGCACCGAGTCCGACGACGCCGGCGAGCCTGGTGCGCTCTCGGAAGGGAACGACGACTGCGATCGTCGACCGCGCGGCCGCCGCGTGGTTGTAGAGACATGAGCTGGACGAGCCGTGTCCGAGCTGTCGAAATCGCACCGTCGCTGTACGCGGCGGACTTCTGGAATCTCGGCGCGCAGATCGACGCGCTGCTGGACGCCGGCGCGGGAGTCTTCCACTACGACGTCGGCGACGGGCATTTCGTCCCGCCCGTAACGATCGGGCCGATCGTCCTCGAGTCGATCGCGGCGCCGCTCCACGAACGGGGCGCGACGATTGACTGCCACTTGATGGTCGAAGCGCCAGAGCGACACTTCGAACAGATCGCGGCGGCCGGCGGCGATTCGGTCACCGTGCACTACGAGGCCGTCCGTGACCTCGCCGCGGCCTCGGCTGCGGCCCGGCGGCAGGGGCTCGGCTTCGGCGTGGCGTTCAGCCCCGAGACCGCACCCGACCAGGCCGCCGTAGCTGCCTCGGACGCCGACCTCGTGCTCTGCATGAGCATCCATCCCGGCTACTCCGGGCAGCAGTTCATGCCCGAGACCTTCGATCGGGTTCGGAGGCTGCGGCAGCTCCTTCCCGACGAGGTGCTGATCCAAGTGGACGGGGGTATCGACGAGCGGAACGCGAGCGAGCTCGTCACCGCCGGCGCGCGTCTGCTCGTCGTCGGGTCTCACATCTTCGAGGCGTCGGATGCGGCAGGCGCGTATCGAGCGATCGCCGATCGCGCAGCCGTTCCGCTCACGGCCTGAGCGGCGCCGAGCTTTACTTGCCGGCTGCTCCCACGGCGGCCGGGACGGCCTTGGCGGAGGTGGCGGGGATCGGCACCTGAAGCTGAGGGAGCCAGCCGAGCCAACGAGGCAGGTACCAGTTCCACTCTCCGAGGAGCGTCATCGTCGCGGGCAGCAGCACTCCTCGGATCAACGTCGCATCGAGCAGGATCGCGACCGCGAGCCCGAACCCGGCCTGCTTGAGGTCGAGCTGGCTCAACGTCGCGAAGATCGAGAAGACGGCGACCATCACGATCGCCGCGGCCGTTACCGTTCCCGCCGTCTGCCGGATGGAGCGTGACACAGCGTCTTGGGTCGGCGTCCCGCCAAGGACGAGCTCTCGGACGCGACTGAGGATGAAGACGTGGTAGTCCATTGAGAGGCCGAAGAGGAGGACGAACAAGAAGAGCGGAATCCAGGAAGCGATGCCCCCGTTCGAGCGGAAGCCGAGGATGCCCTCTGCCCAGTGGTGCTGGAAGACGAGCACGAGGATGCCGTAGCTCGCGCCGACGGAGAGCAGGTTGAGGACGATGGACTTGATCGGGATCACGATCGAGCGGAAGGTGAGGAGCAGGAGCAGAAACGCGAACCCCAGCACGAACGCGAACACGATCGGTAGGCGCACGCTCAGGAGCGTGTTGAAGTCCTCGTTGCCGGCGGTCTCGCCGGTGACCTCAGCGGTCGCACCGGGAACCGCGCCGATCGTCGAGGGGATGATCTTCGTGCGCAGCGTCCGAAGCGCCGCATAGGCAGCCCTGCTGCGGCTGTCCCGCGTCTTGATCGGAATCGTGACGCGGGCGACGGTACCGGCGGGGTTGCGCGCCACATCGACGGGGAGTGTGAGGCGTCCCGTCGCTACGGCGGAGTCGCGCAGGTCGACGATCGCGCTGCGGATCCGGTCCGTGTTTACGTTCGGCGCCTTGATGACGACGACCGCGGGAACGGTCGTGCCTGGAAAGGCCCTGTTGAGGTTCGCAACCGTCCGCACGATCGGGATCGAGTGCGGGAGGTCGTTGAACGACAAGAACTTGGTCTGTAACGAGAAGGCCGGGACCGTCGCGGCAACGAGGACGCCGGTCGCGAGCGCAGCCGAAGCCACAGGTCGCCGCAGCACGACGTCGAGCACGGCGCCCCAGAGGCGAGACTCGGCTCCCGGCGCACCGCGCAGTCGTGAGAGGAGCGGAATCCGGCCTCTCTCGACCCGGTCTCCGAGCTTGTGCATCACCGCAGGCAGCACCGTCAGCGAGCCGACGATCGCGCAGGCGACGACGACCATCGTTCCGACGCCGATCGACTTGAACGTCGGATCCCCAGAGAGGAGCATCCCCGCGACGGCCACCAGCACGGTCGCGCCCGAGATGAGAACGGCCTCGCCGGAGGTCGCCGCTGTACGCATCAGCGCGTCGTGCGGGTCGTGGCCGGCGGCGCGCTCCTCGCGCTCGCGTTTGAGGTAGAAGAGCGAGTAGTCGACGCCTACCGCCATCCCAACGAGCAGGATCACGGACTTCGTCGCGTCGGCCGCGGCGAGGACGTGGCTGAGCAGCCCCGACACACCGATCGCGGCGAAGACGCCGGAGAAGGCGAGCAGGACGGGGAGGCCGGCCGCGACTAGCGCGCCGAAGGCGAGCAGCATGATCGCGAGCGTGATCGGCAGTGCCAGCCTCTCGGCCCGCGTGAAATCGTCGCTCAGCCTCTTTGAGAGGGCGCGGTCGGCGCTGCCGTCGCCGGCTTCGCGAATCGAGAAGTCGGGATACGCGCGCTGGGCCGCGTCGACCGCCGCCAGCGCGGGCACCACGCGGTCCTTCGCCGTTGCCGTCTTGCCTGGAAGGTCGAAGCGAACGATCGCAGAGTGACTGTCCGCGCTGATCTGGCCGGCTGTGTCGAGCGGCGAGCGAACATTCGCGACGTGCGCCGCAGTGGAGACCGCGCCGACCACATTCCTGATGACCGCGCGGAAGCGCGGGTCGCTCGGCGTGAGCGTGTCGCTCTGGATCAGTACGGTCTCGCTCGCGGGCTGCTGGAACCCCGCCTTCGCGAGCGTCACAAGTGCGCGCCCGGATTCAC
>WNFY01001193.1_pt1 | contig 24462 bp, 17 predicted proteins | sample 5400091 | NCBI WGS metagenome assembly WNFY01 (sample SAMN13153364, study PRJNA577476) | soil metagenome | isolation source: 60 cm soil or saprolite under grassland replicate 1 | place: USA:California | collected 2016-06-15 | reverse complement strand
TTGGGCGATGAATGCGAAAAGCGTGGACGTCGACGTGTTTTTGATGTGTTGAACAATTGCCTCGCGGCTGAGCGGGAAGATGTTTCCTATGCGAAGTACGCAAAAACGCTGGGCTTGCAGGAGGCGGCGGTGAAACGCCTTGTGCACAGATTGCGCGAACGCTATCGCGCGCTGCTCCGCGAAGAAGTTGCTCAGACCGTCGAAGGACCGAACGAGATCGATGACGAACTCCGTTATCTCTGTGCGGCGTTAAGCGCGGCAGAATAGTCAGAAAAATTCGAGATTAGAGCTCGTGAATCGAGCAACGTGTAGACGCGGCGAATTTCTGACGCATTTTCGCAAAGACCCTCGAGCACTAAATCTGTTTCGTTCTACGACAATTCGGTCGGGCGTTTGATTTAGATCTTGGATATTGTCGGTCCTGATCGACGAGTCACTTCGCGTCCGAATGTTGTCCATTCGTATTGACTAGCGATTACATTTTTTTTCGAGAACTCCGCTCGGCCAATTCCGGAGAATGCATAGAGGAGGCGTCGGAGCCGACAGCCGATACTCGACTCTCGCCCTGGCTCCCTCCCGTTTGCAGCCTTTTTAAGTTTTCAGAATCCAATGAGCGGCATTCCTATTTCAATTCGTCTGCAAAAGGAACCGCTCACCTGCCCGCAGTGTGGATCGGCATCGCGCATAGGACGCAGTCTTTGTCTGAGCTGTTTGCTTGCTCAGGGCCTGCGCGCTCGAGTCTCGCCACCTCAGTCAGAAGAAACGCTTGAGGATGTGCTTGGGGAACTCGATATGCGGGACGCCGAGTGGCGAGTGGGTGATTACCAAATTCTCGAAGAAATCGGACGTGGCGGCATAGGCGTCGTTTATCGGGCGCGACACAGGCGCCACATCGTGGCGCTTAAAAGAATTTTGCCTTATCATGCCGAATCACGAGAGACGCTGCTGCGTTTTCGGCGCGAGGCGGAGACTGCAGCGGGTCTCCTTCATCCGAACATTCTGCCAATCTCTGAGGTGAGCGAGGGTGACGATGGGCTGCCGTTTTTCAGCATGAAGTTTGCCGGCGGGGGCAGTTTGCTGGACGCGGCCCCGGCATTGCGTAGCGAGCCGCGACGAGTGGTGGCGTTGATGGCGAAGGTGGCGCAGGCGGTGCAATACGCGCATGGGCAAGGGATCCTGCATCGGGATTTAAAACCTGGGAACATTTTGCTGGATGGACGGGGCGAACCGCTGATAAGCGACTTCGGTCTCGCCAAATGCCTGGAACCCACGAGCAATCTCACGCGCACGCTCACCGCCTTTGGCGCGCCTGATTACGTTGCACCGGAGCAAGTCGATCCAGCGGGCACTGGGTCGGGCAAACTTGGTCCTGCGGCCGATGTTTATAGTTTAGGTGCGATTTTGTTCGATTTGCTCACGGGTCGTCCGCCATTTTTGGGTGAGCATGCGCTCAAGGTGATCGAGCAAGCGAGCGAGAAGCCGGCGCCGAAACTGCGCACATTGGTGCCGGGGCTGGATCGGGATCTGGAAACAATCTGCGCGAAATGTTTGGAGCGGGAACCAGGTGCGCGCTATCGCTCTGCGGGTGCTCTTGCCGAAGACCTCGAACGCTGGCTGGAAGGACAGCCTATTGCCGCGCGGCCTCTTTCGGCGCCCGCGCTGGTCTGGCGTTGGACCGGGCGCAATTCAGTTGTTGCGGGAATCGCAGCGCTTCTCATGGCATTGGGATTGGTTGCAGGGGCGATGATGTGGAAGGGTGGCGCGGCAACCCCCCCGGCAACAACCGGCATTGCTGTTCTGCCCTTCGAAAGTCTGAGCGACGATAAAGAGGACGCCGTTTTTGCCGATGGTGTTCAGGATGACATCCTGACCAAACTCGCCAGCATCCGCGATCTCAGGGTGATCAGTCACACCAGCGTGATGAAGTATCGCGGAAAGCGAAATATTCGTGAAATTGGTCAAGCCCTTCGGGTTTCTCACATCCTGGAGGGTGCTGTGTCCCGCAGTCGCGGCAGCGCACGTTTTCATCTCAAGGCTCGATTGATAGACGCTCGTACGGGTGCGCTCGTCTGGGAGGACGAATACGATCGCGATTTGAATGATGTGTTTGCGGTCCAAAGCGAGCTTGCGCGAAAAGTGGCTCAGCGGCTTCGCGCAAAGATTTCGAGTGCCGAGAAACTGGCTGTTGAACAGCCGCCGACAACCGACTTCATCGCTTTCGACCTGTACAATAGGGCCAGGAATCTCCTCGCGCTGCGTCTTAGCAGCGGTCTGAAAGCAAATTTGCTTCAGGCGGTCGAGTTGCTGAACCAAGCTGTCGCACGCGATTCCTCTTTTCTTCAGGCCTACTGTCAGCTCGCCTACGGTCACGACCAGCTTTATTTCCTTGGCTTCGACCATACCCCTGCGCGCCTCGCATTGGCGGAGGCGGCCATCGAACGGGCGTTTCGCCTTCATCCAGATGCGGGTGAAACGCATTTGGCGCATGCGCGAAATCTTTATCATGGCCAGCTCGATTATGGTGGCGCTCTGGCTGAACTGGAGGTTGCTCGCCAGACCTTGCCTAACGACGCGCGGATATTCCGGATGATGGGATATATCCAGAGGCGGCAGGGACGCTGGCAGGAGTCCATGCAAAACCTGGAACGCGCCAGTGATCTCGACCCGCGAAACACTGAAACGCTTCAGCAGATTGCGCTCAGTTACGGAGTTCTCCATCGCTATGCTGACGAAAAGTCCATATTGGAACGCGCGTTGGCGATCGAGCCAAATGATCTCGATACGAAAATCGCGCTTGCGGCTCTTCAATTCCACTGGAAGGCCGATACCCAGCCAATACATCAAACAATTGATTTAATTCGAACCGCAAATTCCGGCGCCATTGGCGGATGCGCCGATGAATGGCTCAATTGCGCGCTCGCCGAACGCGATGTTGCTGCGGTAAAGGCCGTGCTGAACACGATCGACGATACACCGTTAACCGACTATTCAGTTCACCCGACTCGTCTGGTAATTGAAGGCGTTATTGCTCGCATGACAAAAAATGATGGCGACGCCCGCGCTTTGTTCATGGCGGCCCGCACGCAGCAGGAGAAAACAGTACAAGCGGAACCAAATTACGGGCCGGCACTGTGCGTACTTGGTCTAATCGATGCAGGCCTCGGCCGGAGAGAAGAAGCGCTGCGTGAAGGCCGGCGTGCGGTCGAGCTCGTTCCAGTGGAAAAAGATGCACTGGGTGGTCCGACCATGATCAAGTATCTGGCGATGATTGCTGCGTGGACCGGAGATAAAGATCTGGCTTGCGAACAGCTGGCCATCGCCGTTCGTCCGCCAAGCACGGTCAGTTATGGGCAATTAAAACTCCTGCCGTTTTGGGATCCACTCCGGGGCGATCCACGCTTTGAAAAAATCGTTGCTTCAGTCGCGCCGAAAGAGGAAGCAAATAAATGACGAAGCGATTTACGCGTTCGCATGCGGAAAAATGTTCAAAATCAAGTAAATAACTTGCACAGAAATTTTCCATTTTTTAGTTGGCAACCCACTAAAGCTCATCTAACATCCTGACCTTCATGCGCGTGCCCTCCCGTTCCGACCCGGTGGACCTCCAAAAGGAGCCGGGATCCTGCCCCGAGTGCGGCTCAGCATCGCGCGTAGGACGGAGTCTTTGTCTTAGCTGTATGCTCTCCGCGGGCATGGGCGCGAATGGGCATAATGGCGACTCGTCCGAAGAGACCTCGGCGAAGGCGGAAACGCTTGATGACCTGCTTGGTGAACTCGATGTGTGTGACGCCGATTGGCGCATAGGCAATTATCAAATCCTTGAAGAAATCGGGCGCGGTGGGATGGGCGTTATTTATCGGGCGCGGCAGCGGCATTCGCGCCGCATCGTGGCACTGAAACGAATTTTGTCTTATCACGCCGATTCGCAGGAGACGCTGGCGCGTTTCCGGCGTGAAGCCCAGGCTGCAGCAAGCCTCGATCATCCGAACATTCTGCCAATCTATGAAGTGAGCGAATGCGACGATGGGCTGCCGTTTTTCAGCATGAAGTTTGCCGGTGGGGGCAGTTTGCTGGAGGCGGCTCCGGCATTGCGTAGCGAGCCGCGACGAGCGGTGGCGTTGATGGCGAAGGTGGTGCGGGGGGTGCAATATGCCCATGCGCAAGGGATCCTGCATCGGGATTTAAAACCTGGGAACGTTTTGCTGGATGGGCGAGGCGAACCGCTGGTAAGCGACTTCGGTCTCGCCAAATGGCTGGACACTAGCAGTCACTTGACGCGCACACTTACTATTTTTGGTACGCCCGGATATATTGCACCCGAGCAGGTGAACGGATCGGCGGGCAAACTTGGTCCGACGTCGGATGTTTATAGTTTAGGTGCGATTTTGTTCGATTTGCTGACGGGTCGTCCGCCATTTTTGGGTGAGCATGCGCTCAAGGTGATCCAGCAAGCGAGCGAGAAGCCGGCGCCGAAGCTGCGCACATTGGTGCCGGGGCTGGATCGGGATCTGGAAACAATCTGCGCGAAATGTTTGGAGCGGGAACCAGGCGCGCGTTATCGCTCTGCGGGTGCTCTGGCCGAAGACCTCGAACGCTGGTTGGAAGGCCGCCACATTGTCGCGCGGCCTGTTTCACCGGCTGCGCGCGCGTGGCGTTGGACGCGGCGGAATCCAGTTGTCGCGGGAATGGCAGCGCTTCTGTTGGTGTTAGGATCGACAATTGGTGTGATGATTTGGAATGGCGAGATGGCGGCCCCACCAGCGGCAAGTGGCATTGCTGTGCTGCCTTTCGAAAGTTTGAGTGCAGATAAAGAAAATGCATTTTTCGCCGACGGCGTTTACGACGGTGTTTCCACCAAACTGGCAAAAGTGGCCAATCTAAAGGTGATCAGCCACAACAGCGTGGCAAAATATCGCGGCGCGCGGAACACACAGGAGATAGGTCGTGCGTTGAATGTCGCGTACGTGCTCGAGGGAAGCGTGCGCAGGGAAACAGGCAGGATCCATTTGAATGCCCAGTTAATTGATACGCGCACCGACGCTCACGTGTGGGCGCAAGAATACGATCGCGATTTGAATGATGTGTTCACGCTCCAAAGCGAGATTGCGCAAAAGATTGCAGATCAGCTCGGAGCGGAAGTCTCATCGACCGAAAAAGCAGCCATCCAGGAGCCGCCAACGACAGATCTTGTTGCTTACGACTCTTATCTGCGAGGCAAAGACCTTATCAATGGGATTTCATGGAGCACGCGGGCGAAAGAAGATCTGATGCAGGCGGTGCAACTGCTTGATCAGGCCGTCGCGCGCGATCCTTTGTTCTTTTTAGCCTATGGCGAGCTCGCCGGCGCACATGACCGAATTTATTTCCTCGGTTTCGATCACACGGATGCACGCCTTAAATTGTCCGAAACAGCCCTTCAATCGCTTCGACGTTTGCGTCCCGAATCGGGAGAAACGCATCTGGCCCTCGCTCAGCATCTTTACTGGGCGTATCAGGATTTCGATCGAGCCAGGGAGGAGTTAGCTATTGCGCAGCGCACGTTGCCTAACGAATCGAGAATTCCGCTTATGGCCGGCTATATCGACCGGCGGCAGGGTCACATGGAGAAATCTCTGGAGGAAATGAAGCAGGCGTTGGAGTTGGACCCGCGCGATTTCTCCATACTCCAGCAAATCTCGCTTACTTACCAACTTTTGCGCCGCTATAAAGAAACAGCCGCAACTTTGGATCGCGTGTTGGCGATAGCTCCGAACGACATTCCTACCCGCGTAAGGCGGGCCTGGGTTGATTTTCAATGGCGTGCAGATCCAAGACCGCTACACACGACAATTGAGACGATTCTGGCCCAGGACCCTAACGCGGCACCTGTTCTCGTGAACCAATGGCTCGACCTTGCGTTAGGCGAGCGAGATCCAGCTGCCGCCGCGCGCGCATTGGCCGCCATGCCTACAGACGGGTGTTACGACGAAAACATTCCATTTCCTAACGGCTGGTGCGAGGGTATTGCTGCTAGGTTTCGCGGCGATCAGATTGCTGCCCGCAGCGCATTTACAAAAGCTCGAAAAGAGCTCGAGCAAGTTGTGCACGATCAGCCCCACTACGCGGCAGCTTTGTGCGCGCTCGGCGTAATTGATGCTGTTCTAGGAAATAATGGGGATGCCATTCGCGAAGGCGAACGTGCTGTCGAGCTGACGCCGGCTGGAAAAAACGCTCTCGAGGGTGCGATGCTGACTCAATACCTTGCAGTGATTTATGCGTGGACCGGCGACAAGAACCGTGCAATCGAGCGATTGGCCGAAGCCGCGAAGCTGCCAGGAAGCCATGTTACTTACGGTCATTTGCGGCTCAATCCGCTTTGGGACCCGCTGCGGACCGACCCGCGCTTTGAAGCAATCGCCGGTTCCCTCGCGCCGAAGTAAGATTTCGCACAAAGTGCTCTCGGGGTGCGGCGGCGCTCCGCCGCTTTTGTGGTTGCAGCAACGCTCATGATCTAAGCGATGGTTTTGCACAACGGAGAAACGTACAGAAGGCAACGAAGAGAAAGAGGAACAGCTATCTGAATTTCGGTTACGACCGAAAGCCTCGTCCGTAATAATGCAGTTTAGGCTTTGAGAAAGTGAATTGTTGCCCTTTTTGGCACGCCACTCTGTGCGCTTCGCACCCCGATTTTGCTAGACAGCCCGCGTCTACCCTAAGGAAAAACCTTACAACTTGACCTACCCTGCTTCAAATGCCACTATAGAAAATTTTTGATTTTTCTAGTTGACACTTATTCACATCGCCTGTAACCGTCGCAACTTATGAAGAAGCTCCAAGCCCAAATCACCATACGCTTGGTCGCGGCAATGCTGGTTGCTCTGGCCGTTATCGGTCTTAGTGCCATTGCACTGGATGCGCCCACCCAGAACCAAAAATCGCTAACGCGTTCGTTGAAGAATATTCAAACGGATAACGCGACATTGTTCTACGCGGACAACAGAATGGATCGCAGTTGGTGCGTGGAAATGGTCCTGCCCGGAACCACTGAGAGTAAGGCCGCGGCTGAGAATCTGAAGTTGGTTGCAGCGACACTCTAACCCCGGTCGTTTAGCTAACGAATTAATGGGCCAGTCCCGGAACGTCCGGGACTGGCCGTGTTACGTACTGGCCAACGCATTCATACCACAAGCGGCAGTATGACTCCAGCGCCTCTCCGGGCCTAATGGTATTCAACAATCTGTTACCAGTCGTTGCACCAGCGGCCGATCTCTGACCGAATTGTGGGCGGCCCGCGAATCAACGCGAACAGCTAAAACAAAGGAAAGGCGGCCTGATGCCCCGCGTCGTTTGATAATTCGCTATTCAGATCTCGTCCATTCGGCACGGCATTATTTGCGTCAATTCACGCTAGCCTCGCCGTAGCTAGGCGGAGGGTCGGGTGCTTCCGCGGGTTGAAAAATGGATCGCTGAAGATGCGAATTGTGCTTAGCATCTTACGAGGTGATTTCGAAGCGCATCTACGCGGTTTGGTTCGTCGTACATTTCTTCCTCATAACGGCAGTTTGCTTTGCCGGGATATTTTCGCTCGTCGCGGAGGGAGCGACCCTGTTGCCATCAACGCTCGATAAGTACGCCCGCAAGGCCGAATTGATAGCAGCATTCGTTTTGGGAAAGGAAGCGGGTGCATCCAGTCCCGTTCGGCGAGATATCGCGACGTATTTGCATGCTGCTGGTATCCAGGCTGGATACACTTTTTTCGCGCCGAATATTCCAGGGCACCACAAGTTGACCTTCGAACTTTATCACGAAGACGGGCGAGTAGAATACGAATCGCCGCACGTGAGTGGGAAAGCAGCTGCTTTGCGTCTGGACAGTTTACTAGATCGACTGGCAGACAAGCGCTATGAACCGTTACGGGAAGTGGTCGTTAAGATGCTTGCGCTTTCTGTCTGGCGAGAGCGTCCTGACGTGAAAAAAATTCGAGCCACATTTGGAACGGTTAACCCGCCGGGCATTACTGAGTTCGAGCATGCGAAAGCGGAATTGTTCCAGCCGATGTTCAGCTACGACTTCAGCCTGCGTGAACAGGAAAAACAATAGAGGAACCATAGATTGCGCCGGATAGAGCAAATTACACCGAGGAATTCTCATTTCGAAGAATCGCAACCTCGCTCGCACTTCGTTATTTACGCTTTGCGTTTCCTAATTCGCTGCTGTTATCCATTTAATCCGTGTCTGAGTCACACATTGTGAAAGAACATGGTGCAACGACCCTGCTGCGGCAGTGGTCGGGGAGTTTTATGGCCTTTCTGTTTCCTCCAGAAACAGACAAGTGGCTTGGCGCTTTGCGTATCGGTATGGGACTGCAAGTCGCCGTTTATACGCTGTTCTTAAGAAGTGACTGGCACTACTTGTTTGCCAGTACCGGCAGGGGCCTTGTCAGCCGCAAACTGGGAGAAGCTATCACGTCCTTCGACAGTCCACTCATTCCCAAGCTTGGCTGGCTTGTTGCTCTTGGCGGTTATGCTCACATTGGCGAGGACGCCGTTCTTTCCATTGCCTGGGCCTGTTTGTTTTGTATGGGACTGTTGTTATTACTCGGTCTGTTCTCGCGCCCCGCCGCAATCATTGCGTGGTTTCTTCATCTTTGCGCAGCGGAAAGTGGTGGGCTATTCGCATACGGTGCCGATAACTTCATGACTACCGGCCTCTTCTATTTGATGTTATCGCCGTTGCCAGATCGATACTCATTCGATCACTGGCTGCTAAAAGTAGAACTAAGAAATCCACAAGTTTTAGGTTTCTGGCGGCGCGTTTTGCAGGTGCACATGTGCTTCGTTTACTTTATCGGCGGCCTGGCGAAATGTCTGGGCAACGGCTGGTGGGATGGCTCCAATCTCTGGCGATCGCTGACCAGGCCGCCTTTCAACCTTATTTCGCCGGACCTTCTTGTTCGATTCAAATACGCGCTACCGATCCTCGGAATTTCGATCTGTCTCATCGAGCTCGGTTACCCATTTTTTATTTGGATAAGGAAGACCCGCTTGTTTTGGTTGGTCTGTATCTTGGCAATACACGCGGCGATTGGGCTGGCAATGGGACTGTACCTTTTCGCCCTTGTGATGATCGTCTTGAATGTTGCCGCCTTCGGTATCGGAATGAGGAAGGAGAAACCTGTCTCTCCCGAGATGGCGATGAGCCGAAGCAGAGCGCAACGCACGGGCGTTTCAGGGCGATCAGCCCTCGGTGCGTCGCCGCTTCGCGGTTAAATTCAACCGACGCGAAAGCGCACGTCGCGAATCGTCCTGCCGCCGAAACGCTGTTTAAGTTTTCGCAAGATTTCGGACTTAGAAATCTGTTCCAGTTCGTAGTGCAAAGCTGGCTGGAGCACCCGAACGTAGAGAACGCCTTCCCGCAATGCTACTGGCGCCGAGTGCGCAGCGATAAATTCACCGACGATTTTTCCCCACACGTCCATCACCTCCGTCTCATGCAAACGCTCGCGTAACCCGAGGCGCTGCATCAATTTTGGAACCAACTCCGCCGGCGACTGCCAGCGGTCGCCTCGCATTTTTCTCTCAGGAAGACCCCGCCATTCGGCGATCGCTACGGCGCGAAGAGAAGGCGACATGGTATTATGAGGCGAGCATCAATATTTCCGCCGCATGTGACTTGGCAGAATATTCAGCTCGCTGCGGTATTTGGCGACGGTGCGTCGCGCGATCGGGATACCGCGCTCGCTCAGAATCTCAACGATCTCGTTGTCGCTCAACGGTTGATTACCATCCTCACGCTTCACCAGGTCTAGAATAGCTTCTTTCACGCTGGTGTTGCTCAGCGATTCGCCGGTGGCAGTCTGATAGCCAGGCGTAAAAAAGTATTTCATCTCGAAAATGCCCTGTGGCGTGGCCATATACTTGCCGGAAACGGCGCGACTGACCGTAGTCTCATGCACACCGACCACATCGGCGACGTCTGCCATGGTCATCGGTTTTAGATGCGATCGTCCATGCTCAAGAAAATCGCGCTGCCTCGAAACGATCTGCTTCGCGATGTTGGAAATCGTTTGCTGGCGCTGATGGATCGAGCGAATCAGGAATTTGCCGCTTCGGATTTTGTCGCGGATATAATCTTTGACATCGCCACTCTGGGTATTGCCCGACGCAATGATATCTTTGTATAGATTGCTAATCCGCAGATGCGGAATCTGTTCGTCATTCAAAGTGATTTGGTACTCGCCATCCACCTTTTCCACCGTCACATCCGGCAGCACATAGTTTTGCGGCGCAGCCGCGAAGACCTGGCCGGGACGCGGATTCAGCCGCCCAATGTTGTCGGCCGCCTTTTGCACGTCCTCTACACTGATCCCCATCCGACGCGCGATTTCGGGAAAGCGCCGCCTGCCTAAATCCTCCATGTGTTCGGACACGATTTTGTACTCCAGGCTGTTTTCTTTTCCTTCTCGCCTTAGTTGAATGAGCAAACACTCGCGCAAATCGCGCGCGCCAACTCCCGGCGGATGAAAACCCTGTATCAACGCCAGCATTTTCTCGAAATCTTCCTCGGGGATTCCCGAGTTCAGCGCCATTTCTTCCGGTGCGCTTTGGAGAAATCCGTTATCATCGACGTTGCCAACGATTAGCTCCGCAGCTTTGCGGTCGCTGGCGTTGAGAGCGGTCTGATTCAGTTGTCCCAGCAGATTTTGCTGAAGCGTTTCCTGCACGGGAATGGAATCGAAAAAGAACTCGCGCTTATCTTTCGCTTCCCGTGAACTCCGGAAGCCGTCCCCACCCGAGCTGGCCGACTGTGCCATATAATCGCGCCATTCTTCATCCAAGCTTACGAGCTTCTCGAATTCGTTCTCGAAATTATCGCCAACGGAAGACTCGCCCTCGTCCTGAGCATCGGGGCCGGGCTCATCCGGCAATTCTTCGAGAACGGGATTTGTTTCCATCTCCTGCTGAACGAGGTTGCGCAGCTCAAGCAGCGGCGTCTGGAGGACAAGCAGGCTCTGCTGGAGCTGCGGCGAGAGAACTTGCTGTAAGGCAAGGCTCTGCCCGGCAACCAGTCGAGTCTGCATTCCTTGTCCGGCCACACGCCGAGTTTACCGGCGTCGCAGACCACGAGCAAGCAGTTCAGGGAAGAAGCGTTTCGGATTCAAACAGAATCAGCCGCAGCTGGATTGGGTGCTCTGCGTCCGTCCGTTTACCATGATCCAATCAACTTCCCCATCAAACGCCACGATTTCTCCGAATAGGTCTCGGCCTTCACGGCAGGGAATGGCTATGAGATCGGCTCGAAATCCGGGCCGAATCCGGCCAAGCGAGTTCTGCTGACCTAGCGCCGACGCCGGATTCATTGTCACCATCTCAAAAATCTTCTCGGGTGAGCTCTCAGGTTCACTGCGCTGAAAGGCACGCATCTCTGCAAACAAACTCAGACTCTCATTGCTGGCCAGGCTATCAGTCCCCAGGCAAATGTTGAACCCAAGGCGGCGCAACCGTTCGGATTGAAAGGGGCTGTGACCAAAATACTCATGGCTGCGCGGTGAATGCGCGATATGAAATTTTGTCGTCATTTTTTCAAGCAATTCGAAGTCGCGTTCGGTTAGTTCGTTCAAGTGTGCAACGATCCAGCGTGTCGGTAGGGCGTGACCGCCAGACGGGTCAACGAACAGCCCCAGTGCCGTTTCATGGCCACAGTCGCTCATGTCACGTCCAATATTTTCCATGAATTCGTAAAGGGGACCTGATCCATCGCGAAACATTTCCATTTCCTCTCGCGATTCCGCCAGATGCGTTGTCAGCAGGACGTCTTTGCCGGCTTCCTCACATCGTTGATACAAATTTTTGGATGCGGTAAACAGTGCATGCGGTGCTAATCCGTAGTTTTGCGCAAACTTCAGCGATTCGATTGCAGAATCGACAAGTTCGTTTGTCCGGTTCGGGCCCCGCACATCGATTAATTCCGCGAACCACCAAGTCCGAATTGGCGGACCCGGGAGCCCCCGGATCAGTTCCGGAAACGCGGTTAGATTTGCGATGGTTGTGGTGCCGAATCTTTTCGCCTCCGCGAACCCTTCATTGATCGAGACGATGTAATCCTCCAGCGAAAGTTTCGATTTCTCCGTGTTAATGGCCCGGATCCAATCGGTGAACGATTTTTGTCGGGGAATCTTCCCGCGCAAACAGGTGTAGTCGAGATGACAATGCGCGTTAATCAAACCCGGCAAGAGAGCCTGCTCGCCAAGATCGATAATCCTTTGGTCCGAATATCGCGCGGAGACTTCGGGAAATTTTCCAACATCGACAACGGAGCCGGCGGGAGCCGAGCGACATCGACGGGCAGCCCGGGAGGATGATGAGACGGGAGGCGAGTCATCAATTCGATCTCCGGAAATTGCAACCGCGCCATTCTTAATAGGCGCTCCATCCATCGTCACCACAACGCGGGCGCGAACGATCATTCCCCTTTTACGACTTTCCGGCATGCGGCCACCAAAAGATTGCACGGCTCCTGGCAAAGAAGCGGAACTGTAGCCGGGGTCGGTGACCCCGGCTCACCCAGCGTGTGAACCTGGTCCCACGTCGAATCAAACTTTTCCTTTGGCAACCTTGTAGACGCAATCGCGCCGCGCTGGTCGCGCTTCCACAAAATTGTTCGCAAACAACCATCATTGGATCGGCAAAAATCTGCGACCAGATCGTCGATCTGTGCATCCGAAATTCTGGCGGCTATACGATACATTCCGGATTGCCGATTCAACGTTTCGCGCAGCGGCGTAGTGCGCAGCCGGCCAGTCTTCCACGCAATGAAGATGGCCAGTCTGCCCGGGTAAAAATGATCAAGCGCGCGTTTCAATCCGTCAGATGTCCGAAGCTCCATGCGCCAGCCGTGCCGCAGATTGGGCGCAGTTTTTAGTGCACGGTAATTCCCCGCGTCGTCATACCTTGCGATCTCGATCGCGTCTTCTGAGTCTTGAAAGATTTCCAAATCATCGTGTGCCTCGTTGTCGCGATGGCAAAGAACAAAATCGTCGCCGGTTTTTCGGACCAAAATTTGGCCGAAACAAAAAGGAACAGCTTCGAGGGCCTGCTCGACGGAATCTTCCATCGGTAGGGCGCGACGGCCGGGCGCGCCGTGCTAGTGCAAACAATGCGCAATCAAGCCGCCAGCACGCTCGAGGAATTGACGATCTTCTTCACCAAACGCGTTCAACTTGTCGCTCTCCACATCCAACATGCCCAGAATGCGCCGGTGGTCGTTGTTCCTCATCGGGACAACGATCTCAGAACGCGTCGTATGAAACGCGGGCAGATGCCGCGGATCTTTGTGCACGTCGCCGACAATAATCGGTTTGCCCGAGTCCAACGCCGCGCCGCAAAGCCCCTGCGTAATGGGAAAACGCGGGTACGTCGGCGGCTCATCGCCTGTGCCTGCGAGAATCACGAACTCATCTTTGACGATTTTGTAAACCGCTAACCAGCGATAGTCACGCGCCGCGCGAATCATTTCCACCAGTTGCTTCATTCGCTTTCGGGTGCAGCCGCCAGCCAGCGCAAATGCCCCGATCTCCTGCAGCTTCTTGCAAGTGGTTTCCTTCATTCGCGGGAGAGCAATGTCGTGCAAAACAAACCAAGCGCGAGCGAGATTTCAACTTTTTCCGATTAATTTCGCTCCACGACCGAGAGAGGCCCCAGACTCAAATTTGGTTGCCTGTTCGATAATGATGTCTGCAAAGCCCGGATCGGTGCCGATGGATGGCGCATAGAACAGGGAGCGACCATCGATGTTGTACGGATTCTGTCGGAAAACCTCGCCGCGCGCCGCAGTTGCAGTGCTTGCCGATTTTTCATCTTTGATTCCAAGCAAGACCGGAATGTCCTGATAACTGTGAAGTCCATCGGAGATGAAGAACGGAACCACGATGACGTTGCCGGTGTTCGTCAATGTCCGCCAATCGGATACGAGTGGAGGCTCTTCCATGTAAACGTTAAGCACGGCCGTGTATTTTCCGAGTACCCGGATTTTTTCCGCTTCGCGTTTTGCCGCCACGGCGCTGTTTTCGTTCAAATCAGTGCCGTGCGCGACAATCAGCAGGCTGGTCTCAGCAGGATCGACACCGGGTGCGACCTCGCATGCGCGCTTGAGCAGCAGCTCCGTCATCATCGGATGATTCCCAACGGGCCGGCAATACTTCCAGATCTGGCGATTCGCTCGTTTTGTAGTCCCTTCGCCCAGCTCAAGCTCGCGCGGGACAACGGCCTGAGTGAAGTAGCCTTCGCTAATGAAATTTGGCACCACGTAAACTTCGTGAATCGATTCCGGATCAAACAAGAAAAGCGCGTCACGCAAACTCGGTTCTTCTTTCCAAAAAGCGCACTCCACGTCGGCAAAAATTTTCCGACGCCGAATCTCGGCAACGTGCGCCAGTGTCGGTGCGCTTGAATCCGGGTTCACCGTCGAGCCGTGCGCGACGATGAGCAAGGCGCTGTTGCTTTTTAAGCTCATTGGACCCGGGGAAACCGTCCAATGCTCAACGCCGAACGTCCAATCCTGATTTGGCGATCCGCCTTTGCAAGTGGTCGCTAATATATGCATCATTGCAAGCTCGCGTCCCTCGTTATGAAGATTTGGCGGCTCTTATTCGATCCGCGAGGAACGATCTCGCGTGTTCAATTCGCGCTTACCGCGCTCATATTGGTTGCGCTGAAAATCGCGGGTGATTTCGCAATAGCACAGTTGCTCTTCCATCGAACTTGGAATCTGCACGAATATTTCTTTTCACATCTCACGTTTCTTTTCGATAACTCACCCGGCATTTGGAAACTCGATGCTGCTCTTTTGCTTTGGGCCGCGCCGTTTGCATGGATGGGGCTCTCTCTGTTGGCAAAGCGGCTGAGGTCGGCGAAGGCACCCATTCCGCTCGTCATATTGTTTTTCGTCCCAGTCGCAAAGTTCTTTCTCTTTGCGCTGTTATGCGTGTTGCCGGACGCGTTGTACAACGGTAGATCGCAACCACTGACTCGGCTACACAGATGGGTGCCTGAGAGCGCGTTGGCCAGCGCTACTCTTGCGGTCGTTTGCTCAATTCTGGTTGGAGTTGGTTTCGCGCTTCTGGCAACACAACAGATGCGCGACTATTCTACTTGGCTGTTTCTCGGCTTGCCTTTTTTAATGGGATTTCTTGCCGCGTGGATTCACGGACTTGCCCGTCCACGAAAACTTTGGCAATCGCTCGGAGTCGCATACCTCGCGCTTGCGATAACAGGCGCAATTCTGCTGAGTATTGCTGTGGAGGGAATTGTTTGTCTGGTAATGGCTGCGCCCATTGCGCTCTGCGAAGCAACAGTCGGGGGTTGGATCGCACACTCAATTCGTCGAACGTCATGGCCGAATGCTAGTGGGACTTCGACAGTGGCTGCTGCGTGCCTAGCTCTGCCTCTGCTGATTGCGCTCGAATCTCTGACCACTATTTGGCCGACCGAATTTGCGGTAACAAGTGAATTATCGATCAACGCACCACCTGAAATTGTCTGGCGACACGTGATTTCCTTTCATGAGTTGCCGCCTCCAAAGGAATGGATCTTCCGCTTAGGTGTGTCGTATCCGCAACGAGCAGAAATCGATGGCAAAGGCGCCGGTGCCTTGCGCCATTGCATTTTCTCTACGGGCGAATTCCTGGAACCGATCACGAATTGGGACGAGCCGAATTCGCTTTGCTTTGACGTGGTTGCTCAGCCCGATCCCTTGTCCGAACTCTCCCCCTATCGCAACTTGCGACCGCCACACCTGCAAGGCTATTTCAAGTCACATCGTGGAGCCTTCCACCTTTACCCAACAAATCGTGGCACCTTGCTGTTAGGAACGACTTGGTATTCAAATCGAATGGAGCCACAGTTTTATTGGAAGCTTTGGTCGGACGCGTTGATCCATCGAATTCACATTCGGGTGCTGGAGCAAATTAAGAGAGAGGCCGAAGCTAAGATGGGAGTTTTGACTCCGTCCCACAATCAGGAGATCGTCCATTCTTCTCCGAATGAAATTTCGCACTTACAAAAACACCGACCTGACGGTCAGTGAGGTCGGTTTCGGTCTGTGGACGATTTCCACCGGCTGGTGGGGAAATTTTACCGAAGGCGAAGCGATTGCGCTCATGCAGCGAGCGCTCGACCTCGGTATTACCTTGTTCGATGCGGCTGATACCTATGGCAACGGTTTGAGCGAAGAGCTGATCGCGAAAGCGTTCCCGAACCAGCGGGATGAAATCGTGATCGCAACCAAGGTTGGATATGATTTTGTTCATCATGGCGAAGCACGCGGGCGTGGGCAGCGGGAAATTCCACAGGACTTTTCGCCGGAAGCAGTGATGCGCGCGACGGATGCAGCCCTCACGCGCCTGAAAACAGACCGGATCGATCTCCTGCAACTGCACAACATTCGGATCGAGCAGGTTTATGACGACGCGCTCTGGACAACACTCGAGAAGTTAAAAGCTTGCGGGAAGATTCGCTATTACGGCATGTCACTTGGCCCGGCTATCGGCTGGCTTTATGAGGGCGTGAATTGTATTCGCGAGCGGGACATCACGAGCGTGCAGCACATTTACAACATGCTCGAGCAGCATCCCGGCCGCACTATTCACGACGCGGCTACGGACGCCAATAAAGACACAATGTTCCTTATTCGTGTGACGCATTCGTCTGGAATGCTGGAAGGAAAATACACTGCGGAGACGAAATTTCCGCCGACCGATCATCGGAGCCATCGGCCGCGGAGTTGGCTGCTGAACGGGATAAAAAAGGTTGAGCAGCTGCGTTTTCTCGAAAATTCCCAGCGCACGCTTGGCCAAGCGGCATTGCAGTGGTTGCTCGCCGATGATCGTGTGGCTTCGACGCTGCCGAATATTTACAACGAAGAACAGCTCGTTGAATTTGCCAAGGCACCGGAATGCCGGCCGCTTACCGCCGACGACATGGCGAAGATCGAGCAGCTCTATTCTGAGAATTTCGGGATCGAGGAACCGCCGCCGAAGTTCAAAGGTACTATGGAGCTGCCGACGGAAACTGCGGCGGCGTGATCCGGGTCGTCCTGAGCCGCGAAGACGGCGAGGACCTCCCATAAACTCTATGGATCACACAAGCTATCGGAGTAGACGCAAACTGCGATTGTGAGGTCCCTCACTTCGTTCGGGATGACAGGCGTTTTGTCAGACGATCAATCTGATTCGTCTTCTTCCTCCACCGGCTCGGCGCGGCGGACCTCTTGTTGTTCGCGGGCGCGGTGCTGTCGCTGGGTGACCACCTTTTCGCCTTTGTAGATTTCTTTGAAAACATCGGCAATCATTGGGGCAGCTGCAGAGCCGCCATGGACTTTGCTGCCGACGTCGCCTTCGTAGAGAGCTGCGAATGCATATCGCGGTTGATCAGCTGGCAAAAACCCCGCAAACCATGCCGCCGTGCGCTCTTTGCTTTTGGGTCCCCATTGTGCCGTGCCGGTTTTACCGGCTACTTCAGGGTTATCGAGGCTGGCCTGGTGGGCGGTGCCGCCCGCGCCATTTACAACATCGATCATTCCCGTGTGCAACTCGTCCAGGGTCTCGGATGACAGGTTTAGCGTTCTTTTCGCTCGCACCTGATAGGCAGTAACTATTTGGTTATCGAATGTCTGCACCTGTTGGACCAGCCGTGTTTGGTACAGTGTCCCGCCGTTTGCTACGACACCCATGGCCTGGGCCATTTGTAACGGAGTGACTTGTATGTCTCCCTGGCCAATCGACATATTTGCGATGTCCCCATTGAGCAGCCTGCGACCGTGCGTTGCCTTCATGTATTCATCGTTGGGAACACGGCCTTCCGCCTCGCCGCGCAAAGGGATGCCGCACTTTGCGCCGAAGCCCAGTGCTAATGCCCAATCGATGATGGGTTGCGCGCCGGTCCTGATCCCAACCTGGTAAAACCATGTGTCGCACGATTCGGTGAGTGCTTGCACGAAATTCAACGCGCCGCGATTGCCCTTTTTCCAATTATGGAAAGTGACATTGCCAATCTGAATTGACGGAACGCATTCATATCGGTCGTCCGGCTGGATGGCACGGCTTTCGAGCGCGGCGATTCCAACGTCAATTTTGAAGGTCGATCCCGGCGGATAAGACGAACGATACGCTCGCGGCAAAAGCGGAATGTCCTTGTCATCTTGCAACAACTTGAGTTGCTCGGCTGATATCGAAGGAACAAACAAATTTGGATCGTAGGTAGGCCAGGAGGCCAACGCCAGAATGTCGCCGTTGTTTGGATCGATAATCACAATTGCGCCGCGTTTTGCTTTCGCTTCCAATGCCTTTTCAGCGAGTTGCTGAAGATGCAGGTCAAGCGTGGTGACCACGTTGTATCCGGGATCGGGCGGGGTGATTAATTTCTCGGAGGTCTTCCGACCGTCCTTGTCAAAGGTGAGTTTGTATTCGCCATGCTTGCCCGTGAGCATTCCGTTGAACGTTTGCTCGAGTCCTTCGCGTCCCTCGGTTTCAGGCCAAAGCGTCTCGTGATTATCAACAATCCCATCCGGATTTCGCCCGGTCTTGCCTGTGTAACCGATAATTTGACCGGCCACTTTTCCATTCGGATAAACGCGCACGTAGATCGTGCGCACAATCACACCGGGCGGCGGAGCACTTTTGATCTGTTCGTACTCCAACTGACTAAGATTCTGCGCGATCTCCATCGGCATGACTCCCCTGTTGTGATAATGACGAAGAATCGCTTCGTCGGAAATCTTAAGCTTGCGACCAATGAGCCTGGCCGTTCTGTCGATCTTTTCCCTGGCAAAGGTGAGTGCTTGCGCATCAGAAAAATCAAGGGGCGTAGGGAAATTGATCGCGAGATTGTAGCTGAGCCGATTTTGCGCGAGCGATTCGCCGTTACGATCTGTGATCTGACCGCGCGGCGCCGGAACATCAAGGATATAAGTGCGCGCGAGTTTTTGTGTTTCAAACGTCGGCACAATTGTTTCCTCTTCAGTTTGCGGAGGTGTGTTTGTGCTCGGCACAGCAGACGGCGCCAGCGCTTGGGCAAATAATGCGGTCGACCTTGCCAGGATCGAGAACGCGACGCACAAACTGCCGGAAGTTCCCCAGAGTGACCTCATTCGAACAAAAATCTGCGCAAATCTGCGAATGGAGCTAGTGGGATCGACGACATAGAAGGTAAAGCCGCGATGGGTAGCGGCGAGGGAGCTGGGAAGCGAGCGAGTTTCAAATCTACGGATAAATCAATGTCTTTGCAGGAATTGATGCACTTCTTCGGCCAACTTTCGCCCAATCCCTTCCGTGGAAGCGATTTCCTCCACCGTGGCTCTGCGCAGGCGATTCACTGAGCCGAACCTCCGCAGCAGTAAATTCTTGCGGTTCTGACTTACACCGGAGCAATCATCAAGAATGCTTTCGCCGACTCGCTTTTTCATGAGCAATTGATGATACGCGTTGGCGAAGCGATGCGCCTCGTCGCGAATACGTTGAAGCAACCGCAAGGCGCCGGAGTCCATTGGAAGTTGCAACGGCAACGCCCGGCCCGGCCGATAAATTTCCTCCCGTTCCTTGGCCAGGCCGATGATGGGAAGATCGTGCAAGCCTAATCGCTGCAATTCGCGGCACGCGGCGGAAAGCTGGCCTTTTCCGCCATCGACAATGATCAGGTCTGGCAAGCGGACGGCAACAAAACCTTCGTCATTCTGAGCCCCGAGAGCTTTCCGGGTCGAGGAGTCCCGCGAGGTTACCTGTGGGTTTTGCAATGGGATTCCTCGACTATCGCTCAGGGCAGGCCTTTGGTCGGGATGACGGGAAATTCGCGCCAGCGCATCGGCCGCATTCTCCTGCGAAAACTCCGCGATATCGGGGTTCGCGTTACGCGCCTCCAGCAGGACACGCGAATATCTGCGCCGGACAACCTCAGCCATGCTGGCGAAATCGTCCTGTCCTTCCACTGTTCGCACTCGATATCGGCGGTAATTGTCTTTATCCGGTACGCCATCCCGGAAACAAACCATCGAAGCGACGACATGCGTCGTGGAAATATTTGAGATATCGAAGCATTCCATCACGCGCGGCACCTGCGGCAGTTGCAACGCATCAGCCAGCGCGCGCACGTCGGCCATCGGATCGATCGAGCTCGGCAGACTGCCACGCGTAAAGCGACGCATTGGCCTTGTCGTGCTGCGCAAGTCATCAACCATGTTGCGTAGTTCGGCGGCTTTTTCGAAATTCATTTTCTTGGCCGCCTTGCGCATTTCGTCTTCCAATGTCGCGATCATCTCTCTCGATTTTCCTTCCAGAAACTCACAGGCTTGGAGGACGCGCTCGCGATATTGCTCTGCGCTAATTTCGCTCAAACGCACCGGCACCTGGTAGGTCGCTGATTTCAACTCGCGCTCCGTAGGTGAGCCTCGTCCAAATGTGAGCACGCCAAATTTCTTGCGCATGAAATTCAATGTCTGCCGCAGCGCCCCGGCATGCGCGTACGGGCCGAAGTAGCGGCTGCCGTCATCCTTTTTGAATCGAGCAAGGCGGAAACGCGGCCACTCCTCCGACATATCCACTCGGACCAGCAGGAACCGTTTATCGTCCCGGAAGGAAACGTTGTAACGGGGCCGGTATTCCTTGATTAATTTGCCTTCCAGCAAAACCGATTCTGCTTCGCTGCGAACCGTATGCGTCTCAAAATTCCAGGTCGCCTCCAGCATGGCGCGCGTCTTCAAATCGGCTTGCGCCAGCTTGGACGGCAAAAAATATGAACCGACTCGTTTCCGGAGGTCCCGCGCTTTGCCCACGTAAATCACGCGGTTAAACCGGTCCCGCATCAGGTATACGCCGGGCTTGTGCGGCACTTCGTGCACCTTTTTTTGCAGATCCGGCTTTTCTTTTTTTGATGCAGCCATCCGGCTGCGAATTTACGCACGAAGCAGCGGGTGGAAACCCGCTTCGTTCCGCTTCGCTGGCCGCAAGGTCGCAGTCGCGATTCAAAACTGAAGAGCGCTTCATATCCCAGGTGGAGGACCTCGGCCCCGTGCTGCAGGTCCAAAAAAAAGGCGCGCGGTCGATGTGACCGCGCGCACATGTTTACTTCGTTTTGGCTAAGGTCTTGTCGTCGTCGTAGTAGTTGTTTCCTCGTGCTTAATTACCGCGGGTGGCTGGCTCACCACGACTTTGCGCACGAGCACCCGGTCACCAACTGTCGTATAATAGATTGTTGCCGGCATATCTGGCCGAATGGCCGACCAACTGACGGTGCGACCTTCCGGATCTAGAATGGCGGTGTCTTTCGTGTAGTAATAACGCGCCGGCGCCGCACTCGACGCTGTTCGGAACATAAAATAATCCGAATCCGGAGTGTATGTCACGATTGTACCGGCACTGCTGGTTGTTGTCGCCTGAGTTGTCGTTGTACCGGTTACCGGGTCGGCTGTCGTAGTAGTGGTTGTGGTCTGCTGCGCTAGCGCGGTCGCCACCGCCGTTGCACAAGCCACTCCAGCCGCCAACATTTTCACTAATCTCGTTTGTTTCATATTTGTCTCTCTGCTTTGATTGAATGGATGTTCTCCATTGTGTATCTCTCCGGCTCCTTGGTGCCGGAGCTTCTTCAGCTACGCCCAAATATCGTAAATTGCGGCTCGCGTGGTCGCATCCGTGGGCATAGTCCGTTTTCGTGCGCTCGAGGAACGTAAGGGGATGTTTATGCAGGCTTTACCCGGTTTCCGTGATTTCCTTCCCGACGATTGCGCAGCCCGGAATTACGTCTTTGCCCGGTGGCGCGAAGTCGCGCGGCGCTATGCTTTTGTCGAATGGGACGGTCCCCCGCTCGAGGCGACCGAGTTATACAGAAAGAAGAGCGGGACGGAAATTGTCGATCAACTTTTCAATTTCACTGACAAGGGCGAACGCGAAGTCGCGATGCGCCCGGAGCTAACGCCCACGCTTGCACGCGTAGTCGCCGCGCATGAGCGCGAATTTAAGAAGCCGCTCAAATGGTTTTCTATCGGTCAATTTTTCCGTTACGAAAAACAACAGCGCGGAAGATTACGCGAACATTTTCAGCTCAACTGCGACATTATCGGAGAAGCAAACCTTGCCGCTGATATCGAGCTCGTGGCGCTTTGCATCGATATCCTGCGCGCCTTCGGGTTCACCGACAAAGATTTTGTGGTACGAGTCAGCGACCGCGATTTCTGGACCGATTTTCTCCGTGAAAAAGATATCTCTGCGGACCGATGGGACGAATTATTGCAGGCAATCGATAAATTCGGGCGCGAGCCGCGTGAGAAAACAGCCGAGAAACTTGGCAAGCTCGCCGATCCGGTCTTTGCGATTCTAAAGAGCGGCGGAAAAAGTGAGAAACTCGATAGACTTGTCGATGGCCTTCGTGCGCGAGGATTGGCGGACTTCGTCTCCATTGATGTCGGTATCGTGCGCGGGTTAGCCTATTACACGGGCATCGTATTCGAAGTGTTCGACCGCGCAGGGAAATTTCGCGCCATAGCGGGTGGCGGCCGTTATGACAACCTAATTGCGCAGCTAAGTGATGGCGCTGTTTCGATGCCGGCACTCGGTTTTGCAATGGGCGACGTCGTGCTCGGCGAGTTAATCAATGAAACAGCTCACGTGCGTCAGAAATTGGAGAATGCAATCGCGAACAGTCGGAAGATCGACATTTACGTTGTTATCGCAAAGGAACAGTGCCGCGCTGATGCGCTTGGGCAAATTCAACAACTTCGCGACCGCGGCTATCGCGTGGATTATCCACTCACCAGCGAAAAGGTCGGCAAACAATTCCAAATCGCGGAGCAACTCGGAGCGCGCGTTGCGGTTTTGTTCGGAGATGAATGGCCGCAACTGAAACTAAAGGATATGAGCTCCGGCGAACAGCATCTCGTCTCAAAAGACGATTTTGTGTCGCATGTGGAATCTATCCTGCGCTAGATCGCGCAGTTCTGAGGCCACAGGCTGCCAGCCTGCGCTCCCCCAAATCCAATTGTCGCTAATCGCTTGCGAGATTCTTCGCTTCGCTCAGAATGACGCGTAATTTTGGGTATCGCATGTATCGCACGCACGATTGCAATTCTCTTCGCAAGAGCGACATCGGCAGGCAAGTCGCGCTGGCCGGTTGGGTAAATGTCACCCGCGATCATGGCGGAGTCATTTTCATTGATCTCCGCGATCGCGAAGGCCTGACGCAAATCGTGTTTCGGCCGGAGGAAAACGCCGAGCTTGCAAGGCAGGCGCATACATTGCGCAGTGAAGACGTGATTCAAGTTTCCGGTCACGTCGCCGCGCGCCTGCCAGGCACAGAAAATCCAAACCTTGCTACGGGCGACATCGAAATCATTCCGAGCGAGTTGAAGATTCTGAACCGGGCTGACGATCTGCCGTTCCCAATCGACGCCAACCCGCACAACGAAGATTTGCGGATGACCCATCGATACTATGACCTGCGCCGCCCCCGCTTTGCGCGCAACCTGCGGCTGCGACACGTCGCGGCGAAGGCGACGCGCGATTATCTCGACAGGCAGGGTTACGTCGAGGTTGAGACTCCGATTCTTTCCAAGAGCACCCCGGAAGGGGCGCGCGATTTCTTGGTGCCAAGTCGAATAACGCCCGGGAAATTTTATGCCCTACCGCAGGCGCCTCAGCAATACAAACAACTCCTGATGGTCGCTGGCGTAGAAAAATATTTTCAGATCGCCAGATGTTTTCGCGACGAAGATTTGCGAGCCGACCGGCAACCTGAATTTACCCAGATTGACATCGAGGCATCGTTCGTTACGCCAGAGGACATTTTCGCGGTTACAGAGGGAATGCTCGCCGCAATCTTCAAGGCGGCGCGCAACATCGAGATCGAGATGCCGTTTGAGCGACTCACTTATCGCGAAGCCGTTGATCGCTATGGGAGCGACAAACCCGATCGCCGTTTTGGAATGGAACTTGTCGATCTCGGAGAAATTTTTCGCGAGAGCAGTTTCAAAGTTTTTCGCAATGCGCTGGAATCTGGCGGTGTGGTGAAGGCAATTAACGCGAAGGGTTTTGCCGGGATCACCATTGGGCAGGCAGACGAATTAACGGAAATTGCAAAGTTGTACCGCGCAAAAGGGCTGGCATTTATCAAGATTGAGAACGGCGAGTGGAAATCCCCCATCGTGAAGTTTTTTTCTGAGACTGAAAAGGCAGCGCTAGGATCGAAACTAAAAGCCGAGGAGGGGGACTGCGTCTTCTTCGGCGCGGACAAATGGGAAATCGCTTGTGAAGTTCTTGGGCGGTTGCGCCTGCGGATCGCCGAAATGCAGGATTTATTTGGTAGGGCGCGACCGGTCCGAGCCGGACAGGCCTCAGGCGCGCCGGACTGGGATTTTCTCTGGGTCACCGATTTTCCGCTGTTTGAATGGAGCCCGGAAGAAAATAAATGGAACGCCATGCATCATCCCTTTACACGGCCGAAAGCG
>WNFY01001267.1_pt1 | contig 24468 bp, 18 predicted proteins | sample 5400091 | NCBI WGS metagenome assembly WNFY01 (sample SAMN13153364, study PRJNA577476) | soil metagenome | isolation source: 60 cm soil or saprolite under grassland replicate 1 | place: USA:California | collected 2016-06-15 | reverse complement strand
ATTACGAGTTTTCCGTTAACGGCGACCTGACCCGAAGTGATTAGTTCTTCTGCATGACGCCGTGAAGCGATGCCTGCTTCGGAGATTAATTTTTGCAGACGTTCCCGCATAAAGACAGAAGGCAGAAAGCAGTAGGCAGTAGGCAGTAGGCAGAATGCAGAATGCAGAAAGCAATAGTCAGCAACTAGAAATCAGCTCGGCCAATCTTTTGTTCTTCCTACTGCCTACTGCCTATTGCTTTCTGCTTTCTGTCTTTAAGTTTCCCCGCCGGCGAGATCCTGGAAATCTTCGATGCTCGGGAGTTCGGACAGATCTTTCAATCCAAACTGAATCAGGAACTCTTTCGATGTTCCGTACATCATCGGGCGGCCGACAGTTTCCTTGCGGCCCTTGGCGACAATCAATCGCTTGTCGAGCAAGGTCTTGACGGCAGAGGGTGATTGGACGCCACGAATCTCCAGGATCTCCGGCACCGTGACTGGTTGCTTGTAGGCGATAACTGCCAGAGTCTCCAGCGAGGCGAGCGATAATTTCGCACTTGGCCTTGACTTCAAATACGCGCGGATTTGTTCATGGTGTTCGGGACGAGTTGCGATTTGCCAGCCGCCCGCAATCTCGCGCACCTGCAAAGCTCCATTGCGTTCGTCGTAATCTGTTGCCAACTGCGTTATCGCTTTTTCAATCGCGGCCTGGTCAATATCGAGCACGCCGGCAATCAGCTTTGCACTGATCGGTTCCTCCGCTACAAAGATCAATGCTTCGGCGATCGATTTCAGTTCCGCATCGCTGATTTCACGCCGGCCTTCGATTTGGTTGTCCGATTCAGCAGACAAAGTGTCACTATCAACGTCGGGGCGTTCTCTTGCCACAGCGGCCCTTGCTTTCTCGCTCATAGATCGTCGTTCCTCATGCCGGGCTAACCGCCCGAGCCATGATTTCACCGAAAGTCTCGCGCTGTATCAAAGAAATCTCGCTTAAACGAACCAGCTCGAGGACAGAGAGGAAGGCCACCACTAATTCCCGTCTGGATCCCGCACGCTCAAAAAATCCTATCAAGTTCAACTCGCCTGCTGACCGAACCATGTTGCGCAGCCGATCAATCATTTCGGCCATAGTGATCTCTTCTCGCTCGATTTCCATCAGCATTTCTTCTTTGTGGCGCGCGAGAATCTTTTGAAAGACAGTAAGCAAATCAAACAGTCCCACCGCCACTTCCGGGTTGTTCGTATCGGTTTCCAGCTCTGCCCGCGTGAAAACAGCCTGCTCGACGGTGGCTCGCGACCAAAGCATTTGTGCTGCTGCCTTGAACTTCTCGTGCTCCAGCAGTCGGTTAACCAATTCGGCGCGCGGATCGAACTCTTCTTCCTCTTCGGCCAGGGGATCCCGCGGCAGAAGCATTCGCGATTTCAGCTCGATCAACTGCGCCGCCATCACTAAAAAATCGCCGGCTAATGCAAGATCGAGTTCCTGCATGAGATTCAAGTAGCGGAGATATTCATCTGTGATACGGGCAATTGGAATATCGTAGATATTCACCTGATCCTGACGAATCAGGTAAAGCAAAAGATCCAGCGGGCCTTCGAATTCGCCGAGAGTGATCTTCAACTGATCACTGTCCCGATCAGGACCAATCTCAGGTTGCGCTCCGACGACATTGATCGAAGCCGGCGTCTCTTTTGACAACTCCGACGGCTTAGCACTTCTCAGGTCTTTCTGGGCTCTTTCTTCCATTACTTGCTCTTCGCTTTCTTCAGATCGACGCCGCTCTTGGCGCCGACCAAACCCATATTCGCTTTAGCTTGTGCCAGTGTCACGGCGGCGATTGACTGGGCGCGCGCCGCCCCCTGCTCGAGAATCTCGTCCAGTTTACCATCATCGATGCTGCGCACGCGCTCTTGAAATGGCCTCAAAAATTCGATCATGACCTGGGCCAGCTCTTCTTTCAATTTCGCATAGCCGTGGCCGTTGAAGTGATCTTCGATTTCGACAGGATCGTTCCTGGTCAGCAATTGATAGATTGTCAGCAAGTTATTTATCGCAGGTCTGGTTAGGTCAAAACGAATTTCTGTTCCTGAGTCGGTAACCGCCCGCTTGAATTTACGCCGCACTGCATCTGCATCATCCAGCAGCATGATGCAGCCTGCTTCGCTTTCCTCGTCGGATTTTGACATCTTCTTCGAAGGATCAGCCAGTGACATAATGCGCGCGCCCACTTTCGGAATGAACGCTTCAGGCACGCGAAACGTCTCGGCATAATCGCGGTTGAAGCGAATAGCGATGTCGCGCGCCAGTTCCAGATGCTGTTTCTGGTCTTCGCCGACCGGAACGAGGTCGGTTTGATAAAGCAGGATGTCCGCGGCCATCAGCACCGGGTAATCGAACAACCCAACGCCGACGTTTTCCCGTTGCTTGCGCGCTTTGTCCTTGAACTGCGTCATACGTTCGAGCTCAGACATCCGCGTCACGCAGTTCAGCAGCCAGGTCAGCTCTGCATGTTCGGCTACGTCGGATTGCACAAAGACAGTCGAAAGCGCCGGATCGATCCCAACTGCAAGATAGATGCGCGCAAGCTCGCGCGTCTTCGCGGCCAGTACCTTTGGATCCTGTGCGACGGTAATCGCATGGAGATTGACGATGCAGAAGAAGCTCTCGTATTCGTTTTGCAGCGCAACCCAGTTCCGCAGCGCGCCCAGATAATTTCCCAGATGCACGTTGCCGGTCGGTTGAGCTCCACTGAAGATTCGTTTTCGCATCATTATGATCCAAACGCCTTACGTAAGGCCGGAAACGCATCATAGGGAAGAAGAAATATTATTACGCTCCAGACCGGACGGAATATTAAGCTGAAGAAACCCGTTTGCATTAATAATAAGAGGATGATGAATCCAAACCTTTCGAGCGCCTCCAGCGCCGGTTTCATACTGTCAGGCAGAATCGTCCACAATACTTTGCTTCCGTCGAGTGGCGGGAAGGGCAAGAGGTTGAAAACTGCGAGAGAGATATTCAGGCTTAATGCGGTAAAAAGAAAAAGCACGGCAGGCTCTTCTATTGAAGCCAGGACTCCACCTTCGCCTAACAAACGGAGGTAGTAAGCGGAATGCAAAACCAGCAAGGCAACGAATGCAATCGTCAGATTGGCCAGGATTCCGGCGATTGACACCATAACATTGGCGAGATCCTTATTGCGCCAGCGCAGTGGATTCACCGGCGTGGGTTTTCCCCAACCTATCAAAGGGATCGCCGCCGCTGGTCCACCGATGTGCGCGAAGATGAAACTCGCGATCGGAATTAAGAGCGTCCCGATGGGATCAGTATGAGCGACCGGGTTCAGAGTGATTCGGCCCAGCAGGCGCGCCGTGTCATCGCCGAACCTGTAGGACATCCAGGCATGGGCAGCTTCGTGCGCCGAAATGGCGAACAGAAGCACTACCATGTATATGACGAGTTGAGCTACTAGTCCGGAGGTCATCGCGGCAGAGCCGAAAGAGAGTTCAAAGTAACATTCGCGCTAACCGGAGTCAAAGAATTCAAGTTAATGGTGTTGTCTGAATTTGCGGTTTTTCTTGGCGACTTTAGTAGTTGCTTTGCGCCTTTGCGTGAACATTGCCCAGTGAAAAGCATTTCACGCAAAGGCGCGAAAGGGGACGAACGGCGCAAAGAAGAAATTTGAGCGACTACCGATTTATCTCTCGTCGACACGATATACTATTCCAGCAGTGTGCCCTTAATTCCCAAAGGCAAACTGTAAACGGCATCGTTGGTCGCGACCATCATCTCTCCTGTCGCGCTGAACGCTAGCCCGACAACGTTCATGCCGGCAACCACCGCCTGCGCCCTTGTTCCATCGGGCGAAATACGTACGACACCGCGCCGACCACGCAGCGAAGTCGCCACGTACAAATTGCCGTCGCGATCGAAGGCCAGCCCCTGTGGCCGGCCAAGACCGCGATAGAAGACACTCGGCTTACCTTCTTCATCGAAACGGGTAACGCAATCAAAGCTCGAGACGGTCGGACCGGTGACGTAAAGAGCGTTGTCCGGCCCAGAGGCCAAATGATAGGCAGAAACTGAAGGTTCGTGTTGCGCCCACGGTCTAGCCTCACCAATCTCATTCACCCGATAAATCGTGCCGCTGCGGTCGCCGACAAACATCTGGCCATCGCGACCGAAGGCCAGGCCAGTTGCAATGCCCAGGTCACTCGCGAACACAACAACTTCCTTCAAAGGAGTGACGCGATAGACCGTGCCATTGAGGCGGCTGCTTACAAACATTCGCCCGTTTTTATCGAAAGCGATACCAGTTGGGTTTGCGATGTCGCCTGAGAACTCAGTAATCGTGCCATCACGAGTCACCCGAAAGATCGAGACCGGCACATGCTCGCCACGCGAACCTGAGCGTGTCACGAAAAGTGAATCGTCACCTGGATCGAAGGCAGGATTGGCTACCGGATGCACGCCGCCCGCCAGTTTCTTGCCGACTATGAAGTTCGTCGCTTCACCACTCCGATCCTGCTTATCATCTTGACCAATCGAAACCTCGATTTCGCCATCGTGATCGAGACTGGGAATTATTGCCAACAGCCGCTTAGGTGTGGCTGCGACCACGTGAGCGCGCTGATTATCAAACCAAACATCCAACAGCTTGGCCTCATCGCGGCCTAACTCAATCGCGACTTCGCCTCCCGGAATGCCGGCGGGCGGATCAATTCGCTGAATATGCTTCGATTTCCTCATCATTGAGCGCAGATCAAAGGCTTACATGGTAACGATGGCTGGACACGTTGTCTAACTGCCTCTTAACCTGGTAGTGTCCAACTCCTATTAGGAGACTATCCTCAACTCCATGCGGTATCCTATGCAGCTGTTTCCGATAGAAATCTTAAAGCGGCGCTTCTGATCGGCGCACTTTGAAGCGGCGTGCTATAATTGCGCACAATTCAAACCGTCACGGTGAATGCGAAGTCTTCACGGTAACACACAGGGTCTCAAACCAAACCAATTGCGGCGAATTGAGAAGCTCTATCAACGTCGGATTGCGCCCCACCAAATCGTCACACCAGAATTTGCTCGGCAGCTCAGCGAGCTGTCCCATGAAACGCGCCGGCAGATAGGTGCGCTTATCGATCGCAAAGGCTACGTCGAATACGTTATCGTCGGCGATGCTCGGCAAATCGAAATGCCCGATTTCAAGCGCGTTCGCGTTGCCAGCGAACGCTTTCGCGGACTTCGATGCGTGCATACACATTTACGCAACGAGGATTTGACGCGCGATGACCTCACCGATTTGGCGCTACTGCGACTCGACTTAATGGCAGCCATCGATGTGGATGAGCGTACAGGTTTACCCGGCGCGGTACGCGCAGCTCATTTAGTGCCATCAAACGCCGCCGACTTGAGCACAAATGGTCAATCGAAACAGTTTGCGTTCTTAGAGGCCGCGATACCGTCGCAATTGAGCGTTGATTTCATCGCTCTGGTTGAGGCGCTGGAAGATGAAATGGCGCGCAATCGCCGCGCTTCTCGTCGCGCCGGTGCAAAGGAGCGAGCTATTTTGGTAAACGTCACCAGTGGCTCGCTGGCTGACGCGGAAGATTCGATCGCCGAATTGCGCGAACTGGCGCAATCCGACGGGGTCAATGTCCTGGAGACGGTTATTCAGCGCAGATCGGCAATCGATCCGCGCACGGTAGTGGGCAAAGGCAAACTCGACGAATTGTTGATTCGCGCCATGCAGCTCGGCGCGGACGCAATTATCTTCGACCGCGAACTCCAGGCGTCGCAGGTTCGATCAATCTCGGAAGCCGCTGATCTAAAAATCATCGACCGCTCGCAGCTGATTCTCGATATTTTTGCCCAGCGCGCGCAATCGCACGAAGGCAAGATTCAGGTTGAACTCGCGCAACTAAAATATATACTGCCTCGACTGGTAGTCGGCCAGGATTCGGCATTTTCGCGACTTGCCGGCGGCATTGGCGGCCGTGGACCAGGGGAAACGAAGCTCGAAACGGACCGTCGCCGCGTGCGCGATCGCATTCATCGGCTCGAGAAAGAGCTTGAGGCTCAACGCACGCGCCGAGAACAGCGTCGCAAGGAGCGAGTGCGGCATCGTGTGCCGATTATTTCGATTGTCGGGTATACGAACGCCGGAAAGTCAACTCTGCTCAACTCATTAACATCCAGTCACGTACTGACTGAGGAGCGAATGTTCGCTACCCTTGATCCGACAACGCGGCGTTTGCGGCTACCGCGCGACCAGGAAGTAATCATCAACGACACCGTAGGATTTATCCGCGATTTGCCGCCTGACCTGCTGGCCGCATTCCGATCTACGCTGGAGGAAATCGCAGAAAGCTCTCTGCTGATTCATTTGATCGATTCGGCAAACCCGCGCTGGCATCAGCAAATAACTTCGGTGGATCGAATCCTTACTGAACTTGAGTTCGAACGGATTCCACGGTTATTGGTTTTCAACAAGCTCGACCTGGTTGATAGCATTGCGCTGGACGCGATGATGCGACAGACCAGGATGGAATTTGGCGCGGAACCTCTGGCAATTTCGGCGTCAGATCCAATAACGCTTCCGCCACTGCTGCATAACATTCATTCCGCGGTTCGACCTCGAGTTGGTCAAAAGAAAAGGCAACAGGATTGGACTAATCCATATTAATGAGCCCTCGTCCCCGATTTACTTCCAGATTGACAACAGTCCGCAACAGCGTGTCGGGCGCGCTGCTCCCGCCCCTCAGGTGGTTTCCACCGGCAGTTCAATTTCTCATAGGCTTCGGCCTGCTCGATATCAGCACGACATTACTCCTAAGTCGGTTCCCATTAACCAGAAACGCCCTCGGTGTTTTTATTCTCGTCACAGCGGGATATACGATTGCCTGGAGATTCATTGATTACTACGCAAGCAAGGTCAGTCTTTCGATCTCAAAAAGCAGAGCGTTTGCGTTGGCAGGTTCGGCGATTCTGGTTGAGTCGGCAGTGATGCGGCTCGGGTTCATGGTCGCAACCGGAGTAGCGATAGAAAGCACGCATTCTCCGTTGAATGATGCGGCGATTTGGGACTTTGGGATTCCCTTCGCCGCGGCAGCTCTACTGGTTACAATGCTCATTGACCGGCAGATTGGATTAATTACCGGCATAATCGCGGCGGTCTTCGCAGGCTTGCTCGCTCCAAACGGTCCGCAAATGACATTGTATGCGCTGATCTCGTCTGCGGCTGCCGTTTACGGAATCAAACGTTATCGCGAACGGCAATCAATAACGATCGCCGGTTTGATAGTGGCAGGTGTCGATGCGGTTACGGCCTTGGTCCTGGTCGTTGCCGAGGCACCATCGCCGACCGTGAAGAGCGCTCTGTTCGGCGCGGCCTGTGGAGTTGGCGGCGGTTTACTGACAATAATTTTTGCTGCCGGCGGCGTACCGATTAATGAATCTCTTTTTGGCATTCTGACAGACGTAAAATTACTCGAGCTTTCGAATGCGGATTTGCCGGTACTCAGTCAGTTGGCTTTGCGTGCACCGGGAACAAATCAGCATTCACACGCAGTCGGCCAGCTTGCTGAAGACGCCTGCCGCGCGATCGGCGCTAACGCACTGTTGGCTCGCATCGGGTCGCTATATCACGACATCGGCAAAGTGGCCGCGCCTGATTACTTTGTCGAGAATCAAACCGGCTACAATCCCCACGACCGCCTGCGTCCCACGCAAAGCGCGAAGATCATCACCAGTCACGTTTCGTACGGCTTAAGAGTGGCGAAGGAAATAGGTTTGCCCAAGCGAGTCGCCGACTTTATTCCTCAGCACCACGGCACCCGTACACTACACTTCTTTTTGCGTAAGGCACAGAAGCAAGCGAATCATAATGAGGTGATCAACGAAGCGGAATTTCGATATCCCGGCCCAAAGCCACAGTTCAAAGAAGTAGCTATCATGATGCTTGCGGATTCGTGCGAAGCTGCAGCCCGCTCACTTGCCGATCCCGATCCCGAAAGTATTCGGGCTATCGTTGTGCGCATCTTTGACGCCGTTATAAGTGATGGTCAGCTCGATGAAGCTGATCTAACGCTGAAGCAGTTGACTCAAGTTCGCGAGGCCATCATTATTTCGCTAACGGCAATTTATCACCCACGAATCGACTACCCAGGCTTTAACGTTCCACCGCTGACAGCCGGTGTACCGGTCGACGAACGCTATCCGGATCGTGAGGTGCGAGGAGTAACCTACTCGAGACCTTCCGACGTTCCCATCAATCCGGCTGGAGAAGTAGAAGACGAAGCAGTTATCTCTGCAACGCATAGTGTCGCGGATTCAGACGCTCCGAGCCGGGAAAAGGTCAAAACTTAGCCAGCAGTTTACGGTAAGTAGTCGGAAGGTCTTCGGGAAGGACTCGTGTTTCGGCAACCGTGGTCATGAAATTCGTGTCGCCCACCCAGCGAGGCATGATGTGCATGTGTATATGGTCGGCGATACCTGCGCCGGCCGCGCGGCCAAGGTTGATTCCCAGATTGAAGCCCGCCGGTCGATAGACCTCACGCAACGTGGCTTGGCACCGCTTGGCCAGATCCATCATTTCGTCAGTCGTTTCTTTCGGGGCTGAGTGAAATTCGCCCAGGTGCGCATACGGAGCAATCATCAAATGACCGCTGACGTAGGGATAGAGATTAAGTATTACAAGATTGTGTGAGGCACGATGAAGGACAAAATTCTTTTCGTCGTCCTCCGGATTAGCTTGAGCTGCGCAAAAAATACAAGCGCCGGCGTGAGACGTATCTGACCCAACAGAAGCGATGTATGCGTGCCTCCAGGGACTCCAGAGTCTTTCCACGGACAAACAATTCCGAATCTGTTACTTATAAGATTCAGGCGTTAGCTCGCCGAAGGCGGCGGCGTCCCCTGATTAATCAGTTCCTTCAGTTCCTTGCCCGCCTTGAAATATGGGACGCGTTTCGCAGGAATGCTAACCGGTTCGCCAGTCTTCGGATTACGGCCTCGACGCGCGCCACGCTTCCGTACGCGGAAACTGCCAAAGCCTCGCAGCTCGATTTTCTCGCCCTGATTCAAGCTCTCGATGATGCTCTCGAACACGATTTCAACCAGACGCTCAGCGTCTTTCTTGGTTAGCTCGGCAGCGTTTGCTACGTCATCGACCAGATCAGCTTTAGTCATGCGGCACCTCGCTCAACAGAAACGCTTTTGCTCCTGGGATCGGTAGACTGTCTTTGTTAGAACATTGCTGCCAGATAAGAATGCGTGGGGCTTAGATTATCAAAGGCAGCAGGTGAGAGCAAGGCCTAAAATACTGTCTGACCAATAGCTTACGGTAACTCGGAGCGGATTGCTTGAGACTGCCCGGCGGAACGGATGGGCGAATTCAGAAAGCAACGAACTTGCCTGGCGCTCATTCCTTGGTTTCTTCCTCGCCAACCTTGCTGGTGTTCCCAAAATCCGCTAATTCACCGAGGGAGGCCATGCCGCCTCCGGCTTCTGATGTATAAACCTTGGTCTCGAGAATCGGCTCGTCGTGGGCGGCGGCGCGGGCCGATAGTCCGATCTTCTTGTTCTCGGCATCGATGCGAAGAATTTTGAATTCCATTTCCTGACCCAATTGCGCCGTATCTTCCGGCTTGTTGACTCTTTCATCAGAGAGCTCCGAGATATGGCATAAGCCCTCCAGGTTGTCACCCAACTCAACGAAGGCGCCGAAGCTGGCAAAGCGCGCGATCTTGCCCTTGACCACATCGCCTGGCTTGTGCGAAGCCACAAAGTCGTTCCACGCATTCGGCTCCAGGTCTTTGATTGAAAGCGACATCCGACGATTCTCCGGATCGATGCCTGTGATCACAGCATCGACCTGCTGGCCCTTCTTCAAAATTTCGCCCGGATGTTTAATTCGGCGCGCCCACGAGATATCCGAGACGTGGACCAAGCCATCGATACCGTCTTCGATCTCTATGAAAGCGCCGAAGTCGGTGAGATTACGAACCCTTCCATGGACCCGAGCGCCGACCTGATACCGATCGCCAAGAGTTTTCCAGGGATTGTCCTGTATTTGCTTCATGCCGAGACTGATGCGCCTGGCTTTCGGATCGACCCCGAGTACTTCCACTTCAACAGTGTCGCCGGGGTTGACGAGTTTGCTTGGGTGCTTCACGCGTTTGGACCAGCTCATCTCAGAAACATGCACCAGACCTTCCACGCCCGGCTCTAACTCCACGAACGCGCCATAGTCGGTGACACTGGCAATCTTACCCGTCAAACGTGTGTTGGGCGGAAAACGTTCTTCGATTGTCTCCCACGGATCCGGCAGGAGTTGCTTGTAACCGAGAGAGACTCTCTCGCGATCGCGATCGAATCTCAAGACTTTTACCTGAACGGTATCGCCGACTTTGAAAAGCTCTGCGGGATTCTGCACGCGGCCCCAGGACATGTCCGTTACGTGCAGCAATCCGTCAACGCCGCCAAGATCAACGAAGGCACCATAGTCGGTAAGATTCTTGATCTGCCCTTCAACAATGATGTCTTCTTCAATCTGTCCGAGCGTCTTGCCCTTGCGGTCTGCATTACGCTCTTCGAGCACAGCTTTTCGTGACAGCACTACGTTCGAGCGTTTGCGGTTGAGCTTGATGACTTTGGTTTCAATCTCTCGCCCGCGCAAAGAATCGAGATTTCGCACTGGTCGAACATCCACTTGCGAACCGGGCAGGAAAGCCGCGATCCCATCGACGTCCACGCGCAGACCGCCTTTTATGCGCTCGATAACTCGGCCCTTGATCGACGTACCATCGTTGAAGGCTTTCTCCAAATCATCCCAGGCACGCAGCCGGACTGCATCGGCGCGCGAAAGCAGAGGGAAGCCTTCGCTGGTTTCCATGTTTTTGACGAGCACGTCTACCTCGTCGCCCGGCTTTACAGCGACTTGCCCGTTTTCCATGAATTCGTTTTGATTGACGATGCCTTCGGACTTGTAACCGAAATCAATTACGACCCCTCGCTCAGTGATTCCTACCACTGTTCCGCGCACGACCTCGCCCTCCTGCAACGAGGACTGTTCCTGCTCGAATTGATCGAGCAATTGGCCAAAGTCTTCGCTGGCAGGACGGGGTTCTTCCTCTTCTCTCTGGCTGGCAGTTGCTGCCGAAGTGCCGCTGCTTGTGGCTTCCACGTTTCGGCTTGTGCTGGTCGCGGAGCTATTGTCGCGCGAGGGTTTATCGGTGTCGGTTTTCCCGACGTTAGGTATCGTCTCTTCAGTGGACATGCAAACTCCTACTTAGAATCAACTACAGCGCGTGAAGTTCACGTGCCGATCCGTCAGGCAGTGCCCCAGGAACCTGGCGCCGCCTCGGGCGACCTTTGATCTGGTGTAAGTCGGAGTAAGAAATGAGAGGATGCGAGCTTTAGGGAGTTGGAAAAGAAGGTTGTGGTTTCGATTTCCGTGCCCGTAGTCTCCCGCTTGATCCGACTATCACCGGCCGCGTTACCGGATGGTTCGGAATTTACACGTCGTCGCGAGGTAGTGTCAAGGCGGCTAGAAAGTTTCAGCGCAAACTCTATGACCAGCTTTTAACGAACAGAGTTAAGCGAAGCTTCCGCGCCGCGAGACACAACATAAACGCCCGCCGAGTGCGAGCCGACAAAAAGCGTATTCTGGTCGTGCATGTCGAGTGCCAGCGCCCAGATCTGCATGCTCGGTAATCGATGTTCGCGGGCATCAATACGCACCCAGGTCGCGCCTGCATCGGCAGAACGATAAACGCCGCCGCCGATGTCCCCGTTTTGAAATGCATTGCCCACGAAGAGTTCATTGGTATTGCGCGGATTGATCAAGATACTTGTAAAGTCTCCGAAAGGCAGACTGCCGCCGCGCCGCGACCAAATCTCGCCACCATCGTGCGACACAAAGAAAGCCTGCTTTGTCCCTACGTAAATCAAAGCTGAGCGCTGCGGGTCCTGAACAATAACATTTACAGGTGATGTTGTCGGGATACCGCTTACCTGTTGCCAGTTTTCACCTGCATCCCGCGAAATCAGGACGCCAGTTGTCGCCGTACCTACCAGCATTACTGCAGGATTCTGCGCGCTGGTTGAAATACAGGTTGTGCGGGGATCTAGACCACGACCGTAAGGCAGACGGTCCCATCCCTGCGCCGGATCAAGCGTTCGGTACAATCCATTACTGGTCGCGGCAAGCATTCCCGAATGGCCGCCTTGATCCGAAAACGAGATCAAACTATTGACCGGATCGGTGAGAGCCAAAACATGAGCTGCGGTGCTGGCCCCCGTAGAACTGTTGCTGACGCCAAGCGCGGCTAAGGTCACGTCATCGAGCTGACCAGATACAGATAAGTATCTATCCGTTTGGAATCTCTTGATGGCCGCAATTGTTCGTGGACCCAATTGTCCATCCGGTGTGCCGATTTCGTATCCCGCTCGCTCCAGCGCTTCTTGTGCGCGACGGACGGTGTCATCGGGAGGCTTCGGGGTCACCGGTCTTTGTTGAGGTATGGCGATTCTTTCTGGCAGTGCGCTGCTCGGAGGCGTAGTTGTTCGTGGAAGAGCGGTACTGCGCGATTGAGTGGCCGTCTGGCGCACCTTTGAGCGTGCGGCCGGGTGCTTTCTGACAGGTGCAGGTTTGGGTTTGGGGGCGGACAGAGGAGCCCACGAGACGCCGCGATCTGTCGAACAATAAATGCCCAGATTCGTCCCGAGATAAATCGTATTTCCGTCTCGATCATCCTGAAGTATAGAATAACCAATCAAACGAGGCGGCATGTTGCGCATCGAAGGTTGCCACGAGGCGCCGCCATCGCTGCTCGTGAAGAAGAACCCTCCACCCGTCGTCGTATTTATGGTTGTTGCATAGACGCGATTTGCCATTTCGCGATCCGGCAGAATGGTATTTACAAACCGTCCGCTAAAGCCGTTATTCGTCGGCACAAAGTTCTTCCCGCCATCGACGGAGACCATAACACCGTAATTGTTCGTTCCGATGTAGACGGTGTTCGGATTCCGGGGATGAACCGCGATCGAATTAATTTCGAGCTGGCGCGAGGTCGTTACCATCCACGAGTTGTTATCGCCCCCCTTCGCCGATCGCCAGAAACCTTCCGTGGTGCCAGCGAAAACTAACCCGGGGACCGATGGATGTTGCAGAATTGCTCGCGTACGCCGGGACTGTGATGGAATACCCTGTACTTTGCGCCAACTATCGCCCGCGTCAAGGCTCTCGTAGATTCCGCTGCAAGCCGAGGCGATTATGTGATTCGCATTGCGCGGATCGATATTAATGGCAAAGATGTCCGAATCGTCAATGATGCCATTCCTGATAACCTTCCAGGTTCTGCCGCCGTCGGTCGTCTTGTAAGGCAAATACCAGGTTCCGGCGTAAATCACGTTCGTGTCGCGCGGATCGATCGCCAACGATTCGACGTGAACCGGAGAATTCCCCGCAGGCAGCGGCGACCATGTTTCGCCGGAATCGTCGGAGCGAAAGATGCCGTTGAAAGTACCGGCAATCAGGATGTCAGGATTTTGCGCGGCCTGGGCCAGCGAATGGACAGCTTCATTTCTCAACTCCGGCGATTCGCGCCAGGTTTGTCCACCATCCGTTGATTTGAAAAAACCACCCGGGTCTTTGTGGCGGTGCGTCGCGATATACAAGACCCTTGAATTACGTGGATCAACGATGATGTGATCGATGAACAGCCGCGGACGGTTAAGATTGGCGAGCAGACGCCAATTGTGCCCACCGTCTGTCGATATATAGATTTGGCCATCCAGCGTGCCGAAGTAGAATCGGTCAGAATCGTTGGGATCGACCACCAGGGCCCGCACGTCACCGCCGCTCGGCCCTGTAATGCGCCAGTCCGCTGAATAAGCAGAACCCTCAGTCGCACTGACCGCGGCTGAAGCGCGCGCGCCCAAGACAAGGTGAGCTTGAGCTTGAGTTAACAGGGCGCACACCAGGCCAAGTAACAGCAATCCGGAAGATATTCGTTTCATAAGTCTCATCTCTTAAAAAAGCATTAGATGCCGTAAACACGCGACGTGGACGTTTCGGCAAACGCATTATAACCATTTAGCCTGCGGTTTTCGATAGCTACATAAAAAGATATTTAACTCGGATGCCTTCTGGTGGAAAAGCCGCACTCCTTTCGAAAAACGAACCGGGCGGTGCTTCCCTTTTCGGAAACACCGCCCGCATTCGGAAGAAGGTCGCAACTCTCAGTCAGTCAGAGTGGCGAGCGTTAGTAAACATTCGGAAGATTACTCTTCGCCTCGTCGCGTGCGTCGGCGGGCGCGGCGAGCTCTCGGTCTCTTGCAATCCGGACAAGGCGAAACGGCCCCGGCAGTGCTCGGCGTCGGTGCCGCAGCTCCTGACGGACATACCCAGAGCTCAACCTTCAGCTCAGGCATACAGCCGCCATCGATGACGGTTATCCGGCCGGCGTCGATTCCACGCGTGTTGACGAGGTAGTCCTTGGCGCGATTGGCTCGCGTCTGACCCTCGGCATCACACGACCCGTAGCCGATGATGTAGCCCGTCGCCGTCGGCTCGTTCTGCAACTGAATTGCGAAGTTGTCGAGTCTGGCTTTCTCATCGTTGAAACGGATATTGCCATACTCGTCAAACTTGCGACACTCAGCTGGCGGAAGCGGAATCTGCGTAGTGCAGGACGCCGTCCTTGTGCAGCTCGGATCAAGTCCACCCAGTTCCACCGTAGCCGTAATCGACTGACCCGCGACGCCCGTCACTGTAATCGACGGCGTTCCCTGACCACTAGTTATAGTTCCTGCTGAAACCGACCAGTTGTAGGTCTGGGTTCCCGGGCCACCGGTCACGTTCGCGGTGAACGTTATCGGCGCTCCCGGCTGAGCCGAATCGGGACAACTTACGCTAACAGTTGGACAACTCACAATTGGCACGCAATCCGTACAGGCGGCGATCGTGACGGTCGTTGAAGAAGAGGTAACGCAACCGCATCCATCATCGACTTCCACTGACGCCGTGTAGGTTCCCGCACCAACTCCGCTTAGATCCCAGGTTACGTTCGGCCCTTCACCGGTAACGCGGCCACCGGTAACTGTGTAAGTGTAGAGCAGGGTGTCACCATCGGGATCGGTCGCCGTCGTCGTAAGTGAAACCGACGTTGGTGCCGCTGTCGGACATGTAGCTGATCTTGTTCCTTCCGGACATGGCAAGGTAACCGTCGCAGCAGATGCGGCAAACGAGCTAATTACCGGAGGCTGGTTAGGTAGTACAGCCGGCTCACGAGCGTTACGATGACCAAACCAAACCTGGGCACCGTAACCGTGCGGATTATCAGAGAATCTGAAGCCAAGCGGGGCTCCACCTGCAGTGGACGCACGCGAGGTTCCGGCGACTGTGACCCCGCCTACGCCAGTTACTTGCACGATCGGAATAGTAGCGTCCGTGCTATTGAAACGACCCGCACTCTGCTGGTTAAGGTGCATTCGGTACCAGGCAGCCACGCCCCACCAACGTTTCGGGTAAATCTTGACGCCGGCGGTGAACTCGACCGGATTATTCTGAAATGCGTTGGGCGTACGGCCTGCTACATATTGCGTTGACCGCAACTCAACAACTGGCTGGAAGTGCTTATTAATTGGGAAGTCAAAACCAACACCGGCAAGAAATTCATCGGGACGATCAAGCAGAACGTCACCGGCCGGTCCTTTCGGATTGCTATTCAGAATGTAGCCGAGGTTCGCTGAAAGGTTCACCGATCTGCTCAGCCGGCCAGATGCGAACAGAACCAAACCGAAGTCGCCAATGTTACCACCCGGGCCAGCCCCGCGGTTCAGTTGATTAAAGCCGCTGGCATCCTTGGCTTTGTCCCCATACCATCGATAAAAGGGAATGAAACCAAGGCCCAATGGATTGTTCGGGCTGGTGAGCCGCCACTTAGCTCCCGCCGTGAAATCGTCGAAGCTGCTCTCGCCATACAGGCGATTAAGGAAGGGAGCGCCGGGATAATAGCTGGGCGACGTTGTATAGGTAACCGGAACGACAATAGGCAGTGTCAGCGCAGTCGCAGGCAGAGTCGCAGTCGCCAGGACAATGCCCGGAAGAATGCCGCCGACAGGAGCGCCAACACCCGGATATGCGCTAGCAGCGCCAAACCTTCCGCCCGAGCCAATCACCGGCGCGCCCAGGATCGTAGTCGTGAAGCCGGGGAACCCGAATCGCGTTCCCAGCCCGCCTGGACCTTCGCCGAAGTTCGGACCGGTGCCGCCAGTATACGGATAACCGACAAGTGGCTGTCCCCAACGGTAGAAACCCGCCGGGACCGGCGGTATGGCAACGCATCCACCGCAAAACGGCGGACGAAAGATAGCCGAGCCCGAGATCGAACCGAGGCCTGGCGCAATAACAATCGCCGGCGGACTACCAAGCAACGTCGAGCTAAAGAACACTTGCGAATTCGGCAGATAGAAGCCCGAAAGATTCAGCGGACTGTTGGTCTTGATGCCACGATAAGCAGTCGTATTGAAGAATAGCTCCAGATGATCATTGATGCCGACATTGACGCTAAGCACCGTGTCCGTAATATCAAGGTCACCCGGATCACGATCATAATTGCTGTAAGCAATGCTGAACGTGAACTCGCCCTTACGGAGCGTGTCGCCATCGTAGATCGTAAACAAGCCGGTTGGACCACCAACAGGCCCGCCCGTCCCAACTGACGGTGATTGATTCCTGGGATCAAGCTCATTTCTAGGCGTCTGCGCAGACGCAACGGCAGCCAAAGCGAAAATGGCGAGCGCACAAAGGAGCACTCTGTTCGCGAGTCTCATCGCGTTCCTCCTGCGATATTCAGTGAAAGGTTCGAATGACCGGACCAGTGAAGAACTACAGCAGTTGAGTTCGATGTAATTGAAATGCTCGCTCGAAGCATCACGCCGCTAGCTATCCACAAGATCGGACGCTCGAACTACCAGCGTCAACGACAACGTCAACGTAACTGCTGCCGCTCGGTACCGCAACTTACTGGCTCGTAGCGGAGCAACTGAGAGGGGGCCCAAAAAACTTGCCGAACACATGCCCCCCCGTAAGTTTTTATGCCTAATAATCTAGCGCTACGTTATAAGCAAACGAAGCGCCGCTGTCAACTATCATTTCGCTGCTCGCCCGCGACCTCTTGGGCCTCTGACCCCAAGCCGTCCCTGCGAGCAATAGATACCGGCGAAGCCTAGCATTCCCATAGCCGGAAATCAAGACTTTTTCACGACTTAGAGACCTGATTGTTATGTTTTTTCGGTCACGCGTAAATCCCTCGCATCCGCGTATCGTAGGCCACACGATCAATGGCTAACATGTAGGCGGCGGTTCGCGTATCCACCGAATGGGCGTCGGCATAACGGCAGAGATCGTTGAAACTGGCCACCATCGTGTCCTGCAGTCTCTCGTTAACCACACTCTCTCGCCAAAAGTAGCCCATCCTATCCTGCACCCATTCAAAGTACGACACCGTGACCCCACCTGCGTTCGCCAGGATGTCCGGGATAACAAAAATTCCTTTATGATAAAGAATCTCATCGGCCGCCGCGGTTGTTGGGCCATTGGCCCCTTCTGCCAATACTTTGCACTTTAACCGTTCGGCGTTGTGGGATGTGATTTGATTCTCCGTCGCCGCGGGAACCAACACATCACAATCAAGCTCCAGCAATTCGCTGTTACTCACGCATTCAGCGTTTCCATAGCCTTCGAATGACCTTGTTGTCTGCAGATATTTCAGGGCGTTTGGTATGTCTATTCCTTTCGAATCGTGAATCCCACCATGCACATCCGATATACCGATGACTTTGAAGCCGGCTTCGTACAACAGTAGCGCGGCAATTCCGCCGACATTACCACTGCCCTGCACGACCACTCGTGTGCTCGCGGGCGTCAGCTTGAATCGCTTTGCAGCTTCCTGTACGACAATCAACAATCCTCGGCCGGTTGCTTCACGTCGTCCCCTGGAGCCTCCAAGATCAATCGGCTTGCCCGTGACGACGGCATTAACCGTGTGTCGGGCGTGCATCGAATAGGTATCCATGATCCACGCCATTGTTTGCTCATTCGTGTTCATGTCCGGGGCTGGAACGTCTTTCTCAGGACCGATAAAGTCAAGCAACTCTGCCGCGTAACGCCGCGTCATGCGTTCCAGCTCACCTAACGACATCTGAATCGGATCACAAATGATGCCGCCTTTGGCACCGCCGAAGGGAACATTGACGACCGCGCACTTCCACGTCATCCATGCAGCCAGCGCGCGAACTTCGTCGAGCGTGACGTCCGGCGCATAACGGATTCCGCCTTTCGCTGGACCGCGCGCGAAATTGTGCTGCACCCGGAAGCCTTCGAACACTTGAATGCGGCCGGAATCCATTCGGGTCGGAATGTAAACTTTCAACTCGCGATTCGGCACGCGCATCACGGCATAAAGATCGGCATCAAGATTTAATAACTGCGCGGCGCGATCAAAGCGCGACATCATCGATTCGAACGGATTGTCTTCTTTAATTTCTCTGATGTCGTCAACCAGTGCAGTAGGCATCGCAGTCTCCGGCAATCCGAAATAAGTCGAACCAGGGCTTGAATTCTTGGTTTGTCGAGATGTTAGCGCATGCGTCTAAGCCGCGCAACCGTTCATTTGCCATTGACTACAAGCGTTTGGACGCAACGCAAAAGCGCGTGCTAACATCGAACTTACGCCAGCCATTTCAACGCCGGCTCGTCATTTGTAATCTCGAACGAACCTGCACATGCTATTCAAGAGACGATCGCGCCAATTCTTTTTCCGAGCAATCGCGCTCACGCTAATCGTCGCTGGATTCCAGATCGCATTAGGTCAAGCGCAGGATGTGAGTAACGGCGAGAACGATCCTGTCAAATTGTTCGAGCGCGGGCAGGACGCCCACTCAAAGAACGACTACAAGGCCGCGATACAGCTTTATGACGCGGCAATCAAACTAAAGCCTGAATTTCCTGAGGCTGAATTCCAACGAGCGATGGCATTGCTTGCCACTAACCGTAAAGAGGATGCGATTCAGGGGTTCAATCGGGCCGTGGCGCTGAGGCCTGATTGGCAGCTGGCGTATGCGAAGTTCGGCACGTTTCTGGCTTTTTTTGGTAATGCTGACCGCGATGCGGAACCAATTCTACGTCATGCAATCGAATTCGATAGCAAGAATGAACAAGTGCTCGTTGCGCTCGCGGAGGTACGTCGGCGCGCGGGAGATCTAAATGAAGCTTTAAAGCTCGTTCGAACAGCCACATCGCTGGAATCAGCGACCTCGTCGACCTGGCGCAAGCGCTCGTCGATAGAAATCGCAGCCGGGGACAAGTTGGCTGCGCTTGCGAGCATAGACAGAGCACTTAGCGTAGAGAGTAAAGATCTTGGTGCTCGGTATGATCGCGCCAGGCTTCGAACTGACATCGGTGATCGCGATGGCGCCTTTGCCGATCTTAATATTTTGGAACAGGCCGGCGAGGGCCGGGAACTGTCATCTGCTTTTGAATTTGCTCAGCTCTATGCACGTGACGGCAAGCCAGACGATGCGCTTCGCCTGCTGGACCAGCTCAATGAAAAAGATCGAAAGATACCGGAAGTGGTCGCGATGCGCGCAGAGATTGCAAATGACAGCGGCTCAAGCGTAGAGGAACGAGCGGCCCTCGAACAAATACTCCAACGCGATCCACGGAATCCGAGCCTGCTGGCGCGGCTGGGGAATGCCTATCGCACGGTCGATCCTGCAAAGTCCCAGGACTATTACTATCAGGCACTTCAAATCGAACCGAACAATTCAAAATTTGCGACCGGTTATGCGGCCGCGCTGGTGCAATTGCGCCGCTTCGTCGAAGCCGCCGCAGTTCTTCGAAGAGTCATCAGCAAGACGCCAGACGACTATCCTGCTCATGCTAACCTCGCGCTGGCTTTGTACGAACTGAAAGATTACGCAGCGGCTTTACCGGAATACGAATGGCTCGCTGCCGCGCGCCCCGAAATTGCGGCGACATATTTTTTCATTGCCACCGCGCATGATAAGCTCGGCGAATACGAGCAGGCATTGGACGGCTACGAAAAATTTCTTTCTCGCGCGGATCCAAATATTAATAAGCTCGATATCGAAAAAGTTAACTTACGTCTGCCCGGGCTTCGGACTCAAATCAAGCGTGGTCAGGGTCGAAAGAAAACCTGAATTCGTCCTCTGGTTAACGTGAATGCCGGCATCTATCTGGACATCGCTGGTTTACGCCATCTTGATTTGTTCATCGCCGTTCGCTTCCCTGGAACAGCAAACGCGCAATCCTCAGTTGCCCGCGCCGCCGCTGATGAAGTTCGTCTCGCGAGATGAACGTTCCCAATTAACCGCAACGCGAGATCCCAAGTCACGGATTAAGACGACAATCGAGTTAGCGGAAGATCACCTGGCCAGTGCCGAACGATTTACTTCCCAAAAGAAATTCGACCGCGCTTCTGAAGAACTCGGCAGTTATCTCGGCTTGATTGACGATGCGCGCGAGTTCATTGCCTCGATGAATCGCGATAAGAACAGCACCAGGGATCTTTATCGACACCTTGATATCAGTTTGCGCGCCCACATGCCCCGGCTGGCCGTAATGCGTCGGACCACGCCGGCGGAATACGCGGTTAACATCAAGGCCGCAGAACAGCATACCCGCGACACGCGTACAGAAGCGCTGGAATCGTTTTATGGACACACAGTTCTGCGCGAAGATTCGGGCGAGAAAAAGCCAAACAAACCAAAGGACCAGCCAGAAGAGAACAAACGTCCATGATTAAGCTAGCTGATCATCCCAATAACCCACACATGGATCGACCACCATCAAAGGTAAATCGATTGCTAGGTGTCGCCATAGCTGCTGCCGCCTTCTTCCTGACCCCGGGATTGGCTTCCGCGCAAACTCGCGATCACCTGACCGACCAGGAAAGCGAGTTAGTACGCGACAATCAGCAACTGGATAAACGAATTGAGGTCTTCATTAAGGCCGTTGACCGTCGGTTCGCGATAATTAACGGTACGCCTCAGCCCACGCCTAAGAAAAAGGAAAAAGATAAGGATCAGGAGGAGTGGGGTGAACTACCGAAAGGCACGCGGGCTGAGCTGCTTGAGGACATCGCCGGCATACTCGACGAAGCGATCACAAATATTGACGACGTTAATAGGCGCGATGAGAAGAATCCATTGATCTCAAGATCGATGCGCGCCCTCGCCGCAGTTTCAAATCGATATCTGAACGCATTGTCTGCGTTGAAGAATCAAACCAGGGATGTTGATGAGCTGTCGGCCATCGAGCATGTCATTAATAATGCCAATGAAATCGTCGAAGTAGGAAGCAAGCTGCGTCCGCCGGCCCCAGATTCCGACAAGAAGAAAAAGAAACCGTAGAGAACAGAAGGCGGAAAGCAGAAGGCAGTAGGCAGTGTGCTTTCTGCCTTCTGCTTTTCACTCCTTTCCCTTCTTCAGAACCTCAGTCGCGCGCTTAATGGCTTCGGTTATTCGTTGGGCAGCTTCTTGCGCATCCGCCACGCGGCCATCTTCGATTGCCTGCCGTAAATCGGGAAGGGGCAGGGCTGCATATCCCGTGTAAAAGCCCGGCGCGTAGATCTGGTGTTTGAACCAGGTGCGCCCGCGCAGCCCGCGATCATCGATTAGGGCGCGTTCAGTTTGAATCAGAGCGTCGTTGATTCGTTGCAACCGGGCGATGGCGGCGGGCGCCGCACTGCCGCCGGACATCATGAACTTTTCCGCGGCCAGGATATCTTCGCGTCGACGCTTGTTGATCTTTTCAGCCTGGTCCGCGAAATCGTCGATTGCCGCCAGCAGGGATTTTGTATCGAAAGAATTGGGCAGCTTACGGCGATTAGCTGTTCGCTTCGTCTCATTGACAAATTCGCGAAGCTGCATGGCATAGTCGGCATAGTCGAGCGGCAAGGCCGCCGCGTTCGCCAAACGCATGGCAATCGTTCCCCAGATTTGCGCAGCGGCAACATGATATTGAAAAGTCGGATCACCAAAATGGGACATCCAGTAGAAGGAATCGTAGGCCGAGTGGTACACGCCGTAATCACCACCAAAACCCATGTCGAGCGCAGGCACGCCGAGATGCTGCAAGAACGGCGTGTAGTCAGAACCGGAACCCAGCGCGCCAATGCGCGGAGGCGGCTGTGACTTTTCGTTGCCATTCGCATCGTACAAATCAGATTCGGGCGCATTCTCACGCACGCGCTCGCGCCAGGCTTCGTAAATGCTCTTGCCGGTTTTCGGATCGCGCACATCCTGCGCGGCAGAGTGAATCAGCTTCCACATCGAAGGCACGGACGAAGCGCTAAAGTTCGATCCTGAAACAGCGACATCTACGTTCAAATATGCCACGGCTTTCTCATGTAACTCCAAAGCTTTCTCTTCTGCCCACTCAGTCGAGCCAATCAAGCCTTCTTCTTCCGCGTCCCAACTGCAAAGCACGATCGAGCGCCGCGGCTTCCACCCTTGTTTCAACAGCTCACCAAAACCGCGACCAAGCTCGATCATCGCGGTGGTGCCACTGTTAGGATCGACTGCGCCGAATACCCAGGCGTCACGATGGTTACCCAGCACCACCCAACGATCTTTCTCGGTGATTCCGTCGATCCGCGTAATCACATCCCAAATTGTTTTAGTCACGAACTCAATGTCGGTTTTCAAATGCGCGCGCACGTCATTCGTACCGCCGACGTGATACGGAAACGGCAAGTCCCCCTGAAATCCTTTTGGCCGCACCGGTCCCCGCAAAGGTTGGAGCAGACGTCGCGCATCGCCATAAGAGATCGGCTGCACCGGAATGTGCGGCAGATTAAGCGCCTCGTCTTTCTTGATGCGCGGCGTACCCGGCACTGCCGGCACACCCGGCGTGAGCGGATCACCCGGATAAATAAACAAGTATTCCACTGAGCCGCGTTGCGCTGAGCTATCAGGCCGCCAGGGCCCTTTCGGATAGACATCGCCCTGCGCGTAGCCGTCGTCCGCCGGATCCGAATAAATGATCAGACCAATCGCGCCTTTCTCTTCCGCGACCTTCGCCTTCACACCGCGAAACGAATTCCCGTAACGCGCGATGACAATCTTTCCTTTCACGTCAACGCCGGCCTTTTTCAAATCTTCATAATCGTTCGGCAGACCATAGTTGACGTAAACGAGCGGCGCCGTAATGTCGCCTGTTGCGCCATAGCCGTTGTAAAGTGGCACAATCTTTTTGCTGGAGGAGCTTGGATCTTCTGGAATGACGCTCTCGCGTACTTGCAGACGCTCGCGGCGCGGGGCGATCAGCTCGACGATGCTTGGAGTCCGCGGATAAGGCAGCAGCACCTGATACTCTTTCAATTCCGAATCCAATCCGAAGCTCCGCATTTGATCGCGAACGTAAACTGCCGTGGCGTAATCTTCGAGAGAGCCGGCAATGTGGGCTTCGGCAGTCAGGCGGCGTAACTCTTCACGCGCAGTTGCGGGTGAAGGGACAGCCCGAAAGCGTGTTTCCAGGGTGCGCTCCGTGTCGGAAAGCTGAGGCGCAAAACCGTCAATGGTTGTCTGGGCTAGGCTGATCGATTGGCTCGCCATCATTATCATCAACAAGAGTGGATCCAGCTGCTATCGACCACCCAGCGCGGCTGCCGCGCCGTGGACCCCGGTTGTAGGTGGTACGACTCCATTACTGAAGTCTGTGCCGCTCTTTCGTTGAACTAATCGCCGCATCTTCACGTAGAATTCCTTGAGGGGAAAACTTGAAATGGAAAGTCGCTATTATCCCGGCGTCGAAGCCGACGTTGTCAAACTAACGGTTGAACTTCGGAATCTCTTCGACGAAGATTTCGAAGTGCAGACCATGCAAGTTTCATCGACGGCTGTCCTGCAAGCGCGCAAGTCTAGCACGTTGCGCGAAATCACTGGCCTCTCCGCCGCGCTCACAATCAAGGTCACTCCCGAAACGGGTGGTACTCGCGTCGAAATCGGCATGCAGAAGTGGTTCGACAAAGCTGCCGTCGCCGCCGTCGCATTAGTACTGTCCGCTGGTTTACTGATCGCGCTGCCCGCGCTCGGCGCTTACTGGCAATACAAACTCACCGAAGACGCGTGGAAGATAATTGAAGCACACATCGCGCGCAAAGCCGGCGGCTATGTTCCACCGATGCCTGGTCGCTGCGGCACCTGCGGCGCGGCCACTGGCGCAGGGTCAACCTACTGTTCGGCGTGTGGTGCGAACCTGCGCGCCGGTTTATGCTGTGCTGACTGTGGCGCAGTACAAAAGGATCCGAATGCGCGCTTTTGTAACTCCTGTGGAAAACCACTCACGTCTTAAACTTAAAGTTTCACTGGTCTTATTTCTCAAATTGTTTTGTCTCTCGTGGGTCTTATTAGTCTCACTCACGAGCGCAGCCATTAACGCCTTCGCGCAGGAAA